>Ga0335082_10006685_pt1 | contig 12574 bp, 13 predicted proteins | sample Lox_Sample_41_FD_206718 | JGI IMG/M metagenome (GOLD analysis project Ga0335082, IMG submission 206718) | Soil microbial communities from Loxahatchee National Wildlife Refuge, Florida, United States - Lox_Sample_4.1 | ecosystem: Environmental > Terrestrial > Soil > Wetlands | place: USA...
CTCGTGGACGGCACGCTCACGATCGGCCAGCGCGGCGGCGTCGTCGCGCGCGATGTTGCGAGCGGCGAGGTCCGCCCGCTCCTCGACGCGAAGGTCGACGGCGCCATCACCCTCTCGCCGCTCGCGACGCTGGCGTTCGCGCACAAGTGGCTTCGCGACAGCGACAAATTCGAGGTCTCGGTCTACGACCTGCTCGCGCGCAAACCGCTCCTCGGCGGCGAGGTCTTCGCCGCGGCGTTCGCCTCTCCGGACGACAAGCTCGTTCTCGTGCGCGCGCGCGACGGCTCCGCGCGCGTCGTCGACGTCGAGACCGGGAGCGAGCGCGCCAAGCTCGGCGGCCCGGTGTTCTCGAAGCTCGACCTCGTCGGCTTCGACTCGAAGGGGCGGCTCCTCGTGCTGAAGTCGGTCGAGATGCAGCAGGAGCTCGTTCAGGAGTGGGACCTCGCGAAGAACGCGTTCGGCCCGTTCTACGTGTCCTCGCGCGGGACGGTCGGTCTGTCGGCGAACGGGCGCTACCTCGCGAACGTCCTCCCCGAAGCGGGCACCGAGGGCGATTACACCACGTACCCGCTCGAGGTCCGCGATCTCGATGCCGGCAAGTCCCTCGCGCGCTGGTCCGGGAGGTTCGCGTCGGTCAGCGGCGTCGACGTGAACGACGACGCGTCGCTCGTCCTGACCAAGTCCTACAACTCGACGCGCCTCTGGACCGTGTCGGATCACAAGCAGACCTTCATCGCCGAGCGCACGCGCCGCGGAGACAACTTCGCCGACGACCTCGGCGCGGCCGTCTTCAGCGACGACGGCAAGACCGTCGTGCTCGGTCGCGAGGCGTCCACCATGTTCTGGGATCCGGCGACCGGGAAAGAGACGCTCACGGTCTCGGATCAGCGGCACCGCGACGTGCTCGGCGTGACGCCGCTGCCGGACGGCGGCATGGTCGTCGTGCTCGACGACGAGATCCACGTCGTGCCGCGCGACGGCGAGATACGTGTACTCTGCAAGGGTTACCATCAGGTCTACTACCCGGACGTCGGGCCGACGTCGGTGGCGGTCTCGCCGAGCGGCAAGTCGCTCGCGTGCGCGATGAACGCCGGCGGCATCCACGTGTTCGACACGGCGACGTGGCAGGAGCGCTCGCACATCGACGGTCCGTCGCCCGGCAAGACGACGCAGATCATGTCGGGCTACGCGTGGGACGGCGTCCCGCCGAGCGTGCGGCCGGCCGACCTCGCGTTCTCCGCCGACGACGCGACGCTCACGGTCGTGACCGACGACGCGCTCGTCTCGTTCGACGCGTCGAGCGGGAAGAAGACCGCGAGCGTCGCGCTGCGCGATCCGAAGGTCGTCCTCGCGCGGCGCCACGCGCGCTTCGCCGACGGCCGCATCGTCGTGAAGACCTCGGCGGGCGCGGGCGCGCTCTTCGACGCGACCGGCAAGCGCGCCGGCGATCTCGCGCTCGTCGCGGGCGCGCCCATCGCTTCGCCGGACGCGTTCAGCGCGAACGGCAGGGCGTACGCGATCGCGGTCGGCAAGGTCCTTCACCGCGTCGACCTCGACGGCGGCGCGGACCACACGACCGACCTCCCCGACGTGGCCGCGTCGGTCGCGCTGTCGGCCGACGGCGCGTCGTGCGCGGTCGTCCTCCACGACGGGAGCGCGTACCGCGCCGGCGCCGCGCTGACGAAGCTCGCGATCACGGGCGCGCGTCGCGCCTTCTTCGTCGGCCCGGCGCTCGTCGTCGTCTCGGGCGACGGCGACACGCTGGATCTCTTCGCCGCCGACGGCACGGCGCGCGAGCTCGAGGTGGACCCCAACGGGCTCGTCGCGCGAAGCGCCGCGGGCGGGTTCGAGGTGCGCGGCCGCGCGGAGGCGGAGTGCGTCGTCGGCCGCTGGGACCTCACGCAAGAGACGTGCGCCGACCGCGCGGAGGCGGGGTTGATCCACGCGTGGATGGACGCGCTGGGCGCGAAGCCGGGTCCGAAATGAAAAAGATCGATTGGGCCGCGCTCGACGCGAGCGAGCTCGAGCCGCGCAAGCGTCGCGTCGTCGGTCTGAGCTGGAAAGAGCGCGCGCCCCCGCACGGGACCACGCTGCGGACCGTGCGTCCCTTCGTCGTCCTCCTCGCTCTCCTCGTCGCGTGTCACGCGAAGCGGGAGGAGCCGCAGCCCGCCGTCGACGTCGCGGCACCGGCGACGACCGCGCCGACCGCATCGGCGGCCCCGTCCGCGTCGGCCGCGCTCGCGCCGGTGGACCGCGCCGCGTACGCCGCGTACACGAGCGCGCTCGTGCGTGGACGGCGCGCGACGATCGCGAAGAATTACGCCGCCGCGAAAGCCGCGTTCACCGACGCGCTCCGCGCGCGCCCGAACGACAAGCGCGCGCTCGCCGAGCGCGGCTACGCCGAGATGCTCGCCGGCGACTCGAGCGCCGCGCAGCTCGATCTCGACGCCGCGCGCTTCACCGACGACAAAGCCCTCGCCGCGCAAGCGTGGTTCAACCTCGGCCTCCTCGGCGAGAGCCCGGACGGCGGCGCGAGCGACGACGCGCTCGCCGACTTCTGGTTCTCGAATCAGCTCCACCCGTCCTCGGCCGCCAGGGCGAAGATCGCGGGGCGTTCGATCTGCCCGGTCACGATCGACGCGAAGCACGTCGCCGCGACGCACGCGACGAGCTGGCTCGCGGTGGTGAAGATCCTCCAGAGCGGCGATGCGTCGAAAGGATGTCCCGCGCCGAAGACCGATGCCGACGCGAAGGCCCTCGCCGAGACGCCGAGCCTCTCGCTCGGCGCGCAGGGCACGTTCTACGTCGTGCGAAGCGCCACGATGGACACGCAGAGCTGCTACGGCAACGACACGAACGTCGTCCAGGCGCGCGGCTCGGACTTCTGGATTTACCCGAGCCTCGGGGCCGGCGCGGTCACGTGGAGCATGCCGACGCAGCCGTCGGTCGACCTCGCGCGATTCGGCGCGCGCGTCCGCGCGACCGCGACGATGTCGTGGCCCGAGGAGCAGATCATGTGCACCACCGCGAGCGACGCGGCGGCCGAGGTCTTCCCCTGCCGCGGCGATCCCGGCGAGGAGCCCGCCGGCATGGCGCACCCTCAGTCCGACCCGGACTACACCGACTTCTTCATCGACCCCGTGGCGCACGAGCTCGTCCTCCACGTCGAAGACCACGCGTCGGGGCGCTTCGGCTATCTCGCCGACGGCGGTCGAAGCATCACGCTTCGCCCCGACGGCGACGGCGTCTCCATCGCGGGCCTCGGCTGCGCGCGCACGCTGCCGTTTCGCTGAGTCGACGCTATCATTCACCCATGAACATCCTTCGCTTTGCTTGCCTCGCCGCCGTCATCGTCGCCTGCGGCGGAGCGACCTTCGACATCGACGGCGGCGCCGACGCGTCGTCCGACGGCACCACGTCCGACGGAAACGCCAAGGACTCCGCCGCGGACGTAGGCAACGACGTGATCGAAGTCGACGCCGCGGCGTGCACGCCGCCCGGAACCGCCTGCACGACGCCGTGCCCGCAAGGTACGTACTGCCTGAAATCGAGCGGACCCGAGGAGCACGATCTCGGCTGCACGACGATTCCGCCCTCGTGCAACGGCACCGCGACGTGCGAGTGCATGCAAGATTGCTTCTGCAACCAAGGCATCGACAGCTGCGTCGCCGGCACCGACTACCTCGAATGCAACAACGGCGCCGTCTCGCGGCGCGAGTTCAAGAAAGACATCGACTACGTGACCGACGAGGAGCGCGAGTCGCTCGCGCGCGAGGCGCTCGCCGTCCCGCTCGCGCGCTACCGCTACAAGACCGAGCCCGAGTCGCAGGAGCGTCACCTCGGCTTCATCATCGACGACCAACCCGCGTCGAGCCCCGCGGTGCAGGCCGATCGCACGCACGTCGACCTCTACGGCTACACGTCGATGCTCCTCGCGACGGTGCAGGAGCAGCAAAAGCAGATCGACGCGCTCCGCGCGCAGGTGGACGACCTACGCGGCGGGCCGGGTGTGTGCCGCTGAATGATCCCCCGCATCATTCCCACCCCCTCCCTTGCAGCGCGCGCAGCGCGTCCGACGTGTCCACGCCGAAGTGCGCGAAGCCCGGCACGACGACCTCGTGCACGGCGCGACGGCAAATGTCCGCGATCGTCCGCGGCGCGAGATATCCGAAGCGCTCGAGGGCGGGATCGTCGTCGGCCGGGTTGAGGTCCGCCGGCTTCATCGCCGCGCCGACCGCGCGCACGAACATCTCGGGAAGCGCCTCGCTCACGCCATCGAGGGTCTTCGCGCGCTCGGCGACGTAAGCCCAGCCGACGCGGCCGTGATCGATCTCGTCTCCGAGGAGGGACTGCACGACGGCGCGCGCGGCGGGGTGCGTCGTTCGCGCGAGCATCTCGGTGAAGGCGATGCTCGTGAACGTCTCGCTCAAGCAGCACGTCTCGATGACGTGAAGCAGCGCGCGCGTCGCGGGCGGGTGCTCGGCGTACGTCGGCAAGACGGGCGTGCCGCGAAACCGCGCGAGCGCGAACCGCTCGCCGCGGAGCGCGGACCACATGCGCGCGCAGATCTCGGCGTGGCGCACCTCGTCGTTCGCGGCGCGCGTCAGCAGCGACAGCACGACCGGCTCGCAGCCTTCCTCGGCGAGCTCGCGCGCGAGCTGGCAGAACGCTCCGACCGCGAGGTGCTCCTGCTTGCTCCGGTGGTTCCACGACTCGGCGACCTTCGCGAGCGCAGCCCGATGCGGCGCCGCATCGCGCGCGATGTCGTCCCACGCGATGGCGGGCGTCTCCGTGCGCGCGGGTTTGGCCACCTCATCCATGCTACGGTCCGGAGATGGCGGAGCAACGTTTCTTTCGTTCCATCGTCCTCGGCGGCGCAGGTCTCGTCGGCGGCGCGACGCTCGCGGTGATTTGCGGCGCGTGCGGCACGAGCCCCTCGCCGCCGGACGAGCTCCCCGCTCCCTCGTGCTCGCCGACCGTCTTCTTCTCGTCGGAGTGCGGTTTTCAGAGCGTCACGACGACGTGCACCGGCGGTCCGGTGAGCTGCAACGACGCGGGCGCTCCGACGACGTGCACCTTCGGGTCGAAGACGAACCAAGTGACGAGCGACTGCACGGTGACGGCCGTTCTCGGCGACGGCACGACGACGACCTTCGACGTGCTCGTCTCGCCGAGCAGCCTCTCGGGCTGCAACGACGCCTTCGCGCAACAGTCGACGTTGACCTGCGGAGGCAACGACGCGAGCACCGACGCCGCCGACGCAGAGCCTGAATGAAGCTCGGGCTCGGACTCCTGCTCGCGGTCGCCGGCCTTCATTGCAACTCCGACGTGTGCTCCCTCCCGCCAGAGGCGCCGTGCGCGCAGACCGTCGTGGCCGACTTCGTTTCGAAGTGCGGCTTCGAGAGCTTCACCACCACGTGCGATCCGGACGTGACGTGCAACGGCAGCGCCTGCTCGATCGCGGTGTCGAACGCGCAGACGTGCGACGGGGCCATCGTGCTCGGGGACGGGACGAGTCACTCCCTGCACCTCGAAGCCACCGAGACGGCGCCGTCCGACGCGGGGACGTGCCCGATGATGTGCCCGCCCGCGCCGAAGCTGCATCTCACGCTCGACGGCGCCGACGCCGGGACGAGGTTCGCCGTGTTCTCGTCGGCGACGTGCGCGGCGCCGGACGGCGGAATGGACGGGGAGTGAGTCACGTACCGCCGCCGCATGGATCCGGCGGCTGCGGCGCGTCCACTCCGACGCGCGTCGGGTTCGCGACGCGCTTCGCGGTGAAGCCGAGTCCGATCGAGATCCCGTCGCACGCCACGCCGCTGCGATTCCGACCGTCGGCGAGAATGTCCGACGTCTGCTGGATTTCGTCGGCGAGGCCGTCGAAAGCCGAGCCGCACATCTCGTTGTTCAATTGATGCGCGAACCTTCGCGCGAGGTCGACCGTCTCTGCCGTGTCGAGCACGCCGGCGATGGTCCCGTTCGACGCCACGCCCGCGTCCGTGTGCGCGAAGCTGAGGATCGGATCGTGAATCCGCAGCGTGAGCACTACGGGCTCCGGCGGTTTCGGGTCGCTGTAGAAATAGTTCAGAAAGGTGGTCGGCAGCTCGAGCGGCTGGGAGGCGTTGCGAGCGACGAGCGCTCCGTCGGTCACGTACACGTCTTCGAACTCGACGTTCGCGCCGACTGCGATCGTCGTGTGGTCCTTGAGCGAGCTCGGGAGCACGGGCCAGTCCGTCGTTTCGTCGAAGGCCGGCGTCCCATCGCTCGGTCCGCTCGCGAACGCTTGCGCGCGGAGGCCCGTCGCGGTCTGGTGAGGGTCGTCCGAGAGTCCTTTGAGCTGAATCTGGAGTGTCCATGCGCCGGACGCGATGAGGGCCGTGACGTCGGACGTCGGCTGCGGCGAGCCAATGCCGAAATCCAGAATCCACAGAAGGACCGATCCCCACGCGTTGTCGATGCCGCCTTCGCCGTCGGCTTGGTTGGTGCGCGGGGCGCCCGACGTGAGCGTGCAGACGTTGGTCGAGTCTTTCGTCGTCGCCATCCCGTCGATGTCGAAGCCGAGCGTCTTCCATGCGTTGTTGGACCGCGCGCCGCTGCGGTCGGTATCGCCGAGAAGGAGCGAGTCCACGGCGAACGTCGAGATCGTCGACGTGGCCGTGACGCCGGCGTCCGGCTGCGACGGCACGGCCCCGATCGGAGTCGGTGCGGGCTCGCACGCGAAACCGAGCAGGACCAACGCGAAGACCCCACGTCGCACCGTTCGACGATGACGGCCACACGCGCGCCGTGCCATGGTCAAATCGCCGAGATGCCCGAACCCACCGACGCCGACCTCGCGCGATTGCGGGAGCTCGTTCCCGAAGCGGATCCCGCGTGGATCTCCAAAGCGGGCGAGGTCCCTCTCCTTGAGATGCCCGCCGCCACCTTCGCGTGGGACGAGCGCATGATCTACTTCGCGAACACCGGCGTCTTCGGCGGCGAGCTCTGGCTCGAGGTGTGCGCGGTCGACCTGCCCGCGCGCAAAGACATCGATCCGCGCGAAATCGACTGGTGCATCCCTGCCGCCTACCCCGGCGCGCCCGAGATCGAGCGCCTCGGTTGGAAGATCGGTTGGGGCGAAGGCTGGTCGGACTCGAAGCCCGTCCTCCGCGCGCGCTTCGGCGCGGCGTTCCGCGATTTCTTCGCCGACGCGGCGCGCGCGGAGAAGCTCGCGATCGCGACCGCCGGCGAGAAGACCGCGAGCCTGCTCGTGCAGATCGAACGCAACGTCGACGATTTCGGCGAGCTGCGGTAGGACACGCGAATGCTTCTCCGCACGATCGTCTTCGTCTTCGCGCTCGCGGGTTGCGCGACCGCCAAGGATCAACTCGCCGTCAGCAACGTGAACGGCTGCATCAAACACAACTGCAACGACCCGAACGCGCAGGACTACACCTCGTGCGAGGCGACCTGCCGGAGCACGTATGGGCGTTAGACGGGTCGGGCTCGTCGTCGCGCTCGTCGCCGCCTGCGCGGGAGGACCCGTCAAACCGACGCACCCGACGCCCGAGCAAGAGGCGGCGGCCGACGCGCTCCTCACGGGGCCGGATTGGTATCGCAACGCGGTCTTCTACGAAGTGAACGTGCGCTCGTTCGCGGACTCGAACGGCGACGGCATCGGCGATCTCGCGGGCCTCGTCTCGAAGCTCGATTACTTGAAGGACCTCGGCGTCGACGCGGTTTGGATGATGCCGATCATGCCGAGCCCGTTCAAGGACTCGGGTTACGACATCGCCGACTATCGCAACATCGATCCGGCGTACGGCGATCTCGCCGGGTTCGACGCGCTCGTCGCGGCGGCGCACCAGCGGAACATCCGCGTGATGATGGACCTCGTCCTCAATCACACGTCCGACCAGCACGCGTGGTTCCAGGACTCGCGCACGAGCGCGACCAGCGAGCACGCCGATTGGTACGTGTGGTCGGACACGCCGTCCGATCCGAACATCGGCTGCGGCCCGGCGGCGCCGACCTTCGGCGACAGCGCGTGGACGTTCGAGCCCGCGCGCAATCAATATTATTTTCATCGCTTCTATCCCGCGCAGCCGGATCTCAATTATCGAAATCCCGCGGTCGCCGCCGAGATGCTCGACACCGTGCGCTTCTGGCTCCAGCGCGGCGTCGACGGGTTTCGCTGCGACGTCATCGGTTATCTCTTCGAGAGCGCGACGGGCTGCAACATGATCCCCGAGACCGTCGACTACATCAAACAGCTCCGGGGCGTGCTCGACGAGTTCCCGAACACGGTGATGGTCGCCGAGACCGACATCGGGCTCGGGCCGGTGCCGTATTTGGGTGACGGCACCGACATGTTCCACATGGCGTTCGATTTTCCTTATGGATATTTCTGGGGCGTCGCCTTTCTCGGCGAAAATTCGTCCATCGCGCAAAACGCACTTCAAACGGTGCAAACGCAGTATCCGCCCGGCGGACAAGACGCGATGCTCATCGGCTCGCACGACGTGGGGCGCGCGTGGTCGCACGCGCAGGAGCTCGCGTGGCGCATGCAGCGCGCGACCGAGATCTCGATGTTTTCGCACGCGACGCCCTTCATCTATTACGGCGACGAGCTCGCCGTGCACGACGGGACGACGTTCGTGGTCGACTCGCGCGACTCGGCGCGCACGCCGATGCCGTGGACGGCCGACGACCCCGGCCACGGCTTCACGACCGCCGCGGCGCCGTGGATCCCGTTCTCCGGCGGCGCCGACACGACGAACGTCGCCTCCGAGGACGCCGACCCGGGCTCGATGCTCACGTTCTACCGCCAGCTCCTCACGTTCCGGCGCGGCCACGCCGTGTGGGGGACGGGCGACATGAACGTGCTCACGCTCGACAACCCGTCGGTCCTCGCGTTCACGCGCTCCGATTCGGACGAGGCGTACCTCGTCGTCGAGAGCTTCTCCGAGGACCCGCAGGACGCGACCGCGCAAGCGAGCGTCGGCGCGATCGGCGACGTCGTCTGGGGCGCGGGCGCCGCGACGGACGACGGCACCACGCTGCACGTGAGCCTTCCCGGCGAGGGCTCCGCGGTGTTCGCGCTCTCGCACTGAGCGCTTGACGGCGCGCATCTACAGATCTAGATACGTAGATGTGAGCACCAAGCTCGAACGTCACGCCGAGCAGTTCGGCGCCCTCGGCCACCCCGCTCGCCTCGCCATCTTGCGCCACGTCGTGCAGGCCGGCGCGGACGGGTCGACGACGACCGAGCTCCAGGAGCGGCTCGACATCCCGTGGACGACGCTGAACCACCACCTCGACCGACTCGTCGCGAGCGGCCTCGTGACCGCGCGCCGCGACGGGAAGTTCGCCTACCACGCCGCCGACTACACGGCGCTCCGCGCGCTCACCGACTTTCTCTGGGAAGACTGCTGCAAACGCGGCAAAGGCTGCTGCTGAAAGGGAAACGACCATGAACGTCCTCAAGCCCCACGTGTCCCTCAACGTCTCGAACGTCGACGCCTCGGTCGCGTTCTACGAGAAGGTGTTCGGCGTCGCCGCGACCAAGCGCCGGCCCGGCTACGCGAAGTTCGATCTCGCTTCGCCGTCGCTCAACCTGACGATGCAGGAAGCGCCGCGCACCGGCGTCAACGCGAGCCACTTCGGCGTGCAAGTCGAGTCGAGCGAGGACGTCGCGGCGGCGTGGACGCGCTTCAAGGAAGCGGGCCTGACGACGCGCACCGAAGAGAACACCGAGTGCTGCTACGCGCTCCAAGACAAAGTGTGGGTGGAGGATCCGGACGGAAACTCGTGGGAGGTCTTCGTCGTGAAGGCCGACGCGCCCGTGAAGAAGGCGAATGGCGGCTGCTGCGGTTGATCTGCCGCGACGCGCCGTCGCCGAGGCGGTCGGCACGGCGTTTCTGCTCGCGACCGTCGTCGGCTCCGGGATCATGGCCGAGAAGCTCGCCGGCGGAAACACGGCCGTCGCGCTGCTCGCGAACACGCTCGCGACCGGCGCAGGCCTCGTCGCGTTGATCCTGACGTTCGGGCCGGTGTCGGGCGCGCACTTCAATCCGGTCGTCACCGTCGCCGACGCGAGTCGGGGCGGGACCGCGTGGCGGGACGTGCCGGTCTACGTCGTCGCGCAGGTCGCGGGGGCGTTCGGCGGCGTCGCGGTCGCGAATCTGATGTTCGACGAGCCGGCGTGGTTCGCTTCGACGCACGCGCGAGCCGGGTCGGGGCAGCTCCTCGGCGAGCTCGTCGCGACGTTCGGCCTGCTCGCGGTGATCTTCGGGTGCGGGCGGCGTCGCGCGTCGGCCGTTCCCTTCGCGGTCGGCGCGTACATCACCGCCGCGTACTGGTTCACGTCGTCGACGTCGTTCGCGAACCCGGCGGTGACGCTCGCGCGCACGGCGAGCGACACCTTCGCGGGCATTCGCCCCGCGGACGCGCCGGGCTTCGTCGCCGCGCAGATCGCCGGCGCGGCCGCCGCGACGCTCCTCTTTCGGTGGCTCGTGCCGTGAAGACGGTGGTCTTCGCGTGCGTGCACAACGCGGGGCGGTCGCAGATGGCCGCGGCGCTCTTCAACGCGCTCGCCGATCCGACGAAGGCTCGCGCCGTGTCCGCAGGGACGCAGCCGGCCGAGCGCGTTCACGACGAGGTCGTCGCGGCGATGCGGGAGCTCGGCGTCGATCTCTCCACGCGCGCGCCGCAAAAGCTCACGGACGAGCTCGCGCGCGCCGCGGATTTGCTCGTCACGATGGGCTGCGGCGAAGCGTGTCCGGTCGTGCCCGGCGTCGAGCGCGACGATTGGCCGCTCGAGGACCCCAAGGGGAAATCGCTCGAGCGCGTCCGCGAGATTCGCTCCGAGATTCGGCGGCGCGTGTCATCGTTGCTCGACGCGAGGCACTGGCGATAGGAACGTCGCGTGCAGAGGTTCGTTGCATGAACCTCGCTCGCAAGCTCATCGCGGCTCACCTCGTCTCGGGGCGCATGGTCCCCGGCGAGGAAATCGGCATCCGCGTCGATCAGACGCTCACGCAAGACGCGACCGGGACGCTCGTGATGCTCGAGCTCGAAGCGATGGGCCTCGACCGGGTGCGCACCGAGCTGTCGGCGCAGTACGTCGATCACAACCTCATCCAAGAAGATTTCCGCAACGCCGACGATCACCTCTTCCTCGAGAGCGCGTGTCGTCGGTTCGGCATCTGGTACAGCCGCGCCGGCAACGGAGTGAGCCACCCGGTGCACCAGGAGCGCTTCGGCGTGCCCGGCAAGTCGCTGCTCGGGTCCGACAGCCACACGCCCGCGGCGGGCGCGATCGGCATGCTCGCGATCGGGACGGGCGGCGTCGAGGTCGCGCTCGCGATGGCGGGCGAGCCGTTCCACTTCCGGATGCCGAAGGTGATGGGCGTGCGCCTCGTCGGCGAGCTGCCCGATTGGGTGAGCGCGAAGGACGTGATCCTCGAGATGCTCCGGCGCCGCGGCGTCGCCGGCGGGCTCGGACGCATCCTCGAGTACTACGGGCCCGGACTCGCCGATTTGAGCGCGATGGACCGACACGTCATCGCGAACATGGGCGCCGAGCTCGGCGCGACGACCAGCGTGTTTCCGTCGGACGAGAGCACGCGCGCGTTCCTTCGCGCGCACGGGCGAGAAGAAGCCTTCGTGCCGCTCGCGAGCGACGGTCCCGATTACGACGAGCACGACGAGATCGATCTCGCGAAGCTCGAGCCGCTCATCGCGATGCCGTCGAGCCCGGGCAACGTCACGCGCGTGCGCGACGTCGCGGGGCGCGAGATCTACCAGGCGTACGTCGGCTCGTCGGCCAATCCCGGCTATCGCGACTTCGCGGTCGCCGCGAAGATCGTCGAGGGGCGCAAGGTGCACCCGCGCGTGTCGTTCGACGTGAACCCGACGTCGCGCGCGCTGCTCGAGGACTTGATGCGCGACGGCCACCTCGTCGCGCTCGTCCACGCGGGCGCGCGGCTGCATCAAGCGGGCTGCAACGGCTGCATCGGCATGGGGCAGGCGCCCGCGACCGATCGCATCAGCCTGCGCACGGTGCCGCGAAATTTCCCGGGCCGGAGCGGGACGCGCGAGGACAAGGTCTGCCTCGTGAGCCCCGAGACGGCCGCCGCGTCCGCGCTCACCGGCGTCATCACCGACCCGCGGACGCTCGGCGTTCCCTATCCCGTCGTCTCCGAGCCGGGCGAGCGCACCGTCGATTTCCAGATGATGGCGGCTCCGCCCGCGCGCGAGATCGCGCTCGGCGTGTCGCTCGTGAAGGGACCGAACATCGCGTCGCTCCCGGCGCTCGCGCCGCCGCCGGACGAGCTCGAGCTTCCCGTGTTGCTCGCGCTCGGCGACGACGTCTCGACCGACGAGATCCTCCCGGCCGGCGCGCGCGTCCTTCCGTATCGGAGCAACATCGAAGCGATCAGCCGCTTTTCGTTCGAGCCGCTCGACGCGACCTACGCGGAGCGAGCGCGCGGCCGCGCCCACGCGATCGTCGCGGGGAAGAACTACGGCCAGGGCTCGAGCCGCGAGCACGCGGCGCTCGCGCCCGCGCACCTCGGATTGCGCGTCGTCCTCG
>Ga0335082_10006688_pt1 | contig 12570 bp, 17 predicted proteins | sample Lox_Sample_41_FD_206718 | JGI IMG/M metagenome (GOLD analysis project Ga0335082, IMG submission 206718) | Soil microbial communities from Loxahatchee National Wildlife Refuge, Florida, United States - Lox_Sample_4.1 | ecosystem: Environmental > Terrestrial > Soil > Wetlands | place: USA...
CGCCGCATGCAGATGATGGAACAACTGCAATTCGCAGCGCAGCCCCATATCGAGTCTCACACGCACTATTTCAAGGCTGATCCACACCCTTTAAGTGCGAGGTAAACTTTTTGTTCGGAAGGGAGTTTATAGAGTTGAACGCACAACATCGCCCATGAATCTAGGGTAGTCCGGTAGTCCAGGCACCGAAATCAAAGGGAGTGATTTATTCGCGCGGTCTTCGAATATCGATTCGCTTCCAACCAAAGAGCCTCGCATCCAGCGACCAAGCACCGGGACCGAGCAAGGCCAGTGCGACTGCGATCGTTGCAATCAGAATGCAGGCCCACGGATCGCCCAGATGGAAGAAACGATTCCACAGTTCAAACAGGGCTATTAGCGTCGCCACGAGCGGTGTCCATAGGCCTGAAATCAGTAATAATCCTAGGAGAACCGAGACGGCTCGCACGAGGGCCGTTTCGAGGAGCGGACCAATTCGTATGATCGAGAGCTCGTGGGCAATGAGCATGCTTCCGGCCACGAACCGCATGATGAACAGACCGACGCCTGGCCAACCGCTGGCGAACGTGGAAAATAGTCTCCGCAGAAATCTCTCCCGGTTAAGACTAGAGACTTCTCGGCGACATGCGAAACCCCCCAAAGAGTCCAACCGCCACCCTTTTGAGCCCCTAAAATTCGATGATTCCCCGCTTCAATCCGATCATCGCGGCGTGCGTTCGGTCATTGGCGTCAAGCTTCGAGAGAATATTCTTGACGCGCCCCTTAACCGTCTCTTCTGTAATAGAGAGCTGGGCGGCGATCTGTTTGTTCGCATTTCCCGCCGCGATCAACCGCAGGACCGCGACTTCTCCCTCGGTCAAGGCGTCATCGGTAGCATGCTCGGCCAAGACATAGGAGGCTTCGGCGGAAATCGTCTTCTTCCCTGCGTGGACCGCGCGAATGGCTTCCAGCAGCTCCTTGTGCAGCATGTTTTTTAGGAGGTAGCCTTTGGCGCCAGCCTTTAAAGCCCGCAGTACCTGGACGTCGCCTGAATATGTGGTAAGGACAATAACGTTCGCCTCCGGGAACTCGCCTCGAATGGCCAGCGTTGCGTCGATTCCGTTCTTCTCCGGCATCTGCAGGTCCATGAGGGTAATATCTGGACGATGCAAACGGAACTGCTGGATGGCTTCACGGCCACTCGATGCTTCCGCGACCAAAGTCATATCCAGTTGATCGCTCAAGATTGTCGCAATCCCCTGGCGCAGCATTGGATGGTCATCTACTACCATTATCCTGATCGGATTGGAACGCTCTCTCATCTCTTACTCCGCTCGTGTTCCGGGGAAGAGCCTTTGAGCCCATGTGGCCTGCCCGACGTAGGCTACGCAGGCGGGAACACTCAGTTCGACCTCTGTACCGGAATTAACTTCACTCCAGAGCTTGAGATTTCCGCCGAGGACTCTAGCACGTTCCTGCATCCCACTTAATCCCCAATGCCCGGATTGCCGGGCTTCAGCCAGAACGCACGCATCAATGCCCTTGCCATTATCCCGGATTCGCACTCGCAGTTGCCGTTCGTCAAACCGGATTTCCAACTCAATACGTCGCGCCTGCGAGTACTTGAATGCGTTGCGGAGCGCCTCGGTGGCGATTCGGTAGACCTCATCGCGCACAAGGGGCCGCAGATTTCTCGGTCTGCCCTCCACTTGGATCGACAATTCAGGCGAATCTGAGTTCTCTGCACCGGCCGTAAACTCACTCCCTACCGAACTGATGGCGGAGGCAAGGTCATCCATAACAAGGCTCGTTGAACGGAGATGGTGCACGGCGTCGCGTCCCTCCGTTATCGCTTTGGCAGTGTGCTCGATTGCATCGTCGAGTCTTTGCTTTGCGTCTCCAGGACGCATCGGCAGCAGGTTAGATACGGACTGAAACCTTAACAGCAGGCCTTGAAAACTCTGCAGGAGCGTATCGTGAAGTTCGCGAGCGATTCGCGTCCGTTCACTGACACGCTCTTCTAGGCGCAATTCAAATTGTCGGGCGACCTGATGCGAGCGATACGAATAAGCGGCGAATGCCATGAGGATAATTAAAGAAGTGCATAGTGCCCTGAACCATACCGTCTGCCAAAGAGCTGGTTGAACTTCAAAGGAAATTCCCGTTTCAGAGTTGCTCCACATGCCATCCTGATTACAGGCGACGAGGCGGAATCGATAGGAGCCCGGGCTCAGATTCGTGTATGCCGCCTCTCGGGCAGTGACTGGCCCGTTCCAGTCCCGGTCGAAACCATCTAGAAAATACCGAAAGCGAACCCGTTCCGGGGCCGCCAGACTGACGCCTGAAAATGCAAAACTGATTCGTTTGTGGGACGGAGGAATCTGCACCGAAGCTCCCATGGCAAGCGGCACGCCATCCGCTAGAGGAAGATCGATCTGAGTCACGATGGGTGGTGAATCAAAAACGTGAGACGGGTCCACCACGGAGATCCCCCGAGTCGTCGAGAACCATACACGCCCCTGCGTGTCTTCGACTACAGATCGGTTCCGCTTCATCCCCTCGGTTGACAGCAGCCCGTCAGATGGTGTGTACGTTCGTACGTCTCCGTCGTTTAGTTCCCCACCAATCAAGCTGGTTTTTCTTACTTCGAGGATGTCGTGAGCCGTGGCGATCCAGAGCCAGCCTTTTCGATCTTCTGCAATTCCGTAAATTGGTTCGGAGAGCAACTCCGGTAATTTGCGGGATACATGTATCTTTCCGTTGCTCAAAAAGGCCAGGCCGTTAGCAGTTCCAATCCACAAAATTCCGTTTAAGTCCGGCAGAAGGCAATTGACATCTTCCGAGGGCAACCCATCGGCAGCGCCGTACCTCTGCCAGTCGTTCTTGTTCATTGCAGCGAGGCCATTTGACGTTGCAAACCAAATCGTATCATTGGAATCTTGCACAATCGAGGAGACAGCATTCGAGGGCAAGCCGCTTGCAGTGGTGTAGTTCGTGAAATGTCCGCCCTTCAGCGCACTCACTCCGTCGTTTAGCGAGGCGGCCCAGACCGTCCCGTCACGGGCTTCATAAACCGCGTAAATACCGTTCTGAGGAAGACCGTTTACATGCGTGTACGTCTCCGTTCGAATCGAGGCGTCACGAAAGAAAAGATGAGTCAGGCCGCCCCGCTGCCTTCCGATCCACAATCCGGTCTTCCCGCCTGCAATCGAATAGACCACGTCTCGGCTTAATCCATCGATTGTGACAGCCGTAGCTCTCCCATCCTTCAGCAAATGAAGTCCCCCGTCCAAAGGTGCGAACCACACCCGGCCCTGCTCGTCGGCATGAATGGGGCCTGCCCCTTTGGACAGCGAATGGCCGTCCGAATAGGTGACGAAGGCACTATTTTTTATGCGCTCGATGCCTGAGGGGCGACCGACCCAGATATTTGATTCTCGATCTTCGAACAACGCCGTGACCGGTTCTGCAGTGGCACGAACGGGATGGTCGAATGATATTCCGCGACTATTGACTCGCACCAGACTGCTTTTCGTGCCCACCCAAATGTTCGAGTCATGATCGCGCAGCAATGCGAGCACTGGAATGTGGCGGAGGTAAGCTGGCACAGCCGATTGGCTAAGGTTACTTCCGTCCCATCCCACGATACCCTTCTCTGTCCCAATCCATAAGTGGCCGTGCCCTAAAGGGAGGAGGCAGGTGATCTTGCCAAGCAAGCCCCCAGATCGAACGGCAAAAAGCTGCCCGTTTTTCAAATAAAATAAACCGCCGTTGCTTGTTCCCACCCAAACCTTTCCATCATCCGTTTCTGCTAAGGAAGTCGTCTCCGCGTACGGCCCTTCCAAATGGTGGGATGCAACACCAGGTGCCCAACTAAGCCGGCTGGAGAGGTCGTCGGCGCCGCTTGCTGTGCTGGTTGCTGAAGGCCCAACAATGGAGGGGGAGAGGATGACATATTTCTCTCCGTCGTATGTGAGTGCTCCAAAAATGACGGAGGAAAAGAGCGCTGCACCGTCGCTCCGCTTTCCTATGGCAGTAATTCCAAATTCTATCTGCCCTCGCCCTGATTCAAATTTCCCGCCGCGGAAACAAAGCACCTTCGTTCCAGGAAGCAAAACCCAAAGATTTGACTGCGCATCGGTAATCAATCTCAGCACCGGGCCTATCCGAAGCGACTCCGGAATAGCTTGCTGGAATACGCGAAAGTTCAGACCGTCGAAGCGAATCAAACCCTTATCTGTTCCGATCCAAAGATAACCGTCGGCGGATTGAGCAATCGCTGTCACGGATCCACCGGGGAACCCATTCTTGTCGATCCAGTTGTCGTGCGAATACTCTGAAATCGGCCGGTTTGGATCGACCCCAAATGCACAGAGCGAAAAGCACAGCGCCGTCAACATGACAAAGGGCCATCTTGAAAATCCGCACCTGCGAAGGACGGCCTCAAGGGAGATACTGGAACTTGTCGATGACAATTTCGTTATCTCCTTGGAGCGGCGCCGTCTCGCTCGGGACCACATAAAACATCAGTTCGACCAACTCCTTACCGGCAGACGGTGCTCCAGATATGAACGTGTGCTTGTAGATTGGTCGAGCATTGCTAGGCGCCGCGGAACCCGAAAAAGTGGCGAACGTAGCCCGACCCGGCTCCCAGACCATAACATGAGTAAGCGTCCCGGGAGGCTCGCTGAACCGTGCGACGTTTCCCGGGACGTAAAATGGCTGTACTCCAAATTGAGCATTGGTCTTGCTTCCCGCATCACCCCAACGGCCAATCTCAATGTCCATCTCGCGGTAATTCTGGTCTCCTGCCCACTCATCAAATGTGTGTACGCTTAGAACGGCGGCTGGCTCCAAATGAGTCGTGTCTCGTACAACGAACATGTAGGTTCCATATCCGAGGCTACGGGTCAGAAACACCTGCGCGCACGTCCAGATTCCCGACTTCCTTGCAATCTTCAGATGCAGGGCTCCGGTCTCATCCGTCCACACATTATCCGCGTCATACTGATTGTTGACTCCTCCGCGGTTGGCATCACCAATACGAACCTTCCAGTTGTACCCGCTGAATTGAATCGCTTTGGTAGGAAGTGGGGGTAATGTTCCGACACCTTTGACGATTCTCACGAGTGCGACAGACCCTCCTTGCGCAGGCGGCAGGTCCATCGTAGGGAGCGGATGATAGCTTGAATCCACTAGAAGCGCTGCATACTCATAACCAAGATGGGTTTCGGTGCTCCAGGTTGAGTCTGCGCGAATTGGGATGAGAGGCCGATCCGGCCAGGGTTGGACCCACCAGGGTCCGCTTCGCGCATAGATCACGATCATCTGGCCCGGACGCGCGCCGGTTACTCGGCCACTGATGGTGTCTGTTCTCTCCCGGCCACCCCTCGCCGCCGGTGGGATCTTGGTGAACTCTATTGATGGCGGGAGGTCGCGCTGCCCTGAATGGCAATTGTTGAGCACCATACAAAACGTAACTAGGGCCAGCGCTCTTAAGGCATCTCTTTTCGATTTCATGCAGGTCCCCAACACTCAAGCAAGCATCTGTTCCGGTTGAGCTGCTGCCATAGCAACCCCGGACAATCGCATGCAAAACATCGATGCCTTCCGCTCCGGAGACGGTCCCTGGCGGTCGGACACGCCTAACGCGACCACTCTGTGCTGCGGCATAGTTAGAGGAAAAAAAACAAACGGGTCCACGTTCAACCCTCCAGCAGCAATCCCATGTTTCATGCGTGCCGGCAGTCTTTCATCGATTCTCCACTCACGAGTGTGGAACGCTTTCTGTATGCTGTATCCCTGCCATGATACTCGCTTTTTCATCCGCCGCGTCAACGTGTGCAGCCGCATGACTCTTCTCTCGACCCAGCACGGCCCGTTCGACTTCCGCGGCATTCTCCTCGCATAACGACGATACAGAACTGTAAGAAAGCGAGGAATTCCCGTACCGGTTTGAGGAGGACCATCGTCGGGCCCTCCGGTTCTGCGGACAGCCGAAGGGCTTCCTGTGTTAAGGCACAGTTCATGGCCTCGCTCATTGGTTGGCGGCGGAATGCAGGCGTCTCGGCTCATCACTTGTGGTTTGATAGGTTCCCATTCTGTCGCCACCTATATTCAGGCCGCGGCTACACTGATAGGATGACGCTTGAGGACTTCCATCTACACTACAGAGTACATATTGTTATCGAGATCGTCCGCGGTAGCGATGGATCCGCCGTCAGATGTGTTGTCATTGCTGAAGCCACCCATTATTAAGCAGCGGTATCACCGTAGCGTTTACAGGGAGCTTAGGTCATTGATGCGCCAGGAGCTCATAACGCAGGGGTCCCAAGAAAACTAAGGAGTTGGCTCGAAGCATAGCGCCTCCAAGCGGGCTTTGGAAGCCAGGAGCGACAGCTATCGGTATGAACTGTCGCAGTTGGGCGTGGACGTCGTACTCGTTCAGCCAAGTGCCCACCCTACGAAATATGTACCCTTCCGCACAGCCGCCCGCCGGCCCTGAAGGGGCTGGAACGGATGGGGATGTTGCTCGCCTTCCCGGCAAGATCTTGGAGACTTTTTCCAGCTTGTTTCAGACACCTGACGCGCAGTATCCGCAAGATGTTGCCGAATTCATCGCAACCCCGGCCGGCAAGCGACCGGACTATGTTCGCTGCATGTAGCCTTCCTTGTTGAGTCGTCGAAATAGTCTGAGTCGCTTGAATTTGTGCTTGTTCGATGATTGGTGGTTGCGAATTACAGTGAGCGCTTGCGAGCATCCTGTCGGTTCGTAGGCTGATCGCTGCGAAATGGGCAGAGTCTTTTCGATTTCTGGAGGGTTCGCCGCGCGTGAAACAGACGCGCCTTGACTGCGCTAACCGACAAACCAAGTGTCTCCGCAGTTTCGCGAAGTGAGCACTCGCCCAACCGCGCAAGTTCGACCACGCCCTTCAAGGCCGGACGAAGCGCATCGACTTCGCAACGAAGAGCTGTATCTCGTTCCTCTTGCAGGTATCTTTTCTCGGCATCCGGCGCCGTGTCGCTTACTTCCTGAAACTTTGTCGACTCCTCGGAATCAGCTGCGTTGTCAAGCGGAACGGTCCTGGCGTTCCTCCGCTTCCGTATAACCATGAGCGAGGAGTTTATGGCGATGCGCGTAAGCCAGGTTGAAAACTTGGAGCGCCCATCGAAGTCCTGAAAATGTGCCACCGCCTGAAGACAAGCATCCTGCATGGCATCTTCAGCGTCTTCACGATTTCTTGTGATCCGGTACGCAGTGTGGAAGATTTTTTTCATCTGCGGCGCGGTGAATTCTTCGGACGGAACGAGACGTTCGGCGTGAAAAGTCCGTGCGCCTCGGCGATGGAGATTGCCATTGCATTGCGACGGGTCATTCTGCTGCGTGAGACGGTTCGTGGTTCTCTTAAGTGCAACCCCTTTGATCTCGGTCGTCTTCCGAATTCTCAGAGGACGGACGGTTACGCGACTTTTGTGCGCGCCAATTCTTACGCGTTCGGAAATTGAGCTCTGTCTTTCCGTCTGTGTTGACATGTTCATTTTCCTTAGAACCACGAGGTGCTGCGGCGCGAGCCGGTGAATTCCTTAAACAACTTGCAAGGAGTCTCCCGGCGGCCCCAAAATCCCCGTGCTCTGAAAGCGGGGAACGTAGCGGGCAAACCGGGCTCGATTTCTTGGTTAATACATACGCACCAGGAAGGCACGACGGTGGCCAAAAGCATCCGGGGCCGGAGAAGAGCAGAAACACTGCATTGTCAGTTAGTTAACTGCGATGGCATAGAAATAGGCTCTGAAATCCTTGACGCCATTGCGACACCGCGTTATCTGAGCAACGCAAAGTCCATTGAATTGGACTACCGTCACGGTTGTACAGCATCGATTGGAGGAAGCCGGGTGGACATATATTCGTTTCACGTGTCGCACGCAATGATAAGAGTGGCGCTTTACAGTGTCCCGTCTAGTCAGCCTCTGGTGCTTTGCGATGTCGCCAATCGAACGGAGTGTCTCTCCGCCAATCTTCCGTGCTCGCTCCGCGACCACGTCCGTCATGGCAAACACTTGCTCGGCTTGCTCATCCAACAGAAGGTGATAGTCGTGGAAATGTGGGCCGCTGATATGCCAGTGGAAGTTTCTTGTCTTCAGATAGAGCGCAAACACGTCAGCAAGCAACTGCCGCAGTTCGTTTGAAATCTCCGTGACTGCGTTGCCACCGAGATCGCTTATTCTATCGATATGGGTGGTTTCTTCTAGTGTTCGCGTTTGAGTCGACTTCATCGTTGTGTCCTCCCGGGCCACTCGCAAACGATCGGCTGCCCTGGTTCACTTTCCCGATCTCCATGCTCAATTCTCGATCACCACAACCCCATCACTCGATGTTCGCCTTTAGAAGCGGGTAATACTGGACCCAGACCATGTCTGTCTTCGTAACAAACGCGATATGGCATGAGGCGCATTCCTTGCTCGAACTCTCCTTCGCTTTCGCTTCGTAAGGCAGGGCGTGATGGCCAAAGGTGAAAAATCCCCAGTTGTTTGTATTGCTGAAACGTTTAGAGTCCTTCACCATCACGTCGAGTCCGTTTAGCGCCGCTGGGAAATAGCCACGTCCCGAGGCCGAGTCGATCGATCCGTCTGCATGCCCGCTCCCTTGCACCAGGGCAAGCTCTTTTACCATTACTGTCCCTTCCGGAAACTTGCCGTTTTTCTGGTAGTAACGGAAATTCTCTTTTTCGATATACACACTGTGAAATTCGGGGAACGGGGCATCGCCGCCATTCAGGCCATTCGGAGTGATGGGCCCCCCGATGAAGACCCACGACCGATACCCCATCGGTAGGACCAACTCTCCATCTTTCGTAAACACCGGCCCCTTCTTCTCATCCGTCTGCGGTCTTGCGACCAATGCCGTTAACAGAAGTGCACCGATTATGAATTTCCATTTAGCGCTCACGATTTACCTGCCCTTCATTCCGGCATTGGCCGGCTTGAGTATTTTCCTGTACCTCCCCATGGAGCCTCTAATTCGCTTTGTCGCCGCGGAGCAGCGGATAGAACTGGACCCAGGTCATGTCTGTCTTGGAAACGTAAGCCATATGGCATCCAGCGCACTCAGTCACTGGGGATTCTGCGGCAGTTTCGGTGTAGGGCATCGGGTGATGTCCGAACGTGAAAAACCCCCATCCGTTGGTCTTGGCAAAACGCTTGCTGTCTTTGACGGTTGCGTCGATCCCGTTGAATTCTCCATTAAAATAACCCCTTCCCGAAGGCTCCGTTCGAGACCCGTCCGGGAACGTTGGATTGAGCACGCGCGTCAGTTCCTTTACGAAGACAGTACCTTCAGGAAACGAGCCTGTCTTCAGATATGCATCCAAGTTTTGCGCTTCAACATATACGTGGTGGAATTCAGGGAAATTCGCCGCTCCACCGTTTAGGCCATTGGGTGTCAGAGGCGCGCCAACGAAGACCCACTTGCGAAATCCGGTCGGCAGTACCAACTTGCCGTCGGCAGTAAACACTGCGCTTGAGTGTGTCGGTGGTGCAGCAAGCGATTTCGCGTGATTTGTAACGGCGTATCCTGCGATGACGACGATTCCAACCAGTAGCAATACGTATTTTTTCATTGAAAATCTCCTTTTTAAGTCGAATGCGAGTCTCTGTAAATGTGCTTTTTACCGCCTTACTGCGAACTGAGAACCGGATAACCCTGGATGTAGACCCAATCCGTGCCTTTTGCAGGGATATGACAACCCAAGCAGTCCTTCTTGAAATCGACGGCCACCTGTTTGTCGGGCGCATCCGACTTATAGAGAGCCCAACCCCAACCGTTCCCCCACAAAGGATTGCCCGGGTACCGTCCTTTTTCGTCCTTGACCATGATGAACCACACTTTCGTACCCGCTGCCCAATGCGCATCACCGGTGGTCATCTGGGCATGATCGGTGGCATCGACTTCTTTCACCAGGACCGTGCCGTCCGCGAACTTCTTGTTGTTGCGAAAGTACTCGGCTGCGCCAGGAGAAGCGTAGGTGAGGTGCATTTGATCCCCTTTGGGGTCGAGCACCGTATAGGTTCCGAGCGCCTGATACTTGTCTCGGTAGTCTTTGGGCTTGCCGATGTTCCCCGCTTTATCGACGAGTTCGAATCCGTTAAACGAATTCTTGCTCGTGGGTGTCATTTGCGCATAGACGGCCATTGAAAGAAATACAAGGAAAACTGCTGCCGAGCGAACTAAGTTCATAGTGTTTCTCCTATTGCCCTTTATTCTTGCATCGGCATTCGACGCGCCACGTCCCCGCCGATCCTGAGCCCCAAATAAGAGTCGACGCGTTCAAGGCTCTCGGTGCTGGCGATTATTCAACGCCATTCGTAGATCGAACAACCCCAGAAAGAGCATTCCACCGACTATATAGGGTCATCTTGGATTACTCGCTTGAGGTAGGGAAGGTGGTTTGAGCATTCCGATCCAAGCCGGATGCTGACACTCAGGAGACACTCGGATCTCCGACGCGGCGTGAGGAATGCAATAGAGTTACTGCATCAGAAAACGGCTTCCCCACGTCCCAACGTCTCACTCACAAGGGGTTCAACCATGTGGATGCTGAAGGGTGTAGGTCTTGGCCTGCTGGTGTTTGCAGCATTCTTCTTGGTCTATTTCAGCGTTGTGATTGCTGGTGGCCTTCGTCAAAATGTTGCGCTAGGTGTCAGCGCAATCACCGGCAGCACGATTTACAAACCGCTCTTTTGGCTTGCAGCTCACTAATGTCGCCGTTCCTAGCGGATATTCGTTCAAGCAGTTAATCGTTGCGGTTCTCTTGTCTACCCTTTTCGTAGCTGGCTTTGCTGGCGCTGGATTGTTCCTCTATTACAGCGCACACCTTCGCACAGCTGAGTCTGAGCTAAAAGGTGCTGCGATGGAGAATCAGAAAGACAAAACTCTCCTTCATCCGCTCATCGTGACGTTCGGGGAAGACAGAATTTCTCATTGGCCTACTGACATCCAACCTCAATCCGGCCAAGCACTCAACAAGGTGCTGGCATCACCAGTACTGGTAATTGACGGCTCAGGAGCGGCCTACTCAGCTAAAGCGTCTACCGAAACTACACAGGTGCGGGTCAGCGTGAAAGAAGAGCGAATTCCGGCAAAGCAGAAGAACTCGCACTAAATGAACTCGTCGCCCGGCTGCCATTCACTCAAAGTCGTCATTAGTTCCTGCCTATCAAGTCGGTGAACCTTGTGATGGTGACATCAGGCTCACCACGTTTTGCGTATGCGAACCGCTTCGCTTCGTCTTGCGTTGCGAATTGCGCCTCGCACACGATTTTGCCGTCCTGGCCAACGATCTGGACTCGCCACTCCTTAGGGCGGAGAGGATTGAGCACGGAATGGTCAATCAGAAGCCTCACGAATCGGCCTTTTGGATTTCACCAACGTCGAATCGGTCATCTGCGTCAGGAAGTTCAGAAATTACTCGATTCGCCTGAGTGATCAGTGTCTCTGCGCTCTCGGTAGGCACCTTGAACACGTAGGTGTTGTGGCGCTGGGACGTGCTCAGCGGTCTTTTGATGTTACGGGCGGCCACTTTCAGAATTGGAGCAGCCAATGTGCTCAGCGGAAGTCTGGGCGGCGTAGGAGTTGCTATTGTGGCGGCTGTTGACGGTTCAACTCGCTGATGCGTGCGAAGAATCGGCGGCGTGTCCACTGGGCGTTGGCGTGCTTGCGCAAACGCCTGCTGAATGCGTTGCTTTGTCGCTTCGAGGCCCGCCCCAGTGCACACGGGCACGCCGTTCAGTGAATACTGCGATGTTTTGGGATTGCTCACGAGTGACTCCTGCTTTTGAGTCATCCGTTTTTCGCTCGTTTGAGGAGCTGAACCGTGGTGGGAACTTGCAGCAGGTAGTATAGGCGATTCAGGGAAATCGGAGCAGGCGGAGTTTGTGCCCAAGGGCGGCGGGGATGAACCACCAGTTTTGAATGCGTCCTTCAATTGATCTCCCCCGATTCAGTGTCTGTCAGTTGGTGTTCTGCGAGGAGCTCTTCGATCTCCGCTAAGTCTTCGGGCCCCAGTTCCGCCAACGTCTGCTTGTCCGCCATGTAGGCGACACTCAGGTAGTTTTTGAGCGTGAGTGGCCGTTTCGTCTTGATCAGAAACCGGACGACGTAGTCAAGATTGCGATCAGTCACGTCTCCCCTCCTGTTCCTTCAGATGTAGACCAAACTCAAACAAGAAAAACTCAATGTTCTCTGTCGGCACCTCTAGCTCCGCCGAAATGGTCGCCATGCATTTCAAATATTCGGGATATCGTTTTGCTGCGTTGTCGGACGACAATCCATGCAAGGGTTCGAGTTCGTCGAACACGTTCTGCTGCACCACATCTATGATGCGCTGATCAAGAATCAGCGCATTGAACTGCTGGACCACGGCTGGCAGAAACTGGAGCAGTTTGGTGTACGTTGACAAACCCAGACCTCGAATCAATTTCAGGCCTTCGCTATGTGCCTGCCAATCGTCGATTTGCCGGGCTGACGCTAGCAATCGCTTCACTGCGTCGAAGTCAGCAATGATGTTGAGGACATGATTTCCCCTCATCCCATTC
>Ga0335082_10006689_pt1 | contig 12568 bp, 15 predicted proteins | sample Lox_Sample_41_FD_206718 | JGI IMG/M metagenome (GOLD analysis project Ga0335082, IMG submission 206718) | Soil microbial communities from Loxahatchee National Wildlife Refuge, Florida, United States - Lox_Sample_4.1 | ecosystem: Environmental > Terrestrial > Soil > Wetlands | place: USA...
GGTCGCCTCGATCAGCTCCGCCGGGAAGCCCGCGGCCCGCGCACTGTCCAGCTCGCCAGGCGAGGCCACGTCGATGCCGATCCCCGCGGCCCGCGCGGCCCGCACGAACGCCCGGCCCTGGCTGGCCTTGTGCGCGTAGCAGATCCGGTACCGCAGGTCCTCGCTGCCCAGTTCGTCCCTGAAGCCGTCCACGTTGGCCTCGAAGATCTCGGGGAACAGCACGTTCAGCGGCGAGCCCCACCGGGCCAGCAGCCCGGCCGGGCCGGCCGGGTCGCCGAGGAAGGACCGGACCAGCGGGTGGACGCGGGGCGGCAGCCCGGTCATCGGGGCGGGACGACGGTGTAACCCGCGTCCCGGATAGCATCGAACGCGCGTTCGCGGGCCGCGACGGTCCGGAAGGCCGCCACCACCCGCTTGGTGACCAGGTCCATCTCCGCCACCGGCGCTTCCATCGACTCCAGCAGCGCGGTGATCGTGGCCTGGCAGTGCTTGCAGTTCATGTCGGGGATGTGGAAAGTCCGCTCCGCCGGGTCGGTGATCTCTTCCTCGGGCAGCCCGGGCAGCAGGGTGATGCGGACCAGGCCGAGCAGCCGGGCGAAGGTCTCCACGTAGGCGTCCACCACCCCAGGCTGGACGCTGAACCGCTGCCCGCCGGCCTGGTGCGTCATCAGGGCCAGGCACCGGGGCTGCTCCCCCTCCGGGAGCAGGGCGTACTGCTTGGCGATCTGGTCCAGGTCGTGGTAGTACTTCCGCACCGCCTCGGCTACCGTGAGTTTCTCCTCGGTGAGCGCCCGGGCCATCACGGTGTGCGCCTCGGCGATGGTGGCCTCCTTCATCGCCCGCAGCACCGCAACCACCTCCGCCGGGTACCGCACGGTCCCGCCCGGCCCGGACACGAACGACACCGGGATCATGCCGCGGCGGAACGTGGAAGCCTGCAGCTCCCAGTACCAAGTGCCCGCGACGGCCGCGAAGATACCGGAGTGCCGCAGGCCGCGGGCGAATTCCGCGGGCGTTCGGTACGGGGTCTGGCCGGCGAGGCAGGCGTGCTGGACCAGCGTGCGCCCGGTCGCCTCGACCCCGATCCGGAAGATCTCCAGCGGCTCGACGTCGGTGGTAGTGGCCTCGAGCACGGCCAGGTCACCGTGGCCAAGCTGGGCGATCTGGTCCGCCAGCCCCGCGTCGGCGGCCAGGGCGCGCCACAGCGCGAGCGTGGTCTCCCGGGCCGTGATCGGCACCACCGGGCCGAGCGAGCTGGGCCCGCAGTGCGCCACGTTCGGGATGCCTTCGCTGTCGTGCCAGGTCACCCGGTGAGTGGCTGAGGTCACCATGGACTCGGGGCAGGGGCGCATGAAGGAGGTGAGGTACCGCCGCTGGGAGGCCGTGAGATGACTGCCGGCGGCGGGCACCAGCGGCGCGAGCCGGTAGTCGATGTCCCTCTCGCCGCCGAGGAATTCCACGGCCACGGGCCCTCCCGGGCCGAACAGTCCGGGGAACGCCAGCCCGGCCAGGATCCGGGACGCGGCCGCCCGGTCGTAGCCGTCAACGCGGGAGGACGCGGGGCCAGACCTCGGCACGTAACAGCGTCCCTTCCGCAATGTGAGCCAGGAATGCGGTGAAGCGCTCCAGTTCATACCCGGAGTTATAGGCGTGCACACTCACCCGGACCGAATCGGTGTACCCGCTCCCGGCCGGCAGGCAGTGGTTCCCGGCCCGCACGTAGAAGCCCTGCGAGGCCAGCGCGAACCCCACGTCGTCGCTGCGCACTCCGTCGACGCGGAACGAGACGATCCCGTAGCCGACCGGGCAGGCGACGCGGGCCACGCCGGGTAGCAGCGTGATTCGGGGGAGCGCGCCCAGCCGTTCGGCCAGGAACCGGGTCAGCGCCCGGTTATGCGCCGCGATCGGCTCGAGGCCGACGCTGTCGATGAACTCCATCGCGGCCCCCAGCGCGCTGATTCCGGCCAGGTCCGGCGTCCCGCCTTCCAGGCCGTCCGGCATGCGCAGGCCGCCCAGGCGCAGGCTGTCCAGGCCGTCCGGGCCGTCGCCGGCCAGCCGGACGCCGCTGCCGCCGCCGGGCAGGAACGGCGCCAATTCCTGATGCACCCGCCGCCGCGCGTACAGCACCCCCGTCCCTGTGACCCCGAACATCTTGTGCCCGGAGAACACCGCGAAGTCGCAGCCGAGCTCGCCCACGTCGACCGGGATGTGCCCCGCGCTCTGGGTGCAGTCGAAGCACAGCCGGACCGCCGGGCCGAGCCGTCCCCGCAGCTCCTCCAGCGTGGTCAGCCCGCCGAACACGTGGTGCACATGGGTCACGGTGATCAGTCTGGTCCGCGGCGACACCCGGGCCGCGATGTCAGCGGTGTCCGCCTCCCCGGCTCCGGTCACCCGGTACGGGACCAGCGTGATCCGACGGCCGAGCCGGGCCAGCACCTCCCGCAGCCGCACCCAGGGGTAGACGTTCGAGCTGTGGTCCAGCGGGCTGTACAGGATCTCGTCCCCGTCGGCCAGGTTGGCCAGCCCCCAGGACAGCGCCACGGCGTTCATCCCGGCGGTGGCGCCGGCCGTGAACACGATCTCCTCCGCGCTGGCGGCGCCGAAGAACCGGGCCGCCTGCGCGCGGACCTCGGCAATCCGCCGCGCCGCGAGGGTCGACCACGGGTACGAGCCGCGCCCGGGGTTGGCGGTCCGGCTGGCCAGCGCGGCGGTGACCGCGTCGATGACCGTCCGCGGCTTCTGCGTGGTGGCGGCGCTGTCCAGGTAGGTGATCCCGGGATCGGCCGTCAGCGCCGGGAACTGCTCCCGTGCCAGCGCCGGGATCGTCTCGGGGTGAAGACACGAGCCCGGCACGGAAACTCCACGGCGTGACGAGGGGCGGAGGCTGACCCTCTCACAGTGACTCAGCCCGCCTGTGCCGCCAAGACGCCCCGGGGGTATGACCCGGCTCAGCCGCCGAACTCGTAGCCGGCTTCCTCGACCGCCTCGCGCAGTGGGCCGTCGCCGGGCAGGGGGTCGCCGGAGACCCGGACGGTGCCCGCGTCGACATCGACATCGACCCCGGTGACCCCGGGCAGCTTGCCGATCTCGGCCCGGACAGCCCGCGCGCAGTGGTCGCAGGTCATGCCGGTAACCGCAATGGAACGAGTAGACACGCTCACCATCGTAACGCCCGGGGCGGGCCGACTCCGACACCGTGTAGTACATGCTGGCATCCTGGCATCCTGGCATCCTGGCATCCTGGCATCCTGGCATCCTGGCATCCGGCCGGTCCGCGAGGTGATCCGGTGATTCGCGAGGCGAAGCTCGTGGGATTCGTGATCCTGCTCGCGGTCATCTTCTTCGGCGCCCATGCGGCCGGATCCCGCCTCGGCCCGGTGACGACCACCCACTCCCAGGTCGGCTACCCGGGTCAGGGTGATGGCGGCACGGGCGGCATGAACATGCGCGGTCGCCCGTGACCGACACCGTCGCCGGAACCGCCGTCATCGAGGCCGAACTCGTCGTGGGCGGCATGACCTGCGGTGCCTGCGCGGCCCGGATCGAACGTCGGCTGAACCGGCTGGATGGCGTGGCAGCCACCGTCAACTACGCCACCGGCCGGGCCTACTTCACCAGCACCGGGGGGCGCGACCCGGCCGAACTCATCGGCGTGATCGAGTCGGCCGGCTACACGGCCGGGCCGCCCGCACCGCCCGACGCGGACCCGCCGCGCGGCGCCGACCCGCAGACCCGGGCGCTGGCGTGGCGGCTCGCGGTCTGCGGCCCGGCGGGCGGTCACGGGTGATGGAGCTGCCTGGCAAATCCGGGTCGGGGACTGCCGGCTCATCTACGAGATCCACGATCAGGTCCTGCTGGTGATCGTGGTCGGCATCGGGCGCCGGCGCGAGACCTACCGCCAGACGGACAGGTGAACGGCTGGCCAGGCTTGTTGCGAAGGCTTGGCGACAGCCCGGCCCAGGCGTAGCCTTGTCGCGAAAGGTTGGCAATAGCGCTGATGACGCTGGTGCGCGTCTCTGGTACGGCTGAGGTGATCTGGATGCACATTCCCGATGGCTATCTGTCCCCGGCGACCTGCGCGGTCGGGTTCGCGGTCGCGGTGCCGATGTGGGCCGTCGCGTCGCGGCGGGTGACGAAGACGGTCAAGACCCGGCAGGTGCCGCTGCTGGCCCTGCTGTCGGCGATGTGCTTCCTGATCATGATGTTCAACGTGCCGATCCCGGACGGCACGACCGCGCACGCGGTGGGAGGGGCGCTGGTCGCGGTGTTGCTGGGGCCCTGGGCGGCCCTGATAGCCGTGAGCGTGGCGCTGGCCTTCCAGGCCCTGCTGTTCGGCGACGGCGGGGTGCTCGCCTACGGCGTGAACGTGGTCAACATGGGGATCGTGCTGCCGTTCGTGTCGTATGGCGTGTACAAGCTGCTCGCCAGGGGCAGTACGCTCACGTCGCCCCGGCGGGCCCTGGCCGCGGCCGCCGGCGGCTATATCGGGCTCAACGTGGCCGCGCTGTGCTGCGGCATCGAGCTTGGCATCCAGCCCACGCTGTTCCACAATGCGGCCGGGCAGCCGCTGTACTCGCCCTACCACCTCGCCCAGTCGGTACCGGCCATGCTGCTCGCGCACCTGGCCGTCGCGGGCGTCGTCGAGGCGGTGCTAACCGGCGGGGTCGTCGCCTACCTGCAACGGGCCAACGTGCCGGTGCTGCGCATCAACCATCCCGACGTGCCGGTCGATGACGCGGACAAGGTGCGCACCCCGCTGCGGCTCAGGCCGCTGTACGTCGCGCTCGGCGCGGTCGCGCTGGCGGTGGTGCTCACACCGATTGGCCTGCTCGCGCCAGGTGGCGCGTTCGGTGAGGACGCGCCGGAAGACCTGGACTTGCAGAAATACCACCTGTCCGCCGTCCCAACCGGGCTGGTGAAGTGGAACGGGCTGTGGCACAACGCCATCCTGGGCGGTTACGACTTCAGCCACGACGCCCATCCCACCCTGGGCTACCTGCTGTCGGCGGTGGTCGGCATCGCGGTGATCGGCGTGGCCGTGTTCCTGGTCGCCTTCCTCGCCCGGCGCATCAGCCTGGCCCGCAACGGCGGCGCCCTGGCCGTGGCTGGCGCCGGTGCGGGCGGTGGCGACAGCGGCGGCGCGACCGCCTCTCGTGCCTCCGGTTCCGGGGATAGCACGTCGAACCGAACCGCGGATGGCTAGCCCAGCCAGCGCGCGCCAGCAGGTCAGCACGCCGGACTGGCTCCTCAAGCGCGATGTCGCGCTGTGCCCGTGCGGCTGCATCGGCAAGCGCCGTAAGCAGTCGTTCGTGCAGAAGACCCTCGATAGCGGCGCCGACCTGCTGCGCCAGGTCATGTTCAGCGACGACACCGCCGCGCAACACGGGCTGCTGCAGCGCGTCGACGCGCGGGTCAAGCTGGTCGGGCTGCTCGGCCTGGTCGTGGTCGCGGCGCTGCTGAAGACCATTCCGGCGCTGCTCGTCCTGTACGCTGCCACGCTCGTCCTGGCCGTGAGCAGTGCCCTGCCGCTCGGCTTCTTCGTCAAGCGGGTCTGGCTGTTCGTGCCGATCTTTACCGGCATCGTGCTCATCCCGGCCACGCTCAGCATCGTTACCAGCGGCGAAGTGGTTCTCACCTTGTGGTACTGGCACGGGCAGCCCGAAGGGTTCACGCGGCAGGGACTCCTCGCGGCGGCCCTGGTGGTGTGCCGGGTCGCCACCTCGATCAGCCTCGTCGTCCTGCTGACCCTCACCACGGCGTGGAACCGGCTGCTCGCCTCGCTGCGCACCCTCGGGGTACCGCGCATGTTCGTGCTGATCATCGGCATGGCCTACCGTTACCTGTTCCTGCTGCTCGGCTCGGTTACCGACATGTACGAGGCGCGGCGAGCCCGCACCGTCGGCGCCGAACGGCACGATAATGAGGCGCGCCGGTTCGTCTTCGCCACCGCCGGTAGCCTGATCGGCAAGTCCCTGGTGATGTCCGAGGAGGTCCACCACGCGATGACGTCCCGCGGTTACCGCGGCAACGCCCGCACGCTGGCCCAGGCTCGCCCGCGGGCCAGCGACGCTGCCTTCCTGCTCGTCGTGGCGGCGTTCGGCGCCGCGCTGATCATCGCGGAGCAGCTCGTTGCCGGATGAGACGGAACACGACCTCGACGCCCCGGACACCGCCGCGGCGGTGCTGACCTGCCGAGACCTGCACTACGCCTACCTGGACCGGTTCCTCGCCCTGGACGGGGTGAGCGTCGATGTCCGGCACGGTGAGAAGCTTGCCCTGCTCGGCGCCAACGGCTGCGGTAAATCGACGCTGCTCAAGATCCTGGACGGGCTCATCTTCGCCGACCGTGGCAGCTACACCGCCTTCGGGGCCGAGGTTACCGAGGACGCCCTCGAAGACGAGCAGATGAACACCGGCTTCCGGTCGCGGATCGGGTTCGTGTTCCAGAACAGCGACGCCCAGGTGTTCTCTCCCACTGTGCGTGAGGAACTGGCCTTCGGGCCGCTCCAGCTCGGGCTCGACCGCGACGAGGCCGCCGCACGCGTCGACGACGTGCTGAACCTGCTGGAGATCGCCGAGCTCGCCGAGCGGGCACCGTTCCAGCTCTCCGGTGGCCAGAAGAAACGCGTCGCGATCGGCACGGTCCTGGCGATGAACCCCGAGGTGCTGCTCTTCGACGAGCCCACCGCCAACCTGGACCCGCGCACCGCCGAATGGCTCACCACCCTGATCGAGGAGCTGGCCGCGGCCGGCAAGACGATCGTGCATGCCACCCACGACCTGGACAGCCTGGATCGGCTCGCCGACCGGTGCGTCGTGTTCGGCGAGGACCACCGCGTGGCAGGCGAGGGCCCGCCGGCCCGGGTGCTCGCCGACCGCGACCTGCTGCTGCGGGTCAACCTGATCCACGCCCGGAGCCGGCTGCCCGTCAGCAGCGCCTGAGCGGCTGGAAGCGGCGCAGCCGCAACGGGTTGGTGACGACGAACACCGAGCTGAACGCCATCGCCGCGCCGGCGAACAGCGGTGAGAGCAGGCCGAGTGCCGCGACCGGGATGAGCACCACGTTGTAGGCGAAGGCCCAGAACAGGTTGCCCTGATCGTGCGCAGCGTGCGCCGGGACAGCCTGATCGCATCGGCCGCCCCGGTCAGGTCACCGCCGACCAGGGTGATGTCGGAGGCCTCGATCGCGGCGTCGGCGCCGGTGCCCATCGACAGGCCCAGGTCCGCGGCGGCCAGGGCGGCGGCGTCATTGACCCCGTCGCCGACCATGGCCACCACCTTCCCCCGCGCCTGCAGCGCGGTAGCGGCACCGACCTTGTCTTCGGGCCGCACCTCGGCGATGACGTCGGCCTGGTCGATGCCGATCTGAGCGGCGATTCCCGCCGCGGCGGCACGATTGTCGCCGGTGAGCAGCACCGGGTGCAGGCCCTGCGCGCGCAACTGCGCGACCGCGGTCACGCTGGTCTCTTGACGGTGTCGCCGACGATCAGGGCGCCCTGTGCCCGCCCGTCCCAGCCGGCCAGGACCGCGGTACGCCCGGCCGCTTCGGCGTCGGCCTGAGCGGCCCGTACGGTGGCGTCGACGCTCAAGCCACGGTCGGCTAGCAACGCGGCACGGCCGACGATCACCGCCCGATCCGCGCCGTTGGCCATGATCGTGCCGGTGACCCCGTGCCCCGCGGTGCTGGCGAACTCCCGCACCGTCGGCAGGACGCCGAACCGGTAGCTCGCGGCGGCGGCGATGGCGGCGGCGATAGGATGCTCGCTGGCTGATTCGATCGCCCCGGCAGCGCACAGCAGCTCGTCGGCGTCGACTCCGGCGGCGGGGTGCACATCGTGCAGGACCACGCGGCCGGTGGTCACGGTGCCGGTTTTGTCGAGCACGATGGTGTCCACCCGCCGGGTCGACTCGAGCACCTCGGGGCCCCTGATCAGCAGGCCGAGCTGGGCACCGCGGCCGGTACCGACCGGCAGCGCCACCGGTGTGGCCAGACCCAGCGCACACGGGCACGCGATGATCAGCACCGCGATCGCGGCGGTGAAGGCACGCATCGTCCCGTCCCCGGCGGCCAGGGTAGCGAGCAGGGTGCCGGCGGCCAGGGCGAAAACGACAGGTACGAACACCGCGGAGATGCGATCGGCCAGCCGCTGCGACGGCGCCTTGCCGGACTGCGCATCGACGACCAGCCTTGCGATCTGGGCCAGCCGGGTGTCGGCGCCCACGCTGGTCGCTCGCACCGCCAGCCGGCCTCCCGCGTTGACGGTCCCGCCGGTGACGGCGCTCCCGGGGCTCACCTCGACCGGAACGGACTCGCCGGTGAGCATCGACTCGTCGACGGCCGACGCGCCGTCGGTCACGATGCCGTCGGTGGCGATCTTTTCCCAGGGCGGACGACGAACACGTCGCCGCGCCGCAGGTCGTCGACCGGCACCCGGGTCTTCGCACCGTCCCGTAGCATCGCGACGTCCTTGGCGCCGAGGTCGAGCAGCCCGCAGGGCCGCGCCGGAGCGGCGCCTGGCGCGGGCCTCCAGGTAGCGTCCGGCGAGCAAGAACACCACGACTCCGGCAGCAACCTCGAGGTAGACGTCGCTGGTGCCGTTGCCGCTGCCCGCGGTCAGGTCGAAGTGCATTCGCGTCCCGGGCAGCCCGGCGTCGCCGAAGAACAACGCGTACAGCGACCAGCCGAACGCGGCCAGGGTGCCGGTGGAGACCAGGGTGTCCATGGTCGCGGCCCGATGCGCCATGTTGGCGAACGCGGCGCGGTGGAACGGCCAGCCGCCCCATACCACGACCGGGCTGGCCAGTGCGAGGCAGAGCCACTGCCAGTTGTCGAACTGGGCCGCGGGCACCATCGCCAGCACGAGTACCGGCAGCGTAAGCACCGCCGATACGACCAGCCGCTGCCGTAGCCCGGCCTCACCAGGGCGCGTACCGGAAGGAGTCCGGCGGAGCCGAGCGGTGTAGCCGGCCGCCTCGATCGTGGCCACGAGATCCTGCTGGCCGAGCAGCCGCGGGTCGTAGCCGATCCGCGCGGTCTCGGTCGCGTAGTTGACGCTCGCGCTCACCCCGGCGAGACCGTTGAGCTTCTTCTCGATCCGCGCCGAGCACGACGAGCAGGTCATCCCGCCGACGGCCAGCTCGACCGACGCGAGCGCGGCCGTACCCGCACAGTCAGCACCGGAAGGCCGGCGGCACCAGTGGTGGCGTTCGCACTCGTCATGCTGGTTACGAGTCGGCGAGCTGGTACCCCGCCTCATCGACAGCTAGGCGGATGTCGACATCGGTGAATCCGTCCCCGTGGACCGTCACCTGGCCACTGGCCAGGTCAACGCCCACGCTCCGGACGCCGGTGACACTGCCGATCTCGCTGCTGACCGTGCGTACGCAGTGCTCGCAGGTCATCCCGGTCACGGCGTAGCGCTTCTCGGTCATCTCCGTCCGGCTTCCCTTCGCGGTCAGGCTCCGGACGAGTATACCCCCTAGGGGTATAACCTCCCTAGGCCGGAACGGCTCCAGTTCACCCGTGTGACAGGATGGCCGCGCGCTCGTCGTCCGGGAGCCGGTCCACGTACATGATCCCGTCCAGGTGGTCGACCTCGTGCTGGAGGCAGCGGGCCAGGAACCCGGTCCCGGTGACGGTGACCGGCTTGCCGCGGGCGTCCAGTCCGGTGACAGTGGCCAGGGCCGGCCGGGAAAGCAGGGCGTGCTGGCCCGGCAGCGACAGACAGCCTTCCGCTTCGGTTGTCGGCGGCGCCAGGGCCGCGGGGATGCGCAGGACCGGATTCACCACGTGCCCGGCCTGGTACTGGCCCGTGGCACCGGGGCAGTCGTAGACGAAGACCCGCAGGCTCATGCCGATCTGGTTGGCGGCCAGCCCGACGCCGTCGGCTGCACGCATGCTCGCGAACATATCGTCCACCAGATCCGCCAGCTCCATGTCGAACTCGGTCACCGGCGCGCAGGGCCGGTGTAGCACGGCCTGGCCGTAGCGCGTGATCGGGTGAGCTGTGCCGGTCGTCATGCCAGCGGCCCGGTCACGGATTCGGCGTCCCGGACGGCGGCGCCGCCGGTGATGAAGTGCATTGCGGCCTCGATCTCGGGCGCCAGGCCGCCGCCTGTACCGACGTCGACGGCCGTCAGGCCGGCTGCGCCGTCGGCGTCTACCACAGCAGCGGCCGCCCGGCGCCCGTCAGCCGGATAGCTTCCCATATACCATCCCGTTCCCGGTAGCCAGCGCTTCCGCCGTGCCTCCGTGTCACCCCGCCAGGCCGGGGCAATCTGTTGCGCCGCCATTGTAGTTGCAATTAAATCGCAACTATATGACTCGATATGCCATCTCACCCCGCGCGTTCCGGCCGGCGCGCTGGCTGGCATTCTGGCAGCATGCACAAGGTCTCTGGGCAGCGTGATCCGGCCTTCGCGTTCCCGTTGCCGGTGCGGCGTGATGATGCGACGGAACGGCGTCAGGCGAACCGGGCGGTCGCGGTCAGTGCTGCGGGACTGGCCGTCACCGGCCTCACCGAGTTGCTGATCGCGATCCTGACCGGCTCGGTCGGCCTGCTCGGCGATGCGATCCATAACCTGTCGGACGTGTCGACCAGCGCGGTTGTCTTCTTCGGCTTCCGGGTATCGCGGCGGGGACCGACGGCCCGGTATCCCTACGGCCTTGAAAGGGCCGAGGACCTAGCCGGGATCGGGATTGCCGTGGTCATCTGGGCCAGCGCCGTGTTCGCCGGCTATGAGAGCATCCGCAAACTGGTCGGGCACGGCTCCGCCGCGCACGTGGGCATCGGGATCTGCGGCGCGGTCCTGGGATAGCCGGCAACCAGGCCGTGGCCCGCTACAAGCTCGTGACCGGGCGGCGGATCAGGTCCGCGACGCTGGTCGCCGACGCGCGGCATTCCTGGCTCGACGCGCTGTCCTCGGCCGGAGCGCTGGCGGGCCTGCTCGCCGTGGCCGCGGGCCAGCCCTGGGGCGACCCGGTCGCGGGCATCGCCGTCACGCTGTTCATCTGCCACGTCGGCTACGAGGTCACCGCGGATGTCACCCGGCGCCTGGCCGACGGTGTCGATCCCGGCATCATCACCGCAGCCGGGGCCGCCGCCGGCGGCGGCCCCGGCGTCATCCACGCGCACGCCCGGGCCCGGTGGACCGGACGCGTCCTGCGGGTCGAGGCCTGGGTCGATCCTGGCACCAGGGCCCGGGAGGCCGACATGCTCGGTCGGCAGGCGGCCCTGGCTGTGGCCGGCCAGCTCCCGGACCTCGGCAGCAAGCGAGTTGCAATAGCGTCCCTTACGTACCTGCGTCACAGTGGCCTTCCAGGAGTTACACCCTGGCCAGCCCGCTAATTCGCAATTGCTCTTATGTCGCAACAGCGCGTTCTGCGGTATGCTGTCCTCGTGCCCAGGAATAGCCCGGCGCCGCCTGCCGAACATACCGGTCAAGCGGCCATCGAAGACGTTCTCGCCCTGGTTCGCAGGCAGGGCGGGCGGGCGACACCCGCGCGGCGGCTGCTGCTGCAGGCGCTGTTCGGGACCCAGGAGCATCGCAGCGCCGAGGAACTGGCGGCCGAGGTCCGTTCTCATGCCCCTGACGTGCACATGTCCACGGTGTACCGCAATCTTGAGGAACTGGCACGGCTCGGCGTCATCGACTGCACCCGGATGGGCGAAGGGCCCGCGACCTACCACGTCGCGTCGGCGGCTCACGGGCACCTTGTCTGCGAGAAGTGCGGGTCGATGACCGAGGTTCCCGATGACATGTTCCGGGCCCTGGTCCGCGCCGCCCGGGCGAAGTACGGCTTCGCCATCAACCCGCACCGGTTCGCCGTGACCGGCCTCTGCGCGAACTGCCAGCAGCCACAGACGTCATAGCATCCCGTCCGCGGACCGGGCGAGCAGCCGCGCAGCGTGCCCCCGGCCGCCGGCAGCGGCGTATAACGAGCTTCACTGGCGGAGGTCACAGCCTGGTCCGGCCGCTACCGCTCGTCCCGCCGGCCCTGCCTGACCCGCAGCCACCGCGGTACCGGCCCGCCGGCGCCGCACGATACTGCGTGAATGCCGCGTTCATGTCGCTTGAGCTGTATGAACGCGGCATTCATACAGTCTGGCCCGCGGGCCGGGCGCCCCGGCGGCCTGCGGCCCGGCCGGACATGCCAGTGGTCGACGGGCCGCGGGCGATCAGCAGCGTGGTCCGGCCGGCGGCCACCCGGGGGATGCGGCGCCTCCGGTCCGGCGAGGAAGGTGCCGAACGGGTCGGCGACCACGCTGCCCCCAGCGGCATCCTCTCATACAGGCACCGGCCGCCGGACGACACGCGGCGGCGGCAGAGCCCAGCAACGCGAGTAGTTACCTGTTGAAATTTTGTGCAGTAGCGTAAGCCACGCGTTTAAGGCCGCGCAAATTCATACGGCCCGGTCGCCGCTGCGGTCAGGAGGACTCGGGCTCGGAGGCGGGCGCGTGGGTCCAGCGGTCTTCGACCTTCGCGAGGCGCCAGTAGGCGATGGCGGCGGCCCAGGTGAGGACGAACAGGCCGACGATAATGAAGCCGACGTTGTTGAGGTTGATGC
>Ga0335082_10006694_pt1 | contig 12564 bp, 13 predicted proteins | sample Lox_Sample_41_FD_206718 | JGI IMG/M metagenome (GOLD analysis project Ga0335082, IMG submission 206718) | Soil microbial communities from Loxahatchee National Wildlife Refuge, Florida, United States - Lox_Sample_4.1 | ecosystem: Environmental > Terrestrial > Soil > Wetlands | place: USA...
CCCCACCACCGGCTCCGCCAACCGCACACTCCCCGCCGAACCATAGAAATGCGCGTCGCCGTAACCGAACACCCCACCATCCGACGCCACCAACCAATAGCCGAAATGGGGTGTCGACGCGATACCGACGATCGTGCCGGCGAGCGGCATCCCGGCGGCCGAGCCCGCGTACGTCGCTCCGATCGCGTAGACGCTTCCGTCCTGACCGGCGAGTCGATATCCCGACTCGACCGGCGGATCGGATTTCGTGACCGCGTCCCCGCGCGTCGGGATCGTGAGCCCTGCGCAGACAACGGCAACGATGACCGCGATCATCCGCCATCTCATGCGTCGTGATTGTGCCGCGCGCGGACGGCGAAATGCAGGCGCCCGCCAGACAGCGGGTCCGTTAGCCTCTGCGACGGTGCGCGAGGCCCGAACCGACGTCCTGGTGCGCGCAATGGCGCCCGACGACTGGGAGGTGCTGCGCGAGCTTCGGTACGCGGCGTTGACCGACGCGCCGCACGCGTTCGGGTCCACGCTCGCGCGGGAGCAAGCGCTCACCGAGGACGTCTGGCGGCAGTTCACCACGCACATGGCGGTCGCGTTCCGCGCCGAGGACGCCGTCGGGCTCGTCGGCTGCGTCGTGATCGACGGTGATGCCGAGCTCGTGTCGATGTGGGTCGCGCCCCGAGCGCGGCGAATCGGCACGGGGCGCGTCCTCGTCGACTGGGCGCGCGGTCATGCGGCCGAGCTCGGGTTCAGCGACATCACGCTATGGGTGGCCGACGGCAACGACGATGCCGCGCGCTTCTACGAGGAGTGCGGGTTCGTTCCGAGCGGCCGGCGCGCGCCGTTCCAGCGCGATCCGACGAGGTTCCGGACGCAAATGTCGCGACCGGTATGACCTACACCCACGGCCATCACGACAGCGTGTTGCGCTCGCACCGTTGGCGCACCGTTGCGAACTCGGCTGCGTATCTCGCTGCGCATCTCGTGCCCGGCGCCACGGTGCTCGACGTCGGGTGCGGACCCGGGACGATCACCGTCGACATCGCCCGACGGGTCGCGCCCGGCCGCGTGATCGGGATCGATGCCGTCGCCGACGTCGTGGCATCGGCCCGCGCCGACGCCGCCGACGTGGCCAATCTCGAATTCACGACCGGCGACGTCTCTGCGCTTGCGTACGACGACGCAGCGTTCGACGTCGTCCACGCCCACCAAGTGCTGCAACACCTCCCCGACCCCGTCGGCGCGTTGCGCGAGATGAAGCGCGTGTGCAAGCCCGGCGGCATCGTCGCGGCGCGCGACGGCGACTACGCGACCTTCACGTGGTACCCGTCCGACGACGCGCTCGACGCGTGGTGCGCGTTGTATCACGAGATCGCGCGGGCGAACGGCGGTGAGCCCGATGCCGGGCGGTTCCTGCTCGCGTGGGCGCGCGCCGCGGGCTTCTCGCAGATCGAGCCGTCGGCGTCGGCCTGGTGCTTCGCGACAACCGAAGACCGCGCGTGGTGGGGCGGCACGTGGGCCGAGCGCATGACGAGCTCGGCGATCGCCGAGCAGGCCGTGCGCGACGGGTTCGCGTCGCGCGCCGAGCTCGACGCGATGGTCGCGGCGTGGCGACGGTGGGCCGCGCATCCGGACGCCTGGTTCGCCATGATCCACGGCGAGGTGCTCTGCCGACCGTAGCCGTGCGGGCCGCGCCGGAGGCGCACTACGCCGGCATCGCGAGCCCGCCGTCGATCACGAGCGTCTGGCCCGTGACGAACTTGGCGTCGTCGCTCGCGAAGAACACGCAGGCACCGGCGAGGTCTTCGGGTTCGAGGGTCGACTTCATCGCGGTCTGCGCGGTCATGCCTTGAATGAAGAAGTCGGGGACGATCTTCTTCGTTGCCTCCGTCATCGTGACGCCGGGCGCGATGCAATTCACCGTGATGTTCCACACCCCGAGCTGCGCGGCCATGAACTTCGTCAGACCGACGATCCCCCACTTCGTGATGCTGTACGAGTAGTTGCCGAGCCCGGCGAACTCGTCGCCGAAGGAGGGGAACGAGTACGCGTACGCCGCGCCCGACGACTGGTTGACGATCCGTCCGTAATGCTGTTTCGCCATCACAGGCGCGGCCGCGCGCGCCATGAGCCACGCGCCGAACTGGTTCACCGAGAACACCTTCTGCAGGTACTCGTAGCTCGTGTCGAAGTTGTCGATGTCGTAGTAGAGCGCGGCGTTGTTCACGAGAATGTGCACCGTGCCGAACCGTGCAACGGCCGCGTCGACACACGCCTGCGCGGATGCCTCGTCGGAGATGTCGGTCGGCACGAAGATCGCGTCACCCTTGCCTTCGAGCGTCTGCATCCCCGCCTTCGCCCGTTCCTCGTTGATCTCGGCGACCACCACCTTGGCGCCTTCCGCGAGGAAGCGCTGCGCGTACGCGAGCCCGATGCCCTGGCCCGCCCCGGTGATGATCGCGACCTTGCCGTCGAGGCGTCCCATGGCTTTCTCCCCTACTTCTTGAGTCGGGCGATGAGGTTGAACCGCTCCGTGACGACTGGCGCACCCGTGTTCGCATCGGTCCACGCCGTCTCCATCACGACGAACGTCATGTGCGCGGTCTCGGAGTCCTTCTCGTAGATGTCGGTGATCGACTGCACGCCGTCGAGCACGTCGCCCGCGACCGGCGTGCGGTGGTACACGAACTCCTGCTCGCCGTGCAGCACGAGCGCGCCCTTCGCGTACAGCTCGCCCATGATCGTGTGCATCGGATTGCCCACGCCCGTGGTGGGGTCGGGCGGCTGCTCGGCGGTCAGCGGCGCCCAATACGGCGCGGCGAACGTGAAGGTCGGCGGCGCCGGCGCGGCGTCGGTGCGGTAAGCCGCGCTCGTGTCGCCGCATGCCTTCGCGAAATTCGCGAGCACGGATCGTTCGAGCACGACACGCCAGGCGCCCGTCTGCTTGCCGATTGCGCTCGTGTCGACGGTCATCGCGGCGCCATCTCCCCCTTGGCGAGCCGTAGATCGCCCGCGCTACGGTGACGTGCACGTCAGGTTTCCGGAGCCAGGTCTAACGTCACGAGGGAGAACGCGCAAATGGGCATGCTCGACGGCAAGGTTGCCATCGTTACGGGTGCGGGCAACGGCGTCGGCCGCGGTGAGGCAATCATGCTCGCCGACCACGGCGCGAAGGTCGTCGTGAACGACCTCGGCGGATCGGTCACGGGCGAAGGCTCCGACAAGCGCGCCGCCGACGAGGTCGTCGAGGTGATCCAGAAGCGCGGCGGCGAGGCCGTCGCCAACTACGACAGCGTCGCCGACTTCGAAGGCGCGAAGAACATCATCGGCACCGCGCTCGACTCGTTCGGCCGGCTCGACGTGCTCGTGAACAACGCGGGTGTGCTCCGCGACAAGATGATGTTCTCGATGTCACCGGAAGACTTCGACACGGTCGTCAAAGTGCACATGTACGGGACGTTCAACACGATGCACCACGCTTCGGTGTACTGGCGCAACGAGTCCAAAGAAGGTCGCCAGCCCCGCGGCGCGATCATCAACACGGTGTCGAGCGCCGGCCTGCAGGGCCAGGCCAGCCAGATCAACTACGGCGCGGCCAAGGCCGGGATCGCGGCGATGACGATCATCGCGAGCCTCGAGCTCAAGCGCTACGGCGTGCGGGCGAACTGCATCGGCCCCGGCGGCGCAACGCGGATGGTCGCGCAGGCGATGAAGATCGACGTGAAGAACCCGGAGGACTACACCGAGTTCGAGAACATGAATCCGGGAAACTCGGCGCCGGCCGTCGTGTGGCTCGCGTCCGACGAAGCGTTGCACGTGACGGGTCAGGTTTTCCGGCTCGTCGGCAACAACCTCGCGCTGTACAAGCCGTGGGAGATCGGCGAGCAGTTCCTCGCGACCGACAAGGAAGGCAAGCCCAAGCAGTGGGACCCGGCCGACATCGGCCGCATCGTGAACCGCTACGTCTTCATGAGCGAGAACCCCGGCATTGATGCCCAGCGCCGCGCGTGAGAGGTCGCTCGAGGCCGTGAGCGTAGCGACCACAGGGAGCGAAGCGAACTGGCGGGAGCGGCGAGCGTCCGCGGGGCGGGTATCCCGCCCCGCAGCGAGCGCGACCCGGAAACAACACTGAGTCCCGACGAGACGGAACTCCCATGCCCGGACAAGCGATTCCCGATTTCGAAACACTCACCTACGACGAGGGTGACGACGGCGTCGCGGTCGTCACGCTGAACCGGCCCGACGTCCACAACGCGTTCAACTCGCTGATGCAACGAGAGCTGCACACGCTGTGGCGCGCGCTGCGGCGCCACGATTCGGTGCGCTGCATCGTGCTCACCGGCGCGGGCGACAAGGCGTTCTGCACCGGCATCGACCGCATGGAGCAGATGGGCGGCGAAGGCGACGACACGACCGACCGCGATGTCGTCGGTTCCGGTGGCGTCACGCCGTTCATGTTCAACGACCCGGGCGACAACATCGGCCCGAAGTCGTGCGATCTGTGGAAGCCCGTCATCGCGGCGGTGAACGGCATGGCGTGCGGCGGCGCGTTCTACATGCTCGGTGAGGTCGAGTTCATCGTCGCGGCCGAGACCGCGAGCTTCTTCGACCCGCACGTCACGTACGGCATGACGGCCGCGTTCGAGCCGATCCACATGGCCGGCATCACCCCGTTCTGCGAGATCATGCGCCTGTCGCTGCTCGGGAACTACGAGCGGATGTCGGCGGCCCGGGCCCATCAAGTCGGGATGGTGAGCGAGGTCGTGCCGCTCGCCGACGTGCGGAGCCGGGCGCGCGAGCTCGCGGCGATCATCGCGTCGCAGCCGCGGCTCGCGATCGAGGGTACGGTGCGAGCCCTGTGGTCGACGCGGTCGATGCCGCAGCGTGAAGCGGTACGGCTCGGGTACGCGTTCGTCGCGATGGGCACGAACCAGGATTCGATCGCCGAAGGCCAGCAGCTGTTCGCGAGCGGCAAGCGGGTGGAATGGAAACTCAGATAGTGCGTGACGACGCGTGCGTCAGTGCGCCGCACGCGGCGGCGAGCGCAGCGTTGGGAAGCGAGCTCGCAGGAACGGCGAGCGTCCCGAAGGGCGGCGCCGGGTATCCCGGCGCCGACCGAGCGTGACCAAGAAAGTTGCCCTCGTCGGGGCCGCGCTCTCCGACATCGGGCGGGTCGACACCAAGACGCCGTACGAGCTGCATTTCCAGGCCGCCTCGCGCGCGATAGCCGACGCGGGACTGACGAAGGCCGACATCGACGGCTTCGGGTCGAGCGGCACGGGCCTGCTGCAACCGATCGAGATCGCGGAATACGTCGGGTTGCAACCCACCTGGGTCGACGGCACCGGTGTCGGCGGTTCGACGTGGGAGTTCATGGTCGAGCACGCGACCGCGGCGTTGCTCGCCGGGCACGTCGAGGTCGTGGTGCTCGTGTACGGCTCCACGACGCGCGCCGATCTCAAGGCGCGCCGCCGCACCGCGAACCTCGGCTTCGGCGGTCGCGGGCCGGTGCAGTTCGACGCGCCGTTCGGTCACTCGTTGATCTCGAAGTACGCAATGGCGACGCGCCGGCACATGTACGAGTTCGGAACGACGATCGAGCAACTCGCCGAGATTGCGGTGAGCACGCGCTACAACGCGTCGTTCAATCCGGACGCGTACTACCGCGAGCCGATCACGATCGACGAGGTGAACAGCAGCCGGATGATGGCCGATCCGCTCACGAAGCTGCATTGCTGCATTCGTAGCGACGGCGGCGGTGCGGTCGTGCTCACGACCGAGGAACGGGCCCGCGACCTTGCGAAGCAACCGGTGTGGGTGCTCGGCACGGGTGAAGCGGTGAGCCACACGACGATGAGCGAATGGGCCGACTTCACCCAGTCGCCCGCGGTGCGCAGCGGGCGCCTCGCGTTCCAACGGGCCGGCGTCACGCCCGACGACATCGACATCTGCCAGATCTACGACGCGTTCACCCACATGGTGCTCGCGAGCATCGAGGCGCTCGGCTTCTGCAAGCTCGGTGAGGGCGGGCCGTTCGTCGAAGACGGCAAGTTGCGTCTCGGCGGGGCACTGCCGACGAACACCGACGGCGGCGGGCTCTCCCACTGCCATCCCGGCATGCGCGGCATGTTCCTGCTCGTCGAAGCCGTTCGTCAGCTGCGCGGCGAGGCGCACGGCCGACAGGTCGAGAACGCGCAGCTCGCGTGCGTGAACGGAACCGGCGGGTGGTTCTCGTCGGCGAGCACCGTGATCCTCGGAGTCGACTAAGGCGACGAGCCGGCGGGCGAAGCGGCCGAGCGCGCGGCGATCGCTTCCGACACCTCCTCGAGGCCGATCTCGCTGATGAACGCGATGACCAGCACCGCGCCGAGCAGCCCGAGCAACGCGCCGGTGAGCCCGTAGAGCTCGAGCCCGCCGAACGCGGCCAGTACCAGCGCGAACGATCCCGGGTACACGGACCGGCGCTCGAGCCAGCGATTGACCATGAAGTCGCCGGCACCGATCACGACGAACAGCAACGCGACCACGACCGCACGCGTCATCGTGTGCGCGCCCGCGAAGACGACGATCGGCAGCGCGCCGATCAGAACGCCTGCCACCGGCAGGAGACTCCACAGCCCGACCCACACCGCGAGCGCGGCGGCGCCCGGCACGCCCGCGGCGCGCGCAATGGCGAACGCGAGCAACGCCTCGACGATCGACTCCCAGAGCTTGACGCGGGCAAAGAACAGGGCGCGGGCCGACCCCCGCCGCACCACGTGGCGCGCACGCGCACGCGCCTCCTCGTCGTCGATGAGCCCGAGCGCGCCGTCGATGAGTCGGGGCCCGTAGAGCACGAAGAAGATCGTGAGGATCACCCCCGCGACGAACGCGACGCCGCGCGTCAACGCCGACTTGATCGCCTGCGGCGCCTCACCGCCCGCGAGCCGCTTCGGGATCGCGTCGACGAGCTTCTGCACTCGCTCGCGCAGCTTGATCTCACGGAAGAAGTCGGAGTTCTTCTCCAGTTGCGCGGCCCGCTGCGGCGCCTGGGCTTGGAGAGAGCTCATCGCGTTCGAGACGTCGCTCACGACGCGATATCCGATGAAACCGATCGTGCCGAGGGTGATGAGCGCGAGCAGCAACGCGGCAAGCGCGCGCGGTATGTACCGGAAGTGCGCGAGCCACGCGAATGCGGGATACAAGAGTGCAGCGATCGCCATCGCGGCGAGGACCCACGCGAGCACCCGCTCGGCGTTGAGGGCGACGTCGAGGACGAGCACGGTCACACCCAACGCGAACACGAGCGCGAGCGCGGATCGGAACGACAACCGCACGGGAGTGCGCGCCACGTCGGCCATCGGCTCGTACGATACTGACGTGGCGTCCCCAACTCTTGGATCCCCCGCGGAGCCCGAGGCCGCCCGTACCGACCTCGACCCGCGCTCCGCGATCCCGCTCGCGCTCGCGTTCGCCACACTCGTGGTCGGCGTCTGGTTCGTGCGATCGATTCCTCGCACGCTCACTGCGGTCGCCATCGCCGCGCTGTTCGCCCTCGCGCTGAATCCCATCGTCGAGGCGTTGAAGCGGCGCATGGGTTGGCAACGGCGCACGGCCGCCGTCGTCGTGCTCGTCACGAGCGCGCTGATCGCGGCCGTTGCCATCGCCTTGATCACCGTGCCGACGATTCGAGAAGTGCGCGACTTCAAAAAGCAGATCCCGCAGACGGTCAACGATCTCGGCAAGCTGCCGATCGTCGGGTCGCGCATCCGCGCCGCGAACGCGTCCGACAAGGTCCAGAACTGGCTCGACCAGCTGCCGAAGCACCTGAGCGCGAACTCGAAGCCGATCGAGCACGCGGCCGGCGCGATCGCCGACGGGATTGCGGCCGCGCTCTTCACGATCCTGCTCGCCATCACCTTGCTGCTCGACGGCGAGTTCCTCGTGAACGGTGTGCGCCGGCTCGTGCCGGCCGCGCAACGACCGCACGCCGACCGGATCGGCCGGCTCGTCTACAACGTCGTCGGCCGCTACATCGCGGGCACGCTGCTCGTCGCGGTGCTCGCAGGCGTCGTGATGCTCGCGGGATCGCTGACGCTCGGCGTCCCGCTCGCGCCCCTCATCGCGGTGTGGGTGATGATCACGAATCCCATTCCGCAGATCGGTGGGTTCATGGGCGGAGTGGTGTTCGTCGCGCTCGGACTCACGCAGGGCGCGGTGATCGGAATCGTCTGTCTCGTGATCTTCCTCGTCTACCAGCAACTCGAGAACCACGTGTTGCAACCGGTGATCATCGGACGGGCCGTGCACCTGTCGCCGCCGGCCACGATGGTCGCCGCGCTGGTCGGTGTCGCGGCCGGCGGGCTCGTCGGCGGACTGTTCGCGATCCCGTTGCTCGGCGCGACCAAAGCGATCTACCTGTCGATGCGGACCGCTCCCGCAGAAGATGCTGCGGAGTAGGCGGCTACTGCGCGCCGAAGAACCCGCGGTGCACGACGATCGTCATCGTGTCGAGCATCGCGTCGGGGTCGAAGTCGAGCCGGCGTGAAACGAGGTAGTAGGCGAACCGTTCGAGCATCGCCATCACGGCCGCGACCGCGACATCGTCGGCGGCCGCGTGTGCGGTGTGCATGCGCCGGCCGAGGGTGGTCGCGATGTCGGTGAACGCCGTCGCGCCCAGCACTTGCGTCTCGCGGTCGTCGACGTCGCCTTCCATCACGGCGCGGATCACCGGCCCGTAACGCCGGTAGATCGCAAAGAACGCACCCAGGAAACGTCGCAGCTCGGCGGCGCCCGCGTCGTCGGGGGTGATCTCCCCCAAACCCGATGCGAGCGCCTCCATCTCGTGTGCGCATTCGATCGCGAGCGCGCGCAGGAGATCTTCCTTGTTGGCGAAGTAGAGGTAGAAGGTGCCGTGCGACGTGCGCGCGGCGCGCACGATGTCGTCGACGCGCGCGGCCTGGAACCCGCGTTCCGCGAACACCCGCATCGCGGCATCGAGCAGCTTGCGCATCGTCTTGCGGCCCTGGGCGCGCAGCTCGCGCGCCGAGGCCGGCGTGCCGGCAACCGGTTCGCGCGCACCGACGCGCCCGCGGGGCTGTCTTCCGGGCGGTGTGTACGCTTCGGCCATGCTCCCCCTCACGGTCGCTGAAGCAGCCCGGCGCTTCGCGGATCGTACCGCCTACATCACCCCGGATGGCTGGGCGCTCTCCTACACGGATCTCGACCGCATCTCCGACGAGGTGGCCACCGGCCTGGCTCGGCGCGGGGTGACGGCCGGCGACGTCGTCGCCCTCACGTTCGGACCCGGGCCGGAATACATCGTGGTCTACCTCGCCGCGGCCAAGCTCGGCGCGGTCACCGCCGGTGTGAACGACCGGCTGTCGGCGCGCGAGCGCGACGCGGTGCTCGACGTTGCCGGTCCGCGGCTCGTGCTCGGCCCCGACGAATTCCCACCGGCGACCTCCGCTCACGTGTTGCTGCGCGAGCTGCGCGTCGCGGGCGATCCACCGCCGCGGCTCCCCGACGACCCGGATCGGCCGGTCGCGATCATCTTCACGTCGGGAACGACGGGCTTGCCGAAGGGCGCGCTCTATTGCAACCGCCAGCTCGCGTTCATCACGCAAACCGACGTCGGCGACACGTGGGACGGCGGCGGCCGCTCCTTCAGCGGCACGTCGTACGCACATCTCGGGTTCATGACCAAGCTGCCCGGCAACTTGCGCCGCGGCGGCACCACGTTCGTGATGACGCGCTGGCGAGCGCGCCCGGCGCTCGAGCTCCTCGCACGCGAGCACATGACGACGGTCGCGGGCGTGCCCACACAGCTCGCGCTCATGCTGCGCGTCCCCGACTTCGACTCGTTCGATCTGTCGTCAGTGCGATTCATCGTGGCCGGCGGCGGGCCGATCACGCCCGGCCTGGCCGAAGAGGCGCGGCGCCGCTTCGGGGCGAAGCTCGCGACGCGTTACTCGTGTACCGAAGCCGGCATCGGGCTCGGCACCGCGTTCGACGATCCCGAAGAAGACGCGATCGTCAGCGTCGGCCGCCCGCACGCGAGCGTCGAGCTCGCGCTGCGCGACGAGACGAACCGCAACCTGCCGGCCGGCGAGATCGGCGAAGTGTGCCTGCGCTCCCCGGCCGTGATGTCGGGCTACTGGCACGATGCCGAACAGACGCGCGCCGCGTTCACCGCCGACGGGTTCGTCCGCACGGGCGACCTCGGATGGATCGACGACCGCGGGCGCTTGCGGCTCGTCGGCCGCAGCAAGGAGATGTACGTGCGCGGCGGTTACAACGTGTACCCGGTCGAGGTCGAAGGCGTGCTGTCGACCCATCCCGACGTCGCCGCGGTCGCGGTCGTACCGCGTCCCGACCCGGTGATGGGTGAGATCGGCGTCGCGGTCGTGGTGCCGCGCGACCCCGCGCATCCGCCGGCTCTCGACGATCTCCGGGCGTTCGCGACGGGCACGCTCGCCGCGTACAAGCTGCCCGAGGTGATGCACGTGATCGATGCGTTGCCCCTCACGGCCGGCGAGAAGGTCGATCGGCGTGCGTTGGTCGGCACGATCACCCAGCTCGTAACCTGACCCGACCCATGGAGCTGGAATTCACGACCGATCAGGACGAGCTGCGCGACTCGATCCGCGCCGTGCTCGTCAAGGAGAGTCCCGTCACGCTGGCGCGCCAAGCGGTGGAGCACGACGCGCGACCTGACGCGTTGTGGGCGACGCTCACCGGTCTCGGTTGGCCCGCGCTCACGATCCCCGAGGCCGACGGCGGCATCGGGCTCGGCATGATCGAAGCCGCGATCCTCGCCGAAGAGGTCGGGCGCGTCATCTCACCCGGTCCGTTGCTGCCGACGGTCACGCAGTTGGTCCCCGCGCTCCGCGAGCTCGGCACCGACGCGCAGCGCAGTCACTGGCTCGGCGCGGTGGCTGCCGGTGCGTGCACCGGAACGCTCGCGATCGCCGAAGCCGGCAGCTCGTTCGATCCGGCATTGGTGCGCGCGACGGCTGTCGTCGAAGGCGATCGCGTGACGCTCGCCGGCGAGAAGCGCTTCGTCGTGGAAGGTGACGCGGTCGACGAGATCATCGTGGTGGCGCGCGAGCCCGGCACCGCGGCCGACGACGGCGTGCGCGCGGTGATCGTGCCGGTGAACGCGGTGAAGACGGAGCGCGTCCGCACGCTCGACGGCAGCCGCCGGCTCGTGCACCTCGCGCTCGACGGCACCACGGTCGAGGCCGACCGCCTGCTCGGCGGCGCAACCGGGCCGCTCGTGGCGACCGGACTGCGGCGCGCGATCGAAGAAGCGACCGTTGCGCTCGCGCTCGAGATCGTCGGCAGCGCGCAGACGGTCTTCGACATCACGCTCGAGTACGCGAAGCAACGCGAGCAGTTCGGCGTGCCGATCGGCTCGTTCCAGGCCATCAAGCACAAGTTCGCCGACATGATGGTGTCGCTCGAGCGGGCGCGCGCCACCGGCTACTTCGCGGCGCTGACGATCGCCGAGGACGACCCCCGCCGCACGACGGCCGTGTCGGTCGCCAAGGCGGCCGCGGGCGACTGCCAGCGCCTCATCGGCAAGGAAGGCATCCAGATCCACGGCGGCATCGGCTACACGTGGGAGCACGACATGCATCTGTTCGTGAAGCACATGATGACCGACGAGGTGTTGTTCGGCACGAGCGCGACACATCGCGCGCGCATCGCGGAGCTGATCGGCGTCTAGCCTCAGTGGCGCAGCAAGAACTCGGCGATGAGGTAGAAGCCGCCGATCAGCACGCAGCCCGAGATGATCGCGTTCTTGTGCGTCTCGTACATGATGTTCAGGCCCGTGCTGCCCCGACCGCTGATCTTTCCGAGCGAGTTCAGCTCCAGCACGACAGCCACTGCGAGCCCGATGAGCATGAACACCACGGCCTTACTGCTGCCGATGTTGATGCGGTTGATCGCCGGGCTGCCCCAGAAGTGCGACGCGCCGATCATGAACACGAGCAACGGAAACGAGAAGATCGTGTTCTGCCGCGACGCCATCGCGCCCGCGCGCGCCGCCGCGGCCGCATTCGGGTTGGCTTCGCCGCCCGCGAGCAGCGTGCGCGCGTTCGCGATCACGACTTGTTGGTTCGGCCAGATGACCAACCAAACGTTGAGGAACATGATGACACCGAAGAGGATCCCGACCGCGAGCGTGGGGCCCGAGGCCGTGTGCAGCCAGTACGTCTTGCGGTAGAGCCCGATCGTGTTCTTCGCCATCGAACCGAGCATCAGGAGCAGCAGACCGAAGAGCACTGTGGCGGCGGCGGCCCACCGGAACCACCACAGCGCCCGCCAGGTGAGCTTGTCGAACGCGCTGTTGCGCACGGGCGCGTCCATCTCGGCGTACGCCGGCGTCTGGATCATGTTGAAGAACCACAGGAGTCCCATCCACATGATGGCGGCGAAGATGTGCGCCATCCGGAAGATGCCGAACCAACCGTTGGTGTGGAAGATCTCCATTGCACGCTCCCGAGAGTGGACAGGGCCGCGGGAACGTACCAAACCTCACCTGGTGCCGTCAGGTATCTCCGATCAATCCATGGGATGGGTTCGCCA
>Ga0335082_10006695_pt1 | contig 12562 bp, 14 predicted proteins | sample Lox_Sample_41_FD_206718 | JGI IMG/M metagenome (GOLD analysis project Ga0335082, IMG submission 206718) | Soil microbial communities from Loxahatchee National Wildlife Refuge, Florida, United States - Lox_Sample_4.1 | ecosystem: Environmental > Terrestrial > Soil > Wetlands | place: USA...
TTGAGGTTCAGGATGGGAGGGCGGCGGCGAGCCACCCTTCCAGAAAAGTTGTGTCGAACTGCGCCGCCTTGAAGCGCGGCTCGTCCATCAGTCTGAGGTGCATCGGGCGCGTCGTCTTGATGCCGTCCACGTGCAGCTCGTTCAGCGCACGGCGCATGCGTGCGATCGCTGCCGGGCGGTCCTCGGCGTGCACGATCAGCTTGGCGAGCAGCGAATCGTAGTACGGCGGGACCGTGTATCCCGGGTAGAGCATGGTATCCATGCGCACGCCGGGCCCGCCGGGCAGTCTGATGTCGGAAACGCGCCCGGGGTTGGGCATGAAATTCTTGTCCGGATCCTCGGCGTTGATGCGGCACTCGATCGCGGCGCCGCGGATCGCGATCTCATCTTGCCTGGGGCGCAGCGGCTCTCCCTGCGCGACACAGATCATCTCGCGCACCAGATCGATGCCAGTAACCATCTCGGTGACAGGGTGCTCTACTTGAATGCGGGTGTTCATCTCGATGAAGAAGAACTCGCCCGAGGCCTCGTCATAGAGATATTCGAGCGTACCGGCGCCGCGATAGCCCACGGATCTGGCCAAGCGCACGGCGGATTCGCACAGCTGCTCGCGCGTGGCTTGAGACAAAGCGGGACAAGGCGCTTCCTCGAGGATCTTTTGCCGGCGGCGCTGCAGCGAGCACTCGCGCTCGTAGCAGTGCACCACGTTCCGGCCGTCGCCCAGCACCTGGACTTCGACGTGGCGCGCCCGCCGGATCAAGCGCTCGAGGTAGACGCTGCTGTCGCCGAATGCTGAACGTGCCTCGGCCTGCGCCACGCTCATCTGCTTGCGCAGCTCGTCCGGATCATTTGCCACACGTATGCCGCGGCCGCCTCCTCCCGCCGACGCCTTGATCATTACGGGGTAGCCGATCTTGGCCGCTGCGGCGAGCGCAACGTCGAGCGTCGCGACGACACCGTTGCTGCCAGGCACCGTGGACACACCAGCCTTGGCCGCCGTCTCGCACGCAAGCGACTTGTTCCCCATGATGCGGATCACTTCGGGGGTGGGACCCACAAAAGTAAGCCCAGCCTGCTCCACTGCTTGCGCGAAACTCGCATTCTCCGACAGGAAACCGTATCCCGGATGCACCGCTTCCGCACCCGAATCCAGCGCCGCTTTGATCAGGGCGTCAATGTTCAGGTAACTCTTTGCCGCCGGGGCCGGGCCGATGGGCATCACCACGTCGGCCATCTGCACGGCGAGGCTATCGCGATCGGCGTCGCTGTGGACCGCGACGGCCTCGAGCCCCAGCTCGTGCGCGGCTCGGATGATGCGAACCGCAATCTCTCCGCGATTGGCCACGAGAAGCCGTTTCATCGTGATGGAGCGGTGCAACCCGATTGGCCCTACCTGCTCACGCCGTCTCGATCATCACCAGTGGCTGGCCCGGCTCGACCGTGCCCTCGTTCTCCACCAGAAATCGCACGACTTTGCCCGCAGCGTCGGCCTGCACTTCGCTGAACTGCTTCATCACCTCCACCAGGCCGATGGTATCACCGGGTTTCACCGTGTCGCCTTCCTTGACATAAGGTTCGGCATCCGGCGCGGGTTTCCGGTAGAAGGTGCCGGGCAGAGGGCAGAGAACTTCGTGACGGGCCATAGGCTGCTCCTATTGGACTGCGCGCGTTGATCAATTCGGATCCCGCGGACGGGTTTGCATCATGCTGGGCCGCTGAGCGTAGTCGTCCAGCCAGGGGCGCAGCCGAGGACAACGCTGGCGCCATTGCGTCGTGTAACGGAAGTCGGTGTACTCGAGCGCGACCGCAGTCGCAATGCAGTCCATGCGCGCGTCGGCAGCGCGCAGCGCGCCGGCCTCCCGTTCGAGCTGTGCGAGCGCTCGATCGATTCGAATTTCCAGCTTTGCAATCGTACCGGGACTGTTCTCACCGGCAGGCCGAGTGATTTCCATTCGGCGCTGCAACCCCGCTTCCATGACGCCGACGGCTAGCGCCCAGCGCGTCTCCACCTCCCAGCGGCGCTCGCGCGGAATCAGGGTCGCCTTCCCGGAAACGGAGTCGAAGTAGCTGCAGATGACGCGGCTGTCGAAAATGGGCACGCCGGCTTGCGTGACCAGCGTCGGAATTTGCCGCAACGGGTTGAGCGCGTCGAGAAACTCGGCTGCGTAGACATCGATCACCCGCTCTTCCACCGGGATGTCGAGTTCGAGCGCTACCACGCGGGCCATCCGTGCAAAGGGGCTGGTCGGACCGCTGTAGAGAATCGCCGGCACCGCATCTACTCCCGCCAGCCGTTCAGTGCGCGGGCGCAGGCGCGCGTCCGACAGCGCTGCCGAGAAATGGGGCGAGGGCCTCGCGGACGGCTTTCGCCAACTCCACGGCGCCTGGCGTGTCCGAGTGCACGCAGATGCACTCGGCGCGCATCGGGATGTCCTTGCCGGTGATCGAGGTCGCTTTACCCTCCTTCAGGGCCCGCACTGCGCGCCTCGCGGCGTCCTTCGGATCCTTCGCTTCGTGCTCGCGTGTAATGATGAGCGAGCCGTCGTCGCCATAGTCGAGGTCCGTGTAGTACTCGGCCTGAAAGGACAATCCGCGCTTGGTATAGACCTCCTCGTGCTTGGTGCCCGCCATACCGAGCAGCGGCACACCGAAGACCTCGGCCGCGTCGCAGACGGCGTGGGCGACCTGTTCGTCACGCGCTGCCACGCCGTACAGCGCGCCGTGCGGCTTGATGTGATTGAGCTTCATGCCCTCCACATCGAGGAAGGCCTTGAGCGCGCCCACTTGATAGATGAGGAAAGCAGACAGCTCGTCCCGGCTCATCTTGATCTCGCGCCGGCCGAACCCCTGCAGGTCCGGATAGGACGGATGGGCGCCCACGCGAACTCCGTGCCGCTTGGCCAGGCGTACCGTCTTTCGCATCACCACCGGGTCCGACGCGTGGAAGCCGCATGCGACATTGGCCAGGGTGATGTAGGGCATGATGCCCTCGTCGTCGCCGCACTTGTACAGGCCGAACGCCTCTCCCATGTCGCAGTTGATTTCGATCGCCATGTTCATCTCTCCTGTCGTGTATCCAAGCCTAGTCGCGCATGGATGCCATCATGCGCAGCCGCAACTGGTCCGCGATCACCGCCAAGATCAGCAGCACGCCCAGCACCACGGTCTGCAAATAAGACTCGATGCGGGCCAGGTTCATCCCATTCTGAACCAGCCCGATGAAAAGCGCGCCGAGCACCACGTTGCCCACCCGCCCCACGCCGCCGCGCAAACTGACCCCGCCGATGACGCACGCCGCAATGGACTCAAGCGGCAAGGAATGGCCGATGTTGGCCTCGCCGGTCTCCAGACGCGCGGTCAACAGCATGCCGCACACAGAGCTGAGAAACCCGCACAGCGTGTAGGTGAGGAACAGGGTGCGGCCCGTGCTGATACCAGACAGATGGGCGGCCTTGATGTTGCCGCCGACCGCATAGAAGTAGCGGCCCAGCGCCGTGCGGTTCACCAGCACCCAGGTCAGCGCGACGATGATGACCGCGCCAAACACGGGGACGGGAACGCCCAGGAAGCGCCCGAAACCGAACACCCGGCCAAACTGAGCCGGCATTCCGTACACCGGCATGCCGCTCGTCATGTACAGCGCGATTCCGAATCCCACTGACGCGATGCCCAGCGTCATCATGAAAGGCGACACGTTGAACACCGCGACCCCGACCCCGTTGGTTACGCCCACCAGGGTCCCCGCAGCGATGCCTGCCAGGCAGCCCAGCGCGATCGCGAGCCACACGCTGTCGGGCGAGGCGGTCGACACGGCGGCCATGGCGGTGGCCCCCACCACCGAAGTCAACGCCACGATCGTCCCGACCGACAGATCGAACCCGCCGGTCAGAAGCGCCAGCATCTGGCCCAAAGCCACGATCGTGAGGTATACCGACTGGCGCACGACGTTGATCAAATTGTCGGTAGTCAGGAAATTCCCCGAGAGGGCGGTGAACACGATCAGCGCGAGGACGAGAAGGAAAGGCAGCACGCCGAGCCTGACGAACAGATGCTGCAGCCACCGCACCGCACGGGCGGATCGCTCTGTGTGGGCTTGCTGGTTCATGCCGCTCGACGTTCAAAAAAGTGTCTGAGCACGTTCTGCTCGGTGATGTCGGCGCCGGAAAACTCGGCCTGTATGCGGCTGCGATACATGACGTACAGCCGATGGCTCAGATGCAGCACTTCGGGCAGGTCCGAGGAGATCAGCAAGACCGCCGCGCCATTTGCGCACAGCTCGCCGATGAACCGGTAGATGGCCACGCGTGTGGCCACGTCCACTCCCACCGTGGGCTCGTCGAAGACGAAAAGCTTAACCGGGCGCGTCAGGCTCTTGGCGAGCAACACCTTCTGCTGGTTGCCGCCCGAGAAACTACCCACGTCGCGCTCGGGTCGGGCGGGCTGCAGATTGATGCGCTCGGTGAGCCGTTGCACCAGCGATCGCTCGCTGGCGATGCTCAGGAACGCGCCGCGCCGGATGGGCTCGTTGCGCAGCGACGGCAGTGCGATGTTCTCGCGGCAAGAGCGCATCAGGACCAAACCTTCCTCTCGCCGGTCCGGCGGAAGGTAGAAGAAACCCTTGCTCAGCATAGCGCTGGGCGTGAGTCCGGTGACGTCCTGGCCATGCAGCCAGATGCGGCCGGAAGCGACCGGCTCCAGTCCGAAGCAGACTCTGCCCAGCTCGGATTTGCCCGAACCGATCAGGCCGGCGATGCCGACGATCTCGCGCGCGCGCACTTCGATCGAGGCGTCCTCGACGCTTCTGGACTGCGACGTCAGCTTCTCAATCTTGAGCACGACCTCCCCGGGCTGATACGCGATGGACGGATAAATGTCCTGGATGACGCGTCCGGTCATGAGCTCGACTAGCCGGTCCTCCGAGGTGCTCTTGCCGTCTACAGTCGCGACCACATGTCCGTCGCGCAACACCGTCACGCGGTCGCCGATGCGCCGGATCTCGCTGATGCGATGCGTGATGTAGACCACGCCGACCCCGCGGGCGGTAGCGCTTCCGATCAACGCAAACAGCTGTTCGGTCTCGCGCTCCGTAAGCGAAGCGGTAGGCTCGTCGAGGACTAAAACGGAGGGTTCGGTGCGGAAGGCCTTGGCGATCTCCACCATCTGCCGCTCAGCACGACTCAGGTGCTGAACGACCTCGGCCGGCCGGATGGCGAAGCCCAATCGGTCGAGGATGGCCTGCGCCTCCCGCCGCATCGCCTGCCGGTCGAGAAACCCGTGCCGGCGCGGCTCTGCGCCCAACAGCAGGTTCTGCTCGACAGTGAGCTGCGGGACCAGTGAGAAGTCCTGAAAGACCGCGCTGATGCCCAGAGCGCGCGCCCGATGCACCGAGGTGAGCTGCACTGGCTGCCCGCGTACCAGGATCTCGCCCGACGTAGGCTCCTGAGCCCCGGCCAGCAGCGAGATCAGCGTGGATTTGCCGGCACCATTTTCCCCGAACAGGACATGGACCTCGCCAGCGCGCAGCTCGAAATCGACGCCGTCGAGCGCGGTGACGCCCGGATATTCCTTGACGATGCTGCGACACGCGACAAGCGGCGGCGCCTCGAGCGCCGGGTCGACCGGCGGAGGGACCCCGGACTGGCTGCCTGTGCTCTGGCTCATGCGCAAATACAAAGTCCGGAACGAGCGCTGGCGCCCGTTCCGGACCGTGTGACCGGCGTCAGTCGACGTTGAACGTCGGCTTGAACGATGGGGGGGCGAGCGTCGACTCGGTATTAAACGACTTGAAGTTCGACTGATCGACGACGAACAGGGCCGGGCCCACGTGCTTGTGGTAGTCCTTGTTTTCCAGGATGCGCACAGCCTGGTCGATGGCGATTCGGCCCTGGATCACGGGCGAGTCCGTCGGCGCGGCCATGATGGAGCCGCTGTTGATGCCCTGGTGCACGCCCGGCGTGTAATAGTAGGACAGGACCTTGATCTTCTTGTCCAGCCCGCGAGACTTCAGGATGGGTACCGCCGCCTCTGCCGTCACCGCGGTGCCGACGATGTAGCTGATGTCCGGATGCGCTTGAAGCGTGTCTTCGACCAGCTTGGACTGCACTTCCTTGCCGGTGTCACCGTACTTGGTCTCGACCACTTCGACGGCACTGCCCTTGATCGCGCTCTGGAAGCCGGTGTTACCCGCCTCCACCCAGCCCGCTCCCGGCGGGCCCGGGAACCACGCCACTTTAACCGGCGCACTACCCTTGGGATGCGCCTTGGCCAGCACCTCGCCGGCCTTCGCGCCCATCTCACCGAAGGACACCAGCGACTTCGCCGACAGCTCCTTGGACGAGATGCCGTTGATCACGTCGATCACCGGGATGTTCTTCTTGCGGATCTCGGAGATGAGGTTGTTCAGACCGTCGTTGGAGATCGCGCCGATGACCACGGCGTTGGCGCCGGCGGCGACGCAGTCCTCGATCTGGGAGATCTGCTTCTTCAGCTCAGTGTACCCGCCGGCCTCCACCAGCTGCATCTTCACGCCCAGGCGCTTCGACTCTTCCACGACACCATAGTCGACCCCCAGCCAGTACGCGTCCTTCATGTGCGGGAAGGAGACGCAAATCGACCATTTCTTGGATGCCTTGGGCAGCGGGACGTACTCGATCTTCTTGCGCGGGCTGCTCATGTCGAAAGGGGGATTCCATTCTTCGACGGGGTAGGGAAACCAGTCCTTCGCCAACGCGGGGGCCGACGACGAAGCCAGCAGCCCGAAGATGGCACCGGCCGCGAGCAGCGGTTTGCAGCGTGTTGTTGCCGCCATGTTCAGTCTCCTTCTCTGATTTAGGGTCTGTTTTTGGGGTCCGGCCTAGGCCAAAGCCAGTATAAGAAAGGGGGTTTGGATAGTAAAATCCTATTTTCCAGGGGGTGGAACCGAGAAAAGAGCCGGCCGGCCACCCCATGCCTCGAACTGTGTCTCCTACGAGCCGACCATGCAGCGCGCAGAACCCACCGTGCAGATCGACAACGATACCGTGCGCGTGACCGAGTGGCGCTTTGCGCCCGGCGCCGCGACCGGTTATCACCGGCACGAGTACGACTACGTGGTCGTGCCGATGACTACCGGACGGCTGCTGCTCGAAGAACCCGGCGGGAAGCGCTACGCCGAGCTGAAGGCCGGGGTGCCGTATTCGCGCGAGGCGGGTGTCGAGCACGACGTCATCAATGCCAACGAGTTCCCGTTCGTGTTCATCGAAGTTGAGATCAAGCCCTGACCGGCTGCTGGCCGGGGCAGGTCGTCTGAGGCAAGCAACTTTTTCGGACCGAACACCCCACTAACCGTCAGAACCGCGCGAGGCGTGAGCCGCCAGGAGGACGATATGAACACTTGGAGGAGCATCATCACCGCTGTGTGGCTGTGCTCGGCCGTGGCGCTGCCTGTCAGCGCCACGGCCAATATGGGCGACGACGAGCCGGCGGCCACCACCAATGCGGACGCTGCCGCAGGTAAGAAAGCGGTCGAGGCCAAGGATTGGAAGCGGGCCGTCGAGTTATTGACCAAGGCGGCCGCGGCCGAACCGGACAACGCCGAGATCCAGAACTGGCTCGGCTTCGCCCAGCGCAAGCAGGGCAACTTGGATGCGGCCTTCGCCGCCTACGACAAGGCGCTGAAGCTCAACCCGCGCCTCAAGGCCGCGCACGAGTACATCGGCGAGGCCTACTTGATCGCCGGTAATGTTCCCAAGGCCGAGCAACACCTGGCGGAGTTGCAGAAACTGTGCACGCCGATCCCCTGCGAAGAGTACAAGGACCTCCGGCGCGCGGTTGACGAGTACAAGAAGAACAACAAGAAGTGAGCGGCGCCGGTTCCCCGAACCCTGCGATACGGGCGGTGCTCTGGGATTTCGGCGGCGTGCTCACCGAGAGCCCGTTCATCGCGTTCGCGGAGTTCGAGCGCAGGCGTGGGCTGCCAGCGGGTTTCCTGCGCCGGGTGAACAGCATCGACGCCGATCGCAACGCGTGGGCACGCTTCGAGCGCGGTCGGATCACGTTGACCGAGTTCGGCGAAGCATTCGAGGCGGAATCCAGGGCTCTAGGCCATCCGGTGCGCGGCGAGGAGGTGATCGCGCTCCTCTACGGCAATGTCAGACCGGCGATGGTCACAGCGGTGCGCCGCTGTAAGGAGCATTTTCGCAACGCCTGCCTCACGAACAACGTGAGGACCGGCGCCGGGCAGGGCCTGCCTACCACCGACGCCCGCGCGCGGGAAGTCGCGCAGATCCTGAGTCTGTTCGATCTGGTTGTCGAGTCGAGCCTGGTGGGTGTACGCAAGCCCGAGCCTCGCTTCTACCAGATTGCGCTCGAGCGGCTCGAGATCGACCCCGGACAGGCGGTCTATCTCGACGATCTCGGCACCAATTTGAAGCCGGCCCGAGCGCTGGGGATGACGACCATCAAAGTGGATTCGCCCGAGCAAGCGCTGCGGGAGTTGGAAACCGTCCTCAAGATCCCGCTCGCCTGACAGCAAAGGGCTCGGAAACTCCAGGCAGCAGGCAATGATGCCTTCCTGTAGGCCTGCGGATCAGGAACCGCGCCGCGGCTTTCTCGGCGCGAACGCGAACATCCGATCGTATAGTGCGTGCGGCAGGCACTTCAGCATCGCGCCCACGATCCCCATCTGCCACGGAATCACCACGTGCCGCTTGCGCCGTGCGATGGCGTCGGCCATGCGCCTAGCCGCCGCGTCCGCAGGAATGATGAAAGGCATGAAATAAGGGTTGCCCCGCGTCATCGGCGTGTCGATATAGCCGGGGCTGATCGTCACCACCGAGATGCCGGTGCCGTGCAGCTCAACGCGCAAGGTCTCGAGGTAAGTGATGGCCGCCGCCTTGGATGCAGAGTAGGCGCCCACCCCCGGGAGGCCGCGAAATCCAGCCACGCTGGCGATCCCCACCAGCGTACCGCTGGCGGCAGCGCGCATTGCAGGTAGAAACGGCGCAAAGGTGTTGACCAATCCCATGACGTTCACATCCAGGATCTCCTGAAACACGGCGCGGTCTTCGCTGCGCTCGGTCGAGGTTCCGACGCTCACACCGGCATTGGCGATCACGACATCGGGGCTGCCGAATCTGACACGGAAATCCTCGGCCGATCGTGCCAGTTCCGCCGCATTGCGCACATCGAGGGCGTAGAGCGCGCTGGGCACTTTCAGGCTCGCAGCCAGCTCCCGCAGCAGTTCGGCACGCCGCGCGATCAAGCCTAGCGTCGCGCCGCGCTGCGCATATTCCGCAGCAAGCGCGCGGCCGATGCCGCTGGACGCGCCCGTGATCACCACGCGGGCGCTCACTTCGCACCCCGCCGCTCCTCGCGCACCATCTTGATCAGCGCCTCCACCACCGTCATCAGTTCCGCTACACCGCCGGCCATGCCACTGCTGGTGAGATAGCGGCCGTCCACGGCCACGCTGGGCGTGCTCTCTATCTCGAAGGAGTTGGTGAGAGCGCGCGAAATCATCATGCGCTCCGTCACCGCCTCGGAGCGAAATACCTCTTCGAAGCGCTTGCGCTCGACACCATGCTTTTCAACCCAATCGAACAGCGCGCTCTCGCTCTGCAAGTTGACGTCTTCCCGGTGGAAGGCGCGGAAGGTTTGCGCGTGCAGGCGTGGGAGCAAGTCCAGCGCCTCGTATGTGTAGAAAGCCCGCGTGAGCGTGATCCACTTGCTGTTGCGCAGCGCCGGAACGCGCCGGAAGCTGACGTCGGTGGGCTTGTTCTTGAGCCAGTCCGCCATGTACGGCTCGAACTGATAGCACCACGTGCAGCCGTAGTAGAAGAAATACACGACTTCGATGCGCTCGGTGTCCGACAGCTGCTGCTTGGGAATGACGCGATAGTCCACGTCTTCCATCAGGTCGGAGCCGCACACCACCAAGGGAAGGAGCAGTCCCGCGGCCAGGCACAGCAAGCGACGACGAGAAACGGGACGCATCCGGTTGCACAGGGGGATGGAAATCCCCGCAGGGGTCAGTCTCTCTTCTTTTTCATCTTGGTCGCGGGCTTGCCGCGCACCATACCGATGAGCTGATCCACGACGCTGAAGAAGCGAGGGTAGTCCAGCCGAGATCCTTCGCCTCCGCCTGGCGGGTTGGTGACCCAGGATGGGCCGGTCAAGAATTTTCCTGCTACGGCCAGCGCCGGCGTGAACTGGACGCCGTAGTCCTTGCCCACGGTCGCCGCGCGCTGCAGCTTGGCGTCGACGCCGAATGAGTCGTACACCTCGTTGAACTTGACCGGGTCGATACCCACACTCTTGGCCCATTCCTTCACGGCCTGATCGGTGAACAGGTCCGTCTTCTCCTTGTGAATGGCGTCGTAGACCTTAGCGTGGTACTTGTCCACCAGGCCCATCGTCTCCAGCGTGAAATACAGCTTGGCCGGCGCTCTCCACGCTTCGCGGAAGATCATCGGCATCATGCGGTACTCCACGTCCTTCGGCTTGCGTTTGATCCAGGCTTCAAGGTCCGGCTCGAACTCGGCGCAGTGGGGACAGGCGTAGGAAAAAAACTCGATCACCTCGATCTTGCCGCCCGACGCCGGCTGCTGTGCCGGCACGATCAGCTTGTACTCTCTGCCTTCGACCATCTCTTGCCCCAGGCAGGCAGGCAGTAAGGCGCCGCCGAGGAGCAGGGCGGCAAGAAGCTGTAGCGGGTACAAGCGGTTCATCTGCTCTCCAGTCACGTTTCAGCGTTTCGCGAGCGGCTCGTTCACTTTGATCACAGCGTTGTCGATCTTGTTCTGCTTGAGCGCAGCGCGCGCCTTGTCCACGTCGTCAGCGTTGCTGTAGGGTCCCATGCGCACGCGATGCCAGACGCTCTTGTCGGGCAGGGTCGCGCTCTGGATCTGCGCCTCCAGGCCAGCCAGGGCCAGGCGCGCTTTGAGGTTGTCCGCATCGGCGGCGTTCTGAAACGCGCCGGCCTGCAGGTAGTACACCACACGCGAGGTACCGCTCGAGGGAGGGGTGCGGCTCACGTCCTTGTCGGGCACGACCTCTTCCTTGCCAGGAAGGATCGTGTAGAAGTCGAGACGCGTCTTGGGCTCCGCTCCCTTTGCGCCTTGCGCTGCGCCCGCCTGAGAGGGCCCCTTGGGGGATTCGGCTGGTTCGTACTTCGGAACCGTCTTGCCGCCCTGCGATGCCTTGTCCGCGTCGGCCGGTTTGTCTCGGCCGACAAACGGGGTCGGCGCTCTGTTCAGGTACAAGGCCACCCCCAATGCCAGGACCAGCCCCACCAGTACGCCGATGAACACCCCCGTCATCATCGGGTGGCCGGTCGGGCCTTGCGAGCGCTTCCGATCGCCTTGGTAGTCTCGGCTCATCCTTTATTCGAGGGAGGCAGATCCAGGTTCCGGGGCCGTGCTCACATTTTGGTCGGCGCGCTGACGCCAAGGATTCCGAGCCCGCTCGCCAGCACCTGACGCACCGCCACGATAAGCGACAGGCGCGCCAGCCTCATGCGCTCGTCGTCCACCAGGAAATGGGTGGAATTGTAGTAGCTGTGAAAGGCGGCAGCCAGATCTTTCAGGTAGAACGCCACCAGGTGCGGCGCCAGATCTCGCGCCCCATCCTCGATGACGGCAGGGTACTCCATGAGCAGGCGCAGGATCTGCATTTCCTGCTCGGATGCGAGCGCCCCGAGGTCAGTGCCGCGCAGCCCGGCCGCGTCCCCGCCCCACTGTTCCAGCACGCTGCAGATGCGGGCATGCGCATACTGGACGTAGTACACCGGGTTGTCGCTGCTCTGCGACTTGGCCAAGTCGAGGTCGAAGTCCAGGTGCTGGTCGCTCTTGCGCAGCACGTAGAAGAAGCGCGCGGCGTCGTTGCCCACTTCGCCGCGCAGCTCGCGCAGGGTGACAAACTCGCCAGCGCGCGTGGACATCGAGACCTTCTTGCCCTCTCGGTAGAGCACAGCGAATTGCACCAACGCGATAGTCAGCAGCTCCGGGTTGATCCCGAGCGCCTGCAGCGCGGCCTTCACGCGCGGCGCGTAGCCGTGGTGGTCGGCACCCCACACGTCGATCACCAAGTCGAAGCCGCGCTCGAACTTGTTCAGGTGATGAGCGATGTCGGGAGCGAAGTAAGTGTACTCGCCGTTTTCTCTCTGCACCACGCGGTCTTTCTCGTCGCCATACGCCGAGCTGCGGAACCACGTAGCGCCATCCTGCACGTACAGGTGCCCGGCCTGCCGCAATTTCGCGAGCGCGCGTTCCACCAGCCCGCTCTCGTACAGCGACCTTTCCGAAAACCAATGGTCAAAGGTGACGCCGAATTCGAGCAGGTCGTTGCGGCAATCGCCCAGCTGCTCGGTGAGCACGAAGTCGTGGATGTAGGCGTAGTCCTCGCCCAGTAGCTTCTTGGCGTTGGCGATCAGGCCATCGAGGTGCGCTTCCGCGTCGACGTCAGCCGGCGCAACGCTCTCCCACAGAGTGTCGGGCGCGTGCACATAACGGCGTCCGTGCGCTTGCACGATGGACTGCGCCATCTTGCGTACATACTCGCCCTGGTAGCCGTTGGGCGGGAACGA
>Ga0335082_10006696_pt1 | contig 12561 bp, 13 predicted proteins | sample Lox_Sample_41_FD_206718 | JGI IMG/M metagenome (GOLD analysis project Ga0335082, IMG submission 206718) | Soil microbial communities from Loxahatchee National Wildlife Refuge, Florida, United States - Lox_Sample_4.1 | ecosystem: Environmental > Terrestrial > Soil > Wetlands | place: USA...
TCAAGGACCTCGGCTTCGACGCGCCCGTGCATCTGCTGCTGACGGGACGGGCGGACGAAGTCGACCGCCGCCTCACCATCACGAAGGCGCCGACCTACGGCCTGGTCGACAACGACGTCGCCATGACGGTGCGCATCGACGACCAGCCGGAGAGCGCCATCGGCGCCACCGCCAAGGTGACGATCGCGCAGGACGGCGAGCAGAAGGAGGTCCGCGACCTCCCCATCGGCGTCGACCAGGAGATCAAGATCCACCTCGATCATCCGGGACCGACGCTGATCGAGCTGCAGGCCGAGGGGCGCCCGAACGAATTGAGCCTGGTCAACAATTCGGGCGTCGCCGTCATCAACGGCGTGCGCGACCGTCTGCGCGTGCTGCTCGTCTCGGGCGAGCCCTATGCGGGCGAGCGCACCTGGCGCAACATCCTGAAATCCGATCCGGCCGTCGACCTCGTGCACTTCACCATCCTGCGCCCGCCGGAGAAGCAGGACGGCACGCCCATCAACGAGCTGTCGCTGATCGCCTTCCCGATCCGCGAGCTGTTCGAGGTGAAGCTCAAGGAATTCGATCTCATCATCTTCGACCGCTACCGCCGCCGCGGCGTGCTGCCGCGCGCCTACTTCGAGAACATCGCCAACTACGTGCAGGAGGGCGGCGCCCTGCTCGACGCCGCCGGCGTCAGCATGGGCGGGCCGCTCGGCCTCTATCAGTCGCCGCTCGGCGACGTGTTGCCGGGCGAGCCGACCGGCGAGGTGATCGAGAAGGGCTACCGCCCCACCGTCACCGACGTTGGGCTGCGCCATCCCGTCACCGCCGACCTGCCGGGCGGCGGGCAGAAGCCGACCTGGGGCCGCTGGTTCCGCCTGGTGCAGGCCACCGTCAAGAGCGGCAACACCGTCATGAGCGGCCCCGACAACGAGCCGCTGCTCATCCTCAACCGCTACGGCAAGGGCCGCGTCGCGCAGCTGCTGAGCGACCAGATCTGGCTGTGGTCGCGCGGCTATGAGGGCGGGGGACCGCAGGCGGAATTGCTGCGCCGCGTCGCGCACTGGCTGATGAAGGAGCCGGAGCTCGAGGAGGAGGATCTGCGCTCGACCGTCATCGACGGCCGCCTCGAGATCACGCGCCGCAGCCTGGGCGAGAATCCCAAGACCGTCGAGGTGACCACGCCCTCGGGTGCCAAGGCCACCGTGCCGCTCGCCGACGCCGGCAACGGCAAGGCCACCGGCGCGATGGCGGCGCCGGAGGCCGGCCTCTACCGCGTCAACGACGGCACCCACAAGGCCTTCGCCGCCAGCGGCGACCTCAATCCGATCGAGCTCTCCGACCTGCGCTCGACCGGCGACCGCATGCGCCCGATCGTCGAGGCCACCGACGGCGGCATCGAGCGGCTGGCGGACGGCCTGCCCGACATCCGCCGCGTGAAGCCCGGGCGCGACGCCGCCGGCCGCGGCTGGATCGGCCTGCGCGCGAACGAGGACTACGTCGTCGCCGGCGTCGACCAAGCGCCGCTCCTGCCGGCGATGATCATCCTCCTCATCGGCCTCGGCGCCACCATGCTGGCCTGGCGTCGCGAGGGCCGCTGACACGCCGTTGTGCCAGATGATGTAGGGGCGACCCCATGTGGTCGCCCTCTGCCGCGTGACGGCTGGAGGGGGGCCACGCGAAGCCGCCCCTACACAACCTCGTCGAGTTTCCCGTGGGTAACTGCTTGTGAGACGGCGCGCGATGCGGCATGTCTCCACAATCCTCCACGCGCGCTTGCGCGCGGGATGAGTCCGCGGGGAACAGCAATCAGGAGAAGCGCCGATGTCGAAGATTCTCGTCCTCTACTATAGCGCCTGGGGCCACATCGAGAAGATGGCCGAAGCGGTCGCCGAAGGCGCGCGCTCCGTGCCCGGCGCGCAGGTCACGATCAAGCGCGTGCCAGAGCTGGTGCCGGAAGAGGTCGCCAAGAAGTCCGGCATGAAGACGGATCAGAAGGCGCCGATCGCGACCGTCGACGAGCTGGCCAATTACGATGCCATCATCTTCGGCACGCCCACGCGCTTCGGCAATATGTGCGCGCAGATGCGCAACTTCCTCGACCAGACCGGCGGCCACTGGATGAAGGGCGCGCTGGTCGGCAAGGTCGGCAGCGTGTTCGCCAGCACCGCCACGCAGCATGGCGGCCAGGAGACGACGATCACCTCGTTCCACACCACGCTGCTGCACCAGGGCATGATCATCGTCGGCCTGCCCTACGCCTTCCCCGGCCTGCTCAACATGGACGAAATCAGCGGCGGCACGCCCTACGGCGCGACCACGCTCTCCAAGGGCGACGGCTCCCGCCAGCCGAGCGCCAACGAGCTCGAGGGTGCCCGCTACCAGGGCCGCCATGTCGCGCAGATCACGGCGAAACTCACGCACACGCATTGAGCGACGGGCCGGCGGCTCGCCCCGGCCGCACGGCAGGCAAAAAGGGAGAGCCGCGACGAGATCGCGTCGCGGCTCTCCGGACTATCGACCGAGATGAAGCCTGCCGGCGCTCCGTTGCGCTGGCCGGTGCTTACAGTATCAACGGGCCGAGCTCATCGATCCGGCTCGGCCCCAATCTCCGTCGTCTCTCCGCCGCGGCGCGCGTGTCCGCTGCCGCGGACGGAACGCACTCCGCGCCTGAATCAGATGGAGAGCTCGCCCTCGACTTCCTGCGTCTTGATGCGGGCCATGGCGAGATTCGACTTCGCCTTGTCGAGCACGACGTAGATGAACAGGCCGGGCTTCTTCGTCAGCGGGCGGATGATGTGGTACTGCTTGCCCAACGTGATCAGGATGTCCTCGATCGTGTCGTTCAGCTTCAGGGCCTTCATGGTCTTGAGCTTGGACTTCACCACCTCGGTGTTGCCGGCGCCGGCGGTGTCGAGGTCGACACCCGACCCGACCTTGCCAAGCACCATGCCGCTGTTGGAGTCAACGAGCGCCGCCGCCATTCCGCCATCCAGCGTCAGCAGGCCGCCCAGCGTGTCACTAATGTTAGCCATCTCTATTCTCCTTCGAGAAACCATTCGTTTTGTGGAGGACATGTGACCGGTTCCGGATCAGTCGCCTTTCATGCCAATTCTCCGGCAACGCCAATAAGCATAAAGGGGCTTAAATTTTCGATATACGGTTGACGAAATTCCTATAGGAATTTTGACGGCATAGCTGCCTAACAAATAGGCACAGAACAAATAGACCTCGCCGACGTTACCCCAGCGCCGCACGCTGGGATCTCGCGCGCCGATCGTTATCAGATTTCCTTAACCGGTCCGGGCGTACCGTCGCTTGCCGCGATAAGCGGCAGGGGTCCGCTCGATAGGCCGCCGACACCGCGGAGTGTGCCAGGAACAAGCCGCCATGCACGTCGTTTCGCTCGTCTCGCCTCAGGAGCGCTGTGCCAAGACGACGCTCGCGGCCCATATCGCCCTCCAGGCGCATCGCTCCGGCACCAAGCCGGTCGCATTGGTGGATGCCGACGAGAAGGGCGATCTTTCGAGCTGGGCGCGGCTGCGGCGAGACCGCGATCCGCTCTGCGTCGCGACCAGCGGCGCCGATCTCCCGGGCACGCTGAGTGAGCTGGAGACGTCGGGCGTGCAGCTGACCGTCGTCGACACGGCATCCGACTTCTCATCTGATTTCGAGGCCGCCATTGGGTCGTCCGATCTGATTCTGATGCCGATCAATGCCGGCGATCTCAACGTCCTGTCGATCATCGGATCGCTGCGCCTCGCCGAGCGCCAGGGCACGCCGCTCGTGTTCGTCGTCAACCGCCGCGACATCGACGACGAAGAGTTCATGTCGAGCACGATAGAGTTGGCGCAGCATGGAACGATCGCACCAGTCGTCCTCCCGGTCTGTCCGCAGCTTCCGGATCTGATGAAGCGGGGGGAATCCACAATCGAGCAGAACTCCCCGCCGGATTTTCCGGTCGCGGAGCTGTGGGGCTACATCCAAAGCCGCCTGACCCGGCCGGCCTCGGCAAAGCCGGCCTTCGCCATGCCGACCGGCGCCGCGTCGGCGCTCCGCCGCAGGGTGGGCATCCTCTCGGAGTGACCGGGGCAGGCGGCAGTCTGCCGCGATCACATTCTGGTGATGACGGCGAGATACGGCCCGCAGGTCAGGCGAACATGTCGCCTTCGACGCTGGCCGCGCACAGGCGCGCGATCGCGAGATTCGACCGGGATTTATCGAGAACAAGGTACAGGAACAACCCGGGCTCGCGCGTGACCGGTCGGATGATGTGGTAGTACTCGCCCATCGTGATCAGGATGTCCTCGATCATATCGTCGAGGTTCAGGGCCTTCACCGTCTTCAGTTTGGCGCGCACCAGATCGGTGCTGCCGGCGCTGGCGGCGTGCATGTCGAGTCCGTCCCCCAATTTTCCGAGCACGTAGCCGCTGCCCGAATCCACCAGGGCCGCAGCGATAGCGCCGTCGACCGACATGACTCTTTCCAGGGACGTCTCAATATCCGCCATCGTCGGAACTCTCAAAACCCACTATGCATCGCGACTGGTGCGGCCCGGCGCCACCGTAACCTTTAGTATCGCTGCGACGCGCGGCGAACTTGTTATAAATTTCAGCACAATTCTCTTACTTTTGGGTTGATGCCCAGCCGCTGCGCCAAATGCTCGCACATTGCAGCGGGGCCCGCGCTTCATTACCGTTGTGGGACATATGCGCGCGCGAAAATCGCGTTATGCGCGGAGGGCGGCGATGAAACGCACAACCCGGTTTCGCCTGCTGATCGAAGCGCCGGAGATCGTGGTGCTGCCGGGCGTACATGATGCCTTAACCCTGCGCCTGGCCGAGCAGGCCGGTTTCCAGGCGGTAACCTGCGGCGGCTACAGCGCAACCGCCAGCCTCCTCGGCGCGCCCGACGTGCAGCAGCTCGCCATGACCGAGATGGCCGATATGTACGCGCGCCTATGCGACGCCACCGAGCTGCCGCTCTTCGCCGACGGCGACACCGGCTATGGCAACACGACCAACGTCGCGCGCACCGTGCGCGCCTATGAGCGGGCCGGCGTCGCCGGCCTGTTCATCGAGGACCAGGAATCGCCCAAGCGCTGCGGTCATATGGAGGGCAAGCGCGTGATATCAGCCGCCGACATGGTGGCGAAGCTCAAGGCCGCGCTCGACGCCCGCGTCGACGCCGACCTCGTCATCTGCGCCCGCACCGACTCCCGCGCCGTGCACGGCCTCGATGACGCCATCGCGCGCTGCCAGCTCTACCGCGAGGCCGGCGCCGACCTGCTGTTCGTCGATGCGCCGGTCTCGGTCGAGGAGCTGCGCCGCGTCTGCTCGGAGATCGACGGCCCCTGCTTCGCCAACCTGGTCGAGGGCGGCAAGACCCCCATCCTCTCGGCGCGCCAGCTGGAGGCCATGGGCTTCGCGGCCGTCACCTGGCCGGTCTCCGCCAGTTACGCCATCGCCCGCGCCGTCGCCGAGGTCTACGCCGCGCTGCTGCGCGACGGCACCACCAACGCCGTGCGCGACCGCATGCTCGACTTCGCCGCCTTCAACAGCCTGATCGGCCTCGAGCAGGTGCGCGAGGCCGAGGCCGCCTGCAACGAGTTCGCCCGCGATCTCCTGGAACACCGCGCGAGCGAAGACCCCGCGGTCTGATCCATCGCCCCTACCGCTGTTGTCTCGCCGGGTTGTAGCCGACCGTCACCTGCGCCCGCCGCTGCCCGCAGAACCGGCAACGCATCTTCGGCCCCAGCGACGGCACGGGCATGTCGTAGCCGACCCGGTCGGCCACCTGTCCCGGATCGACTCGCGCGCGATGCCCGCAGCCCCCGCAGGTCGCCCACAGCGGGATCCTTTGGCGCACCACGTCGCCCACGAGCATTGCTCCCTTCCACGGCTTCGGCATGGGAACATTTCACGAACACATCCCATCGGGAGTCAAGTGCCTGCGCCGCGCTTGCGTGACCGTGATTTGCTCCGGCCGCAGCCAAAAGAGGCAGGACATCGCCCAGCGCGAGCGGCGCCATCGTGCGCGGCGACCTCTACGACCTGATCGGCGGCGGCCACCTCGACCTGATGACCGCGCAAGCGGTGATGGTGCAGGTCGGCCCTGCCTAGTTGCCGCACTCGAGTGTCACCCCCGCGAAAGCGGGGGTCCAGGGTAAGTGACGTGCGGTTGCCTTGGATTCCCGCTTTCGCGGGAACGACACGCAAGTGGCATCGGGGCACCTACTCTCCGCTCACAAATTGCTCATCCCGCCGTCGATGACCAGCTCGCTGCCGACCGTGAAGGCGGACTCGTCGGAGGCGAAGAACACGACGGCCTGCGCCACCTCGCTCGGCTCGCCGAAGCGCTTGGCCGGGATCTGGCTCTGGATGGATGCAGCCAGAGCCTTGCGGTCAGCCTCCGGCATGTCGAACTTGTCGTAGAGCGGCGTCGCGATCGGGCCCGGGCTGACGGCGTTGACGCGGATGCCGCGCCCGATCAGCTCGCCCGAGAGCGTCAGCACCAGCGACGCCAGCGCCGCCTTGCTCGCCGCATAGATGCTCGAGTTCGGCATGCCGATGCGGGCGTTGATGGAGGTGTTGAGCACGATCGAGGCGGGATTGGCCAGGATCGGCAGCAAGGCCTGCAACAGGAAGAACGGCCCCTTGAAGTTGACGGCAAGGGAGCGGTCGAAGGCGGCCTCGTCCCACTGCGCAAGCGGCTTGAAATCCACGATCCCTGCATTCACGAACACCGCATCGAGCCCGCCGAAGGCCCTGCGCACGGCCTCCGCCACCTCCTTCTGCGCCGCAGCATCGCCGGCGTCGGCTTGGATCGTCAGCACGTCGTTGCCGAGCTCGGCGCGCGCCGCCTCGAGCGCCTTCGCGTTCGTCCCCGTGATCGCCACACGGGCTCCCTCGGCGACAAACTGGCGCGCCGTCTCCAAGCCGATGCCGCTGCTGCCGCCCGTGATCAGCGCGCGCTTGCCCTTGAGTCGGTTCATGACACGTCTCCTTCGGACTTGGATGGGATGCGATGGCGTGGAAGCGCGTGCAACTCCACCGGCTCGGCAAAGCCGCGCAGCGCATGACGATCGATCGAGACGGACTCGCGATGCTGCAGCAATTCGACGAATCGGCCGGACATCAGCAGCGGGTGGCCGGTCGCGCTGCAAACGCTTTCGATGCGGCTCAAGAGATTGACGTCGGGACCGATGACCGTGAAATCGAGGCGGCGGCCGGAACCAATGTTCCCATAGCTGACTTGGCCATAGTGCAGCGCGATGCCGGCGGAAAGCGCGGCGTCTGGCGCACGGAACTGATCGAGCCGCTCCAGCGCGCTCAGCGCGCCCTCGATCGCCGCGGCGCAAGCGATCGCGGCCTCGTCGCGATGGAAGAAGGCCAGCACGGCGTCGCCCATGAACTTCAGGATCTCGCCGCCCGCGGCCGTGATCGCCGGCACGACGCGGTCGAAATAGGCGTCGAGCAGCTCCAGCACGCGCTCGACCGGCAGCCGGTTGGACAGCTCGGTGAAGCCGCGCAGGTCGCACAGCAGCAGCGCCGCTTCCAGCGTCTCCACCTGCCCGCGCCGCACGCGCCCGGCCAGGATGCGCCGCGCCGTCGTCGATCCGGTGTAGGTGTCGAGCAGCGTCAGTTCGATCTGCCGCAGCGTGCGCAGCTCGCAGGCGTTGCGCAGCGCCGGCACGATCCGCATCAGCAGCGCGCGCTCCGCCGCCGCGAAGCCGCCGGGCCGCGCCGTGCAGAACGACACCGCGCTGACCGGACCGTCCGCATTGCAGAGCGGCACGATGATCAGCTCGACCAGCGAACGGTTCTGGAAGACGTCGAGCTGCGTCCACGCCGGCCCGTTCGGCTCGTCGAGGCGCACGGCCAGCGGTTCGCGGCTCTCGAGCACGCGCCGCAGCGGACTTCCGATGAACAGCGAGGTGCCCTCGACGCCATGCTCGCGGTCGCGGATCTCCACCGGCTCGTTCGGCGCCCACGCCACCGTGCGGGCGAAGAGCTCCGGATGCAGCGTACGCAGATGCAGCGTCAGCCGGTCGATCGGCAGGCCGGCCGCGCGGAGCCGCCGAGCCAGCCCGGCGATCAGCCCGGGATCATCGAGCTCGTGGCATTCGTCCCCCGCCAGCCACTCGATGACCTCGGGAATGGCGGACCGTCCGCAGGGCGGGTCGCCGACGGCCGCTGCGGGCCGCCGCCGATCCCCATGGTTACCGGCCCACGCATTCATTGGTCGAACGTGGTCAGCTTCGCGCCGTCGTCGGCGATGAAGATGGCGAGCAGGCTGGCGGGCTCGCTGGCGCTGGCGTTCTCGCTGACGAGATGCTCGCTGCCCGGCGGCTCGAAGAAGCTCTCGCCCGCCTTGTAGACCTTGGCAGGCCCGGTCGCCGAGTTCTCCGAGCGGATCTCCCCCGACAGCACATAGGCGAGCACGCTGCCGGCGTGGTGATGCGCGCCCGACTTGCCGCCCGGCGCGTAGCTGACGACGATCGCCGAGATGGTCTTGCCGGGCACGTTCGGCAGCTTCTCCGCCGCCACCGGCCTGATCTGCGCGCCCGCCTCGTCGCCGGCCGCCCGCACCATCGGTCCGGCCAGCAGGGCGCCGGTCGCCAGCATGGCGGCGCAAGCCAAAACAAATCGGAATGCACGAGCCATTGCGTCCTCCTTCGCGTCTATGTCACGCCGCCGCGTGGGCGGCCGGCTTCACGGGGTGAACGGAGCGGAAGCTGATTGCGATCCGGTTCCAGGCATTGATCGTCGCCACCAGCACGGTCAGCTTCACCAGCTCGGCCTCGCCGAACTGCTTGCGAGCTTCCTCGTAGACCGCATCCGGCACGTGCGTCTCCGACACCAAGGTCACCGCCTCGGTCCAGGCCAGCGCCGCCCGCTCGCGCTCGGTGTAAAGCGGCGACTCCCGCCAGGCGTCGAGCAGATAGAGCCGCTCTTCGCTTTCGCCGTGGCCGCGGGCCTCGCGCGTATGCATATGGATGCAGTAGGCGCAGCCGTTGATCTGCGAGGCCCGCGTCTTCACGAGATCGATCAGCGATGGCTCCAGGCCGCTGCTCTGCACGTAATTTTCGAGCGTCATCAGGGCCTTCATGGCATTGGGAGCGGCCTGGTAGGCGTTCAGTCTGGCTTTCATGTCGCGGTGCTCCACTGTCGGCGGGTCGGTTCGTTCCCCTAAGGTATGGCTGCAGCCTCGAGGTGATAATCCCCGAAAGACCGGAAGAACTATCCCGCCGAGCAGAACAATCGATTGGACGATTCGCGCAGGTCCGCAGCTATTTCGAGATGGGCACCAACCTCACGCCCAACCACGGCCACGCCGCCATGATGGGCGTGTTCGGCATGCTGGGCGTCGCGCTCATGGTCTTCGTCCTGCGCGAGACCATCGACGAGGCCACCTGGGCGAGGCTGCAGAAATACGTCCGCTGCGGCTTCTTCAGCCTCAACATCGGCCTTGCCATGATGGTGGTCCTGAGCCTCTTCCCCTCCGGCGTGCTGCAGGTATGGGACGTGCTGGAGAACGGGTATTGGCATGCGCGCAGCCTCGCCTATACGGCGGGCGCCTGGCCGCGGTTCTTCGAGTGGCTGCGGCTCCCCGGCGATCTCGTCTTCATCCTGCTCGGCGCCCTGCCGATTCTGATCGCCGTCGGCCTCGGCTACCGGTCGCTCTGGTCGGCGCGCCGTTCCGTCGGCGCCAGCCAGTCCTCACCGGCAGAATGAGGAGAATGGACCAGATTAGGGGAGCTTGATCAGCAGCCACGATGTGATAATCGGTCAGCACATCGCGAGGATTATGCCGCCAAGGCGGACAATCCGGAGGTCTTGTGGACCGGCTGACCAGCCTGACAGTCTTCGCGCGGGTGGTGGACAGCGGCGGCTTCTCGGCCGCAGCGCGGCGCCTGAACATGTCCACGACCATGGTGAGCAATCATGTCCAGGCCCTGGAGGATCGCCTCGGCGCCCGCTTGCTGAACCGCACCACCCGGAAGATGAGCCTGACTGAGGTCGGCAAGACCTACTACGAGCGCTGCACCCAGATCCTGGCCGACCTGGAGCAGGCCGACGAGATCGCCGGCGCCCTGCAATCCGCCCCGCGCGGCACGCTGCGCCTCTACACCTCGGTGCATATCGTGCGCTTCCTGGCGCCGGTCGTGGCGGAGTTCCTGTCGCTCTATCCCGACGCGTCGGTCCAGCTGATGATGGGCGAGCGCATGGTCGACATGGTCGAGGAGGGCTACGACCTCGCGATCCGCTCCACGCCGGTCCCGGACTCGAGCCTGATCGTGCGCCAGCTCACGAAATGGCGGCACGTCCTCTGCTGCTCCCCCTCCTACCTCGAGGCGCACGACTCGCCCCGCCGCCTCGCCGATTTGGCGAATCACAATTGCCTGCGCTACGCCTTCTATCCCTTCGGCGACGAGTGGCGCTTCATCGGCCCGGACCAGAAGCCCGCCGCGGTCCGGGTCTCCGGCAACCTCCTGACGAGCAGCGGCGAGACCCTGCGGACGGCTGCCCTGCGCGGCCTCGGCATCTTCCTGGCCCCGGGCTTCCTCAGCGCCGACGATTTCGAAGCCGGCCGCCTGGTTCCGCTGCTGCCGGACTATCGGCCGGTCGAGCTCGCCATCAACGCCCTCTACCCCCACCGCCACCTCGTGTCGGCGAAGGTCCGCGCCTTCCTCGAACTGCTGTCCGCCCGCATTCTCGACCACCGCCGCTGGTTCAACCCGACCGTGCCCGCCCCCGCGGAGGCGGCGGGAGACTGAGGCGAGAACCGAACGATCTTGCGATCCGACCAACTATGTTGCTATAATGTTCCAATCTGATTTGATTGCCCAGCTTGGCATGCCAAATCGGTTGGTCTTTGACATCGTGTATCGGAGGGAAAATGGAGCGGCGACCCCCGGCCCACCGCTGGGCATGGGATCCATTGCTCGACTTTGCGGTCAGATCCGCTCCACCCTAGCGTTCCCCCCAAAGCGGGAGGAAGATCGTGGACGGGTGAACAGTCCCTCCCCCGGGGGAGTGTAGGTAATGGGCGTGGTATACGAAACTGCCGCTGGGCATGGGGTCCTCCGCTCAAAATCGGACTTTTAGGGGCGAACCCATGTGGTCGCCCCGAGCCGCGACTGGTCGCTGCCTGTCGGAGCGGCTAGAGAACGACGATCGCCCCGCTGGGCATGGGGTCCTTCGCTCGATTCGGGGGAACGGCGGCCGGTCGGCCGCCGGGGGTTAGTGCTTGCGCATCCACTCGGCGCGGGCGGCGGCCAGCATCTCGTCGGCCTCGTTCTTCAGGCGCTGCTCGATCTCCCGCAGCTCCGCCGCATGCTCGTCGTTCAGCTTGGTCACGATGTCGATCAGCCGGGTGCGCACGCTGCCCTGCCAGTCGGCCCGCTCGTCATGGATCTTCTGGAGGTCGTTGGTGGCCTGCTTGAGCTTGCCCTCAAGGTCCTGGACCTTGCCGGTCAGCTGGCCGCGCTCGGCGTCCCACTCCTTGCGGGCGGTGGCGAGGCGGCCGGCCACCTCGGCCTCCCATTCCTTGCGCGCGGCCGCCTGCTTCTGCGCCGCCTCGCCTTCCCACAGCTTGCGGGCCAGGGCGACGCGCTGCTCCACCTGCAGGCTGGCCTCGGAGGTGGCGCCGTCGTTATAGGCGAGCTCGCCCCGCAGCAACGCATTCAGGTGCTCGCTGGAGCGCTGGGCGGCGAAGGCGGCGCGGCCGTCGCCGAAATCGAGGGCCTTCTTCGCAGGTTTGGTCGAGAGCAGGCCGCGGCCCTTGCTGACCTGGGAGCGCAGCCGCACGATCGAGTCGGGCGCGCTGTCCTTCTCCTCCGGCTCGAGGCCGCTGAAGGCCGACATAGCGCCTTCGGCCGTGAGCAGGAGGGCGAAGTTCGAAATCGTCTCGGCCGTGCCGCCCTCGGGATCGCGGCGGATGAGATTGACGGATAGCGGCGATTGGCCGCGGAAGCCGGCGGGCGCGATGACCTTCAGATTGTCGAGTTCCGCGATCGTCAGCGACCACACATTGTTGTCATCGCTCTTCCCGGCCGAGAGCTGTGCGCCCTCGGGCACGCCTTCCAGCCGGATCGTGGTGTGCTGATCCGGACGCAGATGGGCCAGGGCCGGCTTGAGATCGAGCGGAATCGTCAGCCGACCGGCCGCTGCGGCCCCCGAACTCGTTCTTGCCGATGATGCGCTGCTCACGTTGGACGCTCAGCTCCTGCCCCGTCGCGGATTCGAACGCTCGCGATGCGCGCCCATGGAAGCACGCTGTATCTAAATATTCCTTAAATGCAGCGATTCATGATCGCTCGCATTCACTGCGCATTAGGGTTAATCACACGCGCTCGATGATAGCGGCCAGCCCCTGTCCGACGCCGATGCAGAGGCTTACGAGAGCATGGCGACCGCCCGTCCGCTGCAGCTGCCGCACGGCGGTGAGCGCGAGCCGCGCGCCCGAGGCGCCCAGCGGATGACCGATGGCGATGGCGCCGCCGTTGGGGTTCACGCGGCGGTCGTCGAACGGCAGGCCGAGCAGCTTCAGGCAGCCGAGTACCTGCGCGGC
>Ga0335082_10006697_pt1 | contig 12561 bp, 10 predicted proteins | sample Lox_Sample_41_FD_206718 | JGI IMG/M metagenome (GOLD analysis project Ga0335082, IMG submission 206718) | Soil microbial communities from Loxahatchee National Wildlife Refuge, Florida, United States - Lox_Sample_4.1 | ecosystem: Environmental > Terrestrial > Soil > Wetlands | place: USA...
ACCAGGAGCTCGGCGCTTCCTTTCTTCTGGGCATTCTCATCGGACTCTATGAGTGACATATAGTGTACTCATATATATCGCACTCCCAGCGTCAATGTCAACGTTGGGCATGCATCCGGCTTGCCCTGGACACCGGTGACACCATTTCCCCAAAAATATTCCTCCTCCCCTCCGAGACTTAACACGCCTTCGCTCATATCTACCAGTCTTCACAACGTAAACTTGCTGAAAGCGATTCGTTTCAATGTCTCCAACACCTCCCCAGCACCGCTAGCGAATGGCGCATCGCGAAACAATCGCCGTTCCGAAAGTCGAAATAAGCGTGTAAATCCCTCGAACCAAAGGATGTAGAAAAATGCACCGCTAAACACAAAGGTCGTGCGATGCGCCCTTACCAGTCGAAGGGCCGCACGGACAAGCCGGAGGCATGTCGTACGACTTACAATCGTTCATATGCCGATGCTGCGAAGCTTCTACCTGTTCGTGATTTTCGCCGCTCTGCTCGCCGCACAGAAGCAGCCCTTCGATGTCAGCGCGCTGCTTAAGATCTCCCGGATCAGCGAGCCGCAGCTTTCCCCTGACGGCAAGACGGTCGCCTTCACGGTCCAGACCATCGATCTCGACCAGAATACGAAGCCCAAGCAGATTTATACCGTTCCCGCCACCGGTGGAACGCCGAGGCAAATCACGACCCAAGGTACCGGTAATGAACGGCCGCAATGGTCGCCGGATTCGAAGCGTATCGCATTCATCTCAAATCGCGGCGATTCTTCGCAGGTTTGGATCATGAACGCCGACGGGTCGCAGCCAAAGCAGATCACCAATCTGTCCAGCGAAGCCGGAGGCGTCGTGTTCTCGCCGGACGGCAAGAAATTAGTATTCACGAGCGACGTCTATCCCGATTGCCCCGATGAGAACTGCAACAAGGCTCGCATTGATGATGAGAAGAAGAACAAGGTCAAGGCCCACAGCTACACCACCCTGCTGTATCGCCACTGGACCCAATGGCAAACAAAGCGGCGCTCACACCTTATGTCCATCGATGCCAATGGTGGGCCCGCAAAGGATCTGACGCCCGGGGATCGCGATGTTCCGCCGTTTTCACTCGGCGGTCCTGACGATTACGCTGTCTCGCCGGATTCCAAAGAAATTTGCTTCACCATGAACGCAGATCCGGCGCAAGCGACTAGCACCAACACCGATCTGTTCGTCGTTTCGATCGACGGCGGTGAGCCAAAGAAGATCACCATCAATCCGGGCGCGGACGCGAGTCCTCAGTATTCGCCGGATGGCAAGTGGTTGGCTTACCGCAGCCAGCAGCGTGGAGGCTACGAGAGTGATCGTTGGCGGCTGATCGTGCTCGACCGGGCGACTGGTCTGACGAATGTCGTCACCGATTCCCTCGATCGGCCGGTACAGAGTTTCACCTGGTCGCGCGATTCAAAGAACTTGTTTTTTACCGCACTCGATCGCGGGCAGCAAAGCATTCAGATGATTCCGGCGGCCGGTGGGGCGACCCGCGTAATCGTGGGCGGCCCGTTTACCGCCGACGACATGCAGTTGACCAGCGACGGCAAGATGATGATCTATTCCGCGCAAAGCGGGTCTGCTCCCACCGAACTGTATCGCGCGGCTTCGTCAGGTGGAATGCCGGTTGCGTTGACGCATCTCAATGATGGCCTGCTCGCCCGCTACGACCTCGCGCCACTCGAGGATTTCTGGGTCGAAGGTGCCGAAAAAGCCCGTGTGCAGAGCTTCGTTGTGAAACCGCCGAACTTTCAGTCCAGCCGAAAATACCCAGTGCTTTTCCTGATCCACGGAGGTCCTGAGGGCGAATGGGGAGAGAGCTGGACGTATCGCTGGAACGCGCAGGTATTCGCCGGAGCCGGCTATCTCGTCGTAATGCCAAATCCCAGAGGATCGTTCGGATACGGACAGAAATTCACCGAGGAAATCAAAGACGATTGGGGGGGCAAGGTCTACGACGATCTCATGGCTGTCGTCGATCATGTGGCGTCGCTCGGCTATGCAGACTCAGACCGGATGGCGGCGGCGGGCGGGTCCTACGGCGGGTACATGATCGACTGGATGCTCGGACATACGCAGCGCTTCAAGGCGCTGATCTCGCATGCTGGCGTCTACGATTTGCGCAGTGAATTCGGCGCGACCGAAGAACTCTGGTTTCCTCTCTGGGAGTTCGCTGGAACGCCCTGGGACAATCCCGAAACGTACTCAAAATGGTCACCCAGCTATTACGTAAAGGACTTCCACACTCCAACTTTGGTGATCCATGGCGAGCAGGATTTCCGTGTGCCTTATACGCAAGGCCTGCAGCTCTTCACAGCCCTGCAGATGCAGAAAGTGCCGTCGAAACTTTTGGAGTTTCCCGACGAGGGGCACTGGATACTAAAGCCGCAAAATAGTGTGCTCTGGTATAACACGTTTCTCGAGTGGATCGGCGAGTGGACCAAGACGCCGCCAGTCGCCTCAGCGCCCGCGCACCAGTAATTTTTCGAGCGTCGTTTGACGGAAAGTGAGATGCTGAGTTTGTTATACTCAGCCAGACGTCGGGAATTTCTTATGTCGGAGCATCGCTTAGGGGACATTATTGATGATCACTGCATTAAGTGCCGCCGCATCACCAATCATGCGATCGTCTCGTTGGTGACCGGAGCGCCCGCTAAAGTTCGATGCCGGACCTGTTATCACGATCACGACTATCGCCATGAACAAGCGCCGCCTTCAAAAAAAGACCTGAAAAAAATGGAGCTGTTCAAGGAAGTGCTTTCGACTGTAGCGCCGGCCCCAGAGGAAGAGGAGAGCGCTGCAGCTCCCGCCAAGAAGGGCAAGCCAGCCCGGGGCAAGAAGGCCCAGGTCAGTCCACCGCCGCCGCCCGCTCAATGAGCGCGAGATCGGCTTGGGATGTCGAGCGATACGAGGGTGGACACTCATACGTCTGGCAATTTGGAGCGAGCCTGGTCGAGGTGCTGGCGCCACTCGCCGGGGAGCGTATCCTGGATGCCGGCTGCGGCACTGGACATCTGACGGCGGAGATCGCGAAGAGCGGCGCCGACGTTGTTGGAGTCGATAATTCTCCCGAGATGCTCGGCCAGGCGCGGCAGAACTATCCCGCGCTCCAGTTCGTGCTCGGCGATCTCACGAACCTGAACTTTTCCGAGCGTTTCGATGCGGTGTTTTCGAACGCTGCGTTGCATTGGGTGAAGGATCCAGAAGCTGCGGTGGCGTCATTCGCGCGGGCGCTTCGCCCCGGTGGACGGTTCGTTGCTGAATTTGGCGGTAAGGGCAACATCAGCACGATTGTGGAAGCGTTGCGCGCGGTTCTTGGCAAGGAGGCCGACGAACGTTCTCCGTGGATGTTCCTCTCAATCAGTGAATACGCCACCCTGCTTGAACGTTACGGATTGGAAGTGCGTCAGGCAAACCTCTTCGATCGCCCCACACCCGTCGAGGGCGAACACGGGATGGAGGATTGGCTGCAGATGTTCGGCGGAAGCTTTTTCCGCGATATGTCGCCGACGTTGGCTAAGGAGAAGATCAGCGAGATCGCCGGTCGATTGCGCCCTACCTGTTATCGGGACGGTGTTTGGACTCTGGATTATCGGCGCTTGCGCGTTGTCGCCGTAGCTGCTGGATGAGAGGTCTTGGGCGTCCAGAAATCCGGATCGCCCGCCGCAAAATCCCTAGAAACGTGCGAGAGCTCCGGGTCCATGATAAGAATGTTGCTTTCGGTCGACGCGACCGCTGAGGTGATGTTAGGTGTCGACTCAGCCTCTGCGAGCGAGCGTAGCGCCATGAACGCCAGGAAAGAAGGTACTGGCATTCCGTCCTTGACTTCATAGATGATCCAGCCAATTGGCGCGTTGGCTTTTTCCTGTGCCGCGCTCAGCGATTTTGCGGTTTCAACGAACTCACGCTCTTGGCCTGGTTGAACTGCAATGATCGACATGCGCATGAATCGCGCTTTCGAAATGTCGATGCTCTTCAGGCGATACCCCAGATCGTCGCGGCGCTCGGCGATGATCGTCTTTTCGCTGGTTAGAAGTTCGTTGATCCCAGATTGATAGCGCGTCAACTCCGGGTGTTTCGTGTAGGTGTCGCGGATGACGGTCGAAGCCTTATACAAGGCTTCCACCGAATCGAATGAATCAAAAGCGACGACTTCCGGCGATCCGGTGAGCGACTCCATTTCCAACCAATACACCGGAACGCTGTAGCGATCGTATCTAAGCTTCGTAGCAAGTTCGAGCTGGTGCCGGACGCCTTCCTTGCCAAATCTGATTTGCTGGCGCACCAGGAGAAGGATCTTCGGCGGCGCACCGAATTGGGCAAAGCACACCGCTGCACAGAACAGCAGACCGCTAGCTTTTGCGTAGCTCGTCACCGAGATCCTTGATCACCTGGTCTCGCTCGCCTGCCGTGAGGTCGCGCTCCAGGCGGCGCAGCGCAACGCCGACGATGTCGCGGTGGTGCAGACGGGAGCCAACGCCATCTTCGCCGCTCAACCTCCGCCATAGATCATGCAAGCGATCTACATCTTCAGGCCATAGCCGAGGAGGATGAGGACCGAGATTCACGTACATCGATGGCCGATCCGGGCTGATGACCTCAAGCGAAAACGCATGGCGCGGCTCAGGAAGGCTTTCCCACGCCATCCCGATTCTACGAGCCAGTTCTTCCGAGGTCATTCGAGCGGACACCCCGGTTACCAGGCGCGAAGCCTTGAGCTTCGCCGCCGATTGCACCATCGCGTCGAATGGATTGACCGCCGGGACCTCGAGAAGCTCAACCGGCTTTCCCTCTTTTTCGGCAATCTGCACGACATGCGTGAACAGCTCGCGTTCGTAGTCGCTAAAGATCTGGTCGTCGGAAAGATCGTATTCGCCGGCGCCCGCCGAGATGGTTCTCACGGTCATGACCACGATGTCGTGGCGCTTCAGGTTGGTTTTATGGAGGACCTTTCGCAGGTGCTCCATATTGTGATAGTCGCGCACGGCAACCAGCACGGAGCCCGGCCGCGCGTGCAGTGTGCCGGCGTTGACCTGCGGTTGATGGTCGAGGTTGAATTCCTCGAGCGGTTTCTTGTCCAAGTGCTGCGTCGCGCGCTTTCTGGCATTGACGCGCTCGGAAATCGTGAATACCACGAAGACCACCAGAGTGAAGCCGATTCCATACTTGGTGGCATATTCTTTTGAAAAAATATTGGCCACCGCGACGAAGCCCAGAATCAAGGTGGTCACTCCCAAGCCGATCGGAAGTTCCAGACTGCCCAGCCGAATGTTGAACGGGAACTTGTACTCCTGGTCGTGCCGTTGATAGCGCAGCACCAGAACGCCCAACGACTTCAGAAAGAAGCTCCACACTACGCCGAACGCGTAGGCTTCACCCAGCAGGTAGACATCGCCGCGGCTCACGATGATGGTCGCAAGCTGCAAGAGCACGATCGTGTTCACGATGCGATGCGTGGTGCCAAATCGCTTGTGAGGCTTGCGGAACCAATCAAGCAGCACGCCGTCTTCGGCCACGCGGTTCAGGACACCGTTGGCCCCGATGATCGAAGTATTGACAGCGCCTGATAAAATCAAGACGCCGACGATCACCACGAAGATGTGGAATAGGAGCCTCAGCATCTCGGGTCCCACAAGCTGCATCGCGAGACCTCCCAGAAGATTGTCGGCATACAGATTGCGAATGTCATCCGGGCTGATGATCATGCCCGCGAAGACTGTAATAACGCCGGTGCAGATGACCGCGTACCAGCACGTGATGTTCGCCGTCCGGCTCATGTTCTTCATCTTCGGGTACGCGATTTCCCGGTAGACCTGCGCGAGCGTCTCGAATCCGCTCATGGACAATAGCGAGTGGCCGAACGCAATCATCAGCGCAACAATCGGAATGGAAGGCCAGATGGTGCCCTTAAACCAGCCAAGCGCGGAAGAGCCGAATTGCAGATTGCGTGGCAGAGGTGCTGGAGGCAAGTGTATATGGCCGCGCAAGACGATCGTCAATGGACACCAGATCAACAGCGCTACCACCATCACCGTTGTGATTTGCATGATGCGGAGAGCCTTGCCGCTCGATTCGTGAATACCCTTGATGTTCATCCACCAGAAGTAGACCGTGACAAGCGCCGCGAAGAAGGCTGCAAAGTAGTTCACGTTGAACGGAAACGACTGGCCCATCATTTTGGCGACTTCGTCCAGCAGGTGCCCCAGATAAGCTCCCGCGCTGACGACGCTGATGGGCCCCGTTAGGATGTAATCGAAGACGAGAGACGAAACGGATAACCGCGCGACGAACGGCCCCATGCTGTCCTTGACCACGATGTACACGCCGCCGCGAACGAACATGCTGCAACTTTCCATGTACACGGATCGCACCGCGAAGCTGAACAGCATCACCCCGAGTACGAACCAGGGAGCAGCCGGACCTACGGCGGTTTCAGCAATGCCGCCGGCATAGAACGCCGAGGAAGCGAGATCGGAAAGGACAATGGAGGCGCCGCGCCAGAAGCTGATGAAGGAAAGGGCAACCGTCGTCGCTACTACGACTTTTGCCGTGGTAGAACCAGGCCTGCTAACGTCCGGCGACATCCGTGGGGCTAAAAGCCATGCTCCATTCTACTTGAACCGCGCGTTCTATCTTACGATGATCACATGGATGCGGGTATCGCGGCACGGATCGCCACCGACCTTCGCGCGCATGATTTCCAGGCGTGGCTGGTGGGTGGCTGCGTGCGCGATCTGGTGCTCGGCCGCGAGCCGAAGGATTACGACATCGCCACGGATGCGCGGCCCAATGAACTCTTGAAGTTGTTTCCAAACGCGCAATTGGTGGGCGCGCAATTTGGCGTGGTGCTGGTGGATGGCGTTGAAGTTGCCACGTTTCGCAGCGATCATTCTTACGCGGATGGCCGCCATCCCGACCAAGTCACTTTTGAGACCGATGCTCGACAGGATGTGCAACGGCGTGACTTCACGATTAACGCGCTGCTTCTCGATCCCCTGGATTTGACTTCACCGGTGATCGATTATGTGGGCGGTCTGCAGGACCTGCGCGACCATGTCATCCGTGCGATCGGAGACGCTGAACGTCGCTTTGAAGAGGACCACCTGCGGATGTTACGCGCTGTGAGATTTGCTGCGCGATTCGGGTTCACGATTGAGTCTGGCACGCTGGCCGCGATTCAGAAGCTCCATCGCAAGATCGCGAGAGTTTCTCAGGAGCGGGTTCGGGACGAACTAGTGCGCATTCTAACCGAGGGTTCGGCGCGCCGCGGCTTCGAACTCCTGGATGAATCAGGGTTACTGAACGACGTCCTCCCCGAAGTCGCGGCGATGAAAGATGTCGCGCAACCGCCCGAATTCCATCCCGAAGGGGATGTGTGGATTCACACGCTGCTGATGCTGGAAGGGTTGAAATCGCCAACGGCCGAGTTGGCGCTCGGAGTCCTGCTGCACGATGTCGGCAAGCCCGGAACCTTTCGAATTGCCGATCGCATTCGGTTTGATGGCCATGTGGAACTTGGCGAGAAGATCGCGCGGGACATTCTCAACCGGTTGCGATTCTCGAATTCCGAGATCGATCAGGTGATCGCGCTGGTCGGAAATCACATGCGCTTCAAGCACGTGCACGAGATGCGCGAGAGCACGCTGAAGCGGATGCTTCGATTGCCAAAATTCGAGGAGCACCTGGAGCTGCACCGTTTGGATTGTGAATCGAGTCACGGGAATCTGGACAACTACCAGTTCGCGAAAACCAGGCTGGAGCAGTTGCATGAGGAGGAACTGCGGCCGCCTCGGTTGCTGACGGGCGACGATTTGATCGAGTCTGGATACCGGCCTGGGCCGGACTTCTCGCGAATGCTCGAAGCGGTTGAGGATGCGCAGCTCGAGTCGCGCGTCCACAGCAAGGAAGAGGCGCTGGAGCTGGTGAGGGCGACGTTTGGTTCGCCGGTCAAATCACTGCCGCGCGGTAACGCGAAGCGGCCGATCGAGCTGGAAGGTCAGTAGCGATTCGACTGGAATCTTGATAGAACCGCCGCGCGTAATGAGCTGGCCGGCAGCGCCCGCCGCCGCACCCGACGCGCCTCCAATCAGGGCACCTTTTCCATGTCCCGCGATCGCGCCGATGATAGAGCCAACAATCGCTCCTCCGCCGGTGTACTCCGCGGTGCGCTTATTCTTGCCAAGACCCTCCTTGCCCTGCTCCACGATATCGGCCGTACTCAAGGCGTACTCGCGACCATCGATCGACACCGATTGCAGATCGACCACCAGATCCGAGGTGCCTCGGAAGTGGCCACCCTTGGTGGCGGAGCGAATTACCATCAAGGCATTCGCACCGCGCGGGATCACTACGTGACCTTCTGAATCGAATACATCGTGTGCGATAACTGCCGGGTAGGTTTGCCCCTCCACAGCACGGCCAGAGTCGATGGTCTCTTCGGTCCGCACTGCAACGTGCGTGCCCGGTCGCAGGACATAGGTTTTCGACTGGATCGCTGATTCGGCCGGATGAAAATGCTGCTGCTCGTGCTGCTGGGTCTCAGCTTCCGCGGCTTGCTGTTGCGCCGCATCGGAAGGAGGCGCTGCGGCTGCCGGCGCGGCGCTGGGCGCGGAAGAAGCCGGAGCGGCAGCCGCTTGTTCACCATAATCAATTGATTTCACATCCTTCATTTCGAAAGTGCGGGTCGGGCCACTGTCGTCGCCCACCACGGTGATCGTCTGGGGCGATGACGCCGTTACGGCGCCGCTGAACGTTGTGCCGTCGCGGAGCTGCAGAGTCGCGTGCGGCCCCGTGCCTGTTATGGCGGACTTGTTTCCGCAGGAAGGAAAAAGCGCCAATGCCAGGACGCTCAGCGGGACAAGGATCGCGTGTCTCATGAAAACATCATCTCAAGTCCATCACTGGAAATGAATATTTAGGCTCGACGTCGACGGGAACGTCTTTGATGGAACGTAATGTTTCGGCGAGCGTCGAGGGCATTTTGTCATAGCGATTGAACCACGCCTCTGCGCGGGCACGGGCGCCGGTCGCCTCGATCTCGAGCAGTTCTTTAGCCACTTGGGCAATCGCTCCCGGAATCACTTCAAAGTTAACTGCATACCGCGAGCCCGAGCGCGTGACCGCCTTCTGCTCTACCAAATAATTGAACTCCATCATCTCGGCGCGACCATGGGCTTCAGCGGTGCCGTATCGCAAGGTACGGAAAATTCCTGCAACATACGATGCGTAATACTCTTGCAGCCGATTCTTCGGAAGCGCGCCATGATCGACCAGCCATTGCAGTCCGAACATGCCCACCACATCCGCTTTGGCCTCTTCGAGCGCTGAATATACCGGGCCGATCGCCTCGCGGATATCCATCTCTTTGCCATTCATTCGCGAATAGACAGGACCGAGCCCGTGACAGATCTCGTGCAAAACTGTCGCAGCAAGGTAGCCTTCGGCCGAGGCGCGCGCCGACTGCTGCTCCGGCATTAGATATTTCGACAGAGGCAAAACGACGTAGTTGACGCGCGCGTCCATGAAATTCTTGAAGAAGATCTTCTTCGAACCTTTCGCCTGATGGATGCGCGGATCATTGGGCAGGTTGTCGGCAACGGCTTGATAACCGTGCAGCAGGTCACCGGTGCGGAATGGTGCATCCATCACTTCCATGGGCGTCAGGTGCCCACGCTTCGAAGGACGGTCGGCTGCAGGCAGCGGGAGGGCATCCTGAATATCAGGAACGTATTTCTGATAGAGGGCGAGCTTGGCACTCTCCGCTTCATTGCGGATCAACAGCGCCGACTCGAACGATGTCTTAATGCCGAGCATATCGTCGAGGTATGTCTCATACGGCGCGAATATGATGTCGATCTTCGGATTTTTCAGGTCGAGCCATGCCAGATCGCTGGGATAGTAATCATCGCTGAGCAGCGCTTGCGCACGAAGACGCAGAAAGTCGGCGAACTCTTTGTCGTCACTCGCGTCGGCAGCTTCACGCAACAGTTTTGAGGCCGGTTCGAGGAAGCTTCTGTACTCGACATGATAAGGGATCGCGTCGAGCTTCTGGCCGTTCCAGCGCAGAACCGTATAAGAACTATAGATCGAATCCTTCTGGTCCGGATGTGACTTCACATAGGCTTCGATCTGCGCACGTGTCAGCCCGGCGGGGTAAAGATTTCGTCCGGGTGGAATCGGCTGCGAGCCGGTGAACGGCTTATTCTCGTCGATCAAGTCAAACCTGCCGCCGTTGATCATCAGTAAACGGCGGAGGTTTTGATCCTTAGTGGAACGGTACAATGCGAGGCCTTCAGGATCGCTTTGCTGCCAGTAGATCGATTCAATCAGCCGAGAAGCCTGGACCAGCTTGTCGACTAATTGCCGTTGCCGGGCGCTGAGGCCTGAGGAATCGTAGGGCATGTCGACGGGCTTCCAGCGAGATAGTCGCAGCGTTATATCGGATGCGGTAGGAGCCGCGAACAGAAGGAACATCAAGAGAAGATTCATCCGTTTCCATTCTATGAGTGTTTCGCGGCGCGCTTGCCGCCCGCGCCTGTTTCATACTAAGGAATAAGGAGCGTCCCTTGCGGGAAACTGATTCCCTGAGCGTCCCAATCAACGCACATACGCGGAGGAGCGTCGCCAAGCTCTTCGGCGATCTGAAGGTGCGCCCCAAACTAATGGTGCTGCACAACCTGTTTTTCGTGGTTCTGGCGATCGGCGTCTACCTGAGCTTGTATCCTTATCTCCCCGGTCAGGGGAAAGCGAATCTGTTTATCGTTCTGGGGACCATTTATGTCCTCGCGGTACTGGCGCTCGAGACTACCATCATGCCGCTCTACGTTTATCGACCACTACGCTTGATGCTCAACGCCGACCAAGCCACGCAACACGGTGAACGCGAGCATGAACTCATTGACGACAATCTGATACCCGGCGACGAGATCGGGCAGATCATGCGTTCGCGAAACACGACGATTCTCGATCTGCGCAAGCGGGAAGACGAGCTGGAGGATGCACTACGGAAACTGGAAGCGCAAGACCGTCTTGTGAGCCTAGGTCTGTTGAGCACGAGCGTGGCGCACGAATTGAATACCCCGCTTACGGTACTGCAGGGGTCCATCGAAAAGCTGACCGAGACGACGCGTGATCCCGCCGCGCTCGAACGGCTAGCCAGAATGTTGCGTGTTACCCAGCGAATTCGCAAGATCAGCGAGAGCCTGGTGGATTTCGCTAGAGTCCGGAAGCAGCAAATGGAGCCTGTTCCGTTGCGCGTCCTGATTGATGAGGCATGGAGCCTGGTCGCGATCGATGAGAAGGCCGCGGAGGTGAACTTCACTAACGGTGCGGGTCCGAACGACATTGTGACGGGCAATTCCGACCGTCTCATTCAGGTTTTCGTAAATCTTTTGCGAAACGCGCTGTATGCCGTCCGCCCGTCCGGTAAAATCGTAGTACATTCCAAACGTTTGACCCGCAATGCGCAGTCGTGGATCTCAGTGGCCGTGGAAGACGACGGTCCCGGCATTCCGCCCGATGTGTTGCCGGATATCTTCGAGGTCTTCGTCTCCAGCCGTTTGGATGCGAAGGGAACCGGCTTAGGTTTAACCATCGCGGAGGGTATCGTGCATCAACATGGCGGGACGATTGCGGCATCGAATCGTCCGACCGGTGGCGCCTTGCTGGAGGTGGTGTTGCCGGCATCGGAAGGAAGCCGAGCCAGAGCATGAAAGTTAATCAGGAACAAGTGGCCGAACCGTCGAACGTCAGCGGCCTGGTGGATCTCGCGATCCTGGATGACGACCCCGATTTCCGCACGTACCTGGAAGATGCGCTGAAGGACGATGGACTGTACGCGATTCGGGCTTTCGGGCGTCCCGAAGAGTTGTTCGCCGCTTGCGAACAGCGCCTGCCTGACATTGTCCTGTTGGACATGAAGATGGGTGAGTTCAAAGGCGACAAGGTGCTGGAGTCGCTTCAGGCTGCTTATCCGGGATTGTGCGTGATTATCGTCACCGGCTATCCGTCGCTAGAGGACATGAGGGCGACATTCAAGATGAAGGTGTTCGATTACATATCGAAGCCTTTTTCTTTGGCCCAGCTTCGGCAGACGTTGCACAATGCCATCGAGAAATTCGGGTTCGGCCGCAGTCCACAGGACCGGCTGCGGGAACGGCTCGGGCACCGGATCAAAATGCTACGCGTCGAGCGCGATTGGTCACTCAAAGATCTCGCTGCAGCGACCAAGCTGAGCATCTCGCAAATCAGCTCCATCGAGCGTGGAGCTAATTTGCCGAGTATCGAAAGTCTGCTGGCGATCTGCCGGGCATTTGATAAGCGTCCCTCGGAGGTCCTGGCCGCGATTGAATTCTAAATGGACCATGCGCTCAACCACCGAAGCCCTGGAGTTGGTCAGCGGACTCGTGACCGCACCTGAGGAAGAGAAGAGTCGCGAACTCATTCTGGCGCTCCTCGAGCAGACGAAGACTCCGTTCTCGCGCTATCAATTCAACTCCGGGCATATCACTTGCACAGCGTTGGTGTTGCATCCCG
>Ga0335082_10006699_pt1 | contig 12558 bp, 9 predicted proteins | sample Lox_Sample_41_FD_206718 | JGI IMG/M metagenome (GOLD analysis project Ga0335082, IMG submission 206718) | Soil microbial communities from Loxahatchee National Wildlife Refuge, Florida, United States - Lox_Sample_4.1 | ecosystem: Environmental > Terrestrial > Soil > Wetlands | place: USA: Florida...
GATGACTGGTAACCCCTGCGCAACTTGCCGTCCGGCAACTTGAGACTGGTGTAACGGATGCCGCTGCCGACCGTCGTCACGAAGATCCTGGGCACGCGCTTCACGCGCGAGCTGAAGCACATCCGCCCGCTGGTGGATGCGGTCCACGGGCACGAAGCCACCCTCAAGGACCAGGCCGACGAGTGGCTGCGGGGCCAGACCGCCCGGTTCCGCGAGCGCATCGCGGAGCGGACGGGAACGCTGCGCGCGGAGGTCGACCGGCTGAAGCAGGAGAAGCACGGGTGCGCGGACCCGGACGAGCGCGACCGGATCGACCGGCGGCTGCTCGAGCGCGAGCACGAGCTGGCCGAGGCCACGGCCGACGTCCTCGACGAGCTGCTGCCCGAGGCGTTCGCCACGGTGCGCGAGGCGTGCCGGCGGCTCGTCGGCACCACGGTCCTGGTGACCGGGCGCGAGCTGACCTGGGACATGGTGCCCTACGACGTGCAGCTCATCGGGGGCATCTGCCTGCACCGCGGCAAGATCGCGGAGATGGCCACGGGCGAGGGCAAGACCCTGGTGGCGGTCCTGGCCCTCTACCTCAACGCGCTCCCGGGCAACGGCGCGCACCTGGTGACGGTCAACAACTACCTGGCGCGGCGCGACTCCCAGTGGATGGGGCACGTCTACACCTGGCTCGGCCTCACCGTGGGCTGCATCGACGACACCGAGCCCGGCTCGCCGGAGCGGCGAGCGGCCTACAACTGCGACATCACCTACGGCACCAACAACGAGTTCGGGTTCGACTACCTGCGCGACAACATGGTGTTCGCGCTGGAGCAGCGGGTCCAGCGGCCGCACACCTACGCGATCATCGACGAGGTGGACTCGATCCTCATCGACGAGGCGCGGACGCCGCTGATCATCTCGGGCCCGGTCGGCAACGAGACCGACACCAAGTACGCCGACCACAACCAGGCGGTGGTGGGCCTGGTGCGCCGCCAAACCGAGGTCACCAACAACCTCATGGCGGAAGCCGAGAGGCTGTGGTCCTCCGACGCGTACACCAGCGCGGTGAAGGCCTACCAGGTCCAGCTGGGGATGCCGAAGCACAAGCGGCTGCTCAAGTACCTCCAGGAGCAGGGCGCCAAGAAGCTGGTCCAGAAGGTCGAGCTGGACTACATCGCCGACCGCAAGCTGCCCGCCAAGCAGCAGAAGCTCCGCGACCTCGAGGAGGAGCTGTACTTCGTCCTCGACGAGAAGGGGCACTCCGTCCACCTCACCGACCAGGGCGTCGAGCTGCTGTCGCCGAAGGACCCGGGGCTGTTCATCGTGCCCGACCTGTCGGAGGAGGTGCTCAAGATCGACCGCGACGAGGCCCTGGGCGCCCACGAGAAGCTGGAGCGGCGGGCGCAGCTCGAGGCCGACTACGCCGCCAAGAGCGAGAAGCTCAACATCATCCACCAGCTGCTCCGGGCGCACGCGCTGTACGAGAAGGACGTGGAGTACGTGGTGCAGGACGGCCAGATCTTCATCGTGGACGAGTTCACCGGCCGCATCCTGCCGGGCCGCCGCTGGTCCGACGGGCTGCACCAGGCGGTGGAGGCGAAGGAGGGCGTGCAGGTCAAGGGCGAGACCCAGACGCTCGCGACCATCACCATCCAGAACTACTTCCGGATGTACGCCAAGCTGGCCGGCATGACCGGCACGGCGGAGACCGAAGAGGAGGAGTTCTACAAGATCTACAAGCTGGAGGTGATGGTCATCCCCACCAACCGGCCGGTGCGGCGCATCGACAATCACGACCGCATCTACCGCACCCGGCGCGAGAAGTACAACGCCATCAGCGACGAGGTGGAGCGCCAGCACCAGCGGGGCCTGCCGGTGCTGGTGGGCACGGTGAGCGTGGAGGTGTCGGAGACGCTGTCGCGGATGCTGAAGCGCCGCGGCCTCAAGCACGAGGTGCTGAACGCCAAGTACCACCAGCGCGAGGCGGAGATCGTGGCGCAGGCCGGCCAGCCGGGCGCCATCACGATCGCGACCAACATGGCCGGCCGCGGCACCGACATCAAGCTCGGCCCCGGCGTCACCAAGTGCAAAGTGTGCGGCATCAAGGCTCGCCAGGCGCCGTTCGGCCAGGCCATCGACCAGCCGGACCTGGCCTGGGAGGAGATCCAGAAGCTGGGCTGCATGAGCGACCCGCCGTGCGGCCTCCAGATCATCGGCACCGAGCGGCACGAGTCGCGGCGCATCGACCGCCAGCTGCGGGGCCGGTCCGGGCGCCAGGGCGACCCCGGCGGCTCGATCTTCTACCTCTCCCTCGAGGACGACCTGATGCGGCTGTTCGGGTCGGACCGCATCGGCGCGCTGATGGACCGGATGGGCGCCGAAGAGGGCGAGGTCATCACCCACCCGCTGGTGACGCGGTCCATCGAAGGCGCCCAGAAGCGGATCGAGCTGCAGAACTTCCAGACCCGCAAGCGGCTGCTGGACTACGACGACGTGATGAACCAGCAGCGGGAGGTGATCTACTCGCTGCGGCTGTTCGCCCTCGAGGGGGGCGAGGAGGCCAAGGCCGAGGCGATCCGGATGGTGGACGGGGCGCTGGAGCGGCCGATCGACGAGGCCATCGGCGGGAGCAAGCACCCCGAGCTGTGGGACCTCGCCACGCTGCAGGAGGTGCTGCAGATGCGCTACCTCCTGACCGTGCCGGAGCTCTCGCAGCGCGGCGTCGCCAGCCGCGCCGAGCTGGTCGAGCTGGCGAAGCGGCACGCGCGCGAGGCCTTCGACCGCAAGGTCAAGGCGCTGGACACCTACGGGACCCAGTACGGGGTGCCCAGGCTCGCCGAGCAGGTCCTGAGCCAGGTGATGCTGCGCAGCATCGACGAGAAGTGGAAGGACCACCTGTACGACCTCGACCAGCTGCGCAACGCGATCACCTACCGCGCCTGGGGGCAGAAGGACCCGCTGATCGAGTACAAGCAGGAAGCCTTCGGCATGTTCGTGGACCTGATGGCGGACCTCCGGGCCACCTTCAGCGAGCAGTTCTTCAAGGTGCAGGTGACGGCGGGCCCGCCGGCGCCGCCGCCGCCCCCGCCGCGCACCTTCACCGGCCCGACGCTGCGCGGTCCGGGCGAGCCCACCGGGCGTCCGCGGGGCGCCGGCTCCGACCTCGTCGACGAGGACGCCCTTCTCGAGCCCGCCGCGGCCCCCGCCGCCGCGCGCGCCGGCAACGTCGTGGTGGGCGGGAACCGGTTCGGGGGCCCCTCGCCGGCCGGCCTGCCGGTCGGTTGGGAGAAGACCGGCCGGAACGACCCGTGCCCCTGCGGGTCCGGCAAGAAGTTCAAGAAGTGCCACGGGGCCAGTCTGTAAGTTGCCAGACGGCAAGTTGGCAGTGGTTCCAGGACGTGAGGAATGAGGGGCCAGTCCAGTTGTCGGTACTGACATCTGGTCTGGCCCCCGCTCGCTTGCGTCTGGCGACCGCTGGCAACTTGGCGTCCGGGAACTCTACCGACCACTGATCCCTCGCAACCGTTTGCTCCTCGGCGCCCCATTTGGTCGGGTGGGGGCCGTCGGTCGGCAGTAGGTTGGCCTCATGTCTTTCCGCATCGCCGAGACCCCGTCGCGCGACCGCCCCCGCGAGCGCCTGTTCGCGCTGGGCGCCGCCGCGTTGACGACGGCGGAACTCCTGGCCATTCTCATCGGTACAGGCCGGAGTGGCGCATCGGCGCCGGAGGTCGCCGCCACCCTGCTGGCGCAGGGCGGCCCGGACCTCCCGCGGCTCGCGCGCCGCACCGCGGCCGAGCTCGCGTCGGTCGCCGGCATCGGGCGCGCCAAGGCGGCGCGCGTCGTGGCCGCCCTCGAGCTGGGCCGGCGGCTCCTCGAGGACGGACGTCCCGACCGGCCGCGCATCCGCTCCCCGGCCGACGTCTACCGCTGGTTCGCGCCGCGCCTGGCGGACCTGGCGGCGGAGGAGTTCCACGTGCTGGCGCTCGACAGCCAGAGCGGCGTGCTGCGCGATTTGCTCGTCACGAGGGGGATCTTGAACTCGTCGCTGGTGCATCCCCGGGAGGTGTTTCGCGGCGCCATCGCGGAGTCCGCGGCGGGGATCATCGTGGTCCACAACCACCCGTCCGGCGACCCCACGCCGTCGGCCGACGACCGCGCCGTGACCCGGCAGCTGGTCGAGGCGGGCCGGGTGCTGGACGTGCCGGTGTACGACCACGTCGTCGTGGGCGCGAGCCGCTACGTCAGTTTCGCCGAGGCGGGGCTGCTGTGACCGTCGCGCCGGCCGGCACCCGAGGAGACGCGATGCAGCCTGTGCGCCGCCCGCTCGATCCTGCGCTGGCACCGTGACCGTCGCGCCGATCCCCGCCATCCCGGGCCTCGCCGACGCGCTGGAGGCGTACGCCGACCGGCTCGACCTGGACCTGCTGGAGCGCGCCTGGCGGTTCAGCGCCTCCGCGCACCGGGGGCAGAAGCGCTGGTCGGGCGACGACGCGGTCACCCACGGCATCGCGGTGGCGCGGATCCTCATCGAGGCCCACATGGACTCGACCTCGGCGGCGTGCGGGCTGCTGCACGACGTCATCGAGGACAGCGAGGTCACGGTCGGCGACCTGGAGCGCGAGTTCGGCGCCGAGGTCGCGGCCATCGTGGACGGGCTCACCAAGATCTCCTCGCTCACCTTCCGCTCGACGGCGGAGGAGCAGGCCGAGAACTACCGCAAGCTGCTGCTGTCGGTGGCGCGGGACGCGCGGGTCGTGATCGTGAAGCTGGCCGACCGCCTGCACAACATGCGCACGCTCGAGCACCTGCCCGAGGAGAAGCAGCGGCGCATCGCCCTGGAGACGCGGGAGATCTACGCGCCGCTGGCGCACCGCTTCGGCATGGCGGGCATCAAGGCGGAGCTGGAGGACCTGGCGTTCCGGTTCCTCGAGCCGCGGGAGTACGACGGGCTCGCGAAGAAGGTCGCGGCCCAGCAGGCCGAGCGCGAGGAGCTGATCGAGCGGATGCGCGAGCCGCTCCGCCGCGAGCTGGAAGGCGCCGGGATCTCCGGCGTCGAGGTGACGGGGCGGCCCAAGAACCTCTGGTCCATCTACCGCAAGATCCTGCGCCGCGACCTGCCCTACGAGGAGATCTACGACCTGATGGCGATCCGGGTGCTGGTCAACACGGTGCCCGACTGCTATCACGCCCTCGGCGTCATCCACTCGCGCTGGACGCCGCTGCAGGAGCGGATCAAGGACTACATCGCGCAGCCCAAGTCCAACGGTTACCAGTCGCTGCACACCACCGTGTTCGGCCCGAGCGGCCAGCTGTACGAGGTCCAGATCCGCACCCGGGAGATGCACCACACCGCCGAGTACGGCATCGCGGCGCACTGGCTCTACAAGGAAGGGCGCTCCCCGGACGACCTCGACCGCCACCTGACCTGGTTCCGGCAGCTGCTGGACCACCAGCAGGAGGCGATGACCGCGGACGAGTTCATCGAGTTCCTGCGGATCGACCTCTACCAGGACGAGATCTTCGTCTTCACCCCGCAGGGCGACGTCAAGCAGCTGCCCAGGGGCGCCACCCCGATCGACTTCGCGTTCGCGGTCCACACCGAGGTGGGCTACCACTGCCAGGGCGCCAAGATCAACGGCCGCATCGCGCCGCTGCACCGCGCGCTCAAGAACGGCGACACCGTCGAGATCCTGACCTCCGCCACGGCGAAGCCGTCGCGCGACTGGATGGCGCACGTGCACACCAGCCGCGCCCGGACCAAGCTGCGCCAGTGGGCCAAGCAGGAGGAGGTCGACAGCTCGCTCGCGCTGGGCGAGGAGATCCTCGAGCGCGAGCTGAAACGGCGCCGGCTCGAGCGCCCCGACGCCGCCGCGCTCCACCAGGCCGCCGAGGCCCTCAGCCTGCCCGACGAGGCCCACCTCAAGGAGGCCCTCGGCCGGGGCGACTGCTCGATCGGGCAGCTGCTGCGGGTGCTCCACCCGGAACTCTCCGAGGAGGAGGCGCCGCCCGCGAGGCCGGGCACGCTGGGCCGGCTGGTGCAGCGCATCCGGGTGGGCAAGGGGGTGCGCATCCAGGGCGTCGACGGCCTGATGGTGCGCTACTCCCAGTGCTGCCAGCCGGTGCCGGGCGACCCGGTGACGGGCTACGTCACCCGCGGCCGCGGCATCTCGATCCACCGCGTGGACTGCCCCAACCTGCTGGCGCTCGACAACGAGCCGGAGCGCCGGATGGACCTCGACTGGCGCGAGGTCGAGGGCGAGGTGTTCGCCGTGCGCCTCGACCTCCAGGGCGAGGACCGGCGCGGGCTGTACGGCGACATCTGCACCGCGATCGCCCAGGCGGGCACCAACATCCGCAGCTGCGAGCTGATGAGCGGTGAGCTGGGCATGACGGGGCAGGTGATCGTGGAAGTCGAGAACCTCTCCCACCTCACCAAGGTCATCAAGGCCGTCCGGAAGGTGAAGGGCGTGAGCGACGTCAGGCGCCGCGAGCGCCTGATCGCGTGACCGCCGCGTTCACCCTCGAAGCGCCGTTCCAGCCCGCCGGCGACCAGCCCCAGGCCATCGAGGCGCTGGTCCGGGGCTTCGCCGCCGGCGAGCGCTACCAGGTCCTGCTGGGCGTCACCGGCTCGGGGAAGACGATGACCATGGCCCACGCGGTCCGGCAGCTCGGGGTGCCGGCGCTGGTCCTGTCCCACAACAAGACCCTCGCGGCCCAGCTGTACGGCGAGCTGAAGTCGTTCTTCCCGTCCAACGCGGTCGAGTACTTCATCTCGTACTACGACTACTACCAGCCCGAGGCGTACGTCCCGCAGACCGACACCTACATCGAGAAGGACGCCTCCATCAACCAGGACATCGAGCGGCTGCGGCTCCGCGCGACCTCGAGCCTGGTGGAGCGCGAGGACGTGATCGCGGTCGCCACCGTGTCCGCCATCTACGGGCTGGGCGACCCGGTCGAGTACCGGCAGCAGATGCTGCGGCTGTCGCGCGGCGAGACGGTCGGCCGCCGCAAGATCCTCGAGCGGCTGGTCGCGATCCAGTACCAGCGCAACGACGTCGCCTTCGAGCCCGGCAACTTCCGGGTGCGGGGCGACGTGGTGGAGATCTTCCCCGCCTACGAGGAGCAGGCGGTGCGGCTGGAGCTGCTGGGCGACGTGGTCGAGCGGATCGTGAAGATCGACCCGCTGACCGGGCGCACCGTGAGCCAGCTGGAGCGCTGCGCCGTCTACCCCGCCACCCACTTCGTCACCGACCGCGGCAACCTGCAGCGGGCGATCGGCCTGATCCGCGGGGAGCTGGCGGAGCGGCTGGACGTGCTCAAGGCGGCGGGCAAGCTGCTCGAGGCGCAGCGGCTGGAGTCGCGCACCCGCTTCGACGTCGAGATGATGCTCGAGGTGGGGACCTGCCACGGCATCGAGAACTACAGCCGCCACATCTCGGGGCGGGCGGCGGGCGAGCGCCCGGCGTGCCTGATGGACTTCTTCCCCGAGGACTTCCTGGTGATCGTGGACGAGTCGCACGTCACCGTGCCGCAGCTCGGCGCGATGTACGCGGGCGACCGGTCGCGCAAGGAGACGCTGGTCGAGTACGGCTTCCGCCTCCCCAGCGCGCTCGACAACCGTCCGCTGCGCTACGACGAGTTCCTCGCCCTCGCCCCGCGGGTGCTGTTCGTCTCCGCCACGCCCGGGCCGGAGGAGCTGCGGCTCACCGCCGGCGCGGTCGTGGAGCAGCTGGTGCGGCCCACCGGGCTGATCGACCCCGAGGTGGAGATCCGCAAGGTCGCGGGCCAGGTGGACGACCTGCTGAAGGAGATCCGGCTGCGGGAGCGGCGCGGCGAGCGGGTGCTGGTGACGACCCTCACCAAGCGGATGGCCGAGGACCTGACCGACTACCTCGCGCAGGTGGGCGTCCGGGTCCGCTACATGCACTCCGACATCGACGCGATCGAGCGGATGGACATCATCCGCGGCCTCCGGCTCGGCGAGTTCGACGTGCTGGTGGGCATCAACCTGCTGCGCGAGGGGCTCGACCTGCCGGAGGTGTCGCTGGTGGCGATTCTCGACGCCGACCAGGAGGGCTTCCTCCGCTCGCGCACCTCGCTGATCCAGACCGTGGGGCGGGCCGCGCGCCACCTGGCCGGGCGCGCGATCATGTACGCCGACCGGGTCACCGACTCGATGCGCGAGGCGCTCGACGAGATGCAGCGCCGCCGCGCCGTGCAGGAGGCGTTCAACCGGGAGCACGGCATCACCCCGCGCTCGATCGTGAAGTCGGTGGACCAGATCCGGTTCGCGACCCGGGTCGCCGACGCCCGCGAGGACCCGGTGCCGCGGCCCGAGGCCGTGTCGCTCGCGGGGAAGGCCGCGGCCGACTGGACCGCGCTGGACGAGGCGCAGCGCGCCGAGCTGCTGGGGCAGCTCGAGGACGAGATGCGGCGCGCCGCGGACGATCTCGATTTCGAGCTGGCCGCGCAGATCCGCGACCAGATCCTGGACCTCAAGGCCAGTGGCCAGACGGCAAGACGGCAAGGTGGCAGTGGTTCCCCGTTGCCGGGTCGCCGGGACGCCAGGGAAAGCCAGGCCAAGGGCGAGGGCCAGGATGGAGCGCGGCGGGGAAGAAGTGGGCGTGGACGTCCGGCGCGTCGATGAGGCCGCGCTGGCCCGGTTCGGCGAGGCGTTCGCGCGCCGGCTCCGCCCGCCGCCCGCCGTCGTCGTGGCGGTTTCCGGAGAGCTGGGCGCCGGCAAGACGACGCTGATCCGCGCCGTCGCCCGCGCCCTCGGTGTCACCGAGCCCGTCACCAGTCCGACCTTCGCCCTGGTCCACCGCTACGCCGGTGCGGCGGCGCCCGTCTACCACGTGGACGCCTACCGGCTCCGCCGCGCGGCGGACGCGGCGGACCTCGGCCTCGACGACATGCTCGCCGAAGCCGCCATCGTGCTGATCGAGTGGCCCGAGAAGCTCGGGGTGGCGCTGCCCCCCGTGCAGCACCGGATCGCGCTGGCGTACACCGACGACGCGCGGTTCCGGACCGTCGACCTCACCGATGTCCCGTAGGCCGCCGTGAGCCTCTACCTCGCCTTCGACACCGCGACCGACGCGCCGTCGCTGGCGCTCGGAACGCCCGCGTCGCCGGGCGACGACCTGCGCGTGTCGTCCCGCCGCGATCTGTCGCGGGACATCGAGCGCGTCACCGCGTCCCTGCTCGCCGCGCGCGGCGCGCGGCTCGGCGGGCTGGCCGGCGTGATCGTCGCGGACGGGCCCGGCTCCTTCACCGGACTCAGGATCGGCATCGCGTTCGCCAAGGGCCTGTGCCGGGCCGCGGGTCTGCCGCTGCTGAGCGCGCCCTCGCTGCTCGGTGCCGCGCTCGCGGCCTCGGGAGGGCGGGGCACCGTGCTGGTCGAGTACGACGCGCAGCGCGGCGACGTGTACCGCGCGGTGTACCGCTTCGACGCCCGGGCGCCCGGCGCGGCGGGCGCGGGACGGGTGGAGACGGTGGCGGCCCCGGCGCTCGCGCCGGGCGACGCACCGCCGCCCCCGCTGCCCGGCCTGGTGCGGGCCGGCGCCGCGCAGGCGTCCGCCGCCGCGCTGATCCGGCTCGGGGACCTGACGGGCGGACTCGCCGCGATCGAGGCGCCGGACGCCTGGGAGCCGGCGTACGGCCGGCTCGCCGAGGCCGAGGCGCGGTATCGTGCCCGCCACGGTTAGGCCGCTCGGCTCGAGGGACCTCGACCGCGTGGTCGCGATCGAGCGCATCGCCTTCACGGATCCATGGCCGCGCTCGGCCTTCGTCGAGCTGCTCGCCGAGGCGCACGTGCGCGCGCTCGCGGTGGAGGGCGCCGACGGCGGCGTCGCAGGCTACGCGCTGGCTTCGGTCGCGGCCGACGAGGGCGAGATCCTCAACCTCGCGGTCGAACCCGGCGCGCGCCGCCGCGGCGTGGGGCGGGAACTGCTCGAGGCACTGCTGGCGATGTTCCGCGCCGAGGGCATCGGCACCGTGCACCTCGAGGTGCGGGAGTCCAACGCCGCGGCGATGCACCTCTACCGGCGCGCCGGGTTCCGTCCGGTGTCGGTGCGGCGGGCGTACTACCGCAATCCCACCGAAAACGCCGTCACGATGGCCCTGCCGATCTCGCCGAAAGTCGCGGAGAAAGGATGAGGTAACACGTGCTTTCGGTTGACAAAACCCATTGTGGCGCCTATACTTCCGGCCTGTCCGTGGTCCCCGATCCTGCCGCTAGGAGGGTCGTCAGGTGAGTCGCAGTCTCAACAAAGTCATGCTGATCGGGAACCTCGGTGCCGACCCGGAGGTTCGGAGCACCAACAGCGGGTCGCGGGTGGCGACGCTCTCGCTCGCCACGAGCCGGCAGTGGACCACGAAGGCCGGCGAGAAGCAGGAGAAGACGGAGTGGCACCGCTGCGTCGTGTGGAACACCGGCGGCAGCGGTCTGGCCGACGTCGTCGAGAAATACCTGAAGAAGGGTGACCGGGTCTACGTGGAGGGCCGGATCGAGTACCGGACCTGGAAGGATCGCGAGGGCCAGACCCGGTACACGACCGAGGTGAACGTGCGCGACCTGGTGATGCTGTCGGGTCGCGGCGACACCGGCGGCGAGGGCCGGCGTGGCCCGGGCGCCGCGGGGAAGGGCGCCGTTCCGGCCGGCGAAGCGGCACTGGCCGAGGGTGGAGCGGGGGCGGGGGCGGGGGCGGGGCAGGGCAAGGAGGACTCGTTCGAGGACTTCCCGGAGGCACTCGATGAAGAGGACGACGATCTTCCTTTCTAGGCTCGCGCAGCACCGGGTGATGGCGGGCCTGCTCGTCGCCGGCCTGGCGGTCCTGGCCGGGGCGACGGTGCTCGTCGCGCAGCAGCCTGCCGCGGCGCCGGTGACGGCTCGGGCGCCGCTGCCCGCCACGCACGTGGTGCAGCAGGGGGAGACGTTGTGGGGCCTGGCGCAGCAGTTCCTTGGCGACCCCCTGCTGTGGCCCGAGATCTACCGGATCAACACCGCCGTCGTGGAGGACCCGCACTGGATATTCCCGGGCGAGGAGCTGCGCCTGGGGCCGATGGCCGAGGCCGAGGCGGCGGCACCCGCCGCGCCCGCGGAGGCGCCGGTGACACCGGACACGGCGCAGGCCGCGCCGCAGGGCGACGTCGCGGTCGCACCGGCGCCGGCCGACACCGAGCCGGCCGCACCGCAGGGAGCGATCACGAATCCGGCCGTCGGGCCCACGATCTTCGCGACCCAGGGGCGCACGGCCGTCTCCGCCGGATCGCTGCGGCTCAACGAGCAGCGCGAGTACCGGGCGGTGCGCGAGGGCGAGTACTACGCCGCCGGGTTCGTGCTCGATGCGGGCGAGAGCCTGAATGCCGGGCGGCTGGTGGGCAACGTCGCGACCTCGTCGATCAGCCGGCTCACGACCACCAACACCGCGAGCTACTTCGGCACGGTGGCCGTGACGCCGCCGCCGGGGGATTCGCTGCGGGTGGGCGAGCTGCTGATGTCGTACGACACGCCGCGGCTCATCCAGGGGTACGGTGCGGTGGTCCGGCCGACGGGCCTGCTGCGGGTCGTCCGCTTCGGCGGCGGTGACACCGCCCTCGCGCAGGTGGTGGCGGTGTACCAGACCATCGAGGGCGGGCAGCCGGTGGTCAAGGCAGTGCCGTTCGAGTCGAGGAAGGGCGTGTGGCCGCGCCCGGTGGCGGCCGACAGCGCCGTCTCCGGGGAGGTGCTCGACCTGCGCTCTCCGCGCGAGGTGGTGAACGAGCAGGGCGTGCTGTTCATCGACAAGGGCGAGAACGACGGCGTGCGCCAGGGTGACATCTTCCAGGTGAGCCGCATGAGCCCGCCCTCGGCGGGCATCGGCGCGATCAAGCAGGATCAGGGCAAGGTCCTGATCGTGCGCACGCGGCCGCACACCGCCACGGGTGTCCTCATCCAGGTCGACCGCGGGGACATTCGCGCGGGCTCCAACGTGCTCCAGATTCGCCGGATGCCTTCGTGACGCTCGGACCCGCCCACCCGGGCGGGTCCGCCGTTTCGCCGGTCTCGGCCGGTCCAGGCCCATCCACGAGGTTCCGCAGGGCATGAAACGCCGTGTGCTCGTCACCGGGGGGGCGGGGTTCATCGGGTCCCACGTGGCCGACGCATTCCTCGCCGCTGGCTGCGACGTCGTCGTGATCGACAACCTGTCCCGCGGCCGCGAGGCGAACCTGCCGAAGGCCGCGGAGTTCCGGCGGCTCGACGTCGGCTCCCCCGAGGCGCGGGCGCTGGCGGCCGGCGGGCGGTTCGACGTGATCGCCCATCTCGCGGCCCAGGTGGACGTGCGGGTGTCGGTGGCCGACCCGGTCCTCGACGCGCGCGAGAACCTGATGGCGCTCCTCAACCTGCTGGAGGGCGCCCGCGCGGGCGGCACCCGGCGCGTGGTGTTCTCCTCCTCCGGCGGGGTGGTCTACGGGGAGCGGAAGCCGCCGCACGTGGAAACCACGCCCAAGCTGCCGGTGTCGCCGTACGGCGTGAGCAAGCTGGCGGCGGAGTTCTACCTCGCCTGCTACGCGCAGCTGTTCGGGCTG
>Ga0335082_10006700_pt1 | contig 12558 bp, 11 predicted proteins | sample Lox_Sample_41_FD_206718 | JGI IMG/M metagenome (GOLD analysis project Ga0335082, IMG submission 206718) | Soil microbial communities from Loxahatchee National Wildlife Refuge, Florida, United States - Lox_Sample_4.1 | ecosystem: Environmental > Terrestrial > Soil > Wetlands | place: USA...
CGTCGATCTCGCCCTCGGCGACCTTCGGATTGTGCTCCAGCGCCGTCGCCCGCGCCATCTCGAGATTTTGCTCAACGGGCGTGACCGGCGCGACCGCGGTGGTATGAAATGGCGTGTCCAGACCACGTCCCAGAAGGTCGTTCAGCGTCTCCTTCGCCGTCACCAGCTTGTCTTGTGCCTTCAGGAGATTCAGTTGCTCGTAAGCCAGCTTGGCCTTGACCTCCAGGTTTTCCGACTCCAGCGCCACCTGTTCCTTCACGTATTGCAGGGTGATGCGGTCCAGCTCGGTGTACTGTTTGATGCTGGCGTTGATCGAATCAATCTGGTTCTCGATCTGCAGGACCTTGTAATAGGCCTGCTGCACCTGGTTGATGACGGTGAGGCGCTCCTCGCGCAGTTGCTGCGCCGCCTGCTGCACCGTCAACTGCTGGCCGTGCACGTAGAGATTGATGCGATAGAGATTCAGCAGCGGCTGCGATGCGCTCAGCGTCACCAGGGCCGTGGGATGGGCGGGTGTCGTAATGTAGCTCGTCGTCTCCGGAATTGGAATGGGGCCGACCGTAGAAGGATAGACCCCAAACTGCCCGGCCGGGATGGTGTAGGAGATCGGAGTCAGCAGTTGTGAACCGAAGATGTAGGAGTTGAAAGATGGCAGCCGCCTGGTCTTGTCGGCTGCCAGCTTCTCATTTTGGACGTTCAGGTTGAGGGAAACGATTTTCAAAGTGCGGTTGTTGGCCACCGCAATCTTGACTGCTTCGTCTACGGTGAGTACTTGAGGCGTATCCTCTTTGGCTTGTGCCGGAGACTGGCTGGGACTAAGCAGCAGCGACACAAGGGCGTAATGCAGAGCCAGGTTACAAATCGTCCTCCACTTGTGAAGAAGAGTGCGTCCTGGGATTCCCGTCGGGGGCATACGCTGCATTGCTAAGCAACCAGCCTACTGCCCGTTGCGCATCTTTTCGATCATCTGTTGTCTTTCCTGCTCCCGAATCTGCTGAAACTGCTGGTACTGCTGGGGTGACAGGATGGGCTGCACCTTGGCATCCATGTCGGTGCCTACCTGCTTCATCTGCATGGCCTTCTCCAAAGGCCCCAGCGAAGTGTTGGACTTGATGGCCTTCATCTTCTGGGCCTCTTCCATCATGATGGGCGCCATCTGCTTCTTCTGTTGCGGCGTGAGTTGCAGTTCTGCCGCCATTTTTTCCAGCTTCGCCATGGCTTCCTGCTTCTCGGGCGAGGCTTGGGCCTGGGCCGGCGGTACCCAACCCAGCGCGCACATCAGAGTAACTAGTACCAAGGCCAGTGCTATTGCAAACTGCTTCATAGTTCTCCCCGTGCTTTCGTGTGGTTTGCCGTAAACAACAGGTGTTGAGTGTTCAGCGTGGGAGCATGTTAGGCGTACGCTGGTTAAGTGTAAAGAGAAAAAGGGCAGAATGATTGGGCGTTCAGAATGTCAAGAACGGCAAGATCACCGTGCGCCGGTTCCTGGTGATTGCCTACCTCGCTGCCGCCAGGCTGTTGCATTCCAAGGACGCTTCCACCGTACCTTGGATGTCACTGATGGCAGGCCTTCACCCGCCTCGCCCAAGGACTCACAGGCATTGCAAGCTTCTAGCGAGAACGAAGAACCAGGTTGGTGAACTTCTCTTGTGACTGTAAACCCAGCCTGCAACTTATGGAAATTGACCGACGGACGATTGTCGCCAGTAACCCCTCTGTCAAGGACTTACCAGAATTGCCACATTCCAAATTTGTGACAAACCTCACACGCATCGGTGAGCTACGTCCGTGGCTACAAGGTTACCGCTACCTTAAATTCTTTTCCCAAGGCCAAACCTGCAACCGGTCTTTGTGCCGGCCCGACTTGTAGGCGCAGAGATCAACGCGGCGGGCCGAATGCGCCCACGCTGGAGGCGAAATGCGCGATCTAATGCGATCGTTGGGGTTGTTGTCCCTCCTCCTTGCCGTTGTCTTCTGGAATCCGTCAGTAATCTCTGCTGCGAATCCTGAAGGTCCTCCGGCACCCGATGGGGGAGTTGCCGCTGCGCCAGATCCTGCTCCCAATGGCGCGAACCTAGCCACCGAATCAACCGCCAATGCCGTCTTGCTGAACGTTTTGGTCAGCAAGGGCATTCTCACCCCGGGAGAGGCCGCCAGCCTTCGTTCCGCAACTGGATCGGACGGAACGCAGCAATTGCTTCTCCTGCTCAAACAAAAAGGCGTCATTAGTGACTCGGACGTTGCGTCCATGCAGTCGGCGTTGGTTTCCACCGCAGGCGAGCACGTGCTTTCCGAAGGGCTTGCATCCAACGGCGCGCCGCTGAATGCACAACTGGCCACGCCGGGCCAGGCCGGTCCGCCCAAGCCAAAGGAAGCTCCGGGGCCGACGGTAATTCCCGCAATCGCTCCGGTGCGTGTGCTTCCCATCGATCCACCCAAGAAGAATAGCGTCGAGGGAATCTCGTTAGGTGCCGTCAAGATGCGTCCATATGGGTTCATCAAGGCTACGATGGCCTATGACACCAGCGACCCGCGCGGCGACGACTTCATCGTTCCCGGCTTCTTGAACTCGGATACCGGGCCTAACAACAATCCGGAGTTTCACATCAAGGCCCGCGCGACCCGCATGGGAACTCGCTTCGAGTGGCCGGACCCCAGCGGCAAGATGACCATCACCGGCCAGATTGAAGCCGACTATGAAGGCAACTTCAGCCGCGTCGACAACCGTAATGTCTCGTCCATTCGCAGCAATGCGTTGCAGTTGCGTCTGGCCTACGGGCGCATCGATTACGCCGCCAGTGACAAGACGGATGTTTTCTTTGAGGCTGGCCAGGACTGGACCATCTTCGGCTCTAGCGCGCTCATGAACTTGTTCGAGACAACGTTCTTCGGCGCCTACTGGGGCAACCTGTATGAACGCTCTCCGCAATTCAGGGTGGGATTCGTACAGAAGTTGGGCAGCAGCTCGCGCAACTTCAAGCTCTCGCCGGAGTTCGCGATCATGATGCCCAGCGAGGGCCTCCTGCCTGCGGACAGTGTTACGTGCACCATTGCCAAACTGGACACCGCGACCAATTGCACGTTCGTCAATGGACTTGGTAATCAGCTCGGCTACGGCGAACGGCAGGGTGCTGATTACGCTGCGCCGGAACTGGAGTCCAGAGTGGTCTTGCAGTTCCAGCTGGACAAAGCTCCCGGAGTTGTTCCAGCACAGATCCTGTGGAGCGGCTTCTACACCCATCGGCAAGCCACGGTTCTCGGGTCGGCCGTTCCCGCTGCCTTCAAAGGAACGTTTCCTACCGGCGTTGACGTGACCACTCCTGGTTACGGAAACCAGGTGGCGGTGTCGTTGCCAACCCGTTGGCTGACGCTTGTAGCCAGCGGCTACATGGGCGGGGATTTGCGGTTCTTCTTTGCCGACCAGCTCAACACTGTCTACACCTATAGCGGGGGACTGACCGGAACAGCGACCGCTCCCTCTGTAGATGGCGCGTCGACCATTACCTTCGGAACCAACGCGCTGAACCAACAGGTAGTGGCCCCACAGAAGCCGGTTCGTGGATATGGTGGATTTATTCAGGCCGGTTTTCCAATCTCCCGCTGGCTCAATGCTGACCCGAAGGGGAGGAATGCCGGTTGGCAGGCCTACTTCGAGTACGGACTTGACGCTACCAATGGAGCCGACTTCAGGAAACTGAAGAACATCGGGGCGTCTGGAGCGGGGCCCATCAAGAGCAATCTGATAGCCGGCACCGTGTTCTACAAGCTGAATAACTATGTGCAGTTCGGCTTTGAAGAAGGCCACTACCAGAGTTATGCGGTGAAGAACAACAAGGACGTTTGCACAACCCTGATTGCAGGCAAGCCGTCGTGTACCTACACGGATTGGCGAACCGAATTCGGCCCCATCTTTACCTTCTAGTCGGGGTCGAGCACGCCCCGGCAAGATAGCTGCATTAGATCGCGAGTTGCGGCACAACTTGGCGGAGAGATTCGAACATGAGTCTCTCCGCCAGGAGTGTTGCTGATCGCACAGGTGACGTGTGCCGCCCCGAAACTCGGTTGCTGCGGGAAGGCCGGGCCTAGAGGCTCTCTCTATCCGAGATACGCCAAAACCGAAATCGCACTATCCCCGCTGATTGGCGAACCCCGCAGGCCGGGACCTCGGCTACTGGGGGTAGCCGGCGCAGTTGGGGGAAACGTCATCGGCGCTCTTCACCTGGAAGTAGTGCTGCTCTATGGCGCTCGAAGCACCGCCAGGGGGGGTGTTGTCGATGGTTCGTATCTCTGGTTTGCCGGTTAACCGGACTTCGTGTCCGACCAGGTTCTTGAGCGTTCGATAGCTCGACAGCCATTGAAACGTATTGTCCTTGTCAACCAGGATGTACTGTCCTTGGTACCGCCGCAAACAGCCCTGGATCTCGGCGCTCACGGCATCCTTTCCGGAAGCTGCCCGAGCAGCTTCGTTTTGGGGCCTGCCTGCAGCTTGCAGCGCAACCCCCGCCACCAGGGCCACACCAAATAGCAAGACTTTGTTCATGTGCCTCCTTGGGCCTGCAACCTCGGAATCCTCCATGCAGGCGCCAACCTCGCTGCTCTAAGGAGGCCAGCTGCTAGAAGATCTAAGAAAATGTTACGCCAGTGGGCAAAGCAAGCATGAACAGCGATGGAGTTCCCGTTTCATGACCCGTGCAATCCATGCCAATCCGTGGTTACTCTTGAGATCTCGCAGGAAGCCTAGAGACCTAGATATGCCCGGCGCACTTCTTCCATGTTAGCGACGTCCTGCGACTTCCCTTCCACGCTAAGCCGCCCTTCAGAAAGGACGTAGGTGTAGTCGCTCAAGGCGAGTGCCAAATGTACATTCTGCTCCACCAGAACGATGGTCAGGCCCTGCTGGCGAAGCTTCTTGAGAGTAAGGAAGAGCTGCTGGGCCAGCAAGGGCGAGAGGCCGAGTGAGAGCTCGTCGATCATCAGTACCGTGGGCTCCTGCATCAAGCCGCGGCCCATGGCCACCATCTGCTGTTCGCCTCCGGACAGGGTGGAAGTTTTCTGCCTTCGCCGCTCCCGGAGCCGGGGAAAGAGTTCGTACACGCGGTCCATGTTCTCTTTCCGGCGCTTGCGAGCGCGACGCGAGTAGGCGCCCATCTCGAGGTTCTCTTCCACCGACATGTCGGGGAAGAGTTGCCGGCCTTCAGGAACAAGCACCATACCGCGCTTGGCTTTGGCGTGGGGAGAGAGCTTGGTCACATCGCTACCCTCCAGCAGGATGCGGCCCTTCCAGGCTCGCACGCTGCCCATGACGGTCCGCAGCGTGGTCGTCTTGCCGGCGCCGTTAGCCCCGACGATGGTCGTCATCTTGCCCTGCTCGACTTGCAAGCTTAGGTCCCAGAGCACTTGCACCTCACCGTATCCGGAGCTGACGTTTTCCATCTGCAGCAGCGGCGGCATCAATTCTTCTCCATTAACTTCTCGGCGATATTCTCATCTCCCAAATACGCCTCGATTACTTGTGGATCGCCCGCCACCTCCATGGGACTTCCTTCCGCAAGCTTCTTGCCGAAGTTGAGCACGACGATGCGGTCGGAAAGCTTCATTATGGCCTGCATGACATGCTCGATCATGAAGACAGCGACGCCGTCGTCGCGGATCTTGCGCACGAGTTCGATCATCTGCGTAATCTCGGTGGGGTTAAGTCCGGCAAGGACTTCGTCCAGCAGCAGCAAGGTCGGCTTTGCTGCCAAGGCGCGCGCGACCTCTAGCCGTTTCTTGCCGGCCAGAGTAAGGTTCCGAGCCGAGCTGTCGGCGCGTCCACCGAGTCCGACGCGATCCAGCACCTGGCGAGCCGTGTTGCGGGCCGCATGCAGTCCCAGTGACTCCCGTCCGAAGCAGGCGCCCACGGTGACGTTATCCAGCACGCTGAGCGAGTTCAGCGGCTTCACGATCTGGTGGGTACGCGCCAGGCCCATCTTGACGGCTTCGTTCGGCGCCAGCCCGGTGATGTCTTTACCGGCGAAGGTAATTGTTCCTTTGTCGGGCTTGTACACACCGTTGACGATGTTAAACAGAGTCGTCTTGCCCGCCCCGTTGGGGCCGATCAAGCCCAAGATCTCACCTTCGTGGAGGTTGAAGCTCACGTCCGATACGGCATGTAACCCCCCGAACCGCTTGCTTACGCCACGCACCTCCAGTAGGTCGCTCATTCGATCACCTTATGGGAGCGCGGCACGAACTTGTAAAGCCATCCAATCAGGCCGCCGGAAGCGAATAGCACCACGATCAGCAACAGACCGCCCGCTATTACCAGGTGGAAATTTGACAACTTCGGCGACGTGAGCAGGTACGAGCGCAGCCGTTCGTAAAGTCCTGCGCCGAGCGCCGCCCCGAGCACGGTCCCCTGGCCGCCGAGCATCAGCATCACGATGCCTTCGATGGAGAGCATATATTCAAACGCGATCTCTGGATCAATCATGCCGTTCTTGAAGAACATCAGTGCACCCGCGACCGCAGGAAGGAAGGCCGACAGGCTGTAGATGATGGCTTTGTAAACCGTCGTGTTGATCCCCAGCACTACGGCGGCATCCTCGTCTTCGCGAATGGCGAACAGTCCTAAGCCGAACTTCGAACGCTTGATCGCCAGGCTCAGAAGCATCGAAAGTACCATGACGCCGATGATCAGGTAGTACGTGACCCACAGGGCATGCATGGCTCCGCCGAGTGGCTCGTAGGACTCGAACGACAAGTACATCCCCGTCGAACGCCCCCAGAGATCGAAGTTGGAGACAAACGCGTCGACCGCCACCAGGATGCCTACCGTTGCGAGGGCAAAGTAGGCGCCCCGCAGGCGCAGGATTCCGAGTCCGAACAGCAGGGCGCAAAGGCTCACCACGACTCCCGCGGCCAATGCCGCCGATAGCAAGTGCCAGCCGCGGCCGGTTATCAAGTAGAGGCCCACATAACCACCTAAACCATAAAAGACAATGTGCCCGAAGTTTACATATCCGGTGTACCCGATCATCAGGTTCAGATTGCTGACCAGGATGATGGCAACCGCAACCAGGATGAGGTCTTCGCGCATTGCAGCGTCGTTGTTCCTCAACGGAAGATAGATAAAGAACGCAGCCAGCAGCAGCGTGATCCAGAACATCGGCCGGCGGAAGATCATGCGGTTGACCTCGCAAAGATACCGCGCGGAAAAAGAATGAGCGCCACAACGAACAGGCCAAACTCGATGAGCGGGATCCAGCTCACCGCGATGAAGGGAGTGACTGCGCCTTCAAGCAGTCCGAGGGCAACCCCGGCGCCGAGCGCACCCAGGGGCTTTCCCAAGCCTGCGAGCACGGTGACGACGAAGCTCTTCAATTGGTAGACCGCGCCCGAGAGGATGGTGAAGGGAAATAGAGTGGAAACCAGGGCGCCCGATCCCACTGCCAGGGCGATACCGATTCCGAAGGCGATAGCCAGCACGGCGGTCGACGAAATGCCCATCAACTCGGCCGCCTCGCGATTGTCCGCCACCGCGCGGATGGCCTTGCCCGGCTGCGTTCGGTATAGAAACAACTCCAGTGCCAGCGCTATGAATACGGCCGAGATCGCCGCCGCAATGTGATTTCCGGTGAAGGTGTAAGCCCCAAGAGTGATGCCCCGCAGCGAGAAGTTAATGTTGTAAGGACTGGTGCTCCAAATCGCTGTCCCTATGCCGATGACCATCATGTTGACCGCGAAAGTGGACAACAGGCTCATGAGCTGGGCGCGCCCCACCACCCAGTGCACCGCCAGCCAATAGACGAATATTCCCAGCAAAAGCCCAATGGCGATGACCGGTATCAGCAAGAGATAAGGGTTGAGTGCGGTAAAGCTCACCAGCAGATACATGCCAAACATGCCTAACGCGATCATCGCCCCATGGGTGAGATTGATAACATCCATCACACCCCAGATGAGGCTGAGCCCCATGGCTGCGAGCCCGTACACCGCCCCCACCAGCAAACCGTCGATCATCGACGCAAGAATTCCCGACATATTGCTCTTGTTCCCCTTCGCCTTGAAAGGGCACGGCTTCAGCCGTGCCGCTACTGCAGAGAGTGTATTTTGCCTTCAGGCCCTGAGGGCGTCTCCTCAGCGGCTGAAGCCGTTTGTCTTACCGCCCCGTGCGACACGCCTGAAGGCGTGCCCTTTCCAAGAGGTTCGGCCCCGTCCCCAAACCACACCGCTAGCGCATAGGGTATTTCAGATTGGCGCTCTTGGCCGCCAGTGGCCACACCACTTCCTTCACCAGCTTGCCGGACTTGTCCTTTTGCCACTGTGCCAGCACCATGGCGTGTCCGACCTGCAGGCCGTGCGAACCTGGATCGGTAGCGAACTTCGTCTTGCCGTAGAAGGTAGTAGTGTCGGTCGCGTTCAGGGCTGCCGAAACTTTCGCAGTATCGAGGCTGCCCGCCTGCTCAATCGCGCGCTGCAGGATCATGCCGCAGGCGTAGCCGCCGGCCGACTCATAGCTCGGGGGGGTTCCGTAGCGCGCGCTGTAAGCTTTCGCGAAATCATCTCCCTTGGGGCCATACTGTACGGCAAACTTCGTTTGCGGTTCCCACTGTGAGGGAACGATCACGCCTATGCCAGCGTCGCCAAGTTCGGTCCACTGCGGACTGTCGGGGGCAACCAACAAGGTGACCATCTTCAGCGGTACTTTGTGCCCGTAGAGCTGGCGCGCCAGCGTGGAACCATCAGCATAATGGCCGCCGCCCAGCAGGACCGTGGCCTTGGACGAAATGACCTTGTCAATGATCGCGCTGAAATCCGTGGTGTTCGGCGCGTAAGCCTCACTGAATACCACGTTGAAGCCCTGCTGTTGAGCATAGGACTTGGCCGGTGTCACGACCGCAACCGAGAACGGCCCATCCTCGTATACGAAAGCGACACTTGCCTTGGCGTCCTTTGTCTTCAGCGCGTCCAGCACAGATGTTAAGTACTGGTTCGCAGGCGCGAACATTTGGTACAGGTAGTGATTGCCCGACTTGTAGGGCTTCTCTTCAGCGGCGCCGGATGTGAGCATGATCTTTTCGTATTGCTCGGTGACGACTGCTGCGGTTGCGGTGAGGGGGGAAGAGTAGGGACTGAATAGGAAGTCTGCTTTGTCTTGCAGGATCAAGCGCGTATACAGCTGCTGCACACGCTTGGACTCAGACTCGTCATCATAGCTGACGAGCTTGATCTGGTAGCTCTTGCCACCCGCCTTGATGCCACCGGCAGAGTTGACCTGATCACGCCACATTTCAATGCCACGATATTGCTCGAGGGAGTCAACGCTATACTTGCCCGTCTTCGAGACGGTGAAGCCGATGCTGATGGTTTGCTGGGCTACTAATGACGTAGCCAGAAGGAGAAGAACTGCGATGAGAGAGATTTTGACCCGCTGCACAGGTACACCTCTTGAACTAGAGATTTTCGGGCGTGGCAGCAGGATAAGATGTGGGCCCACAGGCACCTGTGATTAAGATTACGGGCGTGAGTGATGCTGCTCACAACCGTGCCCCGGCCAGCTCGCCCCAATGCGGGTCGCGCTTGAGCTGAGCTATCCAAGCGCGCAGGAGCTTGCCGGAATGTAACTCATGGCCCGCTCGGCGAGAGCGGTGATCGTGAGGCTCGGATTGACCCCGAGATTTGCAGCGATAACGGACCCATCACAGATGTACAGGTTCCTGTAGCCGAACACACGGTGCCGGGAGTCGACCACCCCGCGCTCAGGACCGTCAGCAATCGGGCAGCCTCCGATGCAGTGCGCTGTTCCCGGAATATCGAACAGGATCTCGGGAAGCATGCTCATCGCGGTGCCACCGGTTAGTTGCGCGAACTTTTGGGCGAACTCATTTGCCTGGGGAATGAAGGTGGGAATTTTGTCGCCCCGGCTGACAAGACGCTGGTGAAAGGGCCAGAACCAGGGGCGTTTCCATCGCATCTCGATATGACCATCCAGGGCCTGCATACAGAGAAGTATGACCGTCTCCTGCGCAAAGCCAAAAGGCCGCAAAAGCCGCAACGTGCGGATAGGGGACCGTAACAGCGTCCCTAGCAGGCCTCGCAGCCAGAGCGCTATGCGGCTCAGCCCGGGACGGCCTGTCGTCAGGACCGTGCTTAGAAGGCTCATGCTGTCGGAGCCACGCGGATACCGGACGGCTTCTATGTGCGTGTGCTCGTCGATATAAACGCCTGACCCAATCGCTACGCCGCGTGAGAGGTCGTCGCGCCAGCCCGGTGTGCGGGCACCAATCAGCGACTCGGAATTGGTGCGCACGCGCTTGCCAACTTGATTGCTGATAGCCGGCAGCGAACCCTTCTCTTTAAGCTTGAACAGCAGCTCCATGGTGCCGAGGGCAGAAGCGCTGAACACCACCCCGCCAGTTGTGAAGCGGCGCGGCCGGCGTCTCCACCCTGTGGAATTCACGGTATGAACTTCATATCCGTCACTGCCGTCGGCAATCCCGCCAAGCGGTTTGACATCGACGACTTTGGTCTCGGCCAATAGCTGCGCGCCACGCTTCTCCGCCAGGTACAGGTAGTTAAGGTCAAGCGTATTCTTCGCCCCATGGCGGCAGCCCAGCATGCATCCACCACAGGCCGTGCAGGTCGACCGCTCCGGGCCTTCTCCGCTGAAGAATGGATCGGGAACCTGTGTGCCCGGGGCTTCACCCTCCCGCGGCTCAAGGATGGCGACGTGCGTACGGTAGAACGTGTGCCCCACGCCAATGGCTTCCGCCGCTTGTTTCAAGAGCAGGTCAGCGGGACCTAGGATTTGGTTCTCGACTACACCCAACATACGGCTAGCGGTCGCGTAGTGCTGGGGCATTTCCGACTTCCAGTCGGTTAGGCCGGCCCAGGACCCGCTTTCCCAAACTTTATTAGGTGGTACCAGCAAGGTGCCGGCGTAGGTAATGGATCCGCCACCGACAGCGCATCCGTGAAATATGGTGACGTGGCGGAAGAAGCGCAAATTGAAGAATCCGCGCAGACCCAACTTAGGACGCCAGATCCAGCGGCGGAATGCCCAGTTGCTGTTGGGTAAGTCTGAAGGCGACCAGCGGCGGCCCATCTCGATCACGGCCACGCGGTAGCCTTTTTCAACGAGACGCAGGGCGGATACGCTGCCCCCGAATCCGGAGCCGATTACGATGAAATCGAAATCGAGGCTTCGAGTGCGCTCTGCCATACCATTTCCCATGGGTGAGGGCCGGAGAGACTATTACTCGATCTGACATCTACAACCACAAGGCGAGTTGAAGATGCTCACTCTTAGGCGTAGTCAATGGGGTTCATTTCCAGCCAGTGCTCGTCCCGAGTTTGGCCGATTTGTTTCCACGCGGAAGTCGCCATATCGGCGCCCAAGCGCCGGCTCTTCCAGGTGAATCCCGCACCAAATCCGATAGCACAACCAACAACGCCGTGCGCGACTGCCTTGAGCGGCTTGTGGCGTGTGCGCGACCATGCGGCCAGGACTCCGATAAATGCTCCCAACAGCGCCGGACTCAATGCGCTTCGCGCCCATTGGTTCAGATAGGGCGACAGCGGCTCCCCGTGCAAAAAAACTCCTTCGCCCGTTCGCGCGCCCTCGGCAGCGGAGTGAACCAGCTTGCGGGTGTAGTCGGCATTCGACTTCAGCCAATTTTGGAGGGGCATACGGTTAACTCCTGATCCGAATCGCCACAGACCATGACGGCTTAAGAGACTCAGTGCCTGCGCCGATCAAAGCCAGCTTAACGGCACGCAGGGAGCAAAAGCTGTGATTAGGGTCACTCATCAACCATACGCTGGTTCCCAATTCTCGATGCGTTCCGTTCTGGGATTGCAGGAATCGGCCGGGAAGAACCGCGATCGTCTGCTGTAATTTTGATGTCGTGCTTGGATCGCCGGGCATTCAGGGTTTCTTTCGAGCGGGTCGCTTCTTCGGAGTATTCTCGAGTCGCGCTTCGAGTTCCGCGACTCGCTGTCGAAGGGCTACAACTTCCGAGTCGATCTGGGACTGGGGAGTGCTAAGTAATTTCTTCACGGTTTCCACCGGCGACAAGATGGCGGAGCCCACCTGGCTCAAGCGGTTCTGCACCGTATCCTGCACTTGCTGATAGGTCTCGAATGCCGACTTCAGGTACCACATCAGGAACTCCTGCCGTACCTGATCGGACGCCAAAATCAGCTGCCGCAACAACTCCAGCGGAAGCCCTGTAGGCTTGTCTTTCGCGTCCTCGGTGATGATCTGCGTCAGCGTCACCCGGGTCAGGTCGCGGCCACTCTGCGCATCGACGACCTGAACGTCTCTGCCCTGGCGGATGAGCGTGGCGATCTCGTCGAGGTTCACGTAGCGGCTGTTCGTAGTGTCGTAAAGCCGGCGATTTCCGTATTTTCTAACGACGACGGTGGCATGTTCCATTTTGGGCCGCAATCCTTATATGCGTCGCACATAGCAACGAATCTATATTGACACAACTATCAGATATTTGTATAGTTAGGTTGATGCTGCAATGCAGCATATATGGAGGTTGAATATGCCAGCAGCGGTAAAACACGAGC
>Ga0335082_10006703_pt1 | contig 12553 bp, 10 predicted proteins | sample Lox_Sample_41_FD_206718 | JGI IMG/M metagenome (GOLD analysis project Ga0335082, IMG submission 206718) | Soil microbial communities from Loxahatchee National Wildlife Refuge, Florida, United States - Lox_Sample_4.1 | ecosystem: Environmental > Terrestrial > Soil > Wetlands | place: USA...
AAAAGCTCTACATCACCGCTCATTACTACGCCGACCGCGGCGACCTGCAAAAAGGCATCGAGACCTGGGAGCTGTACAAGCAAACCTACCCGCGCGATTCCATCCCCTACAACAACCTGGCCAACAAGTACCAGGCCATCGGGGATTTCGAGCGGGCGCTGGCCAACGCCCAGGAAGCCTACCGCCTGAATCCGGACCTGTCGTTCAACTACAGCGCCCTGGGCAGCATCTACTTCAACCTTGGGCGGCTGGACGAAGCGCGCGCCGTCTGCGACGAAGCCATCAGGAAGAACATCGGGGTGTCGAGCGCGCACGCCATGCTGGCCGACATCGCCATGGTCCGCGGCGACAACGCGGAGGCGGAGCGCGAGCAGGCGCTCTCCCTCAAGGACCCGATCATGGAGGTCCCGGCCATGTTCCGGCGCTTCGCCCAGGCCGCTATCCATGGGCAGCTGCAGCGCGCCCGGCAGATCGGGGCCGAAGGACGCGAGAAGGTCCTGCGCTTCAAGGCCACCGAGACCGCCGCCAACTCCCTGCTGGACGAATCGGCCCTGGAAGCCATCACCCAGAACCGAGCCCGGGCCCTGGCGGACGCCGACGCCGCCCTGAAGATGGTGCGCTCCCAGGACACCTTGATGAGCGCCGCCTTCACCATGGCCGTCCTCGGAGAGAACGCCAGGGCCTTGGCCCTGAGCGACGAGGCGGTGAAGCAAAATCCGGATAGCAGCATGATGCGCCTGGTGTTCGGGCCGGAAGTGAAGGCCATCGTCGAGATCAAGCAGGGACACGGAGCCAAAGCGCTGGAACTGCTGGAGTCCGCGCGTCCGTACGAAAAGGGCGGCATCGAGACCCAGTTCGTGCGCGGCATGGCCTACCGCGCCGCCAATCGTCCCGCCGACGCCGCCAGGGAGTTCGAGTGGGCCATCGAGCACAAGTACCTCAACTCCTTCAGCTACCTGCGCTCCTTCGCTTACCTGGAGGCGGCCCGCGCCTACGTCGCCGCCGGAGACCCGGGCAAGGCCCGCGCCAAGTACCAGGACCTCTTCGCCCTCTGGAAGGACGCTGACCCCGACCTCGCCCCACTCAAGCAAGCCAAAGCCGAGTACGCGAAGTTGCAGTAGGCGGTTGCGGGACAGCCGCCCCTGCCGATCGAATCACGTGACGCGGCCGCCCCGGCCGCGCGCCGAACACCTCTTTTGCGTCTGTCATCCCGAGGGCCTCTCGGCCCGAGGGACCTCGCCAGTGCGGCTACCCGCGACGTCAGTGAATCGGTTCTTAGGGACCGCCTCCCGGCTGTCTGTCTTCACCGCCGAGAGCGCCGAGGAAATTTCACTTCCCGCGGATGAACGCAGGATCCCAGACGAGCAAACCCGGCTCCAAACGCGGCCTGCCCGGTAGTTGCTCACCAAAAGGCGACCTGACCATCGGATAGCGGTTCGCGTTCCGCCTTTCGCAGGCGCTCCAGGCCCTCGTTCTGGAGCAGAACACTCCATTGTTCGGCCGACCTCCAGGCACGTTGGATGCGGTCAGGCGAGTTGCCGGTGCTTCTATGGGCAGCTGGGTCCCGCAAATCCGTAAGGAACGGGGAGCTAGTAAATGGCAGACGTCCTTCGTAGATGGCGCAGATAAGGTACAGCGCAGCTACCTCGATTGAAACATCCCGCGGGTCGCCCTCAGGAACCTTCATGATTAGGAAGCTGGAGCTTCGGTTCCCGATGAAAGAAGCCTTTCCCACAAATGTGTGGCGGTTCCCCTTTAGCTTTAACAGCAGTGGAATCATCCGAGGCCCGCGGTGGAATATTTCTTCTGCAACTGTCGGGGCATGGTCGGGATTTCGCTCCGCTAAGGAGCGGACCAATTGTTCATTCGACAACTTCCCCACGTTTTGGGCGAGGATGGCCGAAGAACAACTCCCGATAAGCAGACAGAGCATGAACACGCGAGATTGCAATAGGACCTCCCTCACTCTAATCACATTTGCACCACGGCGCTTGCTTGGGTTCCCATAGCTGCGCCGTCCGATACAGGTCATTGAGGAAAAGGCACGCTCTCCCCGCTCAGTCCACGGGTACGGCCTGAACGCGCAGGGTGCCGTCGATGTCTCCTGGGTTATCGCGGCCGCGGACAAAGCTGACCTGGCGCTGCGGCGCGTCCTCGGTCACCAGCGGGTCCACCAGCTTGATCTCTTTGATCTGGAAGATGCGGGCATTGTTGGGGCCGATGTATTCGTCGTAGGTGATGCCGGTCATCAGGTACGGATGTCCCTTCCACAGGAACAGCCAGGGCGACCCCGCGCGCAGGGACAGGATCAGGTCGTCGGGAACGGTGGGAGCGCCCTGGGTCACCTTGGCGGTGAGGCGGATGCTGTGGTTGGGCTCGAGCTTGTAGTCGCCGTTGATCAGGTCGGCCAGTTCCTGGACCGGGCGCAGTTCGGTGACGCAGACTTCGCCTCCGTCCATCTTGGTGACCCAGTACTTCTGGTCCAGGTTGACGCCCTGCATGCGCAGCATCAGCTCCAGGCCGACGGCGACGCCGTAGTTCTCGCATTTCTGCGCGGCCGCGGGAACGCTCAGGCCGATCAGGGTGACCGCCTGGTTGGGACGCGAGAGCAGCGGAGGCAGCGACGGCTTCTTGTCGCCTGCGTGCGCCGCGACGGCCGATAGCAGGAGAAGAACGACGGTCCCGCAGAATCTCCGCATGAGCACACTATAGCGCGAGTTTGGTCGCTAGTCGCTAGTCGCTGGCCGCCGGCCAGCGATCAGCACAATTCCGTTGCCCTCAGCGCGCGGAATGGGCCATCATGCCTGCAAAACAGGGGGTGAGATGGCCACAGACGCGTCCGTCCTGGCGGAAGTACCGATGTTCTCGCTGCTCGACGTCGAGGAGCGTTCGACGCTCAGCGAGCTGCTCGACCAAGTCCGGTTCGAGAAGGGCGACACCATCTTCAATTTCGGGGATTCCGGCGAGTGCCTGTACCTGGTCCGCTCGGGCCGGGTCGAGGTATTCGTGGAAAACTACCTGGGCGACAAGATCCTGCTGGGGGAGAACGAGCCCGGGGACATCTTCGGGGAGATCTCGCTGCTGGACGGGGGGCCGCGCACCGCCAGCGCCGTGGCCATCGAGGACACCGAGTGCCTGGAGCTGGACCGGGAGAAGCTGCTGGAGTTCGTGGCCCGTCATCCGCACGCCGCCCTCGACCTGCTGACGGTGATGGGGAGGCGGCTGCGCGCCACCGACGAGCTGCTGCGCACCCACGTCACCCGCAACCTGAACCAGGAGGAAGAAGAGCGGCTGACGTTCGGGCAGCGCATCGCCGACAAGGTGGCCTCGTTCGGCGGGTCGTGGACCTTCATCATCGTGTTCAGCGTCATCCTGCTGTCGTGGATGACGGTGAACGTGGTGGCGGCGGTGCGGGCCTTCGATCCCTACCCGTTCATCCTGTTGAACCTGGTGCTGTCGGCGCTGGCCGCCCTGCAAGCGCCGGTGATCATGATGAGCCAGAACCGGCAAGCGTCGAAGGACCGCCTGAAGGCGGACCTGGACTACGAGGTCAACCTCAAGGCGGAGCTCGAGGTGGCGCAGCTGCACAACAAGGTGGACCGCCTGTACGAGCAGATGCAGGCGCACTTCGCGGTGCATGAAAAGCGAATCACCGGGAGCCTGAATAGTCCTGGGAGCTAAGCCCGCCCTATTACCGTGGTTCCGCGCGTAACCTGCGCGCGATTACCCCGCGGATTACCGGCGTTACATGACAGCTTGTCCCCGTCCTGCGATGCTTGGTCGCAGAGGGCACAGGTTCATGAAACGTTATCTGGCAATCCTATTGGTACTCATCGGGGCGGCCATCCCGGCTACCGCGGACACCATGGTCCAGCTGGTCGGGGTGGGCGGAGCGAACCAGGGCGGCGTCTACGTGGCTCCGTATTTCCTGAAGATCAACGGCAAGACAGTGACCGTGATGTGCGACGACTACAGCCACGAGGTCTATATCGGGCAAAAGTGGGAAGCGGACATCGTTCCCTTCAGCGATATCACCGATGGACGGTTCTGGGACCCGGCCCACCCCGCCACCTCGCTGCACGATTACGAGATGGCGTTCTGGCTCTATGACCAGTTCCTGAAGCATCCGACGCAGGCCGGCAACATCAATTTCGCGGTGTGGGCGATCTTCGATCCGGCGGTGATCGGGCACAACGGCTGGACGGTGGGACCGAACACGCAGCTGACCAGCGCTTCGTCCTGGCTGTACGCTGCCGAGAATTTCAACGGGCACTTCGACTATTCGAGCTTCTACCTGATCGTGCCCGAAGACCTGTCGAAGAGCGGCCCCCAGGAATACATCGGCAAGACGCCGGAACCGGCGGCACTGGCTCTGACGGGATCAGGCTTGATGGCGATCGGCTTCGTACGTAAGTGGTTTTCCAAAAGGTAGGCTCCTCTTAGCGGTGACACGCAGGGCGCGGCTTCGGCCGCGCCTTTTTTCTGTGGCTTCGAATTAGAATCCATCCCTTGGAACTCGACGACACCATCGTGGCGGTCTCGACGGCGCCGGGGCGAGGCGGCATCGGCGTAGTGCGGCTCTCGGGCGCGCAGGCCCGCGCCATCGCGGCCCCCATGCTCCGCCTGAAGCATGAGCCGGCGGCGAACCGCGCGGTCTTCGGGGAACTGATCGAGCCGGAGACGGGCCAGCGCATCGACGAAGTGGTGGTCACTGTCTTCGAGAAGCCGCACTCCTACACCACCGACGACGTGGTGGAGATCTCGGCGCATGGGTCGCCGGTGGTGCTGCGGCACATCGTCGAACTGGCGCTGGCGCGCGGCGCGCGTCTGGCGGAGCCCGGCGAGTTCACCATGCGCGCGTTCCTGAATGGCCGGCTCGACCTGGCGCAAGCCGAGGCGGTACGCGACCTGATCGAGTCGCAAACCCTTTATCAAGCCAAGGTCGCGGCCCAACAGCTGGAAGGCGCGCTGTCGAAACGCCTGCAACCGGTCAAACAGGAGTTGATCAACCTGATCGCGGTGCTGGAGGCGGGCATCGACTTCGCCGAGGACGACGTGGCGGTGCTGCCCTGGGAGGAGGTCTCGCGGCGGATCGCCTTGGTGCGCGAGCCGCTGGAGAAGCTGGCGGAATCGTTCTCCTTCGGCAAGGTGGTGCACGAAGGGCTGACGCTGGCCATCGTGGGGCGTCCGAACGTGGGCAAATCGTCGCTGTTCAACCGGCTGGTGGAGCGGGAGCGGGCCATCGTGACCGCCACGCCCGGGACCACGCGCGACCTGGTGAGCGAGACGGTGTCGCTGGGCGGGATCCCGGTGCGGCTGGTGGATACCGCCGGCATCCGCGCGGCGCGTGATGAGGCGGAGACCATCGGGATCCAGAAGACGTACGAGGCAGCGGCCGACGCCGACCTGGTGCTGGTGGTGCTGGATGCGTCGCAGCGCACCGGCGAAGATGATGCGCTGATCGACAAATTCAAAGATCGTCGGGCCATCGTCGTCGAGAACAAGTCGGACCTACTGAGTACCGAGTACCGAGTACTGAGTACTCAGAATGTCCGCACCTCCGCGATCTCCGGCGAAGGGATCGATGTCCTTCGCACGAAGGTCCTCGACACGGTCGGTAGCAATGGCGCGCAGCGGGAGGCGGGGTTCCTGACCAATGCCCGGCACCAGCAGCTGGTGAGCGAGGCGGTCACTGCGCTGGGGGCGGCGGGAGCCTCTACGACCAGCCGGGTGCCGCACGAGATGATCCTGCTGGACCTTTACAACGCGCTGCGGGCGCTGGATTCGATCACCGGGCAGACCACCGCCGATGACATCCTGAACCTGATCTTCAACAGCTTCTGCATCGGGAAGTAGATGACGGTGGACAGCGTGCGCATCGACATCTGGCTGTGGGCGGCGCGGTTCTTCAAGACGCGCTCGCAGGCGAAGCGCGCTTGCGAGCTGGGGAGGATCCTCGCGCATGGACAGTCGGCTAAGGCTTCGCGCGAGGTGAAGGGCGGCGACCTGCTGCGAGTGAGCAACGAGAGCGGCGAGTTTGAGGTAGAGGTGCTGGCGCTGAGCGCAGCCCGAGGGCCGGCGGCGGTCGCGCAGACGCTCTACCGGGAGACGGAAGCCAGCCGCGCGGCGCGCCAGAAGCTGGCCGCAGAGCGCAAAGCGATGCGCGCCTTCGAGATCCTTCCCGAGGGCAGGCCCAGCAAGCGCGACCGACGTCAGATCATGCGCCTGCGGGGCAGAAGTCACGACCGCTAGCGTTTGGATTGCTGCTCCAGTTTCTGTATCCGCCGCTCCATCTGGTTGATCAGCGTCAGCCACATCTCGTTCTCCAATTCGAACTGATGGCGAAGGGGCTGGGTGGTTGTGGAAACGTAGCCGAGATTGGTCTGCATCTGGCTGAGGAGGGAGCGCAGGCGCTGGAGGTCCTGCTTCATGACGGCGAGTTCAGCTTGGTCGGCGGCGTGCGGTTCGTTCGCCGCCTGTGGGTCAGGCGCGGGCTTCGGGGCCTGTGCGTGCGCAGATCCAACGCAAAGCATCACGACGCAGCAGGCATGCAGGACGGTCGCTCGTAACATGACTTCCTCCGAGGTGCTAGCGAGAATGATGCATCAGCGGACCTCTCCAGCGCATCCGCAGGAGTAGAATCTACAGGGATGAGTGCGGCAGCCAATTCGGCGAAGGCGGCGAGTGTCGCGGCCCTGTTCGGAGTGTTGTCGGCCGCGTTCCTGGCGGTGCCGCTGTGGTTCCTGCTGGGCTTCTTCTTCATGGTCATCACCGGACACGTCAGCCGGGTGCAGATCTATGTGGCAGCGCCGGCGGGGATCGGGTTCGGCGCGTGGGTGGCGTCCATGACCTTCGACTACTTCCGCAAGGGGTTCGCGCGCGACGAGCAGCGAACACGAACACGCCTGGTTTGATTCCCTCTCTCTAACGGCATTAAACTCAGAGATTCTTCCAGCACAGCCGAGGGCGGCTGTGCCACACGAGTCCTTCTATGGCAAACACGATCAAGATCAGGTTTCCCGACGGAAGCGAGAAAGAAGTCCCCAAGGGCACGACCGCCCTGGAGGTGGCGAGATCCATCAGCCCGCGGCTGGCACAGGCGGCCATCGTGGCCAAGGTCAAACCGGTGGGCTCGTCGAACGGCGATCGCCTGATCGACCTGACCCGGCCGCTGGAGCAGGACGCCGAGGTCCGCATCCTCACGGAGAAAGACCCCGAGTCGCTGGAGGTGTTCCGGCATTCGTCGGCGCACCTGCTGGCGGCGGCGGTGCTGGAGCTGTTTCCGGAGACCAAGCTGGGGCACGGCCCGGCCACCGACAGCGGCTTCTTCTACGACTTCTATCGCGAGAAGCCGTTCACCCCCGAGGACCTGGAAAAGATCGAGAAGAAGATGGCGGAGCTGGTGCAGCAGGACATCCCCTACGCCCAGGATTACCTGCCGCGCAAGGAGGGGCTGGAGCGGTTCAAGAGCGAAGGCGATTTCATGAAGTGCCACTTCATCGAGCAGTTCACCGCGCCCGATGAGAAGATCTCGCTCTACCGGACGGGCAAGTTCGTGGACTTCTGCCGGGGGCCGCACGTGCCCTCGACCGGCAAGATCAAGGCCTTCAAGCTGCTGAACATCGCGGGCGCCTACTGGCTGGGCGACGAGAAGAACCCGCAGCTGCAGCGCATCTACGGCACCTCGTTCTACTCGAAGAAGGAGCTGGACGAGTTCCTGCACAAGATCGAGGAGGCCAAGAAGCGCGACCATCGGGTGTTGGGCAAGCAGCTCGACCTGTTCTCCATCCAGGAGCTGGCGGGGCCGGGGCTGATCTTCTGGCATCCCAAGGGCGGCTTGATGCGCAAGATTATGGAGGACTGGCTGCGCGACGAGTACCTGAAGCGCGGCTACGCGCTGGTGTACACGCCGCACGTGGCGCGGCGGCAGTTGTGGCAGACCTCCGGCCACGAAGGCTACTACGCGCAGAACATGTTCGACGTCATGGAGCTGGACGACGCGGAATATCGCATGAAGCCCATGAACTGCCCATTCCACATCCTGATCTACAAGGACACGCTGCGGTCGTATCGCGACCTGCCGGTGCGCCTGGGCGAACTGGGGACGGTGTACCGCTACGAGCGCTCGGGGGTGATGCACGGACTGTTGCGGGTCCGCGGGTTCACCCAGGACGATGCGCACATCTTCTGCACCCCGGAGCAGATCGAGGACGAGATCGTCGGCTGCATGGACTTCGCCCTGGCCGTGCTGAAGACCTACGGCTTCGAGCAGTTCCAGGTCGAGCTATCGACCTGGGACCCAAAGGACCGCAAGACCTACGCGGGCACCGACGAGCAGTGGGCGCTGGGACAGAAGTCGCTGGAGAGCGCGCTGAAGCGGCGGAATATCGAGTACAAGCTGATCTCCGGCGAAGCTGCGTTCTACGGGCCGAAGATCGACGTGAAGCTGGTGGACGCGATCGGGCGGCTGTGGCAGCTGTCGACCATCCAGTTCGACTTCACGCTGCCCGAGCGCTTCGAACTGGAGTACGTCGGGGAAGACGGCGCGCGCCACCAACCCCTGATGGTGCACCGCGCGCTGTACGGGTCGGTGGAGCGCTTTTTCGGCGTGCTGATCGAGCACTACGCGGGCGCGTTCCCGGTGTGGCTATCGCCGGTGCAGACGGTGATCGTGCCCATCAGCGAGCGGCACCTGGAGTACGCCAACCAGGTCGGCAACCAGCTGAAGTCGGCCGGAGTGCGGGTCGAGGTGGACGCGCGCAACGAGAAGATGAACGCCAAGATCCGCGAGCACGCCATGCAGAAGGTGCCGTTCATCCTCATCGTCGGGGACAAGGAAGCCGAGACCGGAAAAGTGAATGTCCGTACCCGCGGCCAGGAGAAGACCGAGGACATGGGGGCAACCGATTTCGTGGCTAGGATATCTAAATTGATCGCGGACAAGGCGCCGACGGTCTAGGACCTGTCAAGGATCCAGACCGCTGACGCGGATCTGACCCTTGCGCCGTGCTCATCTGCGTTGTTGCCGAATTCGGTTCTCTTGGTGTCAGAGGGAGCAAATCGGGGTACAGTGAGTCATGCGTGAAGTCCAGTTCGCCGGCGCGCCTCGTGCGGGTTCGCCGTGGTTGTTACGGTTGACCGCCTGCCTTCTCGTCCTTCTCTATGCCGTGGCCGTTCTGGGAGCGTTGCGCGTGCTGGCGCAAGAGCAGGCCCCGGCGCCGCCGTCCAAGTACGGGATTCCGGCTGATCTTCAAGAGGTGATCACCCAGCAGTTCGGAGGCTGCTTCGAACTGTCGAAGGACCGAGGCACGACCGGGGTCAAGTACCTGCACCCGCAGGCGGGGCCGCCCTGGGTCATGTTCCTGGCCGCCGATCTGGACGGTGACGGGATCGAGGATGCGGTCATCGTCGCACGCTGCCAGGCCCCATTCGCCGACTCCACCGGCTACCAGTACAAGGTCATCGATCCGTACTTCACGAACTACGGTTACGGCGACCCCAAGATCACTTCGCAGTTCTCGGCGGCCGATCCCACGCGGCAGAACCTGCTGCTGATCATCCACGGCTCGGGCAAGGAAGCGTGGCGTAGCGCCACGCCCAAGGCCAAGTTCGTGGTCATGAACGCTCCCTTCGATTCGCTGCGCCTTACCAAGGTGCTGGCGAAGAAGAAGCAGGTGGTCACCGCGGTCGCCCTGGTGGAGACCGACGGGAATATCTCGAACATCTTCTGGGACGGCAAGAAGTGGAAGTGGCAGGACGGGGCGGGAGGGAACTAGCTGTCAGCTGTTAGCTCTTGGCGGTTAGCCCTTAGCCCTCGGCCAAGAGTCTCCAACTCTCATCATGTGATGGGCGTCACAGGCCAACCAGCGGACCTGCTGGGTATAATTGCGCGCCATGAAACTCGAAGAGAAATTAGAGGAATTGAAGAAGCGCGATGCCCTGGCCGAGGCCGGCGGGGGCGAAGAACGCCGCGCCAAGCAGCACAAGGAAGGCAAGATGTCGGCGCGGGAGCGTATCGCCTTCCTGCTGGACGAGGGCACGTTCGAGGAGACCGACAAGCTGGTCACCCATCGCTGCACCGATTTCGGCATGCAGGAGCAGAAGACCTACGGCGACGGCTTCGTCACCGGCTACGGCAAGATCGAGGGGCGGCTGGTGTTCGTGTTCGCGCAGGACTTCACCGTGTTCGGCGGCTCGCTGTCGGAGGCCAACGCCTCCAAGATCGTGAAGATCATGGACACCGCGATGCGGGTGGGCGCGCCGGTGATCGGGCTGAACGATTCCGGGGGCGCGCGCATCCAGGAAGGGGTGATGTCGCTGGCCGGGTACGCCGACATCTTCCTGCGTAATACGCTGGCGTCGGGAGTGATCCCGCAGATCTCGGCCATCCTGGGCCCGTGCGCGGGCGGCGCAGTGTACTCGCCGGCCATCACCGACTTCATCCTGATGGTGGACAAGACGGCGTACATGTTCATCACTGGGCCCGACGTCATCAAGTCGGTGACCATGGAAGACGTCACCAAGGAAAAACTGGGCGGGGCGGAGACCCACAACGAGATCTCGGGCGTAGCCCACTTCCGCGCGCACGATGATGCCGAGTGCCTGTCGATGATCCGGGAGCTGTTCAGCTTCATGCCGTCGAACAACCTGGAGGACCCGCCGAGGAAGGCCTGCACCGACCCCATCGACCGCGCCGACGCCAAGCTGGACTCGATCGTGCCAGTGGAATCGAACAAGCCTTACGACATCAAGGACGTGATCAATGCGGTGGTGGACGACGGCTACTTCTTCGAGGTGCACGAGCACTACGCGAGGAACATCGTGGTCGGGTTCGCGCGGCTGAATGGGCGCAGCGTGGGCGTGGTCGCCAACCAGCCGGCGATCCTGGCGGGCTGCCTGGACATCGACGCCTCGGTGAAGGGGGCGCGCTTCGTGCGCTTCTGCGACGCCTTCAACATCCCGCTGGTCACGTTCGAAGACGTTCCCGGTTTCCTGCCGGGGACCAAGCAGGAATACGGCGGCATCATCAAGCACGGAGCCAAGCTGCTGTTCGCCTTCGCGGAAGCCACCGTGCCGAAGATCACGGTGATCACGCGCAAGGCGTACGGGGGCGCGTACTGCGTCATGGCCAGCAAGCACATCCGCTGCGACGTGAACTACGCTTGGCCGACCGCCGAGGTGGCGGTGATGGGGCCCGAAGGCGCGGTGGACATCGTCTACAAGCGCGAGCTATCGAAGGCGGCGAACAAGGAAGAGGAGCGGCAGAAGCTCATCGAGCAGTTCCGCGACCGCTTCGCCAACCCGTACGTGGTGGCCGAGCGCGGGTACGTCGATGCGGTCATCCAGCCGCGCGAGACCCGCAAGAAGTTGATCGAGGCGCTGGAGATGCTGGACAACAAGCGCGACAAGAACCCGCCCAAGAAGCACGGGAACATCCCGCTGTAAGGTGGAGCCGGGCTTCAGCCCTGCATTCAAGGGGTTCTCGGTTGAGCGGCTTCAGTCTCAGGCTTAAGCCGTTGTAATGCGGAGCAGCAATGCAGGCCTAAAGGCCTGCTCCACCTGCACAAGAAGCAACGTGACACGGCATCAGCGAGGGTGCGCGTCCCCTCCACAATCCTTCTTCTCTCGCTATTTCTTCTTCAGCTCTTCGGTCCAGTTCAGGACCAAGGTGAGCGGGCGGTCGCTCTGCTCGGAGGCCTGCGCGACCAGGAACTTCTGGCCGTCGCGACTCACGTCATAGAGCCAGCCCAGACCGTTCAGGTTCGCGCGGAAGAGGGGGCGGGTCTGGCCGATCTCGAAGGAGTTGCCCGAGCCGTTGACCTCGACCGCGTAGAGCTGGTTGTCGCCGAGCGGGAAATAGAAAAGCTGCTTGCCGTCCGGCCGCCACCTGGGAAACACGCCGCCCGTCTGCGAGATCTGCCACTTGGCCCCGGTCGGAGGAAACGGCCCTACGAAGATATCGGAGTGTCCCCCTTCATAGACGGCATAAGCCAGCCAGCGGCCGTCGGGAGAGAACTGGGCGGCGTAGGCGAGTCCGGCGTCGGAAGTCGCGGGAAACGGCTTGGCCGCGCCGTCGGCCGACACCGCCCAGAGCTTCTGGCTTCCGACCGCGCCCTCGACGTAGACCAGGTACTTCCCGTCGGGTGACCAAGCGTTGACGGTCTGGTCTATGGTGCTGTCTGGCAGGATCGGTTTTGCCGTACCCGAGCCGTCCGCAGGCTGCACGTGCATCATGAAGCGGCCATTCTTGCCGTTGTTGGAGGAGAAAGCGATGTATTTTCCGTCAGGAGACCAGGCTAGGCCTCCGACCGTACCGGTGGCGAAAGTCAGCCGGGTGCGCGTGTTGCGCTGAAGGTCGTAGATCCAGACAGCTCCCTGTGGGTCCCCGATCACCGCGGCAGCTTTCTTCCCGTCAGGCGAGAGCTGCACTCCGAGGATGCGATCGTAATCGCCGACCGTACCGACCTGCTTGCCGGAGGGGTCCGTCCATGAGAAATGCCGGCCCTTGTCCATCAGGCCCGGCTGGAACAGCAGCACGCCGTTGTCGGAGGCA
>Ga0335082_10006706_pt1 | contig 12552 bp, 14 predicted proteins | sample Lox_Sample_41_FD_206718 | JGI IMG/M metagenome (GOLD analysis project Ga0335082, IMG submission 206718) | Soil microbial communities from Loxahatchee National Wildlife Refuge, Florida, United States - Lox_Sample_4.1 | ecosystem: Environmental > Terrestrial > Soil > Wetlands | place: USA...
CCGCAGCACGCGCCCGCCATCCATCGGGAATGCGGGAATCATGTTGAACAACGCGAGGAAAAGGTTCACCGCCGCCAGCCGGTCCACCAACGGGATTTTCAGATTATCGACCGCGGCTGCTGCGCTTGCCTGCAAATTGGCGTCGAACCCATAGACCAGCACAGCCGCGATCACGACATTGACCAGCGGTCCGGCAATGGCGATGAGGAATTCCTCCCACGGTTCTTCCGGAATGCGCTCGAGCTGCGCCACCCCGCCAATCGGCAAGAGGGTCACGTAGGGCGTCGGCACGCCAAAGGCGCGCGCCGTGAAGATGTGGCCGAACTCGTGCAACAGCACGCAGAGGAACAGCAGCACCATGAACACAAGGCTGTCCCAGGCCGTCGCGGAGCCGCCGGAGGCGTAGCTCGCCGCGAAGATCCACGCGAGAAACAACAGGAAGGTGAGGTGGACGCGGACAACGGTGCCTGCCACCTTGCCGATATTCAATGACCAGGACATGGATGCCTCGTATGGCCGGGATCGACCTGTAAAAGGTAGTATCAGCCCGAACCCTTTGCGAGGGTGGCGCGTTCGTTTTGGCAAGGACTCACATCATGGCGCAAAAACTGACGGCAGAAGCCCGCAAATCCGCGCTATCCCGTCTGAGTGGCTGGTCGGAGGCTGCCGGCCGCGACGCCATCACGAAAAAATTCGTATTCAAGGATTTCAACCGGGCCTTCGGCTTCATGACGCGAGCAGCGCTGGTCGCCGAAAAATTGGACCATCATCCGGAATGGTCCAATGTCTACAAAACGGTCGAGGTGACGCTCTCCACTCATGATGCCGGGGGGCTGACGGAGCTCGACCTGAAGCTTGCGGAAGCGATGGACAAGATCGCGCTCGGCTAGCCCGCAACTGGAAGCCCGGTAAAATCGGGCCTTGCGGTCGCCCTAATTGCCAACCACATGAATGGCCATGACGTTTGCACAGTCGGCATTCTGGCAAGTCGGCGACGACGAAAACGCCTTCCGCCGTCGCTTCTGGCGCAAGACGCGGCGCGTCGCTGCGTCCATTCCTTTCGCGGAGGATTTGCTTGCCGCCTATTACTGCGCCTTTGACCGCGACACGCCCTTGCCCGTGAAGATGTCATTGATCGGTGCGCTTGCCTATTTCGTATTGCCGATCGATGCCATTCCAGACGTGCTGCCGGTGCTCGGCTTCACTGACGATGCTGCGGTGCTTGCGAGCACCATTAAATTGGTGGCCGGCCATATCCGGCCGGAACATCGCGCGGTGGCGAGAGACAAGTTAGCCGCGTTCAAGTAGCGCCTACGGCCTCAATATCACCTTGCCCATGACTTGCCTTGCGGCGATGGCCTTGAGTGCGGCCGGCGCTTCAGCGAGCGGGTAGACTGCATGCACGTGCGACGACAATTTTCCTTCCGCACACCAGGCCAGCAATTGTTCGGTGTTGGCCCGATGGCCTGCCGGGTCGCGTTCGATCCACGAGCCCCAGAAGACGCCAAGAATGTCGCAGCCTTTGAGCAGCACAAGATTGAGCGGCAGTTTCGGTATTTCACCGGCGGCAAAGCCGACCACGAGAAACCGCCCTCGCCAGGCGATTGAGCGCAGTGCGGCTTCGGCATAAACCCCGCCAACCGGATCGTAAATTACGTCTGCACCGCGGCCCTGCGTGACGCGGCGTAGCGCTTCCTTGAGATCCTCACTGCCGTAGTTGATGCCGTCGTCGGCGCCATGGTCGCGCGCGAACGCGATCTTCTCGGCTGACGACGCGCAGGCGATCACGCGCGCGCCCATTATTTTTCCGAGTTCGATCGCTGCAAGCCCCACGCCGCCGGCCGCGCCGAGTACGGCCAGCGTTTCGCCGGCCCTAAGGCGCGCGCGATCCTTCAGTGCGTGCAATGTCGTGCCGTAAGTGACGCAGAGACCGGCAGCGCGATCCGCATCGAGACCGTCTGGAATTTTGATCAATTTGGCGGCGGCGATCGCGATGCGCTCGCGTGCGGCGCCATAACCAGAACATGCGATAACACGGTCACCGATCGAGAATTGCGTCACGCCCGCGCCAAGGCTCTCGACCGTTCCCGCGAATTCCGCCGCCGGTGAGAACGGGAGAGGTGGCTTGGTCTGATACTTGTTGGCGATGATCAGCGTGTCGAAGAAATTCAGCGCGGCGGCTTCGATGCGCACCACCGCTTCACCGCCGTCCGGAACCGGATCGGGTATATCGGCCAGCGTCAGGTCGTCGGGCGTGCCGTAACGGGTGCAGAGCAGGGCTTTCATAACGTTCCATGCGAAAATTGTGCGGCGCGAATGGCCAAAGCGTCGCGGGTTCTAGCATGCCAGAGCCCGTGGTCAGCCCCCTGATGGCGGTTGCCGCCTTCACATTGCCGACATTCGCTTCTAATGGGCTAGTATCCACCGAATCTGTTTGGGGGCGGCTCAACGACCGTCAATATTGTCACCGGTAGGGCCCGATGAACATCACCGCTTTTTTCCGCACTTCAGTTGTCCTTTTGGCGCTCTGCGCGCTCGTCAACAGCGCATCGGCGCAGCAAAAGAAACCGGCAAATCCCACGGACCAGGCTGTCCTGCTCGGGCAATTCGGCGAATGGGGCGCGTACCGGGCAACGCCGGGCGGCAAGAAGATCTGCTTCGCGCTTTCCAAGCCGACATCGGCCACCAGTGAACCGGCCGGCCGCAATCGCGACCCCTCCTACGCATTTGTGTCCACGCGGCCTTCGGAAAAGGTCAGGAACGAAGTATCGGTCATCGTCGGCTATCCGCAGAAACCCGGTCACGATGCTGTCGCCACGATCGGTTCGGCAACCTACGGGATGTACACCCAGAATGATGGCGCCTGGATCAAGAACGCGGCTGAAGAGGCGCAAATGGTCGAAACCATGCGCAAAGGCGCGGACCTGGTGGTTAAAAGCGAATCCGCTCGCGGCACCAAGACCACCGACACCTATTCGCTCAAGGGCATTGCTCAGGCCCTCGACAAGGTGGCGGAAGAGTGCAAGTGACCGGCTAGGGTCATCACCGGGCCGCCACGAAGTGGCGAGACCCGGTGATCTCACATAGATAGACTGTGCCCTTCCAATCGGGATCGCACCGGAAGTCGGGCTTGCCCGACTTCCGTAAGATTTTTGGGCCCAAGTCGGATATATCCGACTTGGGCTGACGAGCCCGGCGATGACAGCGGTTAGCTACTTGCAATGACCTTAACCTCGCAAAGTACTGGATTCGTCGAGAAAACCCCGCTCGAGCGCTATGTCGCGCCGGAAAAGCCGTCGCTGATCGGCCTGACGCGGGCGCAATTGTCTGACGCACTGGGTAAGGTCGGCGTGCCGGGGTCGCAGCGCAAGATGCGCGTGCAGCAACTCTGGCACTGGATCTATTTCCGCGGGTTCACGACGTTCGATGACATGACCAGCGTATCGAAAGAGCTGCGTGCCGCGCTGGCTGGGCATTTCACTCTGGCGCGCCCGGAGGTCGTGGCCGAGCAAGTCTCTATTGATGGCACGCGCAAATGGCTGCTGCGCCTGCCCGGCGAAGTGCAAGGTGAGAGTCCGCACGAGGTTGAGTGCGTCTACATTCCCGACACCGAACGCGGCACCTTGTGTGTGTCGAGTCAGGTCGGATGCACGCTCACATGCACTTTTTGCCACACCGGCACACAGCGCCTCGTCAGAAATCTGACCGCGGGAGAGATCGTCGGCCAGGTGATGGCGGCGCGCGACCGCCTGGGTGATTGGCCTGGCGGGACACGGCCGACCGACGGGGTGGTGCCGGGCGGTGACCGCTGCATCACCAATATCGTGATGATGGGCATGGGCGAGCCGCTCTATAATTTCGAAGCGGTGCGCGACGCGCTGCTGATCGTTGCGGACGGCGAGGGCATCGGGATATCGAAACGGCGCATCACGCTTTCGACATCGGGCGTGGTCCCCAACATTCAGCGAACCGGCGCCGAGATAGGCTGCATGCTGGCGGTATCGTTACATGCAGTGCGTGACGAGCTTCGCAACGAGCTGGTGCCGCTCAATCGCAAGTATCCGATTGCTGAACTGCTGGATGCCTGCCGCAACTACCCCGGCGTTTCGAATGCCAAGCGCATTACCTTCGAATATGTGATGCTCAAGGGCGTGAACGATTCCATCGACGATGCCAAGGCGCTGGTGCGGCTGCTCAAGGGAATTCCCGCCAAGATCAATCTCATTCCGTTCAATCCGTGGCCGGGCAGCAAATACGAGTGCTCGGACTGGGAGCAAATCGAGAAGTTCTCGCAGGTCGTTTTCGATGCCGGATATGCCTCGCCGGTGCGCACGCCGCGCGGGCGCGACATTCTGGCAGCCTGCGGCCAGCTCAAGAGCGCGACCGAAAAACTTTCCGCGCGTGAGCGCATGGCATTGCGTGCCATGGTCATGGTGGAGTGACGTCGCGGCTTTTTATTCGAAGGACACCATAAATGTCTCTCCTCGGCCGGATCATCGTTATCTTCATCGCGCTTATGGTCGCCATCATGGTGGCGGGCGTCACGCTTGCCGTTGGCATTATTTCGCCGGATTGGACCGGTATAGACTCCGATCCCTTCGAGCGCGTGAGTTTCTTCATCATTTCGTTCTTTGCCACCAGCTTCGCCGGTGCAGTCGCGATGTTACCGGCACTTTTGGTCATTGTGGTCGCGGAAGCGGCGCGGATGCGCAGCTTTCTCTATTACGGCATTGGTGGCGCGCTGGTCGGGCTGGCGTCCTACTATGGCTCCGACGTTTCCGAGCGGCTTGAAAACACCACCGATGTTATGCCCGTTGGCCACTCGCTGCAGCTTGCGGCAGCGGCAGGGATCATCGGCGGGCTTGCCTATTGGCTGATCGCCGGCCGCAATGCTGGCCGCTGGCGTGACCCGCGCACGCCATCTACCGCTTAGCCCAATCCAGCGCGGCCTCGAGCCGGTCGTTGCCCCAAAACAGTTCGCCGTCGGCAGTCAGAAAACTTGGCGAACCGAATATGCCGAGCCGCTGCGCTTCCTCGGTCTGCGCGCGAAGCCGCGACTTAATCTCGTCCGACTGAGCCTGTTCGAGCACCGCGTCGGCATTCAATCCGAGATTCTTGAGTATTTCGGCGATTGTCACCGCGTTCCCGATATTGCGGCCTTCGCTGAACTCGGCGCGGTAGACGTCGCGGCAATAGTCCTCGCCCCACACTTCCGCCAAACCGACCAGCGCGACGCGTGCCGCCAGCAAGGCGTTCTGCGGGAACGCCTCCGGCCGTACGAATGGCAAACCGAGCGTGGCGCAAGTCCGCTCGAGGTCGCGCCACATGTTCCGGCCTTTGGCTGGATAGAGATTGAATGGCGACGTCGTCCACCCCTGCGCTTTGAAGATCGGCCCCAGCAAAAAAGGCCGCCAGCGAACCGTAACGCCGCTTGCTTCGGCCAGAGGGCCAACTCGGAAAGCAGCCGGATAGGAATAGGTTGAAGCGAATTCGAACCAGAAATCGAGTGCGGGCCTTTCCATGCCGGCAATATAGCGGCTCGCTCGCGATGCCGCCTTTCTATTTTCAGAAGCCTCAGCTAGACGAGGCGCGCATGAATCGCACCGGTCTCATTGCCGCGCTCAGCATTGCGCTTGTTGCGGGTTTGGCTTTCGGGCTCTATCCCGAGCTCGACCTTCGCGTCGCGCGTTATTTCCATGCGTTCGAGGATGCCGGCCACAACACGTTCGCTTTCCGGATCTATCCGCCGGTGTTGCGGGCGCGCGACTTCGGTTTGTGGGTCGGCACTGTGCTGATTGCGCCGGCGGTCGCCTCGCTCGTGATCAAGCTGATTCTGCCGCGGCGAAAATTATTGATGTCGGGCCGCGCGATCGTCTTCCTCATAGCCACGATGGTCCTCGCGCCCGGCTTGCTGGTCAACGTCCTACTTAAGGACCATTGGGGCCGGTCGCGGCCGATCGATGTGACGCAGTTCGGCGGCAACGAGCATTTCGTGGCCTGGTGGGATCCGCGTGGTGATTGCCCCGCGAACTGCGCATTTGTCTCCGGTGACGTGGCGGGCGCGTTCTGGACCATTGCACCGGCGGCGCTGGCCCCGCCGCAGTGGCGCGCCTTGGCCTATGGCGCGGCACTCACGCTCGGCACCGGCATGGCCGCAATCCGCGTGATGGCCGGCGCGCATTTCCCGTCGGATGTCATTTTCGCCGGGGTGTTCACATTTTTGATCATATGGATCACTTACGCCCTGATCTATCGATGGCCGCGGACACGCTTGTCGGACGATGAGGTCGAGCGGGCGCTCGAGCGGTTCGCGCTGCCGGGTTACGATTTCATCGTGGGGCTGTTCGGCGGGCGGCGGAAATCGAATTAATAGCTGCGCCGGTAACCAGGACGCACTTTGCGCGGTTTGCCTTTGGCCCTATAGTCCGCCGCGATTTTTCAATGCGGCGACCATCCGATGTCCGACGGCAAGCCTGGTAAAAAAGTGAAGAAAGTTGTGCTTGCCTATTCGGGCGGGCTCGACACCTCGATCATCTTGAAGTGGCTGCAAACCACCTATGGATGCGAGGTGGTAACTTTTACTGCCGATCTCGGCCAAGGTGAGGAGCTCGAGCCGGCACGGCAGAAAGCACTGCTGCTCGGCATCAAGAAAGAGAACATTTTTGTCGAGGATCTGCGCGAAGAATTTGTGCGCGATTACGTGTTCCCGATGTTCCGTGCGAATGCGGTCTACGAAGGCCAGTATCTGCTTGGCACGTCAATCGCGCGGCCGCTGATCGCCAAGAAGCAGATCGAGATCGCCGAGAAGATCGGCGCCGATGCCGTTGCGCATGGTGCCACCGGCAAGGGCAACGATCAGGTCCGGTTCGAGCTGACCTACTATGCGCTCAAGCCCGACGTGACTGTGATCGCGCCTTGGCGTGAATGGGACCTGACCTCGCGCAGCAAGCTCATCGAATTTGCCGAAAAGCATCAGATCCCGATCGCCAAGGACAAACGCGGCGAAGCGCCGTTTTCGGTCGATGCCAATCTTTTGCACACGTCGTCGGAAGGCAAAGTGCTGGAAGACCCGGGCCAGGAAGTGCCCGATTACGTTTTCTCTCGCACGGTCGATCCGGAGAAGGCGCCCGACAAGGCGACCTATATCACCGTCGATTTCGAACGCGGCGACGCCGTCGCCATCGACGGCAAGAAGCTCACGCCGGCAGCGCTCTTAAAGCAGCTCAACGATCTCGGCTACGCCAATGGTATCGGCCGGCTCGATCTGGTGGAAAACCGCTTCGTCGGCATGAAGTCGCGCGGCATGTATGAAACTCCGGGCGGAACGATACTGCTTGCCGCGCATCGCGGTATCGAGTCGATCACTCTGGATCGCGGCGCGGCTCATCTGAAAGACGAACTCATGCCGAAATACGCGGAGCTCGTCTATTACGGCTTCTGGTTCGCGCCCGAGCGCGAAATGCTGCAAGCGGCCATCGACAAGAGCCAGGAATTCGTCACAGGCCGCGTGAAGCTGAAGCTATACAAAGGCAACGCCATCGTTGTTGGTCGCGAGAGCAAATACTCGCTGTACGATCAGGATCTGGTGACGTTCGAGGAAGGCGCGGTCGCGTACGATCACCGCGATGCCGAAGGCTTTATCAAGCTCAACGCGTTGCGCCTGCGTACGCTCGGCCAGCGGCGGCGCAAGCTCAGGCTCGATTGAATGGCGGTGCGGTCGCCCCACTGAAGTAAAGACAAATGATGGCCATACGCACTGCGAGTCTCTGCCTGCTTCTGGCTTTTACCTTCGGTCTTGCTGCCTGTTCCTCCAGCAGCAAGGAGCCCGAGGAAAATCCCAATGTTTTCCCGTCCAAATACAAGGACGAGATCCTGAACACCATGACCAGCATGCTCGATGATCCGACCAACGTGCGCGACGCCTACATCAGCGATCCTGTCCTGCGGCCGGTCGGGAAAGACGACCGCTATATCGTCTGTGTGCGATCCAATTCACGTGACGCCAGCAGGCAATATACGGGCAGCAAAGACCGCATCGGATATTTCTATGGCGGTCATCTCAATCAGTTGATCGACGCCACCAAGGAGCAATGCGGTAACGCCGCCTACAAGCCGTTTCCCGAACTGGAAAAGCTTTGCCAGGCCAGGAAATGCGCTTAGTGGCTATCTTCGCGCGAGGTCGTTTCGGGTTCGATGCCTGTTTCCGTCGATTTCAGCTCCGGAATCAGCGGTAATCCTCGCCGCTGCTTGGCGGCGATTTCAGCGGCTACTTTCAGCATTTGTACGAACCGGACCGGCGTGACCGGATGATCGCTGGCGATACGCATATTGTCCGGACTTTCCAATGACAATGCGCGCCAGAATTCTTCCGCGCCGGCCAGGTCATAACCGGCACGTGCCGCATAGTAGGCTCCGACATAATCGGCTTCGCGCTCAAAGGCGACGCTAAACGCCTGTGCGCCTGCGCGCGTGAATGCTCTGTTAAACGCACCGCCGGTGGAGATGCCACCGAGCATGATGCCGACGTCGATGGCGGTACCGCCGGCCCATCCGAGGACAGCATTCGCCCGCTGCTTGTTCAGGTGACCGAGATTGGCATGTGCGAGTTCATGACCGATAACGAGCGCCAGCTGCGCATCAGTGCGCGCGAGCCGCAATATACTGGAATGAACGACGATCTCGTCGCCGGTCGTAAAGGCATTCGGGGCTGAATCAGTTTTGAGTTCGATCGGGATGGCGCAGGCTGCTACGGGAACCACCGTGTGAGTCTCGTCGATGTCGCCGCGACGCACGAGGACCTGAATTGGCCGCTCGCCGTTGTAGCGCACAAATGCGCTGATCCATCCGGCCGTGCCGGCGCGCGGGACCGGTTCATTGTTGAATGTCAGGAGACGATCGCCCGCCTTGATTCCAGCGGTAGCCGCGGGCGAGGTGTCAGCAACCGAAAGCACAGTCGCCTGCGTCCAACTGACCGAAAGTGCTTCGTGCGAGAATGAGCGAAATTTCCGCGGCAGGCTTGCCACGGTGCCTGCGTTCAGGCCGATCTGGGCCCATGCCCATCCCTTGCAGTCATCACGATTGGCGACGCGGATGCGGAAGGCGACATTGTCGAGGCGACTGAGCTGCGCAAAATAATCACGGATCTGGTCGATTTGTTGCTTGTGCCGTTCGGCTTCAATCTCAGCGGACGGCAGCGGCGGCAGCTTCGAGATTGGCCCGCAGGCCGCACTTAGCAAACCGCTTGCGACTAAAAACGTCTTCCCACGCAAACGCACGTGAACAAACCCCGCGAACGGGGCCGAGACTGCATTAGCAATCTCATCGTTTCAAGCAAAAGTTGTATGTCGTATAAAGACAACCCGCGTCGGATGGGCCCAGCCGCAACCGCCCGCGACACAGCCAATGACGTGTTCAAATCTCTAGAGCTGCCGGTCGACCAGCGCTTTTTTCAATTCGGCGATCTCCTTGGCCGGATTAAGCCCTTTCGGACACGCTTTCGAGCAGTTCATGATTGTGTGGCAGCGATAAAGACGGAACGGATCCTCGAGATTGTCGAGGCGGGTGCCGGTGGCCTCGTCGCGGCTGTCCTGGACCCAACGGTTCGCCTGCAACAGCGCGGCCGGGCCAAGATAGCGGTCCGAGTTCCACCAGTAGCTCGGGCACGACGTCGAGCAGCATGCGCACAGAATGCATTCGTACATGCCGTCGAGCTTGGCACGGTCCGTGTGGCTTTGTTTCCATTCCTTCTGGGGCGTTGCCGTTACCGTTTGCAGCCACGGCTCGATCGAGGCGTATTGCGCATAGAAATTCTTGAGGTCCGGCACCAGGTCCTTCACGACCGGCTGGTGCGGTAGTGGATAGACCTTTACCGGCGCCCGCGCGTCATCGATCGCCTTGGTGCAGGCGAGCGTGTTGGTGCCGTCAATGTTCATGGCACAGGAGCCGCACACGCCCTCGCGGCAGGAGCGGCGGAAGGTGAGGGTGGGATCGATGTTGTTCTTGATCCAGATCAGCGCGTCGAGAATCATCGGCCCGCAATCATCGCGATCGACGTAATACGTATCGACACTAGGATTTTGTCCGTCGTCCGGGTTCCAGCGGTAGATGCGGAATTCGCTCACATGCGTTGCGTGCGAGGTTCGCGGCCACTTTTTGCCCTCGGTGACCTTGGAATTCTTCGGCAGCGTGAATTCGACCATGGCGAGGTTCCGTCAGTAAACGCGGGCTTTCGGTTCGATATATGCGATGTCGTTGGTGAGCGTGTAGGCGTGCACCGGGCGGTAATCGAGCTTCACATCGCCCTTCTCGTCCATCCACGACAACGTGTGCTTCATCCAGCTCTTGTCATCGCGCTCGGGATAATCCTCGCGCGCATGTGCGCCGCGGCTTTCGGTGCGGTTCCTCGCCGAATCCATAGTGACAACCGCTTGCGCCATGAGGTTGTCGAGTTCGAGCGTTTCGATCAGATCGGAATTCCAGATCAGCGAGCGGTCGGAGATACGCAAGTCGGTAAGGCCGGTATGTACGTCGTGGATGAGCTTATGACCTTCTTCCAGCACCTCGCCGGTGCGGAACACGGCGCAATTGTTTTGCATCACCTTCTGCATGCGTAGCCGCAATTGTGCGGTCGGCGTTCCGCCCGAGGCGTTGCGGAATTTATCGAGCCGCGATAGCGCGTGGTCGGCAGAGCCCTTCGGCAGATCAGGCTGCTTGTCGCCAGGCGTGAGCAGTTCAGCGCAACGCAGCGCGGCCGCGCGGCCGAACACGACCAGGTCGATCAGCGAGTTTGAGCCTAGCCGGTTGGCCCCATGCACCGACACGCAGGCGGCCTCGCCCAACGCCATCAGGCCCGGTACGACGCTGTCGGCGTCGCCGTTCTTCTTGGTCAGCGCTTCACCGTGATAGTTCGTGGGGATCCCACCCATGTTGTAATGCACGGTCGGCAGCACCGGGATGGGTTCGTGCGTGATATCGACCCCCGAAAAGATACGCGCCAGTTCCGCAATTCCCGGCAGCCGTTCATGCAGCACCGCCGGGTCGAGATGATCGAGGTGCAGGAACAAGTGATCTTTTTCCTTGCCGACGCCGCGGCCTTCGCGGATCTCCATGGTCATCGCGCGCGAAACTACGTCGCGCGAGGCCAGATCCTTGGCTGACGGCGCATAGCGCTCCATGAAGCGCTCGCCTTCGGAATTGACGAGGTAACCGCCTTCACCGCGTGAGCCTTCGGTAATCAGGCAGCCGGCGCCGTAGATGCCCGTCGGATGGAATTGCACGAATTCCATGTCCTGCAGCGGGAGGCCGGCGCGAAGAACCATCGCATTACCATCGCCGGTGCAGATATGCGCAGAGGTGCAGGAGAAATAAGCGCGCCCGTAGCCGCCAGTGGCGACGATCACCATGTTGGCGGCGAACCGGTGGATCGATCCGTCGTCCATATTGAGCGCGATCACGCCGCGGCAGCGGCCTTCATCGTCCATAATCAGATCGAGTGCGAAATATTCGACGTAGAACTCGGCCGCGTGGCGCAGCGCCTGCCCGTACATCGTGTGCAGCATGGCGTGGCCGGTGCGGTCGGCGGCGGCGCAGGTGCGTTGTGCAGTGCCTTTGCCGTAGTGCGTGGTCATGCCGCCGAACGGGCGTTGATAAATTTTTCCGTCTTCCTCGCGGCGCGAGAACGGCAAACCCCAGTGTTCCAGCTCATAGACCGCATCCGGAGCATTGCGGCAGAGATATTCGATGGCATCCTGGTCGCCGAGCCAGTCAGCACCCTTGACAGTGTCGTACATGTGCCAACGCCAATCGTCTTCGCCCATATTGCCGAGCGCGGCGGCGATGCCTCCCTGGGCTGAAACGGTGTGCGAGCGGGTTGGGAATACCTTTGTGATACATGCGGTGCGCAGGCCTGCCTCGCTGCATCCGACCACAGCGCGCAAGCCGGAACCGCCGGCACCGACGACGACAACGTCGTAGCTGTGATCCTCGACGGGATAGGCTTTGCCGTTGACCGCAGGCGCGCCATTCGATTTTCCATTTGCCGCCATGGATCAGACCCCAAACGAAAGCTTCAGGATGGCGAAGATCGATGCCAGGCTGACGGCGAATACGAAAAACGTGTTCGCCAAAAGGCTCAGCAGTTTCAATTTCTCCTCGTGCACATAGTCGAGGATGATTTCCTGCATGCCGATCCACATGTGATACGCGGTGTTGATGATGAACAGCAACATGATGATGGCAACAATCGGTGAGCCGAGTATCTGCACGACCGCGGCGTGGCTGTGTCCGAGCAACGCGGTTATGATCAGCAGCAGGCCGATGGTCAGCGGAATGCCGGCGACCGACGTGACGCGTTGATGCCAGAAATGGCCGGTGCCGGAACGGGCCGCGCCGAGGCCGCGAACACGGCGCATGGGCGTACGCATCGGTTGGGTGTCACTCATCGCGGACCTCCCATGACGAGATAACCGACGACCCAGACGATGAGCGTGAGTGTGATCGAGCCGATCAGCGTCGCCAGAGTGAGCAGTTCGCGCTCAGCTGGCTCGAAGCCGT
>Ga0335082_10006709_pt1 | contig 12549 bp, 12 predicted proteins | sample Lox_Sample_41_FD_206718 | JGI IMG/M metagenome (GOLD analysis project Ga0335082, IMG submission 206718) | Soil microbial communities from Loxahatchee National Wildlife Refuge, Florida, United States - Lox_Sample_4.1 | ecosystem: Environmental > Terrestrial > Soil > Wetlands | place: USA...
CCGCGGCGGCGCGTGACAGCTTCACGCCATTCAGATCCGAGCACAGCACGTTCCAGACGTTCTGGTTGAAGGTGATCCGGCCGCCGCTCGAGATGTCGGTCGCCGACGCTACGATGAACGGGCCGTCGCCGCGATCGAGATCGCCGAAGGTCGCACCGTTGAACAGGATCTCGTCGTACAGCTCCGCCGCGAGTTCGGAGCGGCCCCAGCCCGTCGACGACAGGTCGCCCCAGTAGCGCGGGCTTAACGCGCGCGCGAGAAGCTCGCCCTGGACGTTGCGCTTGAGGAAGCGTTGCTCGTAGTCGTCGAACAGCTTGTCGCCGTACAGGCCGTAGGCTAGCGCGGTGAAGCTTCCGCCTGACACGCCGGTGATCATGTCGACGGCATCGAGCAGGCGAACCTTGTTGCCCTTCGGACCGATGACTTCCGTGCGCCGGAGAAACTCGAGAACTCCGTAGGAGAATGCGGCCGCCCGCGTGCCGCCGCCGGAAAAGGCGAGAACGACGAGGTTCTCCTGGCTCTTGAAGTGCTTCTGGCGCGTCTGAAAGGTGTAACCGGTATCCAGGCTGGCCTGCGTGAGCGGCGGATTGACGGGCCGCGTGGCGCAGCCGCCGAGAGCGAGCAGTGCGGCCATCAGCGGGGGGAGGAACATGCGCAAGTCATTCATCGCATCGACTCCGGGCTAACTGCTTCCAACGGGCATCGGTGGCTCATTACGACGCGCCGCGGTCGAGCGCCCGGATCGCGTCGGCGATGTCCTGGCTCAGGCGTGCGACGCCGCGGCTGTGCGCAGCGACGAGGGCGTCGTAGCCGCTTTCCGAGATCGGTTCGCGCACGCTCGTGCGCCCGGTCTCGGACTTGCCATCCTTCGTTCGGCGCACCGTCCAGACAGCATCGAGCGACGCATACTTTCCGGGCGCCGATTCGAAGTTGCGCACCTCGATCTGCACGCGGAAGTCGACGTCGGCGGCCAATGTCGGATAGAGGGTCACTCGCGGCGTGCCGAGTATCGCCACCAGATTCTCGGCGACCACGCGCACGAGATTGTCCTGGACCGGCGACGCCCAGCGGTTGAAATCGTCGATCGCCACCTGATTGGCGCCGGTGCTGACGACGATTTGCGGGCGGTCGATCGTCGACGGGACGCTGACCGGGCCCACGGCCACGCCGAGCTTCGACGGCGCGGGGCCGGGGGCGGCCGTGGCGCTCAACGTGTAGAAATTCGCAGGAGGAGACGAGCAGCCGGTGACGAGAACACCGAGGGCACACGCGATCACGAATGCGGGAGCATGGCGCATCATTTCCCTCCGCTCATTGGGTCTTGCCGCGGATCAGCGAGCTCGGCTGGCGTTCCAGCTCGTCGGTCAGGACACGCAGGCTTCGCGCCGCCCGGGTGAATTCATTGAGCGCGTTGCGGAGATCCTCCTGCGCGGCGGCATTCGGCTCGAGCAGCGTTGCGTTGGCGCTGGTCATTGCACGCTCGAGCGCGACGAGGGCGCGGTGCAGGTCGTCGACGCTGGTCTTGATGCCGGGCATGAGCTGGGCGTCGGCGTCGCTGACGATCTTGTTGACGCTCGTGAGAGTCTGATCGAGGCTCTCCAGGTCCTTGTTGAGGTTACTGCCGATCGCCTCGAGCGGCATCCTGTCGATCTTGTCGAGGATGCCGGCAAGCTTGGCCTCGAGCTCGACGACGGTGCTCGGAACGACCGGCAATTCCGGCGTGTCCTGATCGAGGTCCACTTTCACCCGCGGCGCTTCGGGGTGGTAGTCGAGCGCGACATAGAGCTGTCCGGTCAGGAGGCTGCCGGTGCGCAGCTGCGCGCGCAGGCCCCGCTCTTCGACCTGGCGCCGGATGAACCCGCGGAGCTTCTGGTCGTCGCGGACCGTGTCTGCCGCCTCGCGGGCCTCCGATTTCACGTGCGCGTACGCGAGCACCCGTTCGGGATAGAACGCGATCAACACGCGCGGGCGAATCCTTGCGTTCTTCGTGTCGAACGCGAGGCCCACTGCGGTAACCTCGCCGGCGGGCAGTCCGAACAACGTTACCGGCGCCCCGACCGAAAGCCCGCGCAGCGACTCGCGGAAATAGAGCACATAGTGCCTCGCAATGGGGTCGGGCGCCTTCATCGCGGCAGCGTGGTCGGCGTAGACGGCGAAAGCGGTGTCCGCGGCGGCCGGGTCGGACCGGGTGATGAATGGCGGCACGTCGAAGGCAATGCCGCCGATGAGGAGCGCCACCAAAGACTCGGTGCGCACGTTCACGCCGTCCACGCCGACGGAGACATCGACCCCGCTCGCGTTCCAGAAGCGCGTCCCCGAGTAAACGTACTTGTCGTAGGGCGCATTGACGAAAATCTTCATTTGAACGGACTTGCCATCGGCGGCAAGGTCGTAGGCGGTGACCTGACCGACCGGCACGCGGCGATAGTAGATCGGCGAGCCGATTTCGAGCGACCCGAGATCGCTCGCGGTGAGCACGAATGCCCGGCCCGGCTGCCCGGTAATGACAGGCGCCACGTCGAGCCCGATGAAGCTGTCCTGGCTCTCCCTCGACTTGCCGGGCTCGAAGCCGATGTAGTTGCCCGAGAGCAACGTGTTGAGCCCGGAGACTCCGCTCAAGCTGATGTTCGGCCGCACGACCCAGAACTTGGCGTCTTCGACCATCAGCCCGGAAGCATGCTTGGCGATCTTCGCGACGACGCGCACCTTGGTGTAGTCGTAGCTCAACTCGACCCTCGTGACCCGGCCGATGTTGACGTCTTTGTACTTGATCACGGTCTTGCCGGCCTCGATGCCCTCTGCGGCGGTGAAGATGATCGTGATGGTCGGACCTTCGCTCAGAATGCGTTGAACGGCGATTCCGATCGCCACGAGGGCCGCGAGAATCGGAATGATCCAGATGATCGAAATCCGCGTGCGCTTCGGCGGCACGACCGTGGCCTGCGGAAGATCGTCGAGTCCTGTGGGCTCAGCCATGGCGAACCCGCGGGTGGCTTGCGGCATCCCAGATCAGCCGTGGATCGAAGGACTGCGCCGCAAGCATCGTCATTACCACGACCGCCATGAAGAAGATCACCCCCAGTCCGGGCTCCACCGACATCAACGGCTGCAGCTGCACGAGCGCCACGGTAAACGCGTCGACGAACACATCGAGCATCGACCATTTGCCGATGAACTCGACCAGACGATAGATGCGCGCGCGCTCGTGGCTGTTCCGCGCCGAGCCGCGCTGCACCGTGATCAGCAGATAGGCCAGAGCGAGGATCTTCCCCAGCGGAATCATGATGCTCGCGATGAGGACGATCAGCGCGAGCGGCCACGAACCCGTTTTATACAGGAAGATCACGCCGCCGATGATCGTGTCGAATTCGGTCTCTCCGAGCGCGGTCGTGCCGAGCACCGGCAGCGCGTTGGCGGGGATGTAGAAGATCGCCGCGGCGATCAGCAGCGCCCATGTGTACTGGATCGAATGCTGCCGGCGCCAGACCAGCCTCGCGCCGCAGCGCGGACAATAGCCGGGGCTCCCTGCGCCCGCGGGCCGCGAAAGAAGGCCGCAGGTCAGGCACGAAACGATTCCGGCCGGCGCCGCGCTCAACGTGGGGGCGCTCATTGCGCCGCCCCGGTTTCTGCACCCACGCCGTCATCCGGGCGCACGGGCGGTTTCGTGCCGTCGGCCCACTCGACCCTCGACCAGATCTCGTGCGGCTCGAAGCTCACGATGATCGCCGCGAGCAGCACGATGAACGCGCCCGCCGCGTACATCCCGAGTCCGGGAATCACGGTGGCGAGCTCTGCGATCTTGACGAGTGCGACGAGGATGCCGAGCATCATCACCTCGGTCATGGACCAGGGCTCCATCAGATGGGCCGAGCGCAGCATCTCCCCGACCCAGCGCGGCGCCGGCGGTCGGCGTACCGCGAGCAGCACCACCAGCAGGAACGCGACATGGCCCGCCGGGGCGATCACCGCACAGAAGGCCACGACCACCGCGGTGATCTGGCTGCCCTGCAGCCACATTTCATATGCGCCGCCGATGATCGTGGTGCTCGCTTCGCGCCCTACTGCAGAAAGCCCCATCAGCGGCATCGTGTTGGCGACGATGAGGGCGAGCGCGGCCGCGACCGTGAGCGCGAGAAGTCGATCCAGCGGATTGGACTGTCGGCTCACCAGCGTTTCGCCGCATCGCGCGCAGCGAGCCTTGCCGCCCCGGGGAAGCGGCGGGATGCGTTGCAGCAGATCGCAGTCCGGACAGGCAATCGTCTCCATGATCAGCCCGGAGTCTCGCCTATTCGATGATGGCGAGCCGGCAGATTGCGGCACGACGGGCGTCGAGCGATTGAATGACCAGCGCGCCGTGCAGTAACGCGGCACGTTTGTGACAGCGAAACGCGGCGGCATTCACCTCGGGCATTCGCACGGGACTCGTCGGCAATCGCGGGAACGCGGGCCTCTGCCCGCTCAGCGGAACGTCACGCCGAGCATCGGGCCGTTGACGTTCAACGACTCGATTTCGAGAATCAAGGAATCATCCCGCATTCGAACATCTTGTTGACGATGGGCGCCGAGATCTTGCTGAAGAACGCCTGGCGCATCTGGGGATCCTGTTTCAGCATCTGGATCGCCCGTTGCTCCATCTCCGGCTTCGGCTGGCCCTTGCCTTGCGCCTTTTCCTGCCACAGCTGCTCGCACGTCGAGTTCTGGTATTTCTGAATCACCTTGTCGGCGACCCGGTCCATGACCGGATATTGCGCGTACGCGATGCCGGCAGCGAGCGACGCGCTCATAGCGAGAGAAATCCAGGATCCTTTGCGCATGACGATCTCCTTTGCGGGTTGATTGGCGTTGTCCTGTGGGAACTGACGTGTCTACGGCTTGTCGCTGCATGCGGTCTCGAAGCATGCATCGGACGTGTTCTCGAGATCGTCCTGAACGATGCGCGCATCTAGACGCTCAAGGCCTTCTTCGTGCAGGTTTGCGCCCTTCGCCCATTGTACTTCGTCCACCTGCCGTCCCTCCAGGCCATCGAACTTTCGCATCGTGCCGACGGCAGCCCGACCCCGTCGCTGGCCCCGTTGCGGCGGCGTTCTCGAATGCCTCCAGGGTGTGGCACCGCTTCTCGCATCGCCGCCGCATCCGCATGTGACGGGTGGCGGCATCGAGGTCTTACCGTCCCTTCAACTGCGAGAGCACTTCTTCCAGTATCGCGATCGCGTCCGACTTGTCCTGCTTCGTCAGGTCGACGAGGACCCTGAATCCGTCGCGTTCCTGGAGGACGATCCGTCCGGTCTCGACCAGCTCGTCGTAGGCGCCGACGATCTTGTAGGTGTTGATCGGCCGCAGAAATCCCTTGACCGTGATCGGTGGCTGCTCCTCGGTCAGGACGATGTCCTGCACCAGCGCATTCGTCTCGTGCGCGAGCAGGATGCTCCCGGGCTCGGCGGCGGACTGGAGACGTGCCGCGAGGTTCACTTCGTTGCCGATGATCGTATAGTCCATCCGGTCCTGGCTGCCGAAGTTGCCGACGGTGCAAAAACCGGTGCTGATTCCCATGCGGATGCGGAATGGCCGCTCCAATCCCCGATTGCGCCACTCCTGCTCGAGCTCGCGCATTCGCCGCTGCATTGCGATGGCCATCATGACACAGGCCTTCGCATCCTCCTTGACTCCCCGCGACTCCGGATCGCCGAAGAACAGCAGCATCGCGTCGCCGATAAACTTGTCGATGGTCGCGCCGTGCTGCAACGCGATTCCCGACATTTCGGTCAGATAATGGTTCAGAACGTCAGTCAGGTCCTCCGATTCCAGGTTGTCGGTCGTCTCGGTGAACGCCGCGATATCCGAGAAGAAGACGGTGAGCTTTCGGCGCTTCGATGCGATCGCGACATCCTGCTCGCCGCTGAAGATGGATCGGTACAACTGCGGCGAAAGATATTTCGACAGCTTCGACGAAAGGGCTTCGAGCATCCGGTTCTTCTCCGTCGCGAGCCGGTTCGCCTGCTCGGTTCGTTGCTTGGCATCGATGAGCTCGCGCTCCGCCTGCTTTTCCGCCGTGACATCGACGATCACCGTGACCACGCCGCCGGCCTGCACGCGGCGGCGCCGGATCCGATAGACGCGACCGTCCGGCGTGATGTCCTCGAAGCTCTTGTCCGAAGGGTTGCGCAGGCTCTCCACGCGTTTGGCGACGAGCGCTTCGACGTCGCCCTCCCCGTAGTAGCCGTTCTCTGCGAGAAAGCGCAGGAACCCAGGATACGGCCGTCCGGGCTCGAGCAGCCCGCGCGGCGCAGCGTACATTTCCCTGAACCGATCGTTGCAGAAGACGATGTTCAGGTCGGCATCGGTGTAGGCGAGCGCACCTGGCATGTTGTCGAGTGCGACATGAATCCGCGCTTCCCTTTCGGCCAGCTCATGCTCGACCTCTTTCTGCTCAGTGATATCGACGATCACGGTCACGACGCCACCCGCTTCGACGCGGCGACGACGGACCTGATAGACGTGGCCGTCGGGTGTCCGGTCTTCGAACGCCTGATTCGAGGGATTGCGCAGGCTGTCGACGCGCCTCGCGACGAGGGAGTCGACGGGCCCGTCTCCGTAGTAACCATGCGCGGCCAGATAGCGAAGGAAGGCGGGATACGGGCGGCCGGGCGCGAGCAGCTCGCGCGGCGCCGGATACATTTCCCTGAACCGATCGTTGCAGAAGACGATGTTCAGGTCGTCATCGGTGTAGGCGAGCGCACCCGGCATGTTTTCGAGGGCGACACGAAGGAGGGCCTCGGCGGCCTCGACTTGCCGGTCGGCGTTCCGGTGCTCCTTGCCTGCGCGCATCGCGGGTCCCCCACAAGGAGAGGAACGCCAACCCTACCACGGGCGGGGCGAAATCGTGCAGGGGGTGAAATGTGCAGAAGCGGCGGCCGTCGCCGGCGGCGGGAGCCGAGTTCGCGGTCGCCTAGCGAATCGTCATGCCGCCATCGGCCGCGAGCACCTGGCCCGTCACGTAGGCCGAGGCGTCGGACGCGAAGAACACGAACACCGGCGCGATCTCGGCGGGCTCCGCCCAGCGGCCCATCGGAATGCGGTCGAGATACTTGTCCTTGAAGCGCTCGTCGGTGCGGATCGTCTCGGTCATCGGCGTCGCCGCGCCGGGGGCGATCGCATTGACGGTAATCCCGTATTTCGCGAGTTCCTTCGCCGCGGACATCGTGAGCCCGAGGATGCCGGCCTTGGCGGCGCTGTAGTTGATCTGGCCGATCGTGCCCAGCACACCCGCGGCGGACGTGACGTTGATGACGCGGCCGTAGCGGCGCTCGATCATTCCCGGTGCCACCGCCTGCAGACAGTTGAAGCTACCGGTAAGGTGAACGGCAAGCACGTCGTCCCATTGCGCGGCGGTCATCTTGTGCAGCATCGCCGGCCGGATGATGCCGGCGTTGTTGACGAGAATGTCGATGCGGCCGAAGCGTGCGTTGACTGCCGCGACCATCGCGTCGACCTCGTCGCGCCGGGCGACGTTGCAGCCGATGCCGACCGCATCCGTGCCCGACTCGCGCAATGCGGCCGCGACGCTCTCGGCACGATCCGCCGCGACATCGACGACGCCCACGCGCGCGCCCTCGTGCGCGAATGCCCGCGCGACCGCTGCCCCGATGCCCTGCGCGGCGCCGGTGACGACGGCGACCTTGCCGTCAAGCCGCATGCGGCACGATCGCGGTCGCCTCGAGCTCGATCTTGCCGGGACAATCGAGCAGATCGGAGACGAAGATCATGCTCATCGCCGGATAGTGCGTCCCCATCTGCCGGCGCCAGATCGCGCCGAGCTCATGGCGTGCGGCGAGATACGCGGGCTTGTCGCAGCAGTAGGCGGTCATCCGGCAGATGTGGCGTGCCTCGCCGCCGGCTTCGGCGAGCACGGCGAGAACGTTTTTGAGCGCCTGCTCGAATTGCGGCGCGAGCTCCTCGGATTCGAACTTCTGTTGTGCATTCCAGCCCACCTGTCCGGCGATGAACACGATGCGGTCGGCATTGGCGGCGATGCCGTTCGCGTAGCCGATCGGGCTTGCCCAGCCTTGCGGAAGCAGGACCTGCACCGCGGTCAGTCCGTATAGCGCGGCGGATCGGGATCCTCGGCCCAGTCGCTGTCCGGCTTTTCCACTTTTTTCATCCACGCGAGTACGAGCCGCACGTGTTCCTCTTCCTCGGCGCGCAATTCCTGCGCGGCGCGCCGCACGGCGTCGGTCGATGCCACACGCGCGAGCTCGGCGAAGAATCGCTCGGCGCGCTTTTCGGCGGCGAGCGCCACTTCGAGCGCGTGATACGGCTGCATCAGGTAGTGGACATCCTGCATCGGCGTGACTTCCGGCGGCTCGCTCCCCGGCCATCCGCCATCGCGCGGCGTGAGGGGCGGAGCTTCCGACCAGCCCATCGCGGCCATGATGTCGTCGGCGTGCTTGCTCTCGTAGTTGGCCATCGTGCGGAACATTCCCGCCACCTCGCGATTGTTGTGCGTTTCCATCGCGTCGGCGAGATCGGCGTAGCGCTGCGACGCCTCGACCTCCATCGCCCACGCCTGCGCCATGAACTCGGCGAGCAGTCGAGGTGCCTTGAGCTCGGATGCGGTGCTCCGTTTGGTCGCCGGCGGTTTTTTCCCGGATGGTGCCGGTTTCTTCGCAGCCGGCTTGCGCGCCGCGGGCGTCCTGGTCGTCTTGCCCGTCCGTGTGGTTGCACGATTCATAGCTCGAACTCCGCTTCGATGTCCGCAGGCGAGTGAGTCGCCGTTCCGACGAAGGTCTTGTACGGCGTGCGCTGGCCCGCGTACAGCACGCCGATGTTGAAGCCGTCGTCGGTCATGATGCGGCGCGCGGCGCGTGCCGGATCGTCGGTCGCGGCGACCGGCGCCGGATGCACGAGTTGCTTCCATGTCCGCTGATCGGGGCGGAACGTCACGCACGGGCTCAGGATTTCGATGAACGAGAAGCCCGGATGCCGGATCGCCTCCGCGATCAGCTCAGCCGTGCCGTTCGGATCCCCGGCGAACGCACGGGCGACGAAATTGGCGCCCGACGCGAGCGCGATGACCAGCGGATGGAACGAGCGCACGCCGGTGCCGCCGGGCGAGAGCTTCGAGTCCCAATCGGGTTCGGTCGTCGGCGACGGCTGGCCCTTGGTCATTCCGTACACGTGATTGTCCATCACGATGTAGGTGAGGTCGACGTTGCGCCGGCAGGCGTGCAGGAAGTGATTGCCGCCGATCGAATAGCCGTCGCCGTCGCCGCCGGTGACAACGACGGTGAGATCGGGTCGCGCGACCTTCAACCCGGTCGCGGCGGCGAGCGAGCGGCCGTGCACGCCATGGAAGCCGTAGCATGTCGTATAGGCAGGAATGCGCGACGAGCAGCCGATGCCCGAGACGACCGCAACTTTTTCGGGCGGGGTTGCAATCTTTGCGAGCGCCTTGGTGAGCGAGCTCAGGACCGAGTAGTCGCCGCAGCCCGGGCACCAGATCGGCTTGTAGCTCGACTTGTACGCAGCCGCAGTCAGCGGAGAAGTCGTGGCGAGATCGTTCATTCGTTGCCCCGGCAGCGTTTGCCAACCTCGCACACACGATCAACAGCCTCCGTCATTCCCGCGGCGGCGGGAATCCGGCGACTTTGGCTCGAACGACGCTGGGTCCCCGCCTGCGCGAAGACGACGTCGGACCTGGCGCGAGCATCACTCATGCGCGTAACAAATGATCGGTTTCGGCGCCGGCCCACGCGACGATCGCCTCGGTGAGCTCGCCCGGACGCAGCGGCAGCGGACCGGGACGATGGAAGCTCGCGGGGCGGCCGGGCAGGTCGTAGACGGAGCGCAAATAGCGGAACAGCTGCGCGCCGTGGTTCTGCTCGACGACGAGCACGCGCGTGACGCCGGCAAGCGCGGCAGCGAGCTTTTCGGGCTGCGCCGGCGCAAGCAGCCGCAGCGCGATCAGCCGCACGCTCACGCCCGCTTCGCGCGCACGCGCGACAGCTTCGCGCACCGCGGCGGTCGACGAGCCGAACGTGAGCACCGCGGCATCGCCGTCGCCCTCGATATCGGCCCACCACGAGCCGTAGTCGTGCTGGCGCAGCTTGCGTTCGCGCTTGTCGAGCTGCAGGCGATGGTCGCGCGCGCCGCTGCTGGGAATCCCCGCCTCCGTGTGCTCGAGCCCGTCGGCGGTGTACACGGTGCCCGGTGTGCCCGGAATCGCCATCGGCGACACGCCGGACGGGGTATCGCGATAACGCCTGTAGTCCGGTGTGTTCGGCGCGGCTGTCACGCGCTTGCCCGCGAAAGCAACGTCGGCCGGGCGGTCGATGATCGCGCGCGACTGTCCCATGAACTGGTCGGACAGGACGATCGCCGGCGCCTGCAACGCTTCGGCCAGCGCCACTGCCCATTGCGTCGTGGCGACGCAGTCGGCAATCGACGTCGGCGCAAGGACGAGCCGCGGCGCGTCGCCGTGCAGTCCCGCGACCGCGAACGAGAGATCGCTCTGCTCGCTCTTGGCGGGAATTCCCGTCGACGGTCCCCCGCGCATGACGTCGACGACGACGATCGGGACCTCGGCGGCAACGGCGAGGCCGATACCCTCGGTCATCAGCGCGAGGCCCGGCCCCGCGGTGGCGGTAAGCGAAGGCACGCCGCCGTACGATGCGCCGATGATCATGTTGACCGACGCGAGCTCGTCTTCGGCCTGGAGCAGCGTGCCGCCGACCTTGGTCAGCGCCGGCGCCATCCATTCGAGCAGTTCGGTCGCCGGCGTGATCGGATAGGCGGCGACGAAGCGCACGCCGCCGCGGATCGCGCCGTAGCCCGCGGCCTCGTTGCCGCTAATGAGCCAGCGCTGCGCGTTGCCCTTGCGATCTCCCGGAAGCGCCGGGATGCCCTCGATTCCCGCGGCGGCGGCGATGCCCGCGGCGAGTGCCGCAAGATTCGCCGCGAGCGCAGCGTCGTCGCGTTTCCACGAGCCGCGCACCGCGGCCTCGAGCGCCGTTGGCGGGATGCCGGAGAGCGCTCCCGCAAGGCCCAGCGCGACCATGTTGGTCCAGCTTCCGGGGATGCCTTTCGCCGTCTTCTTGAGCGATCGCGGCACGAAGCGCGCGCCGGTCGCCTTGAACGCGTCGGGCACGTCGCCTTCGTCCGGGTCGCCGATCAGGATGCTCGACGCGGTCAGCGGAATCTCGTCGGCGAAACGGTGGACGTTCTGCCAATCGATCGCGAGCAGCAGATCGAACGCGTCGTCGAGCGTGGCCATCGGCGCGCGCGCGAGCCGCACGAGCGCTGCCGCCTCGCCGCCGCGGATCTGCGGGCCGCTCGTGCGCACCATCAGCCCGTAGAAGCCCGCCCTGGCCGCCGCATCGAGCAGCAACGTGCCCGCCGTCATCACGCCGCTGCCGCCGCTGCCGGCAAGCGCGATCGAGAGGGTCGTCGGCGCGCTCGCCGAACGCGTCCGCTGCGCCTTCGGTGCGGCGGTTTTCGCGGTGGCCACAGCCTGCACTTCGTTCCTCCGGATGATTCGATTCGCGCAGTAAACCGGCTCCGCGCGATGTTGCAATTGACGCAGATCAAAGCGTCCGCAATCGCCGTCGCGCAATATGATTTGCAGCAAACCGGTATTGTGGTACTGTAATACCAGAATAGCGTCCGGCGAAGGTTCGGTCAAGCATCGGCGGGGTTGCCGCGAGCTTTGCCGGTGCCGGCAGCCGACCGAGGAGGAACGATCCGATGGCAATCGAAGCCCGCCGCTGGGTGATGACCGCGGTGAACGCGCCGCTCATCCGGCAGGCGTTCACGGCGGACGCCGGACCGGGCGAGGTCGTAGTCGCCGTCGCCGGCTGCGGCGTCTGCCACACCGATCTCGGCTATTTGTACGACGGCGTGCGGACCAATCATCCGCTGCCGCTCGCGCTCGGCCACGAGATCAGCGGCCATGTGGTCGCAACGAGCGCCGGCACGCAGGCCTGGCTCGGCAAAGCGGTGATCGTTCCGGCGGTCCTGCCGTGCGGTGAATGCGATCTCTGCCGGCGTGGCCTGGCACCGATCTGCCGCGCGCAGAAAATGCCGGGCAACGACATAGATGGCGGGTTCGCCACGCACATCGTCGTGCCGGGTCGCGGGCTGTGCGAGGTCGACGAATCGCGGCTCGCCAGGGCCGAGCTCACGCTCGCCGACGTGTCGATCGTCGCCGATGCGCTCACCACGCCATACCAGGCGGTGCGCCGCGCGGGTGTCGCGCCGGGAAGCCTCGCCATCGTCGTCGGCGCGGGCGGTGTGGGCAGCTATTGCGTGCAGATGGCCAACGCGTTCGGCGCGAAAGTCGTCGCGATCGACGTCGACGCGGACAAGCTCGAGGCGATTTCGCGCCATGGCGCCGCACTGACGCTCGACGCGCGTTCGCACGACGGCAAGGCGATCAAGGCGGCGATCGGCGCATTCGCGAAGCAGAATGGCCTGCGCGCGACCGAATGGTTCATTTTCGAATGCTCGGGCACCGCCGCCGGCCAGCTCACCGCATGGAGCCTGCTCGTGCACGGC
>Ga0335082_10006710_pt1 | contig 12547 bp, 8 predicted proteins | sample Lox_Sample_41_FD_206718 | JGI IMG/M metagenome (GOLD analysis project Ga0335082, IMG submission 206718) | Soil microbial communities from Loxahatchee National Wildlife Refuge, Florida, United States - Lox_Sample_4.1 | ecosystem: Environmental > Terrestrial > Soil > Wetlands | place: USA: Florida...
GGGCTTTGTGCTCTATGCGGCGGTTGCGGCCAAGGCGCTGCTGGGGCGACTACCGTCGCGCTGGTCGAGAGCCGCGGCGGTGCTGCTGGTGACGTACCTGGTTGCCTTCACGGTGCACGCCGACCGGCTGATCGTGACCTTCGCGGAGGATCAAGGTCTGTTCAACCAGCTCGATCGGTTGGCGCAGCGGCTGCCGGCCGGTGTGCCGATCATCATGCACGCGCACAAAAGCTGGGTGGCACCCTTGTACGTTGCCTTCGATCGCCAGGTCATTCCGCTCGATCTCGCCAGCGCGGATGGACAGCAAGCGTGGAAGACGTGGAGTGCCCGCTGCGCTGCCGCGCACCAACCCGTGTACCTGCTCTCGGAGATTGACGAGGACGCGCTGGCTGCCTCACCGGATGACGTGACGCTGTCGCGCTCCATCACAGAACCCTCGATCAATCGATTACCCCAGAACCTCCTGACGATACGGACCACGTTCCGAATCGCTGCGGCGAACGACGCGCAAGGAATCGTTCTGCCGCCACCCGCCTATGAGCATGCGAATCCCTGATAGCGGCCACTGATTCGGAGTGGACCTCAGACTTCGGACTTCGGACTTCAGGAAACTCCTTCCGTACGCCGAAGCCCGAGGCCTGAGGTCCGAAGCCCTGGCTGCACCTTCCACCCGTGGATTGACCGATTTGCCGCCGAGGCGGTACAAAGCAAGACGTGACCGCCCAGCACTTCCAAGAGGATCATGACGCCGTGCTCGCCGCGAATGCAGCGTTCTATCGCGCCTTCGAGAGCCTGAATCTGACGCGCATGGAAGAGGTCTGGCTGCGTGCGGCGCACGTCAAGTGCGTGCATCCCGGCTGGGGTTTGCTCGTCGGCTGGGGGCCGGTGATGGAAAGCTGGCAGCGCATCTTCGCCAACACGGTCGCCATGCGCTTCACGCTCACGGGCAGTCATGTCGAAGTCGTCGGTGATCTCGCCTGGGTGGTGTTGACCGAGAATCTCGAGAGCCAACATCGCGAAGGTTCGGCGGCGGCCCAGGTGCAGGCGACCAATATCTTCGAGCGTCACGACGGTCGCTGGTTTCTGGTGCATCATCACGGTTCCCCGGTCTACACACCCGGCGCCGACTCGGGGCCGGAGCAAATGCACTGAGGCCGCCGTGCAGATCGGTCTCTTGCTTGGCGGACTGGCGACGGCCAGCGTCCTCGGTGCCCTCGCGGCCGAGGCCGAGGCGCTCGGGTTCGATTCGCTGTGGGCCGGGGATCACATCGCCTTCCCGGCGCCGATTCTCGATCCCCTGCAGGTGCTCACCTGCTTCGCCAGCCACACGCAGCGCGTGCGGCTCGGCACGTGCGTCTACCTGCTGCCCCTGCGCCACCCGACGGTGGTTGCCAAGATGGTTGCGTCACTCGACTTCGTCAGCGGCGGCCGCCTCATCTTCGGTGTCGGGGTCGGCGGCGAATTTCCCGGCGAGTTCCAGGCGAGCGGCGTGCCCGTGCAGGAGCGCGGTGCGCGCACCAACGAGGCGATCGCCGTGCTGCGTCAGCTCTGGCAGGGAGACGAGGCGAGTCACAGCGGCCGCTTTTTTCGCATCGATCGAGTGCGCCTCAAGCCGCCGCCCGTGCAACCCGGTGGCCCGCCGATCTGGATCGGTGGCCGCTCCGACGCGGCGCTCCGGCGCACGGCCCGCTACGGAGACGGCTACGTCGGATACCTGCTCAGCCCCGACAGCTTCCGCGAGCGCTTCGCGCGCATTCGCATGTTGGCCGCCGAAGCGGGACGGGGCGCGCTGCCGATCACCGCCGCGCTGATGACGTTCGCTGTGGTTGATGCCGATCGCACCAGCGCTCTGCAACGTACCGCGGCGATCCTCGGAACGATGTACGGCCGCAACATGGAGAGTGCTGCCGCACGCTACTGCATCGCCGGCACCCCCGAAGACTGTCGCGCGGCGGCGCAGCGCTATGCGGACGCCGGTGTCGAGCATCTGGTGATCACGCCGCTGGCGTATGGCGACGGCACCGCCGACCAGGTGCGCGCGCTGGCAGCGGCGTTACGGCGTTGAGGAGACTGTCGCCGCCAGCCCCGTGGGCCGGACTACTGCTGTGGGACAACGCGACGACGCACAAAGCGACTGTGGAGAGACGACGATGGACTACGATCTGAAAATCACCGGGGGCACGATTGTCGATGGGAGCGGCGCTCCTGGCTTCGCAGGGGATGTCGCGATCCGCTCGGGACAGATCGTGGCGCTCGGCCGGGCGCCCGGCACACCTACAACGACGATCGACGCCACGGGTCGAGTGGTGGCGCCGGGCTTCGTCGACGTGCACACGCACTACGACGCGCAGGTGATGTGGGACCGTATGCTCAGCATCTCACCGTGGCATGGCGTGACCACCGTGGTGATGGGCAACTGCGGCTTCGGCGTCGCACCCACGCACCCGCAGCACCGCGGCCTCATCTTGCGTACATTGGAGAAGGTCGAGGGCATGAGCCTCGCCGCGTTGGAAGCCGGCGTCGGCAGCGACTGGCCGTTCGAGACGTTTCCACAGTACCTCGACGCGGTGGAGCAGCGCGGGACGGCGATCAACGTCGCAGCATTGATCGGCCATACACCGCTGCGTCTGTACGTGATGGGTGAAGAAGCAACAGAGCGCGCGGCCACCGCGGACGAGATCGCGCAGATGCGCGCCATCGTGCGCGCGGCCATCGACGCCGGCGCGATTGGGTTCGCGACGTCCAAGGCGCCGACGCACGTCGGCTACGCCGGCAAGTCGGTGCCCAGCCGCGCGGCCGACCTCGCCGAGGTGCAGGCGATCACCGAGGCGCTGCGCGCGGCCGGGCGCGGCGTGGTGCAGGCAACCGTCGGCCCCGGTCTGTTCTTCGATGAGTTCGCCAGCCTCGCAGGCTCCAGCGGGCGTACGGTGACCTGGACCGCGTTACTGGCCGGGATGCTCGGTCCCGGCTCGCATCGCATGCTGCTGGACCGTTCCATCGATCTCATCCGCCAGGGGTTCCAGGTCGTACCGCAGGTGAGCTGCCGGCCGCTCAACTTCGACTTCGACTTCAGAGAGCCATTCGCCTTCGAGTCGCTGCCGGTGTTCGCTGGAGTGTCCGCCGCCGACGCAGCGGGCAAGGCGCGGATCTACCGCGACGCCGCGTTCCGCGAGTCGTTGAAGGCCGCGTACGGCTCCAGCATGGCGGGCCCATTTGCCAACTTCGGCGACCGCGTGTGGGTCTCGTCCTGTCCGCAGGACCGGTCCCTCGAGGAACGCACAATCCAGGATGTGGCGAACGAACGCGGCGTCCATCCGATCGACCTGATGCTGGACCTCGCACTCGAGTCGCACTTGGCGGCACGCTTCCGCATGGCGATCGTCAACTTCGATGAAGACGCCGTCGCCGAGCTGCTGACCGATCCGCACACCATGCTCGGCCTCTCCGACGCCGGCGCACACGCCAGCCAGCTGTGCGACGCCTGCTTCTCGACGCACCTGCTCGGCCACTGGGTGCGCGAGAAAGGCACGCTGACGCTGGAGCAGGCCGTGCGCATGCTGACCACGCGTCCGGCCGAAGTCTTCGGCATCACCGACCGCGGCCGCCTGGCCCTCGGCATGCCCGCCGACGTGGTGGTCTTCGATCCACGGACGGTTGGTGCAAGCAAGCTGCGTCGCGTTTGCGATCTACCGGCCGGTGCGGATCGACTGGTGGCCGATGCCACCGGTATCGAGGCGGTCATCGTCAACGGTCAGGTCATCCGGCGCGATGGGAAGGACGCGGTTAACGCTGCCGGTCCGCTACCGGGAAGGCTGCTGCGCGGGGGGCGGGCGGTTTGAAGCGGCTCAGTTCCGCCGCAGCGGGAGGAAGCCGAGGATGATCTCCTTCTTGGCGCGGTATCCCTCCTGCGTTGATTCCAGCAAGCCCATTTCTACCAGCGCGTTTACATCTCGCGACAGCGTCTTCGCGGTCTTCTTCGCGTAAGCGGCCGCAAGACGCGGGGTGAGATCGCGAAGCCTACTGATCGGCACAGGCTGTTCACGCTCCGACAAATCGAGGAGCAGATGGCGGCGTCTGACGTCGCTTGGGGACGTACGGCTCCGGAACCTCTCGTGTACGTAGTTTTCCCAAGTCACGTCCCATTGCTGCTCTCGGATACGTTCCAGCTGTGCGCGGAGGCCATCCACCAATCCCCGCGCGGCGTATGTGATGAAGGGCAGCACGTCTCCGCCCGATTGGCTCGCTCGATCCAACTGACGGTAGTATTCGGAGCGTGTTTGATTGTAGTGATTGCTGAGCAGATGCGCCGCCGGGCCCGGTACCCCAGAAGTCACCAAGATCATGAACTCGACGAGCCTTGCCGTTCTCCCGTTGCCGTCGCCGAAAGGATGGATCCATGCCAGGTACAAGTGCGCCAATACCGCTTTGATTATGGCGTACACCACATGCAGCTCACCCAGGTCTTCAGGCGGTTGAAAATCTGAGCCGTTGAGCCAGTCACACAATTGCTGGAGGAGATACTCACAGTCCTCGGCCGGCGCGCCCCGGTAGCGTGCGATCCCCACTGAGTGGGCACGAATCTCTCCGGGAACCACCCCCTCGCCCAGGTCGAGGCTGTGGAGGACGCGGCGGTCGAACTCCTTGATCTTTGCGACGCTCAGAGTCGGCGGGGTGCCGCCGCGGACCTGCTCGGCGATCTCGTTGCACGCGGCGACGATGTTGTCGATCTCCCTGGTGAGGTATTCCTTCGAAGGCGGTAGCTGCAACTTCCCTTCGAGGTGGCGAACTACCTCCTCTTCCGACAGGGTGTTGCCTTCAATGGCCGTTGTCGCGAGCACCCCTTTCGCCAGATAGAGCCGGTGCAACTGCTCCGCGGTAGACGGCCGGAGCGGTACATTCGCGATGTGCTCGCATTTGGACGCGGCCTCGCCCAGGAGCATCCAGAACGTTGGCTGCGCTTGACGTAGGTCGGCCTGGAACCGCAGCCAGGGGTGAGTCTCCTGGAATGTCCTTGCAGATGTCCCAATCGATGTCCGAGGGAAGCGCTGTGTTTTCATGGTGATATGCTGCCCTCGCGCCCGCAGATGTCCATGCGAATGTCCACCAATATGGCTGCCTTGAGAGGCGCCCGCAAGGGGAGCGCTGCCCCAGACATCTTCTCCCTCTCCCCCTGGGCCCCCCTGGGAGAGGGCCCCGGGGTGAGGGTGCGCGCTCAAGAACGTCAACAGCGCTCAGTTGAAGCGCAGCTTCGTACCTTCTGGATAGGTCCGCTTCCTCTTGCGTGTCGTTTCGTCAGCCGCGACTTCGCCCGCGACCTCCATGGGCACGAGTGCCCCCTTCCTCACCTGGCCCGTGTGATAGTCGGTTTTGTCAGAGCCGACGAATTCCAACACGCTCTCGATACGAACCCACGGCTTCCCTCGGAACTCATCGCGCAGCGCCTTCTTCAACGGCTCATAGTTTGCCCCACTCAGGCCCAATGTGAGCTGTGCCGATCGCGTCCCGTGGAAGGCAAAGTCTCCAAACGGCGCGACCTTCCAGATTGCCTGCTTCATTCGGTCGGCTCCCACCCAATTCTTGGTGGCGAAGAAAATTGCGTAGACGAGCCGGTGTCCCGCGTAGAGGTCGAAATGAACCACATGCTGCGCACCGGCGTTGCGAAGTTGCTGTTCGTAAAGGTCGTAGAAAAAGCTCCTCCTGCCTGCGGGCTCTCCGATGTCGATGCCCGCGCGCCACGCTTCACAGCCGAAGAGGTTGGTCAGGTGTCCTTCGAACTCTGGCGTTGTCTTGAAGCGATTGATCGCCTCATACATGAACGACGCGTAGATCTCCGCCTTCGGGTTCTTGAGAATTCGTCGCACGACCGCCATGGGTGTCCCGGACACGCCAAAGGGATCAATCATGACGAAAGCCGGTGCCAGCTGCTTTGCCTGCGCGTCGAGGGTGTTGAGGGTCGCGGTGATGGTCTCGTCAAACTTCCCCTCAATGACTTCGACGACGGATGGAGCCGGAAGGCGCTGCCGCCAGGGTGTCACGGCTTGCCGAAGATGCTCCACGCGGGCGTGGTCACTCTCGATGAAGATGAAACGAACTTCACCCTTGATGACGTGCTTCGCCTTGTGCTCCGCGAAGGCGCGTAGCGCAATGAGTGGAGAGCCCTCCTCGCCACCTTTGTACTCGCCGGGACCGGCAAAGCCGTCAATGAACAGTATCCGACCACTCCAAGAGCCAAGGATCGGCAACCACGCGTCGAGGTAGTTCCGAAGCACCAAATGCTTCGCTTTGCTGTGCGGCTCCAGCGGCCAGAGAATCGTTGTTGGCACCGGCATCTGACGCTACGGGTGGGCAACTGCAGCGAACGGAATCTCCCGCCACAGTCGCCCATCGAGCCGCGCGTAGTCGCCGCCGCGTTTGCTTCGGCGGCCGCCCAGCTGCTTCAGGAAGAAGGGGACCCTGCGTGCCACGCATTGGTCGCGGATGTTTCGGACCCACGCGTCGCGCATGGGGCGCGCATGTACTCCGGACTCACCCCCGACGATCACCCAGGTAATTCTGGAGAGATCGATCGGTCCCAGGTCTTCGAGCAACGGTTCAATCGAGAGGAAGCGCACCGCCGCAGGCGTGTCGCGCAGTGCTTCTACCCGCGGCAGGCCATGCCGGCGATTCTCGACACTCACCCCGAACCAGACGTGCGGCAGGCGCCCGATCCAGGCGAGTTGCCCGCTGAGCAGGTGGTGCATGCGCTCGTGCCGTTTGGTGAGCACTTGATACGTGTGCCAACTCGCATTCGCCATGACACGGCCAACCTCCGCGATGTAATCTGTAGGGATGTCATCGTGGAACAGATCGCTCATGGAGTTGACGAAGATCTTGCGCGGCGATCGCCAACGAATCGGTTGCGATAGCTTCTCGGGCACGAGCCGCAGATCGAAGCCGTCCTCGAATGGATGTCCGGGGACGCCACGAAACCGTTCCGCGAAGGTCTCGGCGTAGCAGTGCTTACAGCCCGGGCTGATCTTCGTGCAGCCGCGCACCGGATTCCAGGTGGCATCGGTCCATTCGATCGTGCTCCGATCACTCATAGTGCGTCAACATCGACAGCGAAAATACAGCGAAAACAGTCTGGGATCAAGAAGCAACAACCCGGTGAGCCTTCCGGCTCCCTCTTCTCCCTCTCCCCCTGGTCCCCCTGGCAGAGGCCCCTGGTGAGGCCCCACCCGCCCGCTCTGCCCGAATTCGCTCCAGCAACACCGTGGCCGGCTCGTACTTACGCCCCTCGCGGCGCGCCAGCCCCTCCTCGGGGGGCACTAGCTCGCCGCGGAAGGCCTTGGCGAGGATCGCCTGCGTCAGCTTCGGGACCCCGGAGGCACAGACGAGAGGAGGGTTGAGACCGCGATTGATGCGCTTGCAACGGCCTGCCTTGACGACTTCGCCTTTTTGCTCGGAGTTGCGAGGTGCGCCGCGGGGAAGTGCGTTTGTCATTGGTGTGTATTGATCGTCTGAAGGAGGCGAGCATGTCAAGCGAGGCACGAAATCTCTGGTCGGTTCGGTCGGTTCATTGTGTTTTCGGCACCAATGGTACCGACTCGTGGCCGATGCCAGCGACATCAATGCAGTGATCGTGAACGGCCAAGCCATCCCCCGCGCTGGCGAGGACGTCGTCGATCCGTAAGGGCCGCTGCCAGGCAAGCTGCTACGCAACGGCAGCGCCGCTTGAGTCCGTCTCCGCTGGTCGCTCGCTGCCTACGGATGCATTTCCCGTAGCGTTCGCAACCGCATTCGTTGTAGGCTCGGCGAGGGCGGGGGTACGTCCGACCTTCCCCGAAGGAGGCTGCAATGCGGTACACAAGCATCGCGAAGGCGCTGATCTGTGCCGCATTTGTAGCCGCGGGTCGTACGTGCTTTTCAGCTGCGGCCACTCTCGCACTGACACCCACAATCACGCCGGGTCAGGCGTGTCCGGACGTTGACCTGGGCAGCGCCTTCCCCGTCACGATCACCGGTTCAACGGATGGGCACCCGAACCGGATCAATCCCGCGTGCGGGTCGAGCAGGGCGAGCGAGGTCGTCTACAAATGGACCGCGCCGACTGCCGGGTTTTTCCAAGTGGACACCATCGGCTCGGCCTTCGACACCGTGCTGCACGTGGCCGACGGTGCCAGCTGCTTCGGCCCGGCCCTGCCCGGCGGGTGCAACGACGATGGCGGGAGCAACCGGACATCTCTGGTGACCGTCTCGCTGCGCCAAGGACAGACCGTCCTGATCGTGGTGGACGGCTACGGTTCCCGCAGCGGCTCCTTTACTTTGCACATCTCCACCGCGCCGACGCCCACTCCAACGTCCTCGGTCACGCCCACAGCCACTCGCTCACCGACGCCAACGGTTACGCCCGTACCGATATGTCCGGAGGTTGATCTGGGCAGCGCCTTCCCCGTCACGGTCAGCGGTTCAACGGTGGGGCATCCAAACCGCATCGACCCTTCGTGTCGGGCGAGTTCCGCGAGTGAAGTTGTCTACAAATGGAGCGCGCCGGCTGCCGGCTTCTTCCAAATGGATACCATCGGGTCGACGTTCGATACGGTGCTACACCTGTACGATGGAGCCAGCTGCTTCGGCGCGGCCTTGCCCGGCGGTTGCAACGATGATGGTGGTGGGAACCGATCGTCCCTGGTGACCGTCTCGCTCCGCCAAGGACAGACCATCCTGATCGTGGTCGATGGGTACGGCGACCTCAGCGGCTCCTTTACTTTCCACATCTCGACAGCATCGACGCCCACCCCGACCCGAACTCGCACGTCAACCGCGACCCCGAGCGCAGCAGCCGCCGTCAGCGCCACGCGCACAGCGACCCCTTCCGCCACGCCGACGCGAACGGTTACACCCATCTCGACATGTCCAGAGGTTGTTCTAGGCAGCGCCCTCCCCGTCACGGTCAGCGGTGCGACGGTTGGGCACCCGAACCGGATCAATCCCCCGTGTGCGCCGAGCACGGCCAGCGAGGTCGTTTACCAATGGACCGCTCCTGCGGCTGGCCTCTTCCAGGTGGACACCATCGGGTCGACCTTCGACACCATGCTACACGTGTACGACGGCGCCAGCTGCTTCGGCGCGGCCCTGCCCGGCGGCTGCAACGATGATAGCGGCGGGAACCGGTCGTCCCTGGTGACCATCTCGCTCCGCCAGGGACAGACCGCCCTGATCGTGGTGGACGGCTATAGCACCTTCAGCGGCTCCTTTACCTTGCACATCTCCACAGCACCGACGCCGACCCCAACCTCCTCCGCCAGGCCCACTGCCACCACCTCGCCCACCCCCACGGTTACGCCCGTCTCGATATGTCCGGAGGTTGCTCTCGGCAGCGCCTTCCCGGTCGCGGTCAGCGGTGCGACGCTTGGGCATCCGAACCGGATCAATCCCTGGTGTGGGCCGAGCAGAGCGAGCGAGGTGGTCTACCAATGGACCGCGCCCACTGCCGGCCTCTTCCAAATCGACACCATCGGGTCGACCTTCGACACCATGCTGCACGTGTACGACGGTGCCAGCTGCTTCGGCCCGGCCCTGCCGGGCGCGTGCAACGACGATAGCGGCGGCAACCGGTCGTCCCTGGTGACCGTCTCGCTCCGCCAGGGACAGACCGTCCTGATCGTGGTGGACGGATACGGTTCCCAAAGCGGCTCCTTTGCCCTGCACATCTCCACCGCACCGACCCCCACCCCGACATCGACTCGCAAGCCGACCGCCACCGCGAGCGCAGCACCCGCCGCCAGCGCCACGCGGACAGCGACCCCGTCGGTCACGCCGACAGCAACGGTTACACCCACCTCAATATGTCCGGAGGTTGCTCTCGGCAGCGCCTTCCCGGTCGCGGTCAGCGCTGCGACGCTCGGGCATCCGAACCGGATCAATCCGTCGTGTGCGCCGAGCACGGCCAGCGAGGTCGTGTACCAATGGACCGCGCCCACTGCGGGCCTGTTCCAAATCGACACCATCGGGTCGACCTTCGATACCGTGCTACACGTGCACGATGGTGCTAGCTGCTTCGGCCCGCCCCTGCTGGGCGCCTGCAACGACGATGGCGGCGGCAACCGGTCATCCCTGGTGACCGTGTCGCTTCGCCAAGGACAGACCATCCTGATCGTGGTGGACGGCTACGGTTCCCGCAGCGGCTCCTTTGCCTTGCACATCTCCACAGCACCGACGCCCACCCCAACCCCCTCGGTCACGTCCACTGCCACCATCTCGCCGACACCAACGGCTACACCCGTTTTCCCATGTCCGGAGGTTGCCCTGGGCAACGCCCTCCCCGTCGCGGTCAGCGGTTCCACGGCTGGGCACCCGAACCGGATCAATCCCTCGTGCGCGCCGAGCACGGCCAGCGAGGTCGTCTACCAATGGACCGCGCCCGTTGCTGGCCTCTTCCAGATGGACACCATCGGGTCGACCTTCGATACCGTGCTACACGTGTACGATGGCGCCAGCTGCTTCGGTCCGGCCTTGGCGCGTGGGTGCAACGACGATGGCGGCGGCAACCGGACATCTCTCGTCACCGTCTCGCTCCGCCAAGGACAGACCGTTCTGATCGTGGTGGACGGCAGCAGCTCCCGCAGCGGTTTCTTCAGCTTGCACATCTCGGCAGCGCCGGCGGCCACTCCAACGAATACACCTTCTGCTATGACGAGCAACGCGGCACAGGTCTACGGCATTGCCCGGCCACGGGACGGTGGCCAAGCGCAGTGCCGCGCGGCATGAGTTCGACGCCGCTGCGGCTCGTTCCACGACTGCAGCTCATCGCTGCGGCCGTGCTCTTCTCGACCGGCGGTGCGGCGATCAAGTCGTGCACGTTGTCGAGCTGGCAGATTGCCGGCTTGCGATCCATCGTTGCCGCAGCGGCGATGGTCCTGTTGCTCCCAGCCGCACGGCGGCGCGCCAGCCCCCGTAGCCTTGCGGTGGCCGCGGGCTACGCGTCGACGCTCATCCTGTTCGTGCGCGCCAACAAGCTGACCACCGCGGCGAGCACGATCTTTCTGCAATCGACGGCGCCGCTGTACATCGTGCTGCTCGGGCCCCTGCTGCTTGGAGAATGGATGGTGCGGCGTGATGCGGCGTTCCTGGCGGTCCTCGCCGTCGGATTGGCGCTCCTGCTGATGGCTGGTGAGCCGTCATCGGCCACTGCTCCCGATCCATTCCACGGCAACCTCCTCGCAGCGCTGAGCGGTGTCACTTGGGCCTTCACGGTCACCGGCTTGCGCTGGATTGGTAGGAAGTCCGACACAGCCCAGCCGTCGCCGCTCACCGCGGTCCTGGCGGGCAACCTTATCGTGTTTCTTGCCTGCCTGCCGTTGGCGCTGCCGATCGGCGTGCCCCGGTTCAGCGATTGGGTGCTGATCGGCTACCTGGGCATCTTCCAGATTGGCGCGGCATACATGCTGGTGACCACGGCCATCCCCTACGTGCCGGCCTTGGAGGCATCGCTGTTGTTGCTCCTTGAACCCGCACTGAACCCGGTGTGGGCATGGCTCATTCACGGTGAGCGGCCGGGGACGCTGGCATTGTGCGGCGGGGTGACGATTCTCCTGGCCACAGCTGCAAAGTCGTGGGCTGATACGCGGGCCGCGCCTGCGTGACGCCGGAAGTTGACAGTCCGCCGGCAACGGGCCAAGTGATTTTGGGGAACCTTGATGTCCGTGTCGAGCGGGAAGAACCGTGATCGCGCACTGGGCTGGCTCTGGCTCGGAGCACTGATCACCGTCGGCGCGAACCTGCTGGCCGTCTTCACCAGCAGCCGCACGTTCGGGGCGATGGGCGGGGTCAGCGACTTCGCGCTTGCCGTGCACCGGCAGAGCGAGCGGCTGGCCACATTGTACAATCCGGTGGCGTTCATCGGCACCGGTGCCACTATCTACGTCTACCTCCGCCCCGTCATCCTCTACTTCAGCCGCCATCGCGGCGAGCCGGCATCGCTGCTGGTGCAGCGCCGCGCCGTCAGTACGCCGTTGATGGTCGCGATCATGGGTTTGGTGCCGTGGATCCTGGGGTGTGTCGTCTTTCCGGCTGCGGCGTTCATCACCTTCGGCCGCTGGTCGCCGGAGCTGATGTCGCAGCAGGTGTTGTCGCCGCTGGTCAGCGGCTTCCTGGCGGCGACGACGACGTATTTGTTGCTCGACTGGCTGTTCCGCGCGCGCATCGCGCCGCAGGTGTTCCCGGCTGGGCGCCTGGCCGAGGTGCCGGGTGCGCTCACGCTCGGCGTGCGCGCGCGCTTGCTCGTTTTTCTGTTGGCGGTGGCGTTCACGCCTTTGTTCACCATGCTCGGCCTGGTGCGCGCTGCCGTGGCGCGCCTCGAGGTCGGCGTGCCGGTCGAGAAGGTCATGCCCATTCTGTCGCACGCCAGCGGCGTCACCTTCGCCGTCTATGTGCTGCTGGGCATCGCGTTGACGTTGATCTTGGCGCGCATCCTGACGCGGCCGCTGGTGCAGGTGGCAGGCGCGTTGCGCCGCGTGCAGTCGGGCGACCTGGAGGTGGATGTGCGCGTCGGCTCGAGCGACGAGGT
>Ga0335082_10006712_pt1 | contig 12547 bp, 9 predicted proteins | sample Lox_Sample_41_FD_206718 | JGI IMG/M metagenome (GOLD analysis project Ga0335082, IMG submission 206718) | Soil microbial communities from Loxahatchee National Wildlife Refuge, Florida, United States - Lox_Sample_4.1 | ecosystem: Environmental > Terrestrial > Soil > Wetlands | place: USA: Florida...
CACTGAGGGCGTTTGAGCCGAGGCAATCGCCGGAATAATAGCGAGCACAAGGCCAAAGTAATGTAGTTGTCGCATGGCGTTATAAATGATGCAACCTGAGTCAAGTAGTGCGATTGAAAAATCGGGTGGTCGTCGGTCGTATTTTTAAACTATGGACGCAAAAACTGCGCAGTTTTGGGCAACCTGCGCGCAGCCGGAACGGCTGATCGGGAGGATAGTAGCGGCCAGCATCCTGCCATGAAGCCGTCGCATAAAAATGCCGTTCCGATCGCCGGCGTATCGGTCAATTTCGAGCCCGAGCCGCCGCGGCTCGACGGCTCTGACAGCGGCGGCGGAACCGCCGCGCCGGCCCGGCCGGCGCTCCAGTGCCCCGTGCCGCTCCCGCAGCGGACCGAGATCACCATCGGCCACGGCGGCGGCGGCAAGCTCACCCAGGAATTGATCGACGGCATCTTCCGCCCGGCTTTCGCCCACGCGGCCCAGGAATGCCGGCACGACGGCGCTGTGCTGAAATTGTCCGGCGTCAGGCTCGCCTTCACCACCGATGCGCACGTCGTCAGCCCGCTCTTTTTTCCCGGCGGCAACATCGGCCGGGTCGCGGTCAACGGCACGGTCAATGATCTGCTCATGTGCGGCGCGCGGCCATTGTGGCTCAGCGCCGGTTTTGTGCTCGAAGAAGGGCTGCCGATCGAAACGCTGCGGCGCGTGGCGGCGTCGATGAGCGCGGCGGCCGCGGCGGCCGGCGTCGGGATCGTCACCGGCGACACGAAGGTGGTCGAACGCGGCAAGGGCGACGGGCTTTATGTCACCACGGCCGGCATCGGCGTGATCGAACACGCCCTGACCATCGCACCGGCCGCCATCCGGCCGGGCGACGCGATCGTGCTCAGCGGCGACATTGGCCGGCACGGCATGGCCATCATGGCGACGCGCGAAGGGCTCGCCTTCGAAAGCCCGATTGAAAGCGACTGCGCGCCGCTGGTCGAGCCGGTCCAGGCGCTGCTCGCGGCCGGCCTGCAAGTCCATTGCCTGCGCGATCTCACCCGCGGCGGCCTTGCCACCGCCCTGGTGGAACTCGCCGAGGCGAGCGGCCTCACTTTTGGCATCAACGAAGCAGCGGTGCCGGTGACCGAGGCGGTCCGCGGCGCCTGCGAAATCCTGGGGCTCGAGCCGCTTTACGTGGCCAACGAAGGGCGCTTCGTGTGCATTCTGCCGGAGGTCCAGGCGCCGTCCGCGCTCGAAATTCTTCAGCGCACGGTTCCCGGCGGACCGCCGGCCGTGATCGGGCGGGTGCGCGCCCAGACTGCCGGCGAGGTTCTGCTCCGCAGCGTCATCGGCGCCGAACGGATCCTTTACCGCCTCAGCGGCGAGCAGCTTCCGCGCATCTGCTGATCACTCAGGCCGCCGGCGTTTCCACCCGGTGCCGGTAGCGATAATAGGCGGCGCAGGCGCCTTCACTCGAAACCATCGGCGCGCCGATCGGATGCTCCGGAGTGCAGCGCGTGCCGAAGGCCGGACAATGCCGGGGCTTTTTCACGCCGCGCATGATCTCGCCGCTGACGCATTCGCCGGCCGTGGCCGGCGCAGCCGGTTTCAGGCCGAATCTGCGCACCGCATCGTATCCGGCCAGCGCCTCGCGCAAATCCCAGCCGCTTTGCGGAATCGGCCCGAGCCCGCGCCAGTTGCGGTCCACCACGGAAAAAACTTTTTCCACGATCGCCCGCGCCGGCTCGTTCCCCGCCGGCCGCACGACCCGCGCGTAGGCGTTCTCGACTTCCGCCCGTCCCGCCTCGAGCTGCCGGATGCAGCGCAGCGTGCCTTCGAGGATGTCCACCGGTTCGAAACCCGTGACCACGACCGGCACGCGGTAGCGGCGCGCGATCGGTTCGTACTCGCGGGTGCCCATCACGGCGCAGACGTGGCCGGCGGCGAGAAAGCCCTGCACGCGGTTGTCCGGCGCGCCGAGGATCGCGCCCATTGCCGGCGGCACGAGCACGTGCGAAACCAGCAGCGAAAAATTGGGCAGGCCTTCGCGCTGGGCGCGCAGCACGGCCATGGCGTTGGCCGGCGCGGTCGTTTCGAAACCGACGGCGAAAAACACGATTTCGCGCGCCGGATTTCCCTTTGCCAGCGCCACCGCATCGAGGGGCGAATAAACGATGCGCACGTCGCCGCCGCGCGCCTTGGCCGTGAGCAGGTCGATGCCGGTGCCCGGCACGCGCAGCATGTCGCCGAAGGAGCACAGCATCACCTCCGGCCGGAGGGACAGCGCGACCGCCTGGTCGATCAGCTCGGCCGGCGTCACGCAGACCGGGCAGCCGGGCCCGTGCACGAGGGTCACCCCGCGTGGGAGCAATTCGTCGAGGCCGAACTTGACGATGGCGTGCGTCTGCCCGCCGCAGATTTCCATGATGGTCCACGGCCGCGTCGTGGCGCGGGCGATCGCCGCGGCCAGCGAGCGCACGGCGGCTTCGTCGCGGTATTCGTCGATAAACTTCATGGCGGGGTGGCGGGCGCCGGGGGCTCGGCCTCCTCCAGGCCGTCGAGATCGCCCATTTCCCGCAAATAGCGGAGGGTCTGCTCGGCCTCGTCCGGATCGACGACGCTGATGGCCACGCCCACGTGGACCAGCACGTAGTCGCCGGCCTTCGCCTCCGGCGTGCAGGCCAGGCTGACCGGTTTGACCACGCCGCCGAAGCTCACGCGCCCGCTGCGCAGGAGCGGGTCGTCAGCCGGGCCTTCGACTTCGAGGAGTTTGCCTGGAACAGCGAGACACATGGTAAGTTTCAGGGCAGCCGCACCGAGGTGAGTTCGAGCAGGGCGCCGAGCGCCTGGCCGGCGGCAATGGCGCCGTCGTTCGGCGGCAGCTCGCGCGGCACGAGCACGTTGAAGCCGGCCGCCTCGAGCGCGGCTGTCGTGAGGTTGAGCAGGAGCGCATTCTGGAAACAGCCGCCGCTGAGTGCGACGGTTCCGACACCGGCGGCGCGCGCCACGCCGACAATGCCGTGCGCGAGGCTGTGGTGAAAGGCGGCCGCCAGCTCGGCCGCGGTGTGGCCCTGGTCGGAGGCGGCCAGCAGCGCATCGAGCAGCGGCTCCCAATCGAGCTCCGCCTCGGCCCCGCGGCCGGGCGGGACCGCGCGCAAGGGCAGCGGAAGCAAATCGGTCCGGGCGGTGCCGGCCGCCATCGCGGCCGCTTCCACGGCGAGCGGAATCTGCCCCTCGAAACGATTGCGGACGCCGATTCCGAGCAACGCGCCGACGGCGTCGAACAGCCGGCCGGCGCTGGTTGTGACCGGCGAATTCACGCCGTGGCCGAGCATCGTGCCAAACAGCTCGGTTTCGGCGGCGAGAAAACTCAGGCGGCGGGCGACCTGGCTGAAGCGGTCCGGCCCGATCGCATGGGCGAGACCGAGCGCGGCGCGGCGTCCGTCGCGGATCGCCGCCTCGCCGCTCACCAGCCGGAACGGACGCAGCCGCGCGAAACGGCTGGCCTCGTGATTTTGCAAAAGCAGGAATTCGCCGCCCCAGATCGTGCCGTCCTCGCCGTAGCCGGTTCCATCCCAGGCCACGCCGAGCACATTGTCCGCCGCGTGATCGTGTTCGAGCAGGCAGGCCAGGATATGGGCGAGATGATGCTGCACGGCCACGCGCGGCAGGCCCGTTTGCTCGGCGTAGCGGGTGGAGGCGTAGTCCGGGTGCCGGTCGCAAACAACGCGGGTGAATTTTGCGTCATGCAGTTTTTCCAGCATTTGTGCGGTGCGGTGAAAAACGTCCCGGGTGGCCGCGCCGTCGAGATCGCCGATGTGCGGACTGGGAACCAGCCGGTCCCGGACCGCCACGGCGAGGGTGTTTTTCATCTGTGCGCCGACGCAGAGCCAGCAACCGTCGATCCGGCCGGGCAGGCGCAGGGGCACCGGCGCATAGCCGCGCGCGCGGCGCAGCCGGATCGGGCCGGCGACGGCGAGACGCACGACCGAATCGTCCACCGGATGGGCGATCGGCCGGTTGTGATCGAGGAAGGCGTCGGCGATGTCGCCCAGCCGGCGGTGCGCGTCCATCTCGGCGGTGCAGAGCGGCTCGTCGGCGAGGTTTCCGCTCGTGGCGACGAGCGGATGGTCGAACGCCCTGAGCAGCAGGAGGTGCAGCGGTGCGTAGGGCAGCAGGGCGCCGACCCACGGATTGCCGGGGGCGATGCCGGCGGCGAGCCGGGCGCCGGGCTTGCGCTTTAGCAGCACAATCGGCGCGGCGGCCGAGGCGAGGAGCGAGGCCGCTTCCGCCGGAACCTCCGCGGCCTGGCCAACCGCCGCCAGATGGGGAAACATCACCGCGAAGGGCTTTTCGTCGCGATGCTTGCGCCGGCGAAGTTCCGCCACGGCGGATTCGTTCGTCGCGTCCGTCATCAGGTGATAGCCGCCGATGCCCTTGACCGCAAGGATGCCGCCGGCCGCGAGCAGCTTCGCGGCCTGCCCGAGCGCCGGCTCGCCCAGCCGCTCGGCCTCGCCGGCCTTGCGGAAGAGCACCTGCGGGCCGCAGACCGGACAGGCGTTAGGCTGGGCATGGAAGCGGCGGCTGGCCGGATCGTCATATTCCGCCTGGCACTGCGGGCACATGCGGAAGGCGCGCATCGTCGTGTGCGGCCGGTCATAGGGAATGTATTCCAAAATTGAATACCGCGGGCCGCATTGCGTGCAATTGATGAAGGGGTGGCGGTGGCGGCGGTCCCGTGGATCGAGCAATTCCCGGCGGCAGTCGGCGCAGAGCGCGAGGTCGGGCGGGACCACGGTTTCCACCGGCAGTCCCTGCGATCCGCTCGGCACGATGGCGAAGCCGCCGGCCGGAAAATCCATCGCACCGTCCGGCGAAAGGGTTTCGACGGCAAAAACCCTGGCGGCCGCGGGCGCCTCCTCCGTGAGGGCGCGCATCAGCGCCTCCACCTGTGCCGCCGGGCCCGCGGCGCGGATCAGCACGCCCTGCGCGTCGTTGCGCACCCAGCCGCGCAGCCGCAGCCGGGACGCCACGCGATGGACGAAAGGACGGAAGCCCACGCCCTGAACGATGCCGCGGACCCGCAGCACCAGGTCGATGCCAGCGGCTTTGTCGATCGGCGGCTGGTAACCGGCAAACATGGATTCAGCTCCGCGGCATCAGCGAGCCAAGGAAGGCGTACCATTCGGACATGCCTTCGCCGCTGCGCGAGGAGAGTTGGATCAGCCTCGCCTGCGGGGCGATGCGGCGGATGTTTTCCACCGCGGCCTTCCGGTCGAAGCCGAGGATTTCGGCGAGGTCGAGTTTGGTCAGCAGCACGACGTCCGCGGACTTGAAGATCGGCGGGTACTTGAGGGGCTTGTCCTCGCCCTCGGTGACGGAGAGGAGCACGACGCGCGCATTTTCGCCCAGGTCGAAGGAGGCGGGGCAGACGAGATTGCCGACATTTTCGATGAAGAGCAGGCGCACGCCGTCGAGAGTCATGGCCTGGGCGCCGCGCGCGATCATCGCGGCCTCGAGGTGACAGGCGGTCCCGGTGGTGATCTGGAGGACCGGGGCGTGCGGCCGGCGCAGCCGGCGCGCGTCGCAATCGGTCTCGAGATCGCCGACGATGACGGCGCACTTCGTCTGATGGCCGAATTCGTCGAGCGTGCGCTCGAGGAGCGCGGTCTTGCCCGCGCCCGGCGAAGAAACGAGATTGAGCGCGGCCAGCCCGCGGCGGCGGAAATCGTCGCGGTTGCGCTGCGCCAACCGGTCGTTGGCTTCGAGCAGCGGGATCTGTACGTCGAGCGTGCGGATCTTCGGGGCGGAGGCGGTCTTGCAAGCGGAAGGCATGGCGGAAATCAGGATATTTCGATTTGGCTGAGCTCGAGTTCCCGGCCCTGGCTGAGTTCGCCGGAAACCCGGCCGCAGCGCGGACAGGTGAAGATGAAGTCGGAGGCGACCTTGAATTCGATGTCGCATTCCGGACACCGGCCGCGGGCCGGCACGGTGTCGATGTCGAGCACGGCGCCGTCTGCGGGCGTATCCTTGGTCATGGCGTCGAAGGCGAAACGCAAGGCATCCGGTTCGATCCCGGAAAGGGCCCCGACGCGAAGCACGATGCGATGAATCCGGCTCGCGCCTTGATCGCGGGCCCTGGCCACGGCGAGGGCCAGAGTGGATTCCATGATGCCGACTTCATGCATAAATAAATGGCTTCTCCAAAATTAGTGGACGGTTCCGGGCGTGAACGACAGGGCGAGCAGGATGGCGCCGGCCGCGGCGACGACCCAGCCCGCAAATTGCGGCACACGTGCCAACTTGCGCCCAGCCAGCTCGCCCAGGCCGACGCCTGCCGCCATGAGCAGGATCGTGGCCGCCACGAAGCCTGCGCCGTAGGCTAAACCGGCGGCGGTGGCCGGCATTTCCGCGCCGTGCGCCGCGCCATGGAAGAGCGCAAAAAATCCAGTCAGGCCGATGCTCACGCGGGACGGCAGCCGCACGGCATCGGCGGTCAGCAGGCCAAACGCGAGCACGGAGGCGGCGATGAATTGTTCGCCTCCCGGGACCGCGCCGGTCCAGTGGCCGGCGACCGCCCCCACCGTCATCATGACCAGGAACGCCCCCGGAATAAGGCAGCGCGCATAAAGCCGTGCGGCCCAAAGCCCAACCGCGGTCATCGCCAGAACATGGTCCCAGCCGCCGAGCGGATGGGCGAAACCGGCGGCGAATCCCCCGGCCGGGCCATGGCCGGGATGGGCCAGAGCCAGCGGCGCGCCCGCCAGACCGAGCAGGCAGAGAGACAAAAGGCGCAGGGCAAATTTGGACTTCATGGCGGTGTTCAGAAATCTAGCACGCGGGGGGGGGCCGGGCTGCGCATCGGTTGGCGTTTGCTATGCGGTTTTTGGCAAGACTTGCGCGATGATTGACAACAAACGCACAACGCGACGCCTGCTCTTGCGGTAGAATCACGCGCATCCACCCCCGCTTCACCTATCTTGCGATTATGTCATCAACATTTGCCAAAACAAACCCGCTTCTTCCGTCGTCTCCCGCTTCCCGGACGGGCAACCTCACCGCCACGGACGACCGGGACCAGGACAATCGCGCCCTGGTGGAGGTCCTGGCCGATTCGAAGATCTACCGCGAATATGAGCGCGCCTTCGGCGACATGACCGGCCTGGCCATGGGGCTGCAGGCGGTCGAGCCATGGCGGCTGCCGCACCACGGCAAGCGCAACGAGAATCCCTTTTGCGCGCTGCTTTCGCGGCGGAGCCGCGCCTGCGCGTCCTGCCTGCAGGTGCAGGCGCGCCTTTGCGAAAAGGCCGCGGTCGAAGGCCGGGCCGTCGTCTGCCCGACGGGCTTTTATGAAATCGCCGTGCCGGTGCGGTTGAGCGGCCGCCTCATCGGCTTTCTCCAGACCGGGCAGCTGCTGCACAAGAAACCGGACCGCCGCCAGTTCGAGCGTGTCGCCAAGCTGGCGGCGCAATGGGGCGTCGAAGTGCCCGCGCGGACGCTGAAGGAGGCTTATTTCAAGACCAGGGTGCTCTCGCGCCAGCAGCATGAATCGCTGGTCAAACTGATGACGATTTTTGCGCAGCACCTGGCCCTGCTCAGCAACCAGGTTTTCATCCAGCGCGAAAACGCCGAGCCGCCGAGCATCACCCGGGCCCGGGAATACATCCAGGAATTCCACGCCGAGGAGCTCTCGCTCGGCCGCGTGGCCAAGGCGGTCAACATGAGCCCGTTTCATTTCTGCAAGGTCTTCAAGAAGGCGACCGGGATCAACTTCACCGACTACGTTTCCCGCGTGCGCATCGAAAAATCGAAGAACCTTCTGATCAATCCCCACCTGCGTGTGAGCGAAATCGCCTTTGCTGTCGGCTTCCAGTCGCTCACGCATTTCAACCGCGTGTTCCGGCGGCTCCTGAGCGAGTCGCCCAGCGACTACCGGTCGCAATCGCTCGCGCAATGGGCGCCGGCGATGCGGACGGCGCCGTTCGCCGCCGTCCCGGGCTCGACCGCGGCCGCAAAACCGGAAGCGGCAAAAAACGACGAACAATTGCCAAGGACAGGGAAGTCCGGCGAGGCGGTTGAGACTACTCTTTCTCCTGAAAAATCTTCTTCGGAGAGTTAACATGGTCGCACCAAAAAAATCTTCCGTCCACTCAACCAACGGGAACAAGCAGGCGCCAGCGAAGGCCGCGTTCAAGACCATCGACGGCAACGAAGCCGCCGCTGACGTCGCCTTCCGGCTCAACGAGCTGATCGCCATCTACCCGATCACGCCCTCCTCGACCATGGCCGAGCTGTGCGACGAATGGGCGGCCGCCGGCCGGACCAATCTCTGGGGCGAAGTCCCGCGCGTCGTCGAGATGCAATCCGAAGGCGGCGTCGCCGGCGCCATCCATGGCGGCCTGCTCGGCGGCGTGCCCACGACGAGCTTCACCGCGTCGCAGGGCCTGCTGCTGATGATCCCGAATCTCTACAAGATCGCCGGCGAACTGCTTCCGCTCACGCTGCATGTGAGCGCCCGCGCCCTCGCCGCGCAGGCGCTTTCGATCTTCGGCGACCACCAGGACGTGATGGCCTGCCGGGCGACGGGTTGCGCCCTGCTGTGCAGCAACTCCCCGCAGGAGGCGCACGACCTGGCGCTGGTCGCCCACGCCGCCAGCTATCGCTCGCGCGTGCCGTTCATCCATTTCTTCGACGGATTCCGCACCTCGCATGAGGTCTCCAAAATCGCGCTCCTTTCCAACGACGATCTGCGCGCCGTGGTCGACGAGGCCGACATCGTCTCATTCCGCGCGCGGGCGATGACGCCCGACAGGCCCACGCTCCATGGCACGGCGCAGAATCCCGACGTCTATTTCCAGGGCCGCGAGGCGGTCAACCGCTTCTATCAGGAGGTGCCGGCCATGGTTCAGGCCGCGATGGACCGGCTCTTCGCCGCCACCGGCCGGAGCTATCATCTGTTCGACTACCACGGCCATCCCGAGGCCGAACGCGTGATCGTGTCCATGGGCAGCAGCGTTGAAACCCTTTCCGAAACGGTCGATTGGCTGGTGGCGCGCGGCGAGAAAGTCGGCGTCGTTGCCGTGCGTCTTTTCCTGCCCTTCGACGTGAAGGCATTCCGGGCCGCCCTGCCGCGGACGGTGAAGGCCATCGCCGTGCTCGATCGCACCAAGGAACCCGGTTCGATGGGCGAGCCGCTTTATATGAACGTTGTCGGCGCGCTCGCCCAGGGGGGGCCGGCCGCGGGCGCCGGGCCGCGCATCATCGGCGGTCGCTACGGACTCGGCTCGAAGGAATTCACGCCCGGCATGGCGCGCGGCGTGTTCGATCATCTCGCGACCGGGGAACCGCGCCACTCCTTCACCATCGGCATCAATGACGACGTCACCGGCACCTCGCTGCCCTACGACGCCGATTTCGACATCGAGGCGGCCGACGTGCGGCGCTGCGTGTTCGTCGGCCTCGGCGCCGACGGCACCGTGGGGGCCAACAAGAACTCGATCAAGATCATCGGCGAGCAGACCGACAATTTTGCCCAGGGCTATTTCGTCTACGATTCGAAGAAGTCGGGCTCGATGACGGTCTCGCACCTGCGCTTCGGACCGCGTCCGGTCCGCGCGCCCTATCTCATCCGCCAGGCCGGCTTCGTCGCCTGCAGCCAGTTCAGCTTCATCGGCGGCTCCTCCGACGTGCTCGGTTACGCCGCGCCGGGCGCCACGATCCTGGTCAATTCGCCGCACCCGCCCGGGGAAACCTGGCGGAAGCTGCCGCGCGAATGGCAGCAGACGCTGATCGAAAAAAAGCTCCGCCTTTTCGTCATCGACGCCACGCAGGTGGCGCAGACCTGCGGCATGGGCCGGCGTACCAACACCGTTTTGCAGACCTGTTTCTTCGCGCTCTCCGGCGTGCTGCCGCCGGACGAGGCGATCAAGCAGATCAAGAAGGCGATCGACAAGACCTACGGAAAAAAAGGCGAGCAGATCGTGAAGATGAACTATGCCGCGGTCGACGCCGCGCTGGCCGGCCTGTGCGAGGTGAAAATCCCCTCCGAGGCGGCGGCCGACGCGGTGGCCACCGTGCCGCCGTCGTTCGCCCACGCGCCCGAGTTTGTGCGGAAGGTCACCGCCCGCCTTCTCGCCAACCAGGGCGATCTCATGCCGGTCAGCGCCATGCCGGTCGACGGCTGCTGGCCGACCGGAACGTCGCGCTTCGAGAAGCGCAACATTGCGCTCGAAGTGCCGGAATGGGACCCGGCCGTGTGCATCCAGTGCAACAAATGCGTGATGGTCTGTCCGCACGCCGTGATCCGCGCGAAGTTTTTCGATCCGGCCGAACGGGCCCACGCGCCGCAGGGCTTCCTCTCAGTCCCGTTCCGCTCGAATGAATTTCCCGGCCAGCATTACACGCTGCAGGTCGCGCCCGAGGATTGCACCGGCTGCACGATTTGCGTGCAGGTCTGCCCGGCCAAGGACAAGACCAACCCGCGCCGCAAGGCCATCAACATGGTGCCGCAGCCGCCGCGCCTCGCCGCCGACCGCGCGAACTGGGATTTCTTCCTGCAACTGCCCGATCCGGATCGCACCAGGATCGATCCGGCGACGGTGAAAAACTGCCAGTTCTTCACGCCGCTGATGGAATTCTCCGGCGCCTGCTCCGGCTGCGGCGAAACGCCGTATCTCAAGCTCCTCACCCAGCTCTTCGGCGACCGGCTGCTGGTCGCCAACGCCACCGGCTGCTCCTCGATCTACGGCGGCAACCTGCCGACGACGCCGTATTGCACCGATCGTGCCGGCCGCGGCCCCGCCTGGGCCAATTCCCTCTTCGAAGACAACGCCGAGTTCGGCTTCGGCCTCCATCTGGCCGTCGAACAGCGCGTCCGCACCGCCCGCGAGCTGCTCGCGAAGTTCGGCCTGACCGTCGGCGCCGAGCTTGTCCAGGCGCTGCTCAACGCCGACCAATCGACGGAGGCGGGCATTGCCGCCCAGCGCGGCCGCGTCTCCCTCCTGCGCCAGGCGCTCCGGCCGCTGCCCGGCCCGGAGGCGCGCTGGCTTGAATCGCTGGCCGACGATCTCGTTCGGAAAACCGTCTGGATCATCGGCGGCGACGGCTGGGCCTACGACATCGGTTACGGCGGCCTCGATCACGTGCTGGCCTCCGGCGCCAACGTCAAGGTGCTCGTGCTCGACACCGAGGTCTATTCCAACACCGGCGGCCAGGCGTCGAAATCCACGCCGCTCGGCGCAGTGGCGAAGTTTGCCGCCGGCGGAAAGGCCATCGCGAAAAAGGATCTCGCCCTCATGGCCATGCAGTACGGCCACGTCTATGTCGCGCATGTCGCCTTCGGCGCCAAGGATAGCCAGACGGTCGCCGCTTTCCGCGAAGCCGAGTCCTACGACGGTCCCGCGCTCATCATCGCCTATGCCCATTGCATCGCCCACGGCTTCCCGCTCCACCTCGGCGCCGACCAGCAGAAGCTCGCGGTCGACAGCGGATACTGGCAGCTCTTCCGTTACGATCCGCGCCTGGCCGGCAAGGGCGAGTCGCCGCTCCGGCTCGACTCCGGCGCCCCCAAGGGCGAACTCGCCAGGTTCACGGCCAACGAAACGCGATTTGGCATTCTCAAAAATGTCGCGCCCGAGCGCGCCGCCGAGCTTTCCGCCCGCGCCCAAACCGACGTGAACCGCCGCTACGCCCTTTACCGCCATCTCGCCGCGCTGGCCTCCGACGGCACCTCCGCCGCCACTCCGCCGCCGGCGCCGGCCAAACCTTAGCTCGATCACCTTATGAAGCTCGCCACCAACTACCTCGGACTGAAACTCAGCAATCCTCTTGTGGTCGGAGCTTCGCCCTTTTGCGACGACGTCCACGTCGCCCGTGAACTCCAGGACGCGGGCGCATCCGCCATCGTGATGCGCTCGCTTTTTGAAGAGCAGATCGATTCCGAGCAGCGCGCGCTGGCCCATCATGTCGAGACGCCGGCGGAAAGCTACGCCGAGGCCACGTCGTATTTTCCCGGTTTCGCGGAATACCAGCTCAGCCCGGACCAGTATCTCCGCCAGATCGACAACCTGCGGAAATCGCTCACCATTCCGGTCATCGCCTCGCTCAACGGCTGCCGTCCGGGCGGCTGGATCGAATACGCCCGCCGCTTCGAGGGCGCGGGCGCGGACGCGATCGAGCTGAATCTCTACCATCTGCCGACCGATCCGAAAATGTCCGCCGAGGAGGTCGAGGCCGAGATGCTCAAGACCGTCCAGATGGTGACCAATTCGGTGCGGGTGCCGGTGGCGGTGAAGCTCTCGGCTTTTCACACCTCGCCGGCGCAGTTCGTCCTGGCCTTGGAGCAGATGGGCGCGGCGGGCGTCGTGCTTTTCAACCGTTTTTACCAGCCGGATTTCGACCTCGACCAGCTCGAGGTCGAGCCGCACCTCCATTTGTCCGAGCAGGCCGAGCTGCTCCTCCGCCTGCGCTGGCTGTCGATCATCTCGCCGCATCTGCGCGGCTCGCTGGCCGCGAGCGGCGGCGTGCATTCCACCGAGGACGTGGTCAAGGCGCTGCTCGCCGG
>Ga0335082_10006713_pt1 | contig 12545 bp, 9 predicted proteins | sample Lox_Sample_41_FD_206718 | JGI IMG/M metagenome (GOLD analysis project Ga0335082, IMG submission 206718) | Soil microbial communities from Loxahatchee National Wildlife Refuge, Florida, United States - Lox_Sample_4.1 | ecosystem: Environmental > Terrestrial > Soil > Wetlands | place: USA: Florida...
GAAATCAGGTTCAACGCGGCTGGGGCAATTCCCACCACAGTGGCCGGCGCGCCGTTCAGAATAATCGTGCTTCCAACCAATGCGCGGCTCGCGCCGAAATGCCGCTTCCAGAGGCCCTCGCCAACCATCGCCACGGGAGCAGCGCCGGGTTTCTCCTCATCGTCAGTGAAAGCTCTGCCGGCAAGGGGCGCAAGGCCAAGCACGCGCGTGAGCGCCGGACTGATGCGGTTGCCAGAGAGTTGCTTCGGCTCTCCGGCGCCGCTCAGCGTAACCGCTCCGAACCCGATCGCCGCCAGCTCATCGAAAGTTTGAGTTTGCTCGCGCCACGACACAAAGTTCAACACCGACGCGCCGAAGTTCGGCAGATTCAGTTTGTCGTTCTTCTCGGCCACCTGGACCAGTCGATCCGGATCGGCAAATGGCAGCGGCCGCAGCATCACGGCATTTACCGCGCTGAAAATCGTGGTGTTCGCGGCGATTGTCAGTGCAACCGTCAAGATAACCGCGATGGTAAAGAGCGGTGTCTTGCGCATCATGCGCAGAGCGTAGCCAAGATCGTTCCAAAACACCTGAACCCCTCCCCTCTGGCATTAGACTGATCCGCTCCGAAGGGGTTTGACCAAATGTTCATTGGATAACATTCTTGCATCAACACAAGCTTGACGCGACTGAAACAAAAGCGACATACTGGGCGCAATAGGTCCGAATCTTTCGGTCAGGGGGTAGTATGTTCAACTTTGCCAGCTCAAGCACTCGCGTAACCACGTTCGCGGTCCGGTTTCTCGGCCTCGCCGTTCTCTTGGCGATCAGCGGGGCGTCGCTGTTCGGCCAGACTCAGGCCATCAACGGCAGTATTCGTGGACGTGTGACGGATCCTGTGGCCGCCGCCATGCCCAAAGCGACTGTCAGTGTAACCAACACGGCCACCGGCTACACGCGTGAGGTCGATTCGAATGAGGAGGGCTACTACGTCATTCCGAACCTTCCCCTCGGCACATACACCGTCACGTTCAAGAAAGATGGCTTCCAAACCGAGCGCCACACCAACGTAACTCTGGACGCCGGAACGGAAGCAGTGCTTGAAGTTCAGCTTAAAGTCGGTTCCGTGGCCACTACCATCGAAGTGACCAGCGGCGCTCCGGTGCTCGAGCCCTCTCGGATCAATACCGGGCGCACGATAACTTTCGAGGAAGTGGACAACCTGCCGCTGTCGTCGCGCAATCCATACAACTTCATCATCTTCCAGCCCGGCATGAGCGGACATCCAAACCCCGAACTCGGCATTCCGCGCACGCTGAACACGAATGGCCTGCTGGATCGAATCAACTATCAGTTAGATGGCATGGTGGATACTGAATCCGACCGCTACGGCCTGCGCTTGTTACCGATCTCCGACATCTACGTGCGCGAAGTTCAGACCGTTTCTAACAGTTTTGCCCCGGAATTCGGTCAGACGGCCGGCAACATCTACAATGTCATTTCAAATTCCGGAACCAACACTTTTCATGGCGAGGGCTACTTTATCGGCCGCCCGCCGGACGCCGTTGCGCGGACGATTCTCCTTGCCTCAAACAAGCCGAATCCGAGCATCGACCTGCACGACTATGCCTTCAACGCAGGCGGACCGATCATAAAGGATAAGCTGTTCGTCTTTGGCGGTTATGAACACTTGCTGCGCGGAACCCCGGTACCAGTAACGATCGATCCGGCCGCGGCTGCGCAAATTGGGATTCCGGCGTCTCAGCTCGATACTTCGCCCACGGTGCAGCACGTCCAGTTTCTCGACTTACGCGTCGACTGGAATATCAATTCCAAGAACCAGGCCTTCTTCCGCTACGACTATTTCCGCAACGTTTACCCCTTCAACACGCAGAATGGCGGCTTGAACGCGCTCGGCTCTGGCGTTGATTTCCAGGACCGCGGGCACGTCGGCGGCTTCCAACTCCTAACGACGTTTTCACCTACAGCCCTCAACGAATTTCGTGCTTCCGAGCCCTATCGCAACGAGCAGCACGTAGCCGACGCGCTCACTGGTCCGGGACCTGAGATCGTCATTACCGGCATTGCAACCTTCAACGGCACGCACTCGGCGGGCGACCGGTACGGTGAGAAGATTCCGAGTTTCAGCGACCACTTCACAAAAATCCGCGGGAGCCACACCTACAAGATGGGTTTCGCCTGGCAGATGAACAACGACAATCAAATCGGCGACGTGTTCAGCTCCTACACGTTCCCCAGCATTGCCGCGTATCTGTCGGCCAAGAGCGGCGCAACTCCGATGTCTTACTCGACGTTCCAGACCGTTCTGGGCACACCGGGGGCGTCCTACAAATCGTATTACTACAACTTCTACGTGCAGGACACGTGGCAGATCCGGCCGAACCTTTCCATGACCTATGGCGTCCGCTGGGACCGTTTCCAGGCGCCTGGCGGCGAGGCCAACGCACCGTTCGTCTACACGCAGCACTTCGACACGCCGAGCCGTGACTGGGCTCCGCGTTTGGGCCTGGCCTGGTCGGTACGGCCCAAGACCATCGTCCGTGCCAGTTGGGGTATGTTCTACGAGGCTCCGCCGACGAACCTCTGGTACAACTCCTTCGTCAATGACGGCTCCACTAAGGCGTTTACGGACACCTTCTCGCCGACGTCAGCAAATGCACCCGCCTTCCCCAACGTGTTTTCGTTCCTTCCTGGCGCAACGTTGCCCGCGATTCCGAGCATCTTCTCGGTGACGCCGAAATTCAAGAACGCGTACGCGCTCAACACCAGCATCCAGGTGGAGCAGCAGCTCTTCACCAACGACAAGATCACCGTCGGTTATGTAAACACCGGAGCGCGCGATCTCGGCTACGAGCGCGACATGAACCTGATCAATCCCACCAGCTTCCTGGCAGACGGCCGGCCGGTATTCTCCACCGCGATCAATGCCGGCACTCGCTTGTTCCCGCAGTTCAATGGGATCACTTTGCAAGACGTAGGCGCGGTGTCCAACTACAACGCCATGATCGTGAGTTATCTGCACCGTTTCGGTGAAGGCTTCCAGCTGAGCGCCAACTACACCTGGTCGCACTCCATCAGCGATGCGCCCGACGCCAACAGCTTCGAACAAAGCCTGGTAATACAAAACCCGTTCAGCCGCGCCTACGACCGCGGCAACTCGATCGTCAACCGGCCGCAAGCGTTCAACATGAGCGCTTTCATCTCGCCGACGTTCAACGCGAGCAACTCGTTTGTGAAACATCTGATCAACGGGAACCAGCTGACCATGCTGGCTAACCTGGCCGTTGGCGATACTCAGAATGAAACGGGCAACCTCAATCTCAACAACGATCCGGTCGGCGCCGCCGTACAGCGTCCTTTGTACGTGGGTCGCGACACCCTGCGTACCGGCAACATCTACCAGGTGGACATGCGCTACACGCGCCAGCTGTTTAAGTGGAAGGAGCGCTTACAAGGAAAGTTCCTGGCCGAGGCAAACAATGCGTTCAACACGCGCAACGTAACGACCATCAATACCAAGGCAACGGTCAACGCCCAGGGAATTATCACGGCTGCACCATCGCTCGCGCCAACTTCGACCGTACTTGAAGGCCGCCTGATCCAGCTCGGAATCCGCGCCGACTGGTAGCGTTATATCGGGCGGGCTCCTTTGCACTTCGCCACGATTACCGTGATGTCGTCCTGCTGTTCCTGAGGGCTGAATTGCCGGACCTCATCGACGATGGAAGAAATGAGGGCTTTCGGAGGAAGCTCGCGGCGTTTCTGTAGCGCATCGATCAGGCGCTGTTCGCCGAATTCTTCGCCGGCGTCGTTGAACGATTCCGTCACGCCATCGGTGTACAGTACCAGCATGTCCTCCGGCGCGAGATCATGCTCGGCGATTTCACAATCCCACTCCGGGAAGATACCGACCACAGTAGCCGTCGAGCCCAGCCTTTCGACACCACCCTCGCGCCCGAGAACCAAAGCCGCCAGATGCCCGCAGTTCGCGTAACGAAGCCTCCGCGTCCGGTCGTCATACTCGGCATAGAAGAGCGTAGCGTATGCACTCTCACTCGTATTCTCGTAAAAGAGCTGATTCACGGCGCGCAGCAAGCGTTCCGGCTCATCCGATGCGATCGCACAATGACTCCGCAGGCTCGCTTGCAGGTTCGCCATGAGAAGCGCCGCCGCGATTCCTTTGCCGGAAACGTCTGCGATGACCAATCCGAAACGGCCGTGACCCAATTCGAGAAAATCGTGATAATCGCCGCCGACCTGCCGAGCCTGAATGCAAGCCCCCGCATAGTCGAGCGATTCCATCACGGGCAGTGTCTGCGGAAACAGCCGAGCCTGTACCTGCGTTGCAATCTCGATTTCCTGCGCGGCACGCCGTTCCGCTTCGAGCTTCTCCGCTATCAGCCGCCGTTGCGCTTCGATTTCACGATTCTTTTCGTCATAACCAACAAGGGCAAACGTATTCCCGTCGATGTCCCGGAATTCGGTGAAGACCCCGCCCCAAACGGATTGCCGCTCGCTGGAGGGTTCCGGCGCTGACGCAAGGCGATAGTCGAAGCGCCTCAGACGTGGAGCGAAATGGAACCGAACCCCGCGTCTGCGCCACTCTTCGTACTTCACGATCACGTTTTCGGTCACGAAAACGATTCCGGTCGGCTTTCCGATCAGCCTGCACTCCCAGGATTCCGGCCTTGGCTCGACCAAGGCGAGGACCGTGTTACCGTCCGGAGGTGACACGGCAACCCACCGGTCACCTGTCTGCAGCCGGGCGTCAAATGCGAGATGAAAACCCAGCTGATCGACAAAGAACCGCAGACTCTTATCCTGATCGCGAACAAACACATTAATAGCGTGAATCCCCAAGAACGGAACAGTGCCATCCACAGCAGCGATTATACGGCTTGCATTGTGCCGTCTGCCTCAAGTGCGATCAATTCCCCGCGAAACGGGCGATATCATTGAATATCGTAGCGAGCGCCTTTCGAAACTCCACCGAATCGTTCACCTCAAACAGCCGTGGGTCGACCGGCTTGAGCAACCCGAAAAGTTCATCCATCGTCAGTCCGCCTGAGTTGGGAAGGCTGAGCGGCGAAGAACCCAGCCCGCCGCGCCCGCGAGTCCTTTGCAGGCCAGTGCTACTCTCGACTGCCGGGCTCATCTCCGGCGTAAGTCTCGGCATCGGGCGGTAACGCAGATAGTAGACCCTGCTATTGGCGCTAGGAGCTGCATGAATCGGCTGCAGATTGGCTTTGTCGAATGCCATCGGCCCGCTCAGCACAATCACCGCGTGCAGCGTACCCGCATCGTCCGATCCAGGAAGGCGTTTTTGAACCTGCGATAGAAAGAACTGCGCATTCTCATCGCGATGCTCGAGCGACTTCAAATCGATCTTGTTCTGGTCGCCCGCGCCGAGAGCCTCTTTCAGTTTGGCCCAGTCGAGGTCGTGCGTCATGGATTGCTCGAATATGACGCGTCGCCGTTCCAGGTCGACTATCGCTATTCCGAACGAACCGTTATTCACCTTGATTTCGGACAATACCTTGACTTCCGGTATCAACGAGCCGATGGTCACATGTCCACGCCGCTGCACCCGTGTAGTCGCCGGTTGCTCCGTCGACGATCCGTTCACCAGCAGGTCGATCCGCACGGGGCGCTTGGTTTCGACCTTCAGGTTCAGCCGGCCCAGTTCAGACGGCAAATACCAGGAATCAGGTGGATCCTCCGATGGCAACAACTCAACCGGAGGCAGGTCGCGCCAGGCATCCGGCAGCGGATCACGACGCGGCGCATCCACTCGCAGAACTTTGCGCATGACCGCGTGTTCCTTGGTGTCCGTCACCAGCAAACCCAGTGAGACCTGGTATTCACCAGGGAGGACGAAGGCGTTTTGTCTATAGATCGACTCGGTGCGAGCGGCAGCAGAGTCAACATTGTCCAAAGGAAGCGAATTGTGATTCTGATAAATCCTGCCGGATGCATCGCGGACTTGAACTAGCATCAGAATCTTGCCTTGCCCCTGATGCTTGACCCGTTCCGCCCCATCCACCTGCAATTCGATCCGGACCATCATCCGCTGATGCACGCTGAGCACCGGCGTGCCGATGTGCGTTGACCATCGAAAGTGCGTGTGTTGCTCTTTTTCCGGCCAGTGGTCGAAGTCCAAGTTCGAGAAGACTGAATCGAGCGACCCGCCTGGCACGTCGGCCATGACGGTCTTGAGGGCTAGGAACGCGAAAAGTGCAACTAAACTCCGGCTCATCCGATGGATTTTAGGTCGATGATACAAGGACGCGCACATCGCTCGCGAGGTTCCGCGGGACCGCTCTAATGCACCAGCTGGTCGACCTTCCAACTGCCGTCTTCGTTCATGTGAAATTGAAACTTGACCGGCGTGTCCGGGCTGAAGTTGCCTTTCTTTATGCCCATGAGCGGTAGAGGATTCGGAAAGCAGGAGTGCTGAATCTTGACCAAGGTCTTCGTCTCAACGACTTTCGTTCCATTGTCGCCATCGCGAATCGAGGGCACATCGTCCACCAGCAACATGAATTCGCCTCGCACTTGGACGTAGGGTTGGCGATAATTCGGATCCTGGTAAACCACGTCATCGTTGAACTTGAGGTCGCGGCCTTTCTGACTCAGGCGCGCAGTCGTACGTTCCTGAGAAACCTGGCTCGGCCGTTCCCACAACTCATTTTCGACGCCGCACTCGACTTGCGGTCCCGTCAATGAGACTTGTTCGCCATCCAGATTCACAGGTTGGGCCTCCAGTGTCGACTTGACCCGTTCGCCATTGAAGTCCTTACTGCAGCCGGCGCAAAAGACGGCAAGAACGATCAGGACGACAAAGGGCCTATAACAACTCATCATAAGTGTTCTGAACCCTGAGCTTACGTGCTTCCGTGAGGGCCTGTCAAGAAAGGAATTGGTCAACCTCGGCACGTGCCGGCGCCGATGCTTGTGCGCCCATCCGAGTAACCGAAATTGCCGCAGCCGCGTTGGCAAACTGCAGCGCGCCACTTACGTCGCGGCCTTCCGTCAGGGCCACGGCCAGAGCGGCGTTGAACGTATCTCCAGCGGCAGTTGTATCGCGCGCATTCACGGCGAACCCGGCGCTGAACAGCTCGATTTCGCCATCGCAATAGAAGCATCCCTGATCGCCCAGCTTCAGCACCACGGCGCCCGGCCCTCGCTCCCGCAACAGGCGCGCTAACGCCGGAGCGTCGGAGACGGAAACACGTCCAGGCGGCATGCCAAGCAGAATCAGCGCCTCGGTTTCGTTGGGCGTTAGAATATCGACGCTGGCCAGCAAGTCCGGCGAAAGAGGTTGCGCGGGAGCAGGGTCCAGCATCGTGCGAGCCCCCTCCGCGCGCGCCAGCTTCAGCGCCGCCGCCACGGTGTTCAATGGCGATTCGAGTTGAAACAAAACGAAGCTCGCGCCGCGGAACACGGGCCGCATAGCCTCGACTTCCGAAGAAGCGAGCGCATGATTCGCGCCCGATGCCACTACAATCGAATTCTGCCCCGACTCCTCTACCCAAATCAGCGCAACGCCCGTGGGGTGCGCGCGCGTGGAGTGAACGGCCGTCACATCGACCCCGGCGGCCGAAAGACTCGCCTTGAGATGATCGGCGAACACGTCGTACCCGACGCGTCCCACTATCCGGACCACGGCCGATTTCGCAGCGAGCTTTGCGGCAGCGTAAGCCTGGTTGGCGCCCTTGCCGCCGGGAATCATCTGAAAATCGCGCCCCAGCACAGTCTCGCCGGGTGCAGGCAGACGGTCCACCGCAACGACAAAATCCATGTTGAGGCTGCCAACGACGACGATCGCCGTCATCGGCTGAGATCGATGCCGAACTTCTTCAGTTCCTCAGCGTAATAGCGCCGATGCAGCAGATCCCATTCCTCGGTGCCTTCGGGGATTTCCTTCTTTTGCGAACGGATCTTGGTGCGCGCCGCCCGGTCGACCTTCTCTTCCACGGCCAGCAATTCCGTCATCGCTTTAACGATCTCCAGCCGGACATCGTTGGCATCCTTCTTCAGACGAAACTCGCGCGCTTTGCGAATGGACGCCACAAGTTTATGCGAAATATCGTTGATCTTGTCGCGCGACAGCTTCATGTTGTCGCCGCTGTCACGCCCGGAAGCCCGGATCACTTTGCGCTGGGAGATCAGCGTGTTCTTGATCCGCCGGAACATCTCCTGATAGCTGACGCCTTCGCGCCGCATATAGTCGCTGTATTGAGCAAGCAGCTCGCGCACTTCGTCATTCAGGCGATCCTCGACCTGAAGCTCCTCTTCGACGATTCCGCTGATCATTTCCGTCGCGGCATTCAAGTCGGTAGTTTCGATGATCTGCGGCGTCATTCGCCTTACGAGTTGCCGGGACAGGTAAGCGATGAATTCTCTGCTAAGCAGCATTGTTAAGCAAATTGAAGCAGCGACTGGTCTTGCCGCCCGATCCTTTGATCCTCCTCATCGCGACAGACTGATAGCCGTTCTCAATTCTCGCACAATTCGTGACGATCACACGCGCACGGCCGCCGACCCCCAAGTCTGCTTTGCCCGCCTCAGTTCGGCAGCTCGCCCTGGTGGTTGTCGATAAACTCCTGGTCGATCGCCTTTCGGCCGCGAAATCCCTCCTGCACCCCGTGCCAGAAATGAATCCCGGACTCACCCAGTTTCCAGCAAAGATACACTTCCTCGTCATGAAACAAGGTAGGGAAATCGATCAGCCCGATATCCAAATCCTTAATCAGACACCCAAACTCCTGGACCTTCTCGACCGCATCTTTGAGTCGCTGCAGGACAGCTTCGCGATGCTTCTTCTGCTCCGCCAATTGCGAGTGGTCTAGTTGCACCCCGCCCATCATCATCACGTGGCGCGAAAGGCTTTGCCGCTCGGCCTCCGCTTCTTGGTATTCGGATTTCAGCGAAATCGCTTCCCGGATTACGGATTCGACTTCCGGAAGAAGCGCTTCTGCCTGTTGAATGTTGAAAAACCTGGGCATCCCGATTGTCCGCGGTACTACTTCTCAGTCGCGCCGACGTAAATGGATACAAGAGAACTACCGAATGGCGGCTGAGCCGATTATAGCAATGCAGCCCCGCGGACCGTCAGCGTTCGTTATGCTTGGAAACAACTGAAACACTTGGCTTACATGATCAAAGTGAGGCAGGCTGCTGGCGCTATGCGCCATGCTGGTGATCACAACTGTCTCGCTCTTGCCCGGCCACGGTCACGAATGCGATTCCCTTCACGTTTCTGGGCGCGCTGGTCTTCTCCACCATTCGAGCGCGCAGCGTGAGGATTCCGCAAGAGGCGATCATCGGCATCAGCTATGCCGTGGCATCGGCCGCCGCGATTCTAGCCATGAGCAATCCATCGCACAGACTGAACATCTCAAGGAGATGCTGGTCGGCAACATTCTGACAGTTTCCTGGTCCGAGGTGCGCCTCACAGCCATCATCTACGGCATTATCGGCCTGTTCCACTACATCTTCCGCAAGAAGTTCCTGCTCATCTCGATGGATGAGGAAGCAGCCGAGAAGCAAGGCCTATCGATACGCTTCTGGGTTTTCCTGTTCTACGCCTCGTTCGGCTTCGTAGTAACGTCCTCGGTGGCGATCGCCGGAGTGCTGCTCGTCTTCTGCTATCTCATCGTCCCATCCGTCGGCGCGATGCTCTACGCGAGACAAATCGGCCCACGCCTGGCGATCGGCTGGACCATGGGAACTCTGGTATCGGCCCTCGGCGTCTATCTCTCACTCAAAGTCGATCTCCCGACGGGCGCCACGATCGTCTGCACCTTCGGAATCATCTTGATCCTGATGGCCGCCTTCAAGGGAGTGGTCAAGCGCGCCCTGGCATAGTGCGTTCGTTTTATCCGTGTGAATCCGTGTCCCTCCGTGGCCTTAATACGTTTGTATCGTCCGCTTCTGGCGGGGCCCCTGCACATAAGGCGCAACCAGGCTCTCATTGCCGTCCTTATCCACAGCCTTCACGCCAAACACGAACTCATCAATCGACACATCCGGCAACGTATACTCACTGACCTTCCCGACAAAAATGTCGCTCTCCCAATAAGGCGCCGTCGTCGACCGCATGACAATCGCGTAGCCCGCCAAATCAGCCTCCGGATTCTCGTGCTTCCACTTCAGTAGCGCGTCATACCGCGACTTGCCACGCGTCAGCAGCAGCGTCGGCGCCTTTCGCCCGAAGCGCTCCACCTCTTCCATCGTCGCCGGCGACTTGGGCGCCCAAGCCAGAGACGCCGCCGCGGCGGCATTCATCTTCACCACTCGTACGATATACGGCACCGACGTGTTCGCGAACGTATCGGTCACAGAATGCTGATTGGCGAAATTCTCCTGCGGCGAAGAAAATCGGACAGCAGCGAATCCTTCCTGATTGAACGGCGTATGGTCGCCACCGCGGCCCAATCGATCAGCCCGGTACATCAGATCGACACGCATCGAAGGCAGATACCGCTGCCCCATATCGCGGATGTATCGCGCCAGCTGCCGCGATGTCGAATCCAACGGATCTTCGCTAAACACGTTCACGCGAGAATTCTCAGTACGCCCGTTACCCGATGTATCACTCCCAATAATGTCGTTATTCAACACTGCTTCGATCTTGTGATTCTCCTTATGCGCTTTTTCGGCGTACAAGGTGCTTCCGAGCAAGCCATTCTCTTCGCCGGCAAAGGCGACAAATACCAGAGTCTTCTCGAATTCATACTGGCTCATTACACGCGCCAGCTCCATCACGCACGCGGTCCCGCTGCCGTCGTCGGTGACACCCGGCGCGTCGAGATTGGGATCGCGCGGTGGGCGCTGGGCGGCTGCACTTCCAGCGGGCGGGGTCTCGCCCGGTCCGAGCGGAGCTCCACCTGCGCCACGATCGAGCACGATCGTATCGTAATGCCCGCTAATAATGATCCGCTGCTCCTTGTTTACGGTTCCGGGCAACACTGCTACAACGTTGTAAAGATCCACGTCGTTGGGGATACGCGACCCGCGCGTATCGTCCTTCTTCAAACGGTACTGATCGTAGCTGACCTCCAGCCTCGGACTGTAGCTGCGGAACTGCTCGTAGATCCACTTCCGGGCGGCCCCGATCCCTCGAACCGGATCATCCTGCGTAGAAAATGTATTGCGCGTCCCAAAGGCCTCCAGCTTCTTGAGAATCGTCGCAATGCGATCCTCGGAAACTTCCGAAACCACTTTGGTGACCTGCGGATTTAGCGTCTTATATTGCGCGGAAATCGAAATCGCCCCAAGCAGGCTGGCGCACGTCACAAAAAGGCGGATCTTCATATTAGGTAATGATAGACGACCTCACACAGCGAAAGGTAACCGCCGCCTAAGTAACGGAGGAGACCGCCATACTACAATTCTCTTTGGGACAGACCAGCGATACAAATCGGACGGTGAACACACTCGGTCTGGTGATGACCGGCGGCGGTGCTCGCGGCGCCTATCAAGCCGGAGTTCTCAAAAGAATAGGCGAGATCGACTGGGTCCGCTCCTACGGCAATCCGTTCCCGATCATCGGTGGAGCTTCCGCGGGGGCTATCAATGGCGCAGCTATCGCTGTCGGCAGCAACGATTTTGTCTCTGCGGCTCAAGCCCTCGCGCAGCTTTGGGCACGCCTGGAACCCTCAGACGTCTTTCGATGCGACGCGCTGTCGCAGGCGCGAAACTCACTTACCTGGATTGTCGACCTATCGTTCGGTGGTGTACTAGGCGGAGGCAACGCACAGTCACTCCTGGATTCCAGCCCTTTGAGGTATTTCCTCGACAAACACATTGATTGCGATCAGATCCAAGCCAATATCGATGACGGCCACCTGTACGCCTTCGCGATTTCAGCTACGAACTACAATTCCGGCAAGAGCTATCTTTTCATTCAAGGCAAGGAAGGCCACCCGGTTTGGAAGCGCGTGCGCCGTGTAACGCTGGCGACCAAGATCACCGTCGACCATCTCTGCGCTTCGGCCTCAATCCCCATCGTCTTTCAACCCGTAAAGCTTCACACCAACAAAGGAACAGCGTATTTTGGCGACGGCTGCGTGCGCCTTCAACAGCCTCTCAGTCCGGTAATCCGCTTGGGTGCGCAAAAGATCCTGGCGATCGGCGTTCGCGGCGAGAATCTGGAACATCAGAAAGAGGACGCGATGGATGGACGCGATCCTTCCATAGGGCAGGTGCTAGGCGTGCTGCTCAACGTCATGTTCCTCGATCACCTGGCCACCGACGTTGAGCATCTGGACCGCCTGAATCAACTGATTCGCAGCGGTCATATCAGCCAAACGGGTGCGTCTTCGGCGGAACAGATGCGCTCCTTGTCGGCGTTAATTCTTTCGCCGTCGGTCGATTTATCGCAGCTCGCCGCGCAGTATCAAAGGGACATGCCCTATCTGGTCACCTATTTTGTAAACGGCTTGGCGCGCGATGCAGCCTCCTGTTCGGATCTGATGAGTTACTTGCTATTCACCCCTCGTTACACGAAAGCTCTGATCGACATTGGCTACAACGATGCG
>Ga0335082_10006714_pt1 | contig 12545 bp, 10 predicted proteins | sample Lox_Sample_41_FD_206718 | JGI IMG/M metagenome (GOLD analysis project Ga0335082, IMG submission 206718) | Soil microbial communities from Loxahatchee National Wildlife Refuge, Florida, United States - Lox_Sample_4.1 | ecosystem: Environmental > Terrestrial > Soil > Wetlands | place: USA...
TGCTGAGAATGTCCCCGGTATCAGAAGAGCTACGGGTTTTTTGGCCGGGATATATGCTTGGTACGGAATCACGGCTTTCGCGCTCTTCATAGAATCCTCGTCAAAACACCGTCTAGAAAAAATAATCAAGTGGGTGGGAGTGGTGGCGTGTTTGCTCATTACCACAAATAACTTGATAAATTATGTGAAGAACAAAGAGATCATCGGTCGGCTCAGTGCTTTCAGGAACATAAGCTGGTTTGCAATAAAGGATACTCCGAAAGAATCGCTTCAGTATTGGCTAGACAGAACCGGAGAGGGGGAAGCATTAATCTGTTATAGCGCTGGCAATGCGCCGGTTGCTTGTTCTTACGCGGAAATCTACGCAGCTATAGCAGGATTTAGAAATTGGAACAGGCTCCCTGAACTGCCTGTTAGAGCTTTTGATTGGAAAGCGCAGAAAATTACAACGCTGAACGTTGATCTTTGGGAGACATACTATTTCTTTCACTAGAGCTTATAATTGCCGGACACAAGTTTGCCAGCCCTCTCTAGATCGAGCAAGAGACAACTACACGTTTACGATGACGATGCCCTTGGGCTCGAGGTAGTAGTCCAGCGCCTCTGGGCCGTGCTCCCGGCCCAGGCCGCTGGACTTTACACCGCCAAACGGGAGTTCATCATAACCGTAGTGAAGCGAGTTTACCCACACGTTACCCGCCTGGAGCTTATCAATAGCCTTATTAGCGTATATGAGATTGCGTGTCCAGATTGACGAGCCGAGGCCGAACTCGGAAGCGTTGGCCTTCTCGATGGCTTCATCAATAGTCTTAAAAGTGTAAACCGGCAGCGCCGGCCCGAAGACTTCTTCTTTGGTGACGCGCGCGTCATCGGGCACATCGCTGAGCAGCGTTGGTAGGTAGAAAAAGCCCTTGTCCAGGTCGCCGCCCTTGGCTCGCTCGCCGCCCCAAAGCGCCTTGGCACCACGAGCCTTGGCGTCTTCCACCTGTTCCTCGACCTCTTGTCTCTGAGACTCGATATGGATCGGGCCCATGCGGGTTTCTTTGCTCATGCCGTTGCCGACGGTCTTCTTTTTGAGAATTTCCAGCAATCCGCTGACAAATTTCTCGGCGACGGACTCATGAAGGAAGAGTCGTTTCACTCCGAGGCACATCTGGCCGCAGTTGAAGAAACGGCCAATGTCGGCCATCTTCACCGCCATATCTAGATTGGCGTCTTCCATGACGATCATTGGATCGCTGCCGCCGAGCTCAAGCGTGACCCGTTTGATCTCCCGCCCGGCAACTTCCATCACATGCCGCCCGACGGGCGTCGACCCCGTGAAGGCGATACGGCGGATGCGCGGATTGCGTAGGATTTCTTCGCCAACGGTGCCGCCGGGACCGGTAACAACATTGACCGCGCCCTTGGGTAATTGCTTTTGCGCTTTTCCTTCGCCAAAGGTTGCCTGCTGGATCAACTCGATCGTGCGAACCGTCGCGAGGGGAGTCGTACTCGCAGGTTTGATGATAATCGTATTCCCCGCAGCCAGGGCCGGGCCTAGCTTGGTGCCCATTAAAGTCAGCGGGAAATTCCACGGCACGATGCCGCCGCAGACGCCGATGGGCTGGCGGACTACCATGCCATACGCGCCTTTTTGCGGCAGCGGCACGTGAGAGCCGCGGACTTTCGAGGCGAGACCGGCGTAAAATTCGAGGCCGTGAACCAAGTGATGAATCTCTAAGCCGGCTTCGAACAAGGTCTTACCCTGCTCCTGAGTGAGCAGCTGCGCTATCTCTCCGGTGTTTTTCTTGATGATCTCGCAGGCGCTCATGAGCGTGTTCCCGCGGTCTTCAGCCGTGACATCGGACCATTCTTTGAAAGCATTTTCGGCTGCCTGGATCGCCTGCAGGACATCTTTCTCGTTGCCCTTGGGAGCCGTGTCCACCACGGCGCCCGTCGCGGGATTACGAACCTCGTAGGTGTCTTTGTCTACGGAGTCTACCAGCTCTCCGCCAATTAACATCTTCGCCATCAGCAAACCTCCAGGAATGTTTTCGGTAAGGGCAATTTACTTGCCTTTGAATTGGGCCGTTCGTTTTTCCAGATAAGCTTTCACACCTTCTTGACCATCCTCGCTTCCGAAGGCCTGGGCCAGAAGCTCTCGTTCGAAAGCCAAGCCGTCAGGTAACGATAACTCAAGGCCTGTTTGAATGGCCCGTTTAACTTTGCCGACAGCGAGACTACTTTTGTTCGGCACAATAAATTGGCGGGTGTAATCCATCACCTGTTCGATGAAGTTTTCTTTATCATAGATGTAATGAACGAGTCCCATCTCCAGAGCCTCTTCGAAGGCGATGGTTTTTCCCGTGGCGCAGAGCTCCAGCGCCCGGGCTTTGCCAACTAATCGCGGCAATCGTTGCGTGCCGCCCATACCCGGCATGACGCCGAGGTTGATCTCAGCCAAGCCGACGCGACCGCCTTCTTTCTTAGCGATGCGGATATCGCAGGCCATGGCGATTTCCAGACCGCCGCCCACGGCGTGACCGTTGATGGCTGCGATGACAATCTTGGGCGTGTTTTCCAAGCGGATCAAGACCTCATGGCCGTGAAGAGCGAAATTATTCTTAAAAGAAATGGGCTTGTTGGACAACATGTTGATGTCAGCGCCCGCGGAAAAAAACTTTTCCACCTTGCCGGTCAGCACAATCGCATGGACGTTGTCGTCGAAGCGCGCTTCAAGAATCGCTGCATCGAGTTCCTTTAAAAGCTCCGTCGTATAACTATTGACAGGTGGCCGGTTGATCTCCATCACCGCCACGCCGTTATCTACGCGATATTCAATCATCTTGCTCTCTGCCATAGTCGACCCTCCTGATTCGAGATCATCGGTAATCACTTAACCGGCATTCCGGAGCAAGTCAAGGGGATCACGCGCAAGTCAGACGTAGAATTCCGGCGAATTGTAGGGCCACACTTTGGGAACATTAATAATCTAGCTCCTTATAGTCCGAGGCAAGAAAATCTTAATGCCAACCGAAGCCGAAGTGAAGTTGACATGACGTCGCCTTATCGGATATTGTCCGGTCCTCGAAGTATGGGCTACCGCCTGTTCTGCGCACATTTCTGGCGCTCTCGGTCTGGGCACGCGAAAAGGCAATTTCCATTATTTTTAAACTTACATTGAAAGCGCAGCGGATAATATCTCGGAATTATGGGAATGCCGTAAAGTTGATATCAACAGCGGCGTAATAATATTTTGAACTTACGCAGCGGGAGCGCTGTATCTCAAAAAAATTCTACGCCGATAGAACATCTATTCTTGCTGACCATCTATCTGCTATTCTGCTTGAGAGTTGTCGTATAGAACCAGATGGCTACGCTTGTCGAGTCAATTTTTCCGCCCAGGACTCTGCGTCTAATCCAAAACCTGCTGGCTGAACTTGGGCTTTCACGGTCTAAGGAGGCGAGAGATTATTCGGCGTGGATGGCCAGCGCCGAGCTAAACAAGCGAGCGTCAATTAGTCAGGACCAGCTGAAAACGAAGCCCTTAATCAGTATCGTTGTTCCCTGCTACAACACTCCGGCCAAATACTTACAACCAATGGTCTATTCAGTTATAAACCAGCTCTACAAACACTGGGAACTCGTTTTGGCCAATGGATCGACCGAAGCCAAGGCTCAAGAACGCATTCAAGCCTGCCAAGATATTGATACTCGGGTGCGAGTCATTCAGCTGAAGTGTAATCTCGGTATTTCCGGGAATACCAACGAAGCAATCAAGGCCGCCAGAGGTGAATTCATTGCTTTTTTGGACCACGACGATACTCTTACTGATGATGCTTTGTTTGAGGTCGTTAAAGCAATTAATGAGCACCCTCAAGCTGGGTTGATTTATAGCGACGAGGATAAAATCGACGACCAAGGGAGGTTTCAAGACCCTCACTTGAAACCTGATTTCTCGCCCGATTTGTTGACCTACGTTAACTATATCACCCACTTTTTGGTAATCCGGCGGGACTTAATAAAGAAAGTCGGGATGCTCGATTCAACTAGGGACGGTGCTCAGGATTACGATCTGATTCTCAAGATTGCAGACTTGCGGCCCGAGATAGTTCATATTCGGAAAATTTTGTACCACTGGCGCATTACTAGAGGGTCAACCGCTCAGGACTTTGCCGTTAAACCGAAAGTCCGGCAAGCGGGGGTAGAAGCGCTCAAAGATCACTTAAGGCGAAACGAGCTAAAAGGGCAGGTCAGCGCTTTAATGGATCGCCCCGGCTTTTATCGCGTTAGCTACGACTCTCCAGCCAATCAGGAAGTCTCTTTGATTGTTGGCCGGTTCGGTTCTGGTGAATCTGCTCAAAAATGTGCTGAAAGCCTGCTAGCCAAGACCGATATTGAAGGCCTTGAGCTAGAGATTATCAGCCCGTTTAAGCTCGAAATTTCAGCTGGAGCTAGATTCAAAACCGTCAACAGCGAGCCGTTCCTTGACCGGGCGGTTGAAACAGCCAGGGGAGATGTCTTGATTTTTATTAATGAGATCGTCCAACCGGAGGACGAAAACTGGCTCAGGGAACTAGTCGGAATTGCCAACTTGCCTCGAGTCGGAGCGGCTGCTCCGTTACTGAAAACCGAAGAAGGAACCATAACCGATTGCGGATTGGTCGAGACCGAAGGCCAGTTATCTACCCTGTTTGTTGGGGAGAAGGTGGATTCTTATACCTGTTTTGGATATCCAGAGTGGAGTCGCAATGTTGACGCGCTTTCCGGCAGGGTTTTTGCTCTCAAGAGAGGCAATTTAAAGTTTTTCGAACCCGAGATCCATCGTGGCGGCTTTGGCTTTAACACCCAATTTTTTTACGATCTGTCCCGCCGGCACGAGCTTTACAATGTAGTTTGGACCTCGGCGAGATTGAACCAATTAACCGATACGCCACTACGGTCCGGCCGAACATTCTTCAACCCCCAACTGCGATTTTACCGCCCGAAGCTAGTCCTGAGAAACGAATATCCCGAGGAGCGGGATGACTAAAGTCGCTTTCGTAATCGTCTGTTGGAATAACTGCGACTTGCTTAATGAGTGCTTTGAGTCCGTCCGATCTCAATCGTATCAAAATATTTCCATCATCATGGTTGATAACGGCTCTCAGGATGGATCTGTGACATACGTCCACCAGCATTTTCCGGCTGTCCGCGTGATCGAAACCGGCAGCAATCTCGGTTTTGCGAAGGGCAACAACGTGGGGATACGAGAAGCTCTGACGGACCCGGCCGTTGGTTTCGTGGCACTAATCAACACCGACGCCAGGCTGGAAAGAGATTGGCTGGAAAAAATTATAGAATTTGCCCAACAAAAACCTAAAGGCGCGGCGTTTCAGGGGACAACGCTTGATTACTTCGATCACTCGCTTATCGACTCAACGCATATTTTTATTGCCCGAAATGGTCAAGCCACGCAATCGCATTATCAGAAACGCTATCGTTACGAGCTGGGTCCCAAAAAGGTGTTCGGCGTCAATGCTGCCGCGGCTGTATTCAGCCGGGCTTTCATTGAAGCCGAGCCTTTTGACGATTTTTTTGACGAAACGATGTTTATGTATCTGGAAGATGTGGATGTCGCCACGCGGGCGACCGTGATGGGTTGGGATAATTATTTAGTACCGGGAGCCAGGGCTTACCACATGGGTTCAAAAAGCTCAGGTAAGAATCCCGGCTTTTCCCTGTATATGACTTTCCGCAACAATCTGAGTGTGCTGGTTAAGAATCTGCCAGTTCCGCTATTGATTAAAATGGCGCCCCGGATGATGCGGGCGGATTGGCAAATGTTCAGGTGGTTCCGGCGCCAAGGTATGAAGAAGGAATCCTGGAAAATGGTTCAAGGGCGTCTGGCCGGACTTATCTACCTGCCGATCGTTTTGCTCAAGCGCCGGCGCCTTAGTCGGCTAACCACCATCGATCCTTGCTACTTGTGGTCGCTGATGGAAAAAGGCTATTAGCCTTGAGCCAATCGACGACCCGAGTATTGCCACGCAGAAGGTAATATCGAGCGATGTTTCCGGTCCAGCCTCAGACCTATCTATAATAAAATAAATTGACAGATAACTTTCAAAGCCAGAGTGCCTCGTGATTCAGTTGGAAAGTCGCCGGAAGTGTGGCATGAGTATCGAAATTTTCATTGTTAGGAGGAATCATGAAAGTCAAACCGAAACGAAAGCCGATCCGGTGGCCCGACGGCGCGCGTATCGCCATTACGCCCTGCGTAGCTTTCGAGACCTGGCCGGAGGATCTGGGCGGGCCAAAAACGCGGCAACAACAAAACCGCCGAGGTTTCCCAAGCAATGCGCTGACCAAGAAGGACTTAGGGGCCATTACCGACCGTGAGTTCGGCGAGCGTGTCGGCATCTATCGCTTCTTGGAAATCTTTGAAACAGAAAAAATCCGAACCTCGTTTTTTCCCACGGGTATTACCGTGCAAAACTATCCTGAGATCTTCAAAGAGGCAGCCGAGTACGGCCACGAGATCGGCACCGAGACCTGGATTCATGATTACAGCTATATGAAAAAGCGTGACAAGGAAAAGAAAGACCTCCAGAAAACCGTAGACATTGTTAAAAAGGTTGTTGGTAAAGCGCCGGTTGGCTACCTTTCGACTGGTATTGCCCCGAGCGTGAACACACCGGAAATTATTGTCGAATGCGGATACGCCTACTGGATGGATCCACAACACCAAGAAACCCCATACACGCTCAAAATCAAAAACAAGGAGGTCACGGTACTGAGTTACTTTGCTGACCTCAACGACTACGCCAGCTATCAACGCGCGGGCCGGACGCCGCGCGATCTTCTGCAGATGTGGAAAGATTGCTTCGATTGCCTGTATGAAGAAGGGGAAACGGATCCCAAGTTCATGATATGGGGCAATCATCCGTTTGTTGGAGGCAGGCCTTTCCGGGCCCATATGTTGCGCGAGTTTCTCCGGTATGCCAAGAGTCACAGCAAGGTCTGGTTTGCCACGGCCGGAGACGTCGCTAAATGGTACCGCGAAAATTATCGCGACGCTCAAGTCGAGGAATGGCCGAACTTCGCGTTTGCTGGACGGCCAGGAAAATTGTCTGACCTTGCAAAGGCGTAGAACGTTACACACTGCCGCAACATCAAGCCCGGAAATTTCTAGTGGCGAAAAAAAAATCTCACGACGAAGAGGTTCAAAAAGGCCTCGAGGAGCTGCGCCAGTCGGGGCTTGCGCTCGAAGACACCTCTCCGGCTCTCATAGCTCCCCTCAGAGAGCAATTGGGAAAAGGCCGGGAAACCGACCTGGCCGTCGTATTCGCTCTAGGGAAAATTGCCGATCCCAAGGCCGTCGAAACACTCGCCGGAATCGAGAGACAAGCAACGGCTAAAGATCTCAAAAAAGAGGTCCGCCGATCACTGTTCAAGCTAGCGCAACGGGGACTAACGTTACCGCAAGAACAAGTCATCGAATCAAAATTATCTACTCCATTTTTCAGTCGCTCGCCGGAGATCGAAGCGTATATGTCTGCCGTCGACAGCGCGGGCGGGCGGCTTATCTGGATCATTAGGCCGCAGCCGAGTCATGGTTTGCAAGTGATCCAGGCGATGGTCAATGACCGTGAAGGTCTTCAGCGATTCGCCGGAACCCAGGTTCGCCGCAAAGATCTTCGCCATATGGCCCAAGAGATCAAAGAAAAACATGACGTTAGCATGATCGCCATCCCGTGGGAGTACGCAGACGAAGTCATGTATCAGGGGTTTGAAAAAGCAAAGTCCCTGAACCGTGGCGGACTGGAGGATTTCCACGAGATTCGCGCCATTGTGAATTCGGGAAAGCCAAAGGGATCGCCGCATCCTGTTTATGCCAAGCTCAACGCCGAAGATGTGCGAGAAGGAGCTTGGCGCGACCTGTCCCGCCGTCTCCTCGACGAAGCGGAATTGCAATACTGGATTCTGGATCAGGATTGGATGGAGCCTTTTTTACTTCAGTTGCAAGAGGCGCAAACCAGTCGTCTGGTGCTAAATCCGATGCAGAAGGAAGAACGGTTCGCCGCTATCGTGCGGGAGGCCGTCAAAAGTCTCTGTTCGGGAGAAATCGGAAAATTAGTGCAGCGCCGCATGGAAGACATGGCGCTTTACTTCTTCCAGACAGGTCGCGTGGAAATGGGAAAGCTCGCGCTCGCTGTCGCGCTGCAACTCGGTGAGGGTGATCCCGGGCCGCTGGACATTTCTTTCTTGACGGGGCTCGTGCAGAAAAGCTTTAGCTTCTATCTGTCACAACGAAAAACGAAGGCGGAGGAGGACGAGCCCTCGTTCATTGTGAAGCCTTAATCTCTGCGTTCACTGTTCCATCAATTTCGATTTTCTTGCCACTCCGCCTTTCATATTCGAGATGCCGAGGCCACTGACCTTGGCATCCTTGATGGATCCTCTTAATTCGGCTTCGGGCTCGACGTTAGCGACCATGCGGAGATCTTGCTCTGTTCCTGCGAAAGTTCTGTCCGTCTGACCATTGAATCTCTGGCTGAGGCTTGTGTCGTCGCCTTTGAGAATCTCGACGGCATGAGGCCCGGTCGACTTCGGCTTCTTGCCGGACGGCCTTTTAGTCAGTTTTTAGTCCGGTCTTCTTGAAAACTAGAGCACCAATGTTTACAGTCAATTTTTAGGTGAAACTGGGTCGCAGAGAATTTCTCAGCATCGCCGGGCGAACAGGTTTGTTTCTTCCTTTTCTGCTCGGTCAGTCGGGGTGTGCGCCGGTCGTTATTAACAGCGATGCGGATACCGGGCTATTTCCGGGTTCCTTGTCGGGTGACGTGACCTCGAATAGTGCGGTTATTTGGTTGCGAGCCGAACCTGAGAGCCTGGTATCGCTTCAATACGGAAAGGACCCTTCGCTAAACAGGTTTTCTGCGTTAGACCCAGTTGTAGTGGAGTCGAGCTCGGATAACACGGCTCGTATTACGCTGAACGGGCTCGAACCCAAGACGGTGTACTATTACCGTGCGGTGGTAGTTGGAAGAAAACCCGGCCCGATTAGCCGGTTCCTCACCGCGCCCGAGGTAAATGACCTCGCAATGGTCCAATTCTGTTTCAGTGCCGACACGAGGGAAAGCTACAAACCATTCACCATTATGGATGCGATTCGCGCGCAGCAACCTAACTTTTTTATTCACCTTGGCGACACCATCTATGCCGATCGTGGAGGTAGTGCCAGTCGGCTAGACGAGTTTCGGGCCAAATACCGTGCCAATCGTAACGATCCGGCCACACAAAGGTGTTTCTCGGAAACGAGTTTTTACGTGGTTTGGGACGACCACGAGGTCGAGGATAATTATTTACCGACAAATCCCCTGGCCCCAATTGGCAGAAAGGCCTTCCTTGATTACTGGCCAATCCGACGGAATTCCGATGAGCCGGAGCGGATCTATCGTTCGTTTCGCTGGGGCCGAGCGCTGGAGCTGTTTCTCCTTGATACGCGGCAATATCGCGATCCGCAAAAGGGGACAATGCTGGGCGAAAAGCAGAAAAAATGGCTCTTGGACGGGTTAAGCTCGTCGTCAGCGCTTTTCAAATTCATTGGGACCTCGGTCCCCATGTATGGCGGTGGCAGTGACCGGTGGGATGGTTACCCGAACGAAAGGACTGAGATCCTCCGTTTCATCGGGGGGAAGAACCTTCATGGTGTGGTATTCCTTAGTGGCGATCTCCACTATGCTGCGGTGAGTCTCATTCCTCGCGGGAAGGGCGTCAAAGAGATTACGGCGGGGCCCTTGGCAGCGCCCATGAATGTTATTACAGATGGGACGGCTCGACGGTTTGAGTTTTTTTCCGCTAAGACTTTCAATTTCGCGAAAATCACTGTCGATCCGACCCTACAGCCAGCGCACGCCAAGGTTGAGTTTTTTGACGAGAAAAATGAGCTGCTGTACAGCACCAAAATAAACGCCGGCTGATCTCTCTGCTCGGACAATAGCCCTGTCGCTTGGGTCGAGCGCTACTCGACTTTAGCCCGGTATTGTAAGGCCTCAGGATTGATGGCGCGAGTAAGCTTGCCTTCCATGTAGTCGAGAATGTTGACGACGGCGTTCTCCGCAAAGCCTTGAAAGCCAGAATCGGTAGGCCAACCCAGGTGCGGGGTGAGCACGACGTTATCCAATTGCAGCAAAGGATGATTCGGAGGCAGAGGCTCCTCAACGAACACATCCAATGCGGCGCCGGTGATGGCCTGCTCGCGCAAAATCTTCACCAGCGCCTCTTCATCCAGAATCGCGCCCCGAGCAGTATTGATGAGATAGGCGGATTTTTTCATTAAACGAAGACGAGGTTCATTCAGAAGATTTTTGCTTTGATCCGAGAGTTTTAGGTGAACGGAGACGACGTCGGCTTCGCTTAGAAGATCGTCGAGGGGCGTGTAAGTCGCTTGCGATTGGCTCGCGCGCTCCGGCGTGAGCGTCGGTCCCCAAGCGATGACCTTCATTCCAAAAGCGCGGCCAATCGCGGCCACCTCAGTGCCGATCTTCCCCAGCCCTAGAATTCCGAGTGTTTTTTCGCGAAGGACGTAACCCAAGACCAAAGGCCACTTCCCGCGCCGCATGGCCTGATCGCTCTGCGGGATGCGGCGCATCACGGCGATCATCAGACCGAAAGTCAATTCCGTGGTGCTGTTGCCGCCCGGCGCCAAGCTGATGATAATTCCAGCGTCGCTGGCGGCATCGATGTCTATGTGATAGGCGTGATTTCCCGTCTGAGAAATGAATTCGAGATCTGGAAGCGCGTGCAATAAAGAAGCAGGGAACTTGGTGCGCTCGCGGATCGGAATAATCGCTTGGGAGCCCTTGAGGGCCCGGATCAGCGCTTCTTCGGCGGCGATCTTTTCGCTCAGGACTTGGACTTCAGCGGTTTCTTTCAGCCGCTGAATAGCTGGTGAGCCCTCGAAGGCTTGCTGGTAGTCATCGAGAACGGTAACCTTCACAATCACAGAAAAGCAATACCGGCGATTTCGATTAGGTAGTCTTCGTTGGCCAGACCGCTTATGATCAGGAGCGTGCTGGTCGGCGGGTCCTTTTTGTACATATCCCGGCGGACTTCATTGTAGCCTTCGCGGTACTTTCTGTCCGTGATATACGTTGTTGTCATGACCAGGTTATCAAGCGAACCGCCCGCGGCTTCCAGAACTGCTTTGATGTTCTCGAATACCTGACGTGTCTGGGCCTTGATATCTCCCTTGCCGACGACATTTCCCTTAGCATCGGAGGCGGTTTGTCCGGCAATAAAAAGCACTTTGCCGCCCTCCGCCAGGATTCCTTGGGAATATCTGGGCCGGGGGTCGTTCAGAGAGTTTGGTTGGATCACTCTTGTTGCCATGGTTTTCTCCTTTCAAAAACACCGGGAGTGTTGGAGTAATGGATTTCAGGATAATCCCGTACTCCATGACGCCAATATTGCATTGCTATCTCGTCGGGTACCGTTTCGCCATCTCATTAAAGAAACCTTCTTTTTCCAATTCCTGTAGGAAGGTCAGGTCGACAAACTGCTCCGGTTTGGCCGTTTTCGCCTGCGGCGTCTTTTCTGCCAGCATGTCGAGCATGAATTGAATGCCCTTGAGAGTGGGGTAAGGCTTCTTCGGGATCATTTTGACATAGCCCTCGTAGGAGTCTTCAAGCACGGCCGGATCGTTGGTCCGCATATATTTTGAAAAAACTCTCTGGGCTTCCTTCTTGTTGGCATAAATGAAATAGATTGCTTCAACAAACCCTTTCAGCGCAGACTTCACAACGTCACGATTGCTCTTGATGTATTCGCGTGACGTGGCAAAACCGTTGCCTTGAACCTCTACTCCTAAATCCGCAATCTGGAGGAGTTCAACGAAGCCAGCCTTTCTGGCCACGGGAGCACCGGACGAACTGAAAAAGGTGGCGTCGATCTTACCGGCAGCCAATGCGGCAAGGCGCTCCGCATCGGGGCCTCCCGGAATAAGCGTAAGATCCTTTGGGTCAAGGTTTAGGTGTTTCACCAGGATGGTCGACGCATAGTGGGTGGCAGAACCGAACCCGCTGATGCCAAATTTCTTGCCCTTGAGCTGTTCCAGTTTGGTTATGCCGGGACGGGCGAAGACGATCTGATCGTAGTTCGTTTCAACCGCCGCCACGAGCACAAGATTGTAGCCCGCCAAGCTTGCCTGGACCACCGTCCCGATGTTCACGATGGGTGGATCGCCGGCAACCAAGGCCTGGGTCGCCATCTGTCCGCCACGCAGAAAGATCGGTTCCACATCCAGGCCGTATTTTTTGAATAGCCCGTCTTCTTTGGCAACCCAAACGTTGCTCTGTCTGAAACTGAGCGATGGATAACCGATATGGATTTTCTTGAGTTCCTGGGCAGACAAGACAGCACTAGTGAGAAGCAGAATAAACGTCATCAAAGTCACGATTCGGGAAAATATTTTCATAGATCGCCTTTCACGTAGTCTTACGATTGTCGTCTTTTCAAGAAATCGTTTCCGCTCGTGGATGGAAAAATCAAAGGCTCGTTTTCCAACAAGATTTGGTGAG
>Ga0335082_10006718_pt1 | contig 12540 bp, 12 predicted proteins | sample Lox_Sample_41_FD_206718 | JGI IMG/M metagenome (GOLD analysis project Ga0335082, IMG submission 206718) | Soil microbial communities from Loxahatchee National Wildlife Refuge, Florida, United States - Lox_Sample_4.1 | ecosystem: Environmental > Terrestrial > Soil > Wetlands | place: USA...
CGCGCCCAGGCGCAGGCGGTCGACCGCACGCTCGCCGGCTTCGCTCGCGGCCAGGCCTCGGTCTGCCTGGTGCTCGCCACCTATTACGCCGGCACGCTGATGCTGGCGGGCCTGCCCTTCGGCCTCGTCGTCGGGATCGCCGCCGGCTTCCTCACCTTCATCCCCTATCTCGGCGCCGCCACCGGCTTCGTCATCAGCATGGCGATCGCGCTGGTGAATTTCGACGGCTGGTCCGGCCCGATCTGGGTGATGGTGATCTTCGCCATCGGCCAGGTGCTGGAAGGCAATTTCCTGACGCCGCGGCTGGTCGGGGGCCGGGTGGGGCTGCATCCGGTCTGGATCATCTTCGCCTTGCTCGCCGGTGGCACCTTGTTCGGCTTCCTCGGCCTGCTGCTCGCGGTGCCGAGCGCCGCCGCGATCGGCGTGCTGGTGCGCTTCGCCATCGCCCGCTATCTCGACAGCCCGGTCTATCTCGGTCGCGAGCGCCCGACCATCCATCTGCCGGATGACGCCGTCCGTTCCGAGCCTGTCGAGCTGCCGTGACTCGACCCGAGCAATTGCCGCTCGACCTTCCGGTGCGGAGCGCGATGAACGCCGCCGATTTCGTGGTCTCGGACAGCAACCGGGATGCGGTCGCCTGGCTCGACCGCTGGCCGGACTGGCCGGGTGCGGCGCTCGCCATCTACGGCCCGGCCGGCTGCGGCAAGACCCATCTCGCCCATGTCTGGCGCGAGCGCGTGGCGCAGGCGGGGGGAACGGTACATCTGTTGGAGCCTGCGGCGCTCGACCGCCTGCCCGCGGCCGGCAATCTCATCCTCGACGGGCTGCGCCTGCCGGAGGAGCACCTCTTCCACCTCATCAATCATGCCCGGGGGACCAGCCTCTCGCTGCTGATCCTCGACCGCGAGCCGCCGGCGCGCTGGCCGGTCCGGCTTCCCGATCTCGCCTCGCGCCTCGCGGCCATTCCAGCGGTGGGCGTGCTGCCGCCCGACGACACCCTGCTGGCTGCCGTGCTGGCGAAGCACTTCGCGGACCGCCAGGTCGAGGTCGCAGACGAAGTCATCACCTATCTGGTCAGTCGGATCGAGCGCTCCTTCGTCGCGGCGGCGACCGCCGCGCGCATGCTCGACCGCGCCTCGATGTCGCGTGGCGTCGCCATCACGCTGAAGCTGGTGCGCGAGCTCCTGAACACGACTTCCGGGGACTGATAGGATTCGACATCGCCGGTGCGCCCCGCCTATGATCCGCCCCTCTTTTCGAACCCCCTCTTTTCGAACTAGGAACGGGCGATATGGCGCGCGAAGCATTGAAGGTCCACGACATTCCCAAGGACAAGCTGGCGAAACTGACCCGCTGTGTCATGACCACCAGCAAGGGCGACATCACCATCGACCTCTTTCCCGATGCCGCGCCGAACACGGTCGCCAATTTCTATGTGCTTGCCTCGGACGACTTCTATGACGGCCTCGCCTTCCATCGCGTCATCCCCGGCTTCGTCGCCCAGGGCGGCTGTCCGGAGGGGACGGGCGCCGGCGGCCCGGGCTGGAGCATCGCCTGCGAGACCAAGGGCAACCCGCACAAGCATCTGACCGGCGCGCTCTCCATGGCGCATCGCGGGCGCGACACCGGCGGATCGCAGTTCTTCCTGGTCCTGGCGCCCCAGCCGCATCTCGACGGCATGCATACCGTCTTCGGCCAGGCGTCCGACGGATTGGACGTTCTGCAGGATCTCGAGATCGGCGACGAGATCAAGAAAGTCGCCTTTACCGCCGGTTAACTGCGTTTCAACCCGCGCCCGGCGGGGAGGGCCATTACCCGTCATTTTATCGACATTTAGCCCGACTAGTGTACCGCCGGGGTCAGTGTTTGCCCGCAACCCTTTGTTAAGTGACGGTCTGTAATAATGCGGATCGGTTGAGAGGCTTACCGAAACCGTATCGTCTGGTGGGGATGAGGTAACAGGATGTTTAAGTTTCTGGCCGGTTCGGACCGTGTCCGGACGGAGATCAAGATCGACAAGGATTCGGTCGGGCGTCTCGAGGTGGGCTCCGTGCTCCTGGAGAGCTGCGAGTTCCTTCCGAAGCATCGCTTTCCGCAGTGGCGGGTGATCAAGCGCTTCAAGGACCGCAACGACACGCCGCATGTGGTGATCCAGAATCTGAGCGATCCCAGCTCGCGGAAGTCGCTGTCGCTCGAAGGCCTCATCACCAGCCGGAAGTACGCGCTGCAGACCGCCTTGGCCGCCGCCTGAGGCTCGCCTCGCGCGCTAGTGCAGCAGCACCGCGCCGAGGGCGACCAGGCTGACCGAGAGATAGCGGCGCTTCTTGAACCGCTCCTTCAAAAGATAGGCGCTCATCAGCGCGGCGAAGATCACGCTGGTCTCGCGCAAAGCGGAGACATGGGCGAACTCGCCGAACCGCATCGCCAGGATCGCGATGCCGTAGGCCGCGAGCGAAAGCGCGGCACCGCATAGCCCGAGCTTCCAGTTCTGTCGCACGAAGGCACGGGCCTCTGCCCCGCGCGTCACCAGGCAATAGATCGCCAGCAGCGGCGCATCCAGCACGAACAGCCACACCACGTAGCCGAGCTGCTGACCTTCGACATTGCCGGCATGGCGGATGCCTTCGCCGTCGAACAGAGTGTAGCTCATGATGGTGAGACCGGTCAGCAGACCGAAGGCGACCGCCTCCCATTTGTGCGCGCGGTCGACTGGCTTATCGACGGCGAGGCTGAGAATGCCGGCCGAAATCGACACCACGCCCGCCATCTGCAGCAGGTTCAAGGTCTGATGAGAGGGCAAGAGCCAGGCGGCGAGCGCCACCAGCGGCGGCGCCGAGCCGCGGGCGATCGGATAGACCTGGGAGAGCTCGCCGTGGCGATAGGCCAGGACCAGGAAGGTGTAGTAACCGAGATGCGCCATGCAGGAGCCGAAGAGATAGATCCAGCTCTCCGCCGCCGGGAAATCGACCAGCGGCGTGAAGGCGAGCGCCAGCAGGCCGCCGAGCCCGACGATCAGGCTCATGTTGAGGAAGGCGTCGTTGCCGAGCTTCACCATGACGTTCCAGCCGGCATGCATCACGGCAGCCAGCAGGACGAGGAGCGTCATTCCAAGAGAAAGAGACACGGGAGACGAGGGTCCAATTCCAGCGATGTCACAGAACCGTAACATCGCACGCCCGCGGCCGGCGGCCCAATAGATTGTATCGATGCCGGCATAGACGGGGCGGATAACGCCGCCAGATCAGAGACTTGACCTAGACCAGGCCCATCAGCGAGCGGGCGAAGCTCTCGGCCTCGAAGGGCTTCAGGTCGTCGGCGGTCTCACCGACGCCGATCGCGACCACCGGCAGGCCGAACCGTTCGGCGAGCGCCACGAGCACGCCGCCCTTGGCGGAACCGTCGAGCTTGGTGACGACGAGACCGGTGACGGCGCAGATCTCCTTGAAGACCTCGACCTGGGAATGCGCGTTCTGCCCGGTCGTGGCGTCGAGCACGAGCAGGGTGTCGTGTGGCGCCGCCGGCTCCAGCTTCTTCACCACCTTGATGATCTTGGCAAGCTCGGCCATCAGGCCGGTCTTGTTCTGCAGCCGTCCCGCCGTGTCGATCAGCAGCAGGTCGGCGCCGGATGCCTTCGCCTTGGCCAGAGCGTCATAGGCGAGGCCCGCCGCGTCGGCGCCCTCGCCGCCCGCGACCACTTCGGCGCCGGTGCGCTCGCCCCAGATTTTCAGCTGCTCGACTGCGGCGGCACGGAAGGTGTCGCCGGCCGCCAGCACCACCTTCAGGCCCTGGCCGCGATAATGCTGCGCGAGCTTGCCGATGGTGGTGGTCTTGCCGCTGCCATTGACGCCCACCACCAGCACCACATGCGGCTTGTGGCCGCCGAGGACGAGCGGTTTGGCGACCGGCCCCAGGATGCGCGCGACCTCGCCGGCGAAGACGTCGCGGGTCTCCTCGGGCGTGATGTCCTTGCCGAAGCGCTCCTTGGAGAGTGCCGCGGTCAGCTTCGCCGCGGTGGCAGGACCGAGATCGGCGGCGATCAGCGCCTCCTCGAGCTCGTCCAGGAGCGCCTTGTCGAGCTTCCGCTTGGTGAAGAGACCGGTGATGCTCTCGCCGATCTTGCTGGAAGACCGGCTGAGCCCGCTGCGCAGCCGCTGGAGCCAGCCGCGCTTTTCGCCGTTCGGAACGTCGTTCATGCGGCGGCGAGGAGATGTTCGTGGGTATGACCCTGGACGCGGGCCGCGACCAGGCTGCCGACCGCGACCGCGCCCGCGATCGTCACCGGGGCAAAGTGCTCGCTGTGGCCGAAACCGGCGCCGTCCGCAGCGCGCTCGACGAGGACGCGGACCGGCGCGCCGATGCTGCCGGCAAAGTAGCGCCGCAGCGCCGCCTGCCCGGCCTCCCGAAGTCGCGCAGCGCGTTCCTTGCGGATGTCGCCGCGGACCTGCGGCATCTTCGCCGCCGGCGTGCCCTGGCGCGCCGAATAGGGGAAGACGTGCAGGAAGGTGAGGCCGCAATCCTCGACGAGGGCGAGCGAGTTCCGGAACATCGCCTCGTCCTCGGTCGGGAAGCCCGCGATCAGATCGGCGCCGAAGACCACGTCCGGGCGCAGCCGGCGCACGGTCTCGGCAAAGCGCACGGCATCGGCGCGCAAGTGCCGCCGCTTCATTCGCTTCAGGATGAGATCGTCGCCCGCCTGCAGCGAGAGATGGAGATGCGGCATCAGCCGCGGCTCCTCGCCGATCAGGCGCAAGAGCGCGTCATCGACCTCGACCACGTCCAGCGAGGAGAGGCGCAGGCGTTCAAGCTCCGGCACCAGCGCCAGGATCCGCCGCACCAGCTGTCCCAGCTTCGGCGCGCCGGGGAGATCGGCACCATAGCCGGTGATATCGACCCCGGTCAGCACCACCTCGCGGAAGCCGTTCTCGACCAGCTTGCGGATGCGGGCGACCACCTCGCCCACCGGCACCGAGCGATTGTTGCCGCGCCCGAAGGGGATGATGCAGAAGGTGCAGCGATGGTCGCATCCCTGCTGGATTTCGACGAAGGCGCGGCTGCGTTCGGCGAAGCCGGAGATCAGATGCGCCGCCGTTTCCTTCACCAGCATGATGTCGGAGACCGCGACGCGCTGCGACGTGTCTTCCGCGATTCGCCGGAAGCTCGCCGCCTCCAGCTTCTCGCTGTTGCCGAGCACATGATCGACCTCGGGCAGGGCTGCGAACTTCTCCGGCGCAATCTGCGCCGCGCAGCCGGTGACGATGATGCGTGCCTCCGGGTTCTCGCGGCGCGCCTTGCGGATCGCCTGGCGCGCCTGGCGCTCGGCCTCGGCGGTCACCGCGCAGGTGTTGACGATGATCGCGTCCCCGAGCCCGGCGGCGGCGGCGTGCCCGCGCATCACTTCGCTCTCGAAGGTGTTCAGGCGACAGCCCATTGTGACAAGACGGGGGGTGATGAGGCGCGCGTCAGCCATGAACGGCTTCCAGGACCGGTGCACGCGCCGCCCCGGCGAGATCGATCTCGCCGCGGAAGCTCTCGGCCCAGGGGCCGGTCATCAGGACGTGGTTGTTCGCCAGCCATTCGATGGTAAGCGTGCCACCGTCGAGCACGACCTCGGCCTTGCGGCCGGTGAGGCCGCGGCGCGCGGCGGCGATCAGGGTGGCGCAGGAGCCGCTGCCGGAGGCCTGGGTGATGCCGGCGCCGCGCTCCCAGATCCGCATGCGCAGCCGGTCGGGCGCCAGCACCTGCACGATCTCGACGTTGGTCCGCTGCGGATAGAGCGGCGTATGCTCGATCTGCGGCCCGAGTTGCTCGAGGGCAATTGCCGCCACGTCGGGCACGAAGAAGGTGCAATGCGGATTGCCGACATTGACGGCGACCGGATCGGCGAGCGGTCCCAAGGCGATCGGCAGATGCAGCGTGTCGCAGGCCTCGGCAAGCGGGATCTCGCGCCAGTCGGTGCGAACTTCGCCCATATCGACCGAGATCAGGCCACCGCCCGCGTCCCGGCTCTCCAAGAGGCCGGAGACGGTCTCGATCACCAGGCGGTCGGTGCTCTGCTCCGCCATCAGCCGCGCGGCGATGCAGCGTGTGGCATTGCCGCAGGCGCCGGCCTCGCTGCCGTCGTTGTTGTAGATCCGCATGAAGACGTCGGCGGCGGGGTTCTGCTTCCGCTCGAGCAGGATCAGCTGGTCGCAGCCGATGCCGCGCCGGCGGTCGGCGAGCAACCGCCGCTCGTCCAGGCTCAGCTGCAGGGGCCGACGGCGCGCGTCGAGCACGACGAAGTCGTTCCCCAGACCCTGCATCTTGGCAAAGGACAAAACCGGCATGTCTCACTCTCTTCGGCCGCCCGCTATATGACCCCCGGAAGCGGGCGAGTCCACAAATTTCCGTTTGGATTGAGGACCTTCGGCAGGCATTCCGGAGGCGTCTGCCCGGCTCGATTTCAGCGGCCTCTTGCCGCCCTCCGGCCGGTTGACGGGGTGGGGTGCCCCCTGTATAACCCGCCGCCTGAAATCCAGCCAATTATCGGACGACGTTTCATGGCTCATCACAAGTCGGCGGAAAAGCGCCTGCGCCAGACCGCCAAGCGGACCGCGATCAACCGCGCCCGTGCGGGTACCGTCAAGATCGCCGTCAAGAAGGTCGAGGCGCTGATCGCCGCCGGCAACAAGGCCGAGGCCGAAGCCGCCTTGAAGGCAGCGCAGCCGGAACTCCACAGCGGCGTCAACAAGGGCGTCTGGCACCGGAACACCGCCGCCCGCAAGATTTCTCGCCTGACCAAGCGCGTCAAAGCGCTCTAAGCTTCTCTTTCGTATCGGTTGCAGAGCTCCGGCGGTCTCGGCCGCCGGAACGGCTGCTTTGCGCCCTTCCGCCACCCTCCGTTGTAGGCGAAGGCCGCCCGTTTCATTGCATCAATGTGGCAAACTGTGGCTCGAAAGCAACAAGCGGGATTGTCACTTTTTGCGGGTCGACGTTCATGATTCGGACTTATTGCAAGCCTGAAACGGCGAGCGTAAAGTTATCCCCAAGCGCCGGACAGGGAGCGGCCGGAACGAAGCCGGGGCGCGAGTTTCGGTAATAAGTCAAATAAACTCAAAGAGTTATTATGAAAAACCGGAACTTGCCATACGTGGTTAAGGCAACATGTGGCGGTGGGTCGCGCTGGCGTGTCAAACTGTTGACACGGACCGGTCTGTGGCAAAATAGTCACAGCCCCGAGGCACCAAGGCCCGGCTTCCGCACCGTGGTTCTAGGAGCGCTATCTAGCATGCGCTTCGCGTTGCAGTATTACTGCCCTAAGTTGCAGGTTCCCGATCCCAATCCGTCCCTCGTCGGCGGTCTGGGTCAGAATTAAAAGCCCGGATCGCCAAGCCGTTGTGGCCCGAAGTTTGGTTTCGGGTTCATGCGGCGATGTGGCGGCTGCGGCTCGATCGAATGCTGGGAAGAAACGAGGCTGTTGAGACGCGAGATGAGCTACGCCGGAGACGTTTCGCCCAAGGAAGCCTGGGAAATCCTGGCCAAGGAGCCGGGAGCGGTCCTGATCGACGTCCGCACCCGGCCGGAATGGGGCTTCGTCGGCGTCCCGGATCTGCGCAATCTCGGCAAGAAGGCGATCCTCCTCTCCTGGCAGGTCTATCCGGAGATGGCGGTCGATCCCGATTTCGTCGCCAAGCTGAAGACAGAGCTGAAGACGGGCGCCGGCCGAGATCCTGCGGCGCCGCTCTTGTTCCTTTGCCGGAGCGGCGCGCGGTCGCGCGCGGCGGCGGAGGCGGCGACCGCGGCGGGCTTCTCCCGCTGCTACAACGTCGCCGAAGGATTCGAGGGCGACAAGGACGGGTCCAGCCACCGTGGGCAACGGGGTGGCTGGAAGTTTGCGGCGCTGCCGTGGATTCAAGATTAGGGGGGTGGAATGATGGTGGAACTGGGCACCGACACTCTGCTGAACGCCCAATGGGCGCGGGTGCGCGGACGTTTGCGCGCCGAGTTCGGCGAGGCGACCTTCCGCAGCTGGCTGAAGCCGCTGACGCTGGCCGGGCGTCGCGGGGCCGATCTGCGCGTGTCCGTGCCGTCGCGCTTCATGCGGGACTGGGTGGCGACGCACTATGCCGACCGCCTGCGCACGCTCTGGAGCAACGAGAACCCCGACATCACCTCGGTCGAGGTGATCGTCGACACCACCCAGACCGAAGTGGCCAGCCCAGCTGAGGCCACGGTCGACGAGGCGCCGGAAATGCCGGCGGCGCTCGAAACCCGCGCCAAGAGCACGGAAGCGGCCACGGTGGCGGCGCCGGCGATCATCCGCGACGGCGAGACCGACACGCTCGACGAATGGAGCGGCAATCTCGATCCGCGGCTGACCTTCGAGAACTTCGTCGTCGGCAAGTCGAACGAATTGGCCCAAGCAGCGGCAATCCGCGTCGCGGAATCCGACCAGGTGCCGTTCAATCCCCTCTTTCTCTACGGCGGCGTCGGCCTCGGCAAGACGCATCTGATGCACGCCATTGCCTGGCACATCCGGCGGAAGCGGCCGGAGAAGCGCGTGATCTATCTCTCCGCCGAGAAGTTCATGTACCAGTTCATCCGCGCGCTGCGGAACAAGGACACGATGGCGTTCAAGGAGCGCTTCCGCACGGTCGATGTGCTGATGGTGGACGACGTCCAGTTCATCATCGGCAAGGAATCGACCCAGGAAGAGTTCTTCCACACCTTCAATGCTCTCTTCGACCAGAACCGCCAGGTGGTCTTAAGCGCCGACAAGTCGCCCTCCGACCTGCAAGGGCTGGAAGAGCGCATGCGCACGCGCTTCGGCTGGGGACTGGTTGCGGACATCCATCCGACCACTTATGAGCTTCGCCTCGGCATCCTGCAGACCAAGGCCGAGCAGGCCTCGGTGCCGATCCCGCAGAAGGTGCTGGAGTTCCTCGCCCACCGCATCTCCTCCAACGTGCGCGAGCTGGAAGGCGCCCTCACCCGGATCGTGGTCCATGCCTCGCTGATCGGCCAGCCGGTGACGCTGGAGACCACGCAGGATCTGTTGAAGGACCTGCTGCGCGCCAACGACCGGCGCGTGACCATCGAGGAGATCCAGCGCCGGGTCGCCGAGCACTTCAACATCAAGCAGGCGGACATGCAGTCGCCGCGCCGCGCGCGCCAGGTGGCGCGGCCGCGCCAGGTCGCCATGTATCTCGCCAAGCAATTGACCACGCGCTCGCTGCCCGAGATCGGCCGCAAGTTCGGCGGCCGCGACCACACGACGGTCATGCATGCGGTGAAGAAGGTCGAGGAGCTCTGCGCCGCGGACTCCGCCTTCCTGGAGGACGTCGAGCTCCTGAAGCGCATGCTGGAGGGCTGACCCGGAGCCCGCTCCCAAGCTGTGATTTCGGGGGCAATTTAGGGACAATTTTAGGCCTGATCCGGGGCCGGCTTTAGGGGTCGATCTGGCTGGAATTCCGGCAGTTTTTCCCTGTTGCCGGGACCTCGACTTGCTATAATCCAATACTTGCTGGTCAAGCCCGGCCGATTCGGCCGTTCCGCCCGGGATTCGCACCGGGATTCGGGGGCCTCAAGCAAGTCGTGAATGTCGAGGATCGACCGCGTTTGGCGGCCGATTGGGCCACTATTCCCGGCCCTCTCGTCCACCCGAAGGTCCGGCCCGGCAGGCTTGGGAAAAGACCCTTGGAAAGAAGAACGGGGCCATGAAACTGACGATCGAACGAACCGCCTTGCTGCACTCGCTGGGCCACGTGCAGAGCGTCGTCGAGCGGCGCAACACCATCCCGATCCTCTCGAACGTGCTCCTGGAGGCGAAGGGCGACCGGCTCGGCCTCACCGCCACCGATATGGAGCTCGCCATCGTCGAGCAGGTCGCGACCGAGGTGGGGCAGCCGGGCGCGGCGACCGTGCCGGCCCACACGCTCTACGACATCGTCCGCAAGCTGCCCGAGGGCGCCCAGGTCCAGCTCGAGCTCTCCGGCGACGGCCAGCAGACCACGATCAAGGCCGGGCGCTCGCGCTTCAGCCTGGCGACGCTGCCGAAGGAAGATTTCCCGGCAACCGGCGCCGGCGAGCTGCCGCACCAGTTCCCGCTCTCGGCCGGCGACTTGAAAGGCCTGATCGACCGCACCAAATTTGCCATATCCACCGAGGAGACGCGCTACTACCTGAACGGCATCTATCTGCACGCCTTCTCCTCCGGCAAGCAGAAGGCGCTGCGCGCGGTGGCGACTGACGGCCACCGCCTCGCCCGGGTCGAGATGCCGCTGCCGGAAGGCGCCGAGAACATCCCCGGCGTGATCATCCCGCGGAAGGCGGTCAACGAATTGCGCAAGCTGATCGAGGAAACCACCGGCAGCGTGGCGGTGTCGCTCTCCGACAACCGCATCCGCTTCGCCTTCGACGACGTCATCCTGACCTCGAAGCTGATCGACGGCAGCTTCCCGGACTACCACCGGGTGATCCCGACCAACAACGACAAGGTGCTGGAGGTCGACCGCAAGTCGTTCCGCGACGCGGTCGATCGCGTCTCGACGATCTCCAGCGAGAAGTCGCGCGCCGTGAAGCTCGCTTTGAAGAATGGCACGCTGACGCTCTCCGCGACCAGCGCCGAGCAGGGCAGCGCCACGGAAGAGCTCGAAGTAAAGTACGAGGGCGCGCCGATCGAGATCGGCTTCAACTCGCGCTATCTCCTGGACATCGCCGACGAGATCGAGGGCGAGGGCATGCAGATCCTGCTGGCGGATTCGGTGGCGCCGACCCTGATGCGCGACATGGCGGATGCCATGGCGCTCTACGTCCTGATGCCGATGCGGGTGTGAGTTTGGGTCGCGGTGCCTTGGTCAATGTTCGGGCTCAATCGGATCGGAACCCCATCGCGGATTTGACCCAGGCCGCGAACGGCATCGCGCACCTCACCCTCTCGGCGTTCCGCGGCTTCCGCGACCTGACGCTGGAGCTGGAGGCGCGGCCGCTGGTCGTGACCGGCCCCAATGGCGGCGGCAAGACCAACCTCCTGGAGGCGGTCTCATACCTCGCCCCCGGCACCGGCCTGCGCGGCGCCGGCTTGCGCGAAGTGGATTGCCGGCTTCCGGCGAACCAGGGCAGCGGCGGCTCCGGACGTGCCTGGGCGGTGCATGCGCGCTATCGCGGAAAGATGGGCGAGTTCGGCCTCGGCACCGGGCGCGATCCCCGCGAGGAGATGGGCGAGAACGGCGACGGCGAGAACGGTAAGACTGAGAATGGCAACGGTCGCGAGCGGCGGCTGTGCCGGATCGAGGGCTCCAACGCGAAGAGCCAGGCGGCCTTTGCCGAGATCCTCTCGGTGCTCTGGTTGACGCCCTCCATGGACCGCCTGTTCCAGGATCGGCCTTCGGTGCGGCGGCGGTTCATGGATCGGCTCACGACCGGCCTTCATCCGGAGCATCCGTCGCGGGTTTCGGCTTACGAGCAGGCGATGCGCGACCGGGCACGGATCCTGCGCGGCGACGGACCCGCGATGGAACGCGCCGAGCGCGACCGCTGGCTCTCCGGCCTCGAGGCCGAGATGGCGGCCCAGGCGGTGGCGATCGCCGCGGCGCGGCTGGAAACGACCGAGGCGCTGAACGCCGCCATGGCGGAAGCGGTAGGCCCCTTCCCGCGGGCCGATCTTGCCATCGACGGCGCGGTCGAGCTGTCGCTGCGGGAGCGCCCGGCGCTGGAAGCCGAGGACCTGCTGCGGGAACGCCTGGCAACGGCGCGCGACGCGGATGCGGCGGCCGGCATCACGCAATGGGGCGCCCACCGCAGCGATCTCGCGGTGGCATTCCACGGTCGCATGCTGGGCAGCGCGGCCTTGAACGCCGCGGAAGCCTCGACCGGCGAGCAGAAGGCGCTGCTGATCGCGATCCTGCTCGCCCAGGCGCGGCTCGCTTGCGCCCGGCGCGGCGAGGGCCCGGTGCTGCTGCTGGACGAGGTGGCGGCGCATCTCGATCCCGAGCGCCGGCGGCATCTCTACGCCGAGGTGCTGGCGCTGAAGGCCCAGGCCTGGTTCACCGGGACCGAGGCCGAGTTGTTCAAGCCGCTGCGCGACGCGGCACAGTTCTTCACCCTGCGCGACGCCCGCGTCCTCCGCGACGTCGCCTGAAATTATCAAGACCGGCACTTTCAAGACTGGATTTCGATCATGACGGCGATCTCTGAAGAAAACGGCCATGGCGCGAACGGCGACGCCAGCGACTATGATGCGGATTCGATCAAGGTCCTGAGGGGCCTCGACGCCGTCCGCAAGCGCCCCGGCATGTATATCGGCGACACCGATGACGGCTCGGGCCTGCACCACATGGTCTATGAGGTCGTGGACAACGCGATCGACGAAAGCCTCGCCGGCTGGTGCGACCGCATCGACGTGCTCTTGAACGGCGACGGCTCGGTCACCGTGCGCGACAACGGCCGCGGCATCCCGGTCGACATCCACAAGGAGGAAGGCGTCTCCGCCGCCGAGGTCATCATGACCCAGCTCCATGCCGGCGGAAAGTTCGACCAGAACTCCTACAAGGTCTCCGGCGGCCT
>Ga0335082_10006721_pt1 | contig 12537 bp, 12 predicted proteins | sample Lox_Sample_41_FD_206718 | JGI IMG/M metagenome (GOLD analysis project Ga0335082, IMG submission 206718) | Soil microbial communities from Loxahatchee National Wildlife Refuge, Florida, United States - Lox_Sample_4.1 | ecosystem: Environmental > Terrestrial > Soil > Wetlands | place: USA...
CATGGCCGGATATTCCTTGAAATGCGACAGGTTGGTGAACAGGTCGATATCGAGGTGCCGGAATTCAAAAGCATGGGGGCCCACCGGCCTCTTGATCACGAGGCGAGCCAGCGGTCCGTTGAAGGCGCACGAATCGACTTGCGTTGGAACGAGCCGGCCGTCGTGGTCATAGCGCGCACCGTCGGGAGACACCAAGTCTTTCTTGACTACAAGGCGAATCTCCCAATCGCGCCATGCCGGTTGATCCTTCAACTCATCGTTGTAGACGCAGCCGGCCACGCGGCCCGGTAGACTGTATATCGTTTCGGCGCCCGTCCTCCCGACGACAACATCGACGTCCTGGTCATGGGGAATGATGCGTTGATTCCTTGTTTGGCCGAGCAGTGTGCCCCAGTAGATCGAATAGCGGATGGAGTGCTCGCTGCTGAACTCGATCCATCTCCTGAGCAGGGGAAGGAACACGTCCCGATTGAGAGGGTTCTCACTTGCCATCACGGTCGGGCCGCTGTCCCGACCGGTCCGATCGAATAGAGGCCCGATCGGCTGCGCCGGGGCGCAGTCGTGCTCAGTGAGCCCAATCCTAAAGTCCTTGTCCTCGGGATAGGTTTCCCGGGAGTGATCATAGCCCTTCGCGGCGACACTTCCCCAGTCGAGGCCAAACAGGCTTTCTAACTGGGTGGCGGCGGACCTCGGCCCCTTAATGGAAAACGCCCCGAAGCGGTAGTCGGCCAGCGGAAACAGTTCCTCCGCAGTCAGAAAAAGGGGCTCGCCATCACGGCGACAACCGATATCGGCGGTATAGCGGTACCGATCGGCTTCTCGAGTCATTGGGAAGATATCGAGAAACGGGTACTTCCACGCGAAGGGAGGGTCGTATGGGCGGCCCGCGTCAGGAAACAACTTCCAGGCAACCCCCCATTCCACAAGACGATAGCCCAGCCGCTGGAAGAGTGGCTCGAGGGCAACGAGTTCCTCGCTCTGCTCCGCCCTGATGCAGATGTCAAGATCATCGTCCCAGGGGATCAGGCCTTGGTGCCGCACGGCGCCTAGCAGTGTTCCGCCATCGGCCCAATAGTCGATTTCGTGGTGCTCGAGGACCTCATGGACGTCCTTCATGATCTGATAGAGCTGCAGCACGATCTGGCCTTCGGTGGCTACCAGCCCACCAAGAAGGACTGATTGGCCGGAACGACCGCAGAGTTCGGATAAGCGCCGGAATAATGCCGACGCTGGATCGACCTTTTGAATCAGATCGCGGAGTTGCCGCGGTTCGGAAAGTACGGGGAGGGGTTGATCGGCCCGGTCCGGGAGCAGCACAAGGCAAGTGTTGCGGCTCGATAACAGGCGAGTCAATAGTACGGCGGGCTCATGAGTACGCGAGGGCCATTACTGGAAAACTTGGAAGTACTGATAGGGCATGAAATCGAATGTCTTTGCCAAGCGGAATCCGGCGGATTTGAATTCGTCGACGACCAACGCTTCGGACAGCTTCATTTCGAGCGGTGGACCGATGGGCAGAGGTTTCTTGTAGAAGTCGACGTTCACGATCCGCCCGCCAGGTTTTAGCGCGCGGCGAAGCTTGGCATAATACGCAGGGCGATTGTCGATGTGATGCAGCACATCGCAGAAGAAGACGAGGTCAACTGAAGCGGCAGGCAGCTTTGGATCGTCCGTCGAGGCCACGGTGGTGACCACGTTCGGCGGCGCATTCTTGGCGGCAATTTTGAGAAGCCTCTCATCAATGTCCACTGCATAGACCTTGGCGACATGCGGAGCAAACCGGCGTGTGAAATAACCGCTTCCCGCACCAATGTCGGCCACCACGTCGGTCGGCTTCAACTCCAGGGCTCGGATGACTTCATCAGGCTTTTGCCAGGCGTCGCGACCCGGGTCCTCCAGAATCTTCGCGTACTCCTCGGCAGACGCCGGGGGATGATGTTGCTGATGCGGAGCCTGAGCAAAGATCAACGACCCGAAAGCCAGTGACAGACTAAGAAGAGGCAAATTCCGTGCGCTTTTTTCCATAGAAGAAGTAGATGAACAATCCGATTACGAGCCAGACGAAGAAACGGATCCAGGTTTCGAGCGGAAGGCTGAGCATCAGCGTCAGGCAACAGAGGATCGAGATCATGGGCAGCACCGGCACCCATGGCACTCGAAATCCGCGGCGGCGCTCGGGCTGCTTCTTGCGCAAGACGATGACGCCCGCGGAAACCAGTATGAAGGCGAACAGCGTCCCGATATTCGACAGATCGGAGAACCAGCTGATGTCGAACACGCCGGCTGGAATTCCGACCACAAAACCAGCCACCCAAGTGCTGATATGCGGCGTCTTGAAGCGAGGATGGACGCGGGAGAAAATGCCCGGCAATAGCCGGTCGCGCGACATGGCGAACCAGACCCGTGCCTGCCCGTATTGAAAAACGAGCAGCGACGATATCATGCCAATCAGCGCGCCTGCCGTGACGATGAGCCGCAGCCGGTTCATTCCGATTGCTTTGAGCGCGTTGGCTACCGGCGCATCGTTATTCAGCGTGTCCCAATGGGCGATGCCGGTCAGGACCAGTGCAACCGAGCCGTAGAGCAAGGCGCAAATCGCCAGCGTCGCGAAGATACCCACCGGCATATCGCGCTGCGGCCGCTTGCACTCTTCGGCTGCGGTTGATACTGAGTCGAACCCGATGTAAGTGAAGAAGACGATCGCTCCACCGGTCAAAATTCCCGAGTATCCGTGTGGCATGAAGGGATGCCAATTGGCGGTGTTCACGGCCTTGGCGGCGCCGAAGACGAAGAACAAGATCGCGACGAGCTTGATGACCACCATGGCATTGTTCGTCTCGGCACTCTCGCGGACGCCGCGAACCAGGATGTAGCTCAACAACAGCAGGACGATAAACGCCGGAAGGTTGAACCAGGAACCCGTGCGCTGGCCCTCCTCGAAAATCGGCTGCGACAATTCTTTTGGTAAGTGAAAACCGAAAAGGTTGTCGAGGATGTCATTGAAGTAGGCAGAGAAGCCCACTGCGACACTCATGTTGGAGAACGCGTATTCAAGGATCAAGTCCCAGCCGATAATCCAGGCGAAGATCTCGCCGAGCGTCGCGTAGGAATAGGTGTAGGCGCTGCCGGCGATGGGGATCATGGAAGCCAACTCGGCGTAGCAGATGGCGGCGAACCCGCAAGCGATCGCTACCAGGACGAAGGAGACGGAGATTGCCGGACCAGCGCCCGCGCGCCCGCTCAAGGTCGCCGCATTGCCGCCGTTCAACAGCAGATCCAGCACCGGCGCTTTGAGCACCGATTTACCGAGAAAATGCTCGCCAGCGGCCGCGGTGCCGGTGACTGTGAAAATACCAGACCCGATCACGGCGCCAATCCCCAGCGCTACAATACTCAACACTCCGAGCGACTTCTTGAGCCGTTTATCCGGCTCTTCAGAAGCGGCGATCAAAGCGTCGATGCTCTTGCAGCGTAGGAGCTGGGACATGGCGTGGTCAGCTACTGGTTGTCAGCGATCGGCTCAAACTAAACGTACAGCGCGTTTGGCTGATTTCCGATCGCCGAAAGCTCAGCGCTTAGCGCTTTCTCTGGCCCTTCGTCAACTTCTTGACTTTTCTCTTCATCGAGCCGCGAGCGACTCCGGACTCCCGCTTGGGTTTCGGCGCTGCCTTCTTGCGTGAGGCGCGCTTCACTTTCTTCCGTTCGGTTCGATCTAGTTTTTTTGTATTCATTCCTCTTGGATTCCCGAGTACTTTTCTACCAGCTTCTTTAAACCAAAACCATCGAAGCTTATGGTGAGCTTAACATCCTCGCCGTCCCCTTCGCGCCGAAGGATCTTTCCGCGGCCGTACTTGGGATGGCGGACGGTGGCGCCGGCGCGGAAGCCCTTCTTTCGGACGGGCATGGGTGGCCTGGCAGGAGTACTCACGGGAGTGCTCGCTGGTGCGGTTTTCACTGCTGGCTTCGGCTGTTGTTGTCCGCCGCGTTCGGCGAAGAATTGTTGGATGTTCTCGACGGAGTTGAACGTTTTTCCGGTATAAACGTTGCGCTTGGCGGCTTCACGCACTTCGTGGCTCTCGGCAAACAGATCGACTTGAGCCTTGCGCTGGCGCGGATTCAGATCGTCTACCAGCTTCGCCGGAACCTCTTTCAGAAATCGGGATGCGATCGTAGCTTCCGATTGCCCGCCGCCCCAACGCCGCCGATAGCGCGCATTGGTCAGGTAGAGGCGCTTCTGCGCGCGCGTCATGCCCACGTAGCAAAGACGGCGCTCCTCCTCCATTGCTGCCTTGGAGTCGAGCGCGCGGGTGTGCGGGAATAATCCCTCTTCCATTCCAGCGATGAATACGATGGGAAACTCCAGGCCTTTCGCATTGTGCATTGTGAGCAGGGAGATCTGACTCCGCTCGTCCAGGTTGTCGGTATCGGAGACCAGAGCCGCGTGATCGAGAAACTCGGCGACGCCTTCGCCACGCTCGGCAGCTTCAGCGGCGGCATTGATCAACTCTTTCAAGTTGCCGAGGCGCGATTCCGATTCGCGGTCCTGATCGGCTTCCAACATTTCCAGATATCCGGTTCGTTCCAAAATCTGTTTGAGACTCTCGTGCACCGGTTCCGATTGCACGACGGCAGTGAGGTTCTCCATCATGCCGTAGAACGCTCGTAGCGCTGCCTCCGCGCGCGTTGGGAACGCCCGCTCGTCGAGCATTCTGCCGATCGCAGACCAAACACTCATCTCGTGCTCGAGCGCGTATTGTTCGATTTGATCGGTGGTGCTTTTGCCGATGCCCCGCGCGGGCGTGTTGATAACGCGCAGAAGGCTGACCGAATCCTGCGGGCTCGCGAGTGCCTTCAGATACGCCAACGCGTCCTTCACTTCGGCCCGCTGGTAGAAGCTGAATCCGCCCAGGACCACGTATTTCCGGCCATAGCGGCGCAGCGCTTCTTCAATCTGGCGCGATTGGAAGTTGGTGCGATACAGCACGGCCACCCGGTCGCCAGGGTTGCTCGATAACAGGCGTTCCATGGTATCGGCAATGAATAGCGCTTCCTGCTCTCCGTCGAATGCTTCGAAGCGGCCGATCTTCTCGCCCTCGCCCGCATCGGTCCACAGCCACTTTCCCTTGCGCTCTTCGTTGTGCGCCACCACTGCGCTTGCCGCTTCGAGAATGTTTTTCGTCGAGCGATAGTTCTGCTCCAGCCGGATCACGGCGGCATTGGGATAATCGCGCTCGAAATCAAGAATGTTGCGGATGTCCGCGCCGCGCCAACCGTAGATCGATTGATCCTCGTCGCCCACCACGGCGAGGTTTTTGTGATTCTCGGTCAGCCGTCGCATCAGCTCGTACTGGCTGCGATTGGTGTCCTGATACTCGTCGATCATCAGGAATTCGAAGCGGCGATTGTATTGGTAGCGCAGATCAGCATCGTGACCCAACAGACGTACTGCTTCGAGCAACAAGTCGTCAAAGTCCAGGGCGTTCGCTTGCCGTAGGCGGTTTTCGTATTGTTCGTAGATCGACGCGAGCTTCGTTACATTGGCGTCGGTCGAGCCCTCATAAACATCCTGCGGCGATTCCTTGCGGCTCTTCTTATGACTGATCCAGGAGCAAGCCGCGCGATACTGCATGAACTTCTCGTCGAGCCCGGCGCCTTTGAAGATGGATTTGATCAGCGAGACCTGGTCGTCTTCGTCGTAGATGGTGAACTTGGGCGTGAAGCCGGGGCGGATATCGGCCAGCCGACCCCCGTCCCGCCGGAGAAGGCGTACGCAGAACGAATGGAATGTCGCCACCAGCGGACTTTCCCGCGAACTTAACCCGCCGAGGAGATGATTAACGCGCTGCCGCATCTCGTCGGCGGCTTTGTTCGTAAAGGTGACCGCTAGAATGCAGGGTCCGGGAACGCGGTGCGCTTCGACCAGGTGGGCGATACGATGCGTAATTACGCGGGTCTTCCCGCTCCCGGCGCCTGCCAGGAGGAGGAGCGGACCTTCGACGTGCGCGACAGCCGCCTGTTGTTGAGGATTCAGGCCTTCGAGGAAATCCATTCGGTGGGGGACAAAGCGATTCTAGCATGCCGTATTAGCCGAACGATTCGTTGTGACCCCCATTTCTGGGGGTTGCCGTATCCCCTTGGTATTGCTAGTACTTAAAAACGTGAAGCAACCTGCCACTATCGACAGTATGCTGCGCGAGAGGTTGGAGACCCTTTATCAGCGCCGGGACACGGTGGATCGCCTGATCCAAGTCCTTGAGACTCAGCAAACCAAGCAGGCCAAACCTGAGGGAGTGTCCCTGGTTCCGATCCGGCGAAACCGGGAAAACCGCTGTAACGCCGCCGGATAGCCTTTGCTTTTCCAATCCAAGCCCTTGTAACCTAACAGTTTGCCGGTACGCCTGTAGAAGTGAAAGTTGGCGGCTGGCATTTTAGGCCGCATGCTGGTTGAATTCGAGCAAATTCAGAAGGCGCAGGCCGGCGATGACGCCGCGTTCAACCAAGTTGTTGGCGCGTACAGAAAAAGGATTTTGGGAACCATCGCCCGGTTGATCGGGCGGCCGGAAGATGTTGAGGATGTCGGGCAGGAAGTCTTCTTACGTTTGTACTATTCGCTTGACCAATTGCGTACTCCGGAGGTCTTTGAGCCGTGGTTGTACCGGCTGACCGTCAATGCATCCTATGATTATTTGAGGAAGCAACGCCGGCGCAACGAGTCGCGCATGTCGGATTTGAGTGAGCAGCAGGTCATGATGGCGGATGCTGCCGCGGGCGGGAAAGTATCGAGCGAGGACCAGCGGCAGAAGCAGGTGAAGGAATTGGTGGATTCGCTGCTCGGCTCGGTCTCTGAGCAGGATCGGATTTTGTTGACGTTGAAGGAAGTAGAAGGGCTCTCGTTGAAAGAGCTTGAAAAGATATACTCAGTAAATGAAAATGCTTTAAAGGTGCGGCTATTTCGTGCCCGGCAACGTGTCCTGAACGCCTTTGAAGCGACTAAAGGAGGCGCCAAGCCGGGCGGGCGGAAAGAGAAGAAATATGGAGCGATGGGATAGCGAAAAAGAACTAGACGCGCTGTTCGCCAATTACAAGGCGGCAGTGCCGGATCCGGATGCCAGCGTGAACTTCATGCCGGAGCTTTGGGGAAAGATTGAAGCCCGGCGCAGCATCACCCTGCATGTAAGGAAGCTTACTCAGGTATTCGTCGGCGCCGCAGCGGCGCTGTGCTTGCTCTTCGCCATGTTTGAGGTTGTACCGAGCCTTACGCGGCCTGAACTGCACGGCACTTATGTCGATGTATTGGCCGCAGCGCATCCGGCCGATAATCTGACTGCACTCGGAATTGTGCCCCACGATCCTACAGATCCGAATACAAAATGAAGCGGAACGTCCCCATTGCTCTTTACCTGTTCCTCGTGTTCGTGAGCGGGGCCGTTGTCGGCGGCCTCGGTTATCGCGTTTACAGTCCTCCTTCGGCCAGGAGCAATCAGCATGTGAGCCCGGAAGAGTGGCGCAAGCAATACCTGAATGAAATGCAGACACGCGTCAACCTGACGCCGGATCAGCTGCAAAAGGTGAACGCAATTCTGGACGACACTGACGCCCGCTTCACAGGCGCCCGGCAAAAACATCACGAGATCGTCGAGCAGATCCGGGAAGAGCACCGTGCGAAATTGCGCGCGCTCATGACGCCGGACCAGCTTCCGAAGTACGAGCAGTTCCGGGCAGAGCGCGACGCGCGGTCCAAGGCCGCGAACAAGAAGTAGGACGAACCTCTGGTTTGTCCCGGGCAAGCCGGAGGCATGCCCTACAGGGTCTCAAAGCAGAACACGATCGAGTCGACGACTGACAAAGGCACCGTCGTTAACTGTCCCGATCACGATCTTCGCGGATCAGTGGCGTACTATCGTCTAACAACGGCAAAGCGGCTACAAAACGCTCCAGTTCTTCACTCGATGCTCTCATCCGCTCGAACCGGTCCGCGTAGTCGGGTAGTTCATTGACAATCGGATTAGCCATAGAACCATTAGGCGGTGTCAGAATACTTAGCATGCGGCCACTCCGCGGTTCGTTCTGGGTGCTGGTCCAATACGATGCGGCTGAAGAGATCGCGCTGGAAAAGCTGCAGAAGGTGTTGGGTGCGCAGCAGACCCCGCCGCAGCCGAGCTTCAAACATCCGACCCCGGAATATGTTCGCTTCGAGCGGCCGCCGGTCATCGAGTGTGCCGAGCCCATCGTCATCGAAACTGGCGAGCAGTTCGCCGTCCGGCTCAGATACTTTAATTACGGCGTCATCAGCGTGGAGTTGGAACTGGAGTTCGAGGCCGATTGGGATGAACTCGTGCGCCTGTCGAGCCGATGGATTCAGGCGCCGGAAATCGAGAGACGCACCGCGGAGCTGCTGCGGCCTCGACTGGAGCGCGCGGCTGCCGCGTTGAAACTGCCTTACCCGACGCGCCTCAGCGAAGACTACTACATCATTCAGTTGCGCGAGGCGCTCGATGAGAACGGCGGGCCTCTCAGCGCAGCGAACCTCGTTTCGGCGCGGGGACGCGAGATTTCACAGATCGTTCGTGGTGAATCGGCGCCATTGTCCGCAGAAGAATGCAAGGAAGTGCTCGAATCGCGGCTGTCGTACTACCCGAGCGACCTCCTCGTGGTTGGGTGGGTCGCTGCGTTGGTCTATGACACTGCCGCCGGAGCAGCCCCTACCATCGAACTGCTCGAATACGCCAATACGCAGTTACTCGAGTTTCGCCACTACGATGAAGTCCTGACGCGGGTGCTCGCAGGCGTTTACAAGATCCTGGAACATAGGGGAAGTTTGATGCGCCGTTGGCGAATGGCGCGGGAGGCCGAACGGCTGAACACTCTGCTGCTCGACGTCATTGAACTGACCGAACGAACCGACAATTCGATCAAGTTCCTGAGCGATATGTTCTATGCCCGAGCGTACCGCATGGCGGCGGCACGCGTCGGCGTCAATGACTATCGCAACCTGGTGGACCGCAAGCTGCGGACGGCCAGAGAGCTCTACGAATTCATGACCAACGAGTTTCACGAGGCTCGCGGCTTTGTCCTGGAGGTGATGGTCGTGGCGATATTGGTGATCGAGCTAATCCATTTGTTTCGTAGTTGGTGACGGACCCCATCAGCCTACAGTTTTCCTAGAAATCGGCCGATATTTCCACCGTGGGCGAATTGTATCTAGAGGAGCGTCTGGACTTTTTGAATCGCTCCCAGAACGCGGACGGCGGCTGGGGATATTTTCCCGGCAAGCAGTCCTGGTTCGAACCAACAGCCTATGCCATGCTCGCCTTAAATGGCGCCCCCGATTCAGAACGATCGTTAGACAACGCCTGGAAGTTGCTTCGCTCCTGGCAAACTCCGGACGGAAGCTGGAGACCGAATGGGCGAGTACAAGGTGGAACCTGGGTGACCGCGCAGGCCGTGACGCTGGCATGTGTTCGCGGCGTCGACGATCCGAGCGTTCGCGCCTCAGTGGACTGGCTGTTGCGCGTCGTTGGCGCAGAACACAGTCTCGGAATGCGGGCCGCGTCGCGCCTTCATTTGCTGAAGACCAAACTCGACGTCTCCCACCAGGGATGGCCCTGGCGCGATGGAAACGCGGCCTGGATCGAACCGACGTCGCATACGCTAGTTGCGCTCAAGAAAGTGGCAGGCAATTATAGACGGGCGGAGATGAATTACCGCATCCGTGAAGGAGAGGGACTGCTGTTCAGCCGTCGCTGCAGCGATGGTGGATGGAACTGTGGCAATCCGAACGTGCTGAATTTTGACCTGCCGTCGTATCCGGAGACCACGGCACTCGCCTTGCTGGGCTTGCAGGGACGGAGCGCACAGGAGTTGGCCAGCCCGCTCGCCCTGGCGCGGCGCTTGCGCGGAGAAACGAGGTCGCCGCTCGCCAAAGCATGGCTGGCAATCGCGCTGCGTTGTCACGGTGAGAATATCGAGATGCCTGCGGCGACGCCTGTCTCAAACGATGTGATGCTTACGGCCTTGGAGGCGCTCGGACATCCACTCGGCAACTTCGGCCTGTTGCGCACGACAGGAGTGCACGCATGACACGGCGTCAATTCATCCCACTGGCAGGAATCGCTGCGACCGCCGGCTACGCCAGTCTCAAGCTGCAGAAGCCGCCCAAGCTGCCGGACGGACCGCCGGGCAACTCCCCGGTCGCGATCCTACGCGCCGGCTCCTACTCCGAGGATCTGGTGAGCCGGATGATGGAAGGCGCGCGGCTCTGCGGACTCGACGCCAGAGGCAAGCGCGTACTGCTGAAACCTAATCTCGTGGAGTTCTCGTCGTCCACGGTGATCAACACGGACGCCTCGGTCACAGCCGCGGCAGTCGAGTTGTTCCATCGGCTCGGCGCGGCGGAGGTTCGGATCGGCGAGGGACCAGGGCACCGCCGCGATACACTCGATCTCGCCGACGACGCGCACTATCGCGCTATCGTTCCCAAGTTCGAGAGCATCTTCACGGATCTCAATCGCGACGATGTATCGCCGGTCAGAGGATTCGCCAACGAGCCGGAGTTCTATTTCCCGAACACCGTGCTCGGGGCCGATCTGATCGTCTCGCTGGCCAAGATGAAGACCCACCATTGGGCGGGCGTGACGTTAGCGATGAAGAATTTCTTCGGACTGGTACCGGGCTCTGTCTACGGATGGCCGAAGAACAAACTGCACTACATCGGAATTCCCGAATCGGTGTGCGAGTTGAACCGGGTGTTCCGCAACACTTTCGCCATCGTCGATGGCGTGGTCGGTATGGAAGGCAATGGCCCAATCCAAGGCACCCCAAGATCGGCAGGCGTGCTGGTAATGGGCCGCGACCTGGTAGCGGTCGACTCCACTTGCTGCCGCATCATGGGGATTGATCCGGAAAAGGTCAATTACCTAGGCCTCGCCGCCAAACTGGGCCACGTGCACGCCGAGCGCATCGAACAGCGCGGCGAAACCGTCGCCTCAGTGCGGACGAATTTCGCGCTCATCGACGAGTTCAGCGACCTCCGGCTGGTTTAGATGGCTCGCGGTTCCACAGGCGTGGCTGGCTTTGACGCCACGTCGGAGAGGCCCGAGTTTACACAGGCAGCAGCGCCGCTGAGAATCGAGCAAGGGCTCAGTCGTTTCGCGCAACGGAAGTGGCTGGTCATCGTGCTCGCCGGCGCGATTTCCCTTGGAGCCCGCGCTTTGCTCCTCCCGGTGGTTCCCATTCCCAAGCCGGCTATTCAGGACGAATTCAGCTATCTGCTGGCCAGCGACACGTTCGCCTCCGGCCGCCTGACCAATCCGACTCCTCCCTGCCCCGAGCATTTTGAATCGCCGCAAGTGATCCTGCACCCGACGTATGCGTCGAAGTATCCGCCGTTCTCAGCCATGGTCATGGCGCTCGGGCAGAAGCTGACTGGGCAACCCTGGGTCGGCGTTTGGCTCGCCATGGGCGTGTTTTGCGCGACACTCTGCTGGGCGATACAGGGTTGGCTACCGCCGATGTGGGCGATGTTTGGGACCCTTATCGCCATACTGCGGATCGGCGTCGTCAGTTATTGGACCGAGAGCTACTGGGGCGGAACGTGCGCGGCCATCGGCGGCGCGCTGCTGATCGGTGCTGTACCACGCCTCATCCGCCGGCCGCGTGCTCGCGTCGCGGTAGCTTTCGCAATTGGGCTTGCAATCGTGGCGAACACGCGCCCGTACGAAGGAGTCGTGATGGCGGCAGTCTGCATCGGCTGTATCGCGGTAGGACTGGCGCGAACTGGGCGTCTCGCACATGCCGCACGCGCCGTGATCGTCCCTATCGCCCTGGTGCTGATTCCGCTGTCCGCATGGATGTGCTACTACAACTACCGTGTCACGGGGAGCGCACTCAAGCTACCGTACATGGCGCACGAGGAGCTGTACGTGGTCTGGTCGCCACTGCTGTGGGAGACCCATCCGAAGCCTGAACCCACGTACACCAGTTCGACGTTACGCGATTTTTGGCTCATCGCCGACCGCGGAGAGAAACAGTTCTCACGCGACCATCTGTTGAAGGCTCACGGCTCCGATCTTCTACAGCTCGGACGATTCCTGCTCGGTTGGCCGCTGATCCTCTGCGCCGCCGGCTTCGCGCGCCCGTTATGGAGAGATCGCACCGCCAGGGCCGCTCTACTGCTTGCGGGTGCATTCTATGCCGGTGCGGCATTCGACGCTCGGCTGTTCCCGCACTATGCGGCGCCGGCGGCTACACTCGCTTACATCATCGCCGCATCGGCCTTGCGCGCCGCTCGAAATTCCTGGCCCGGCGCGTCTGTCGAGCAACTCTACGTAACCGCCGGCATCTTCGCACTATTCGCGGTCGTCACGGTGCTGGCCTGGCTGAGTCCACAGAACCGTTATCTGTTCGCCGACATCGACTACCACGTTCGCGCCAAGCATGCCACAGTCGCCGAGCAGTTAGCCAAGGTGGCGGGTGACCACCTGGTTCTGGTGCGCTACGGTCCGCACCACGACCTGTATGAAGAGCTGGTTTACAACC
>Ga0335082_10006723_pt1 | contig 12532 bp, 12 predicted proteins | sample Lox_Sample_41_FD_206718 | JGI IMG/M metagenome (GOLD analysis project Ga0335082, IMG submission 206718) | Soil microbial communities from Loxahatchee National Wildlife Refuge, Florida, United States - Lox_Sample_4.1 | ecosystem: Environmental > Terrestrial > Soil > Wetlands | place: USA...
CGTGAGACCGATAACCGCCTGGTGCGGTCCATGTCACGAACATGTTTACCATGTTCGTATTTCGGTTTGCCGACGGAGTCTACCCCAAACCGACATGGCTCGTCGGTCTGAGGCGGAGCCTCGTTAGTTGTAGGCCGCCACCCTCACCTCGAATGCGGTTCGCCACCTCCTGGTTCGGTCGATCTAACTCCTCAAGGTCACCTTTGGGGACCAGCCGCTCTTCCTACGACATTTCGGAGCCGCTCCGAAATGTCGGGCGCACCCGTCAGTCCGGCGAGACGACTATTTTGCGCAATAGGCTTTGTTATCAGCAGATTACGAAAGGTCAGAGGGTTCTTGGCATTGGTGGATGGCTTGCATCTTGCATGCCTGCCGAGAGGAGCAAGCGAGCCCCGGTCAATCGTGTTAACGCGGACAATCAACACCGAGTCCGGAAGATGTCGGATCGCAGAAAGACGCCGCCGAGCGAAAAGGTGGATACGAACATGGCTTCCCTAACCAACGATCCACTGTCGACTAACGCACCAGCAAGTTTCCACTTGCTGGCAAAGCCAAGCGGGTCCACGTGCAATATCGATTGCACCTATTGCTTCTTCCTGTCCAAAGACGCGCTGTATCCAAACGAAAAGCATCGGATGTCCGATGCCACCCTTGAGACCTACATCCGCCAGTTGCTCGAGTCACACCGCGCGCCCACCGTGACCGTGGCATGGCAGGGCGGCGAGCCGACACTGATGAAGGTCGAGTTCTTCCGGCGCTCGATTGACCTCGTCGAAAAGTACCGCGGGCCCGGGCAGAAGGTTGAACATACTTTCCAGACCTATGGCATCCTCCTCGATGACGAGTGGTGCGCCTTCTTCAAGGAACACAATTTCCTGGTCGGCCTGAGCGTCGACGGTCCTCGTGAACTCCACAACACCTACCGCCTCGACCGCAGCAAGCAGGGCACATTCGATAAGGTCATGCACGGCTGGCAGCAGCTCGGGCACCACGAAGTCGACTTCAACATCTTGTGTACGGTCAATGCGGCCAATGAAAAGCACGGTCGCGAGGTCTACCGTTTCTCCCGTGACGAGATGGGCGCAAAGTGGGTGCAGTTTATCCCGATCATCGAGCGTGCCAATGCTGACACCATCGATATCGCCAACCAGGGCTGGAGCGAGCAGCCCGGTCGCAAGCGCCTGCTCTACACGCAGTCCGGAAACCTGGTAACGAAGCGCTCCGTCGGGGGCGAACAATACGGCTGCTTCTTGGTGGATGTCTTCGAGGAGTGGGTACGCCACGATCTAGGCGCGGTTTACGTCCAGATGTTCGACGTGACTCTCGAGGCTTATTTCGGCCACCATGTACTCTGCATCCACGCCCCAACCTGCGGACTTGGTCCGGCGCTGGAGTACAACGGCGATGTTTACTCCTGCGATCACTTCGTCGAACCGCGCTACAAGCTGGGTAACATCCACGAGACGCATCTTGTGCAACTCGTCGCCTCGGCCGAGCAACGCAAGTTCGGAGATGACAAACGCGATTCGCTGACGCCGCAGTGCCAAAGTTGCGCCGTCAAGCATCTTTGCAATGGAGGCTGTCCGAAGGATCGCTTTACACTCTCACGCGACGGCGATCCGGGCCACAACTACCTCTGTGCGGGCCTCGAGTTATTCTTCAAGCACACGCGGCCCGCCATGCAGACGATGGCTCAACTGCTGCAGAGGAACCGCCCGCCCTCCGACATAATGGCCCTGACCGCTGCCGAGGACGCGAAAGGCGGGCCCCATGCTCCCTGTCCCTGCATGAGCGGCAAGAAGCTCGGCTTCTGCCACGGCGACCATGCGCCGCAGTCGCCTTTCAGTGGATTGAACCTTTCGACGGACAGAGTCGGACTGGGCGTACGCCAGTGACATCCGATGGCATGGCGGGCTTATGGAAGAACCTTTCGAACAGGGAGGTCGAAAAGACCTCCCTCTTGAAAACAAATAAGAAATCTAGAGAAGACGATACCGCAGAATCTTCGATAGAAGCGCGAACCGAGAAACCACTCAGCTCTGAACTCGCTGGGATGACGTGGGAACAGCAAGCACAACGGATCCATACGGAGGCTCAGACGTTCTACTTTGCCTCCAAACATCCCCGTGTTCATTGGCACGCAAAACTGGTCGCAGCCTGCACCGCAGGCTATCTGTTCAGTCCAATTCAGCTGATTCCGACCTTCGTTCCGGTGATCGGCCTCCTGGATGACTTCCTCGTTCTCTTCCTAGGGGTGAAGCTGCTTCATAGAATAATTCCGCCGGACATTCTCACGGATTGTCGTGAGCAGGCCAACGTCGCCGAAATGCGACAAAAAGATAAAGTCAGATCAACAGCCAGCGTCATTGCAGTTCTCGCGGTTGCTTTGTTGTGGCTCTTCGCGGCGATAGCGGGCAGCGCCCTGATTGCTTCATATATGCCCTTAGCGATCAAAAGGTGATGTCTCTATGTATCGTCTGTCCACCCGCGAACATTTTGGAGCTGGTGCTAGGTTTTGTTGCCCACTATTGTTCGAATCCGTAATACGCATTCAGACCGGCGCCGCTCCGGACTTCTTGTCCCTCCGCAAAAAGAATAGCCTTCACCGCTCAGGCATAGGCCGAACTCGTTGGGGTGGCTGTAAAGTGAAGAGCGTTGTCAGCGATAACGCGTGATCCTTCACCGGGCGGAGGAGCAGTAAGGACGGTTCGACGGATTAGACCTTGCAAGTCCAAGAACACGTAACAATGGCCAGATGAGTCATTAGGAATAATAAGGAGGAGGGTACATGGAAACCAGGGAAAGAGATCCACAAGTTCCTCAGAGTGGCCCCTCCTTGGAAGCTTCTCGTTCTACGCGTGATCAGAGTGCACGCGAGACTGCTGGGTCCGCGGTGAGGAATTTTTCTATCGTTGTGGGCGGCCCAGTCTACGACTTACTGCTTCGCTTCCACCTTATACGACAAACCCTGCCGAACGTGTGGCGCAGGATTGTCGCGCTGATGGTGGTGACTTGGCTGCCACTTCTACTGCTTTCGCTTAGGGAAGGACTGGCCTTTGGCCACCAGGTGAGGATCCCTTTCCTTTATGACTTGACCATGTACGGACGCCTTCTGATTGGATTGCCCCTGCTGCTGTACGCAGAGCTCTGGATCGACCCGGCGATTCGGCAGGCAGTTTCAGAATTCGTGGATGCTCGCCTGGTGCCCGATCAAGAATTGCCCCAGTTCGAGAGCATCTTGCGAAGAGTGCAACAGATGCGAGACTCGTGGATTCCTGAAGTCATCCTGCTCGTCTTGGCGTTTTTCCCTGTATTTCTGTTCCAGCACGAGTGGGTAACCGGCGTGGTCACAAGCTGGCATACCACGGCAAAAGGCCTGTCCGCAGCGGGATGGTGGTATGCGGTTGTTAGCGCCCCGTTAATGCGCTACATAACCTACCGTTGGGTGTTTCGTTACCTTCTCTGGCCGGTCTTACTGTGGCAAATCAGCCGGTTGCAGCTCACCCTTATGCCTACGCATCCGGACCGCGCTGCAGGTCTGAACTTTCTCGCAGGGACCCAAAAACATTTCGGAATCCTAGCCTGCGCCTTGGGCTGCTCAGTTGCCGGTCGCGTCGGTAACTGGATGCTGTTCGAAGGAGCACCGCTGGCCTCTTTCGAATTCCCGTTGGTGGGATTTGTTGTTCTGTCAGTCATCCTGGGTCTCCTGCCTCTGGCCTTATGGATCCCCAAGCTGAAGAAAGTGCGAAAGCAGGGGTTGCTGGAATACGGCAGGTTCGCAAAAACGTACACTGAATCATTCGACCGAAAATGGGTCCATTGTGCCGCAACACCTTCAGAACCCTTGTTGGGAACGCCCGACCTTCAATCTCTCGCGGACTTGGGAAACAGCTTCTCCTTCATTGATAAAATGAGGAAGGCACCCATTTCCAGGAAGCTCGTTCAACAACTCGCCGCATGGACTGCTATCCCACTCATCCCAATAGTCGTCTTCGGCACGCCAACTCAGGAAATTGTGCGCGCGGTGATGAAGTTGATTATGTAGACGGCAATAGTGATCCCAGTTTGACTGACCATCTAAGGAATGGTTGGAGTGATTACTTTGTAGCCCTTGCCCCAACTGTAGCGAAGCACCGGCCTGCGGAGCGTCTTGCCCTCGGGGTGTCGCTGCTTCCGCGGGACCATCTTTGTCCAAGTCGAACGCCGGCAGTAGTTCAATCTTCGCTTCTGAAATGTTACTTCCCCAAGACCAATCTGTTTACGGATTCGTGGCGGGCGACGTGCTCAGAATAGAAGCCTTCGTTTCTTTACCGGTGACTTTCTTCACGTACATTGTCTTGCCGCTGACGCGAGCCTGAAAGTCCCTGCCGTTCGTCCATGAAAGGTCGTCCCCTGGATAGGTTTGGTGCCGACAGACGTAAACTTTGTCACCGATCTGTATGGAAATGCGATAGGTCGCGACTTCCGTCATCAATGGAGCGTCGGTCCCCCCCGAAGGCGTATCGGATTCCTGCTTCTCAACCTTGACGACTTTTCCGGACTGGTACTCGTGGCCCGCGGCAAAACTGACGGCGGCTAGTAGAGTTAAAAAGAGGACAGCGCAAACAACGTGAGCTTTCATCGATGCCTCCTCGAGAGAAATTTCATCGACAAAAATGCCCCGCTGAAGTGTGACGCCCTAAGAGCTCAAATTTCATCGCTACCCATTGCACGCCCAGATCGCGCAGGATTTCCCACGCATTACCGACGACAAGATGAAGCTACGCAGCTTGGCTGTCTGAGTCATCTGTCAATCTTGACAGTACTTTGAGCGCCTTCACACCGGATCCCTGCCCTTGCTGATCTACTGCCCGCATGAGTGTCTTGCCCGCTAGGTTTCTCAGCCCCAACGATCACCCGGTGCGATCAGGCGGAGATATTGAAAGCCATGGGGGAACACGGCAGTAGTCGGAGTCCAACCTCACTGTCGGCTCGCGAGGGCCGCGTCTGATTAACACCGGCACCAATCACCTCGGCTTTCGGTGCGTAAAGGCGATAGCCCCGACCAATCTGTTTGCGAGTAGGGAGGACGCGAAGGAATGAGGAGATGAACGCCAACGGAGCATTTCGAAGTGCTCTCTGGCAACTAGGGCATGGCCCGCTATTATGCTGCGCCGCGTTCGATGTGGCAGCCGTGTGGACAGACTTAAGCATGCGCATCTATGGGACCTGGACCGAGATGGGCCGGTTGATTTCGAGGACTGCTTTGCTCAACTCGCCACTCCATCCTCTTGCTCGTTGGGACGGTCGCGGGAATGACGATTACTTATTTAACGCCGCCCATTTTGCTGTTTCTGGGCGCCCGAACGGGTCCTTAGAGGTTTGGGTGCCTGGCTTCTGATGACGATCGCGTTCTGCGCCACGGCTCAATTATAGTCAATCGCGACTTCGAGAAAGGGATTGTCATTCTCGGTAAAACATAAGCAACACGCCGAGAACAGCCATCAGCAGCGGCCAAGTTTTTCCGAAACCTCCGCGAAATCGTGTCTTCACTTCCGCCAACCCCTTAGCGAGGCCGATGCCTATTCCTGTCACCGCATAGCTTAGATGCTCCCATTGGATACGTGCCATCACCTCCATGTGGTTGTTAGGCCCGGGCATCCCTCCTTCGTGTTGGTGAAACAGCAAGAGTAACGCCCCTCCGAACGCCAGCGCCGAAAACATCCACCTGCTCCACGCCGCCTTTAAGACTCCACTTGCGCGTTCCCACTCGATCACACCCAATCCGAGCAATATAATTGCAAACACTTTGTGCTGTAGCACCTCCGGGTTGTGCCGCAACGCCTCGAGCCATTCTCTTTGTCCAAAGGGCCACAACTCCGTGTCACTCCAGACCAGCACAAAAATTCCTGAGAGAAGAAAACAGGCCGGCCACGCATACTTCACGGCTGGCCACCGTTTCATCAGGATGCCTTCTACTAAGATGAAAACCCCCGCCAGCGCCACAAAGAATCCCGCCAGGTGATGATTAAATTCGCTCTCGTCCCTATCGGCTAGGAGTTTCGCCTGGCTTGCTGGGTTCATCTCTTGAACCATCGGCATGGACATGTGCTCGTGTTCGTGTTGATTTGGAGGCGCGTCCTGAGGACGCTGGGGTGCGAACAGAAATAGAAGAGTGGCAAGACATAATATTCCCGCTATAAGCCAAAGCCAAGCACGCTCACTGTCATGTAAGGTCCTTGTGACCTCCATGTACGTTTCCTTTCTTATCTCCTGGCAACGCACCGGCTCATGCCCCGCATAGCCTTCGGAGATTCAGTCAGAGTCCCGGTACCCTTAACGAGTCGACACATTTCGTGCGCGGGTAAGTTCGTTCGGATAATACCGCGTTTCGTTGATGCGACTGCCGAATATGTCGAGCCCGAGAACCTGCGCCCCATCAATCCTTCGGCTGTTTGCCACCAGTTTGTGGAAAACTTTAGCGATCTTTACTGCTTCCCGGTACTGTCAGAATCGACAGCTAGGGTGTTGATTTCCTGTTCCAGCTCATCGAAGTGATCGGTTTGCCCACCAGGTCGGCCACTTGGTCTTGGACCCGCTGCGAAAGCTTCCTTCGTAAAGGAACAGCGCTGCAGCAAAGGACGTTCAGAACTGGCAATTCAAGCCGTGACACACGTCACGGTGAAGCATGACCTGAAACGGTACTCTATCTCTTCCCGATCTCTTCCCGCCGGAGGTATTGGCAGGCGATGTCAGCTAATGCCATGAACTCCGGAGAAGCCCGTCCAGACGGCGGGATCATGACCGAAGATAAGATTTCCGTGCACGCCTTCGACCGCGATAAACGTCGGAACGGGATCTTTGCGGCGGCGGGCTTCGCGATCGGCCAAGTATTGCCTCCATGTCGTTCCACCCACCGCGAGGGTCATCAAGACTCTGGACTTCGCAGCTGCGCATCGTATCCGGCGTTCTGCACCCCAGCGGATCCAAATTTGAGTGAGTGCAGTCACTCTTGGCCGTGACCTCCGGCACAGAACCTTGTTCGGCCCGGGAATAGAGTTGTTGAATCCAAACTCATCCAGGAGGTATTTGTTTTGAGCGGCCGTAAAGCAATCATGGTAGAGACCCGAAGGTTCTCGAGGCCGAACACGCTTTGGACTCTTGCCCTGGTCCTGCTTACTTGGTGTGCGATCGCGAGTGCGCAGACGGTGGTGCCAACTCAGCGCGGCACATTGGCCGGAGAGACATTTGTAGTGGGGCCTGCTCCGTCCACTCCGGGGGGGGCCGAGCAAAAGATTCAGGATCAGGGCACCCAGGCGGCCACGCCGGGAAGCGTCATCGGTACAGTCCTCGACCAATCGGGAGCGGTGAGTGTGGGCACGATGATCCGGCTCACTCCCGAGGATAAATCCGCTTATCGAGAGGTGATTTCCGGCGACAACGGGCAGTTCTCCTTCTCGAACGTTCCTCCTGGCCACTTCCAACTCTCGGTGAGTTCGACGGGGTTCGGAAACGAAGTGTACTCGGGGGATCTAGCGCCTGGGCAAATCTTTCTTGCGCCGCCGATTGTTCTCTCAGTGGCCACAGTTGTGACACAAGTAAAGGTTACGGTCGATCCGGTGGAAGTCGCGACCGAAGAGATTAAAGAGCAAGAACACCAGCGCGTTCTCGGCTTCATCCCCAATTTCTATGTGAGCTACCGCCCGGATGCGGCCCCTCTGACCACGAAATTGAAGTATCAACTGGCGTGGAAATCAACGACCGACGTGGTTACGATTGGCGGAGTTGCTTTTCTTGCCGGGCTTCAGCAGGCGGGCGATCAATACTCCGAGTTCGGGCAGGGCGCGCAAGGGTACGCCAAGCGTTTCGGGGCGGCCTACGGGGATGCATTTGTGTCTACGTTTCTCTCCGGTGCAGTTTTTCCATCCCTCCTTAGGCAGGATCCTCGTTATTTTTATCGAGGAACGGGGAGTACGAAGAAGCGCATTCTGTACGCGATCAGCAACTCGGTGTGGTGTAAGGGCGATAACGGACGCTGGCAGGTCAACTACTCCAACATGGCGGGAGTTGTTTCCGGCGCGGCGCTTGTGTCTACCTATTACCCTTCGAAAAACCAGGGGATGGATATCCTTCAGAACAGCCTGATCCGAATGGGGGAGAGCTCCCTAGCGGGCGTGGTGCAGGAATTCGTTCTACGGAAGCTCACGAAAGGTGGCCATCGCCAAGAGTCGTCGGTCACGTCGCCGGTGGAGCCGACCGTCTCGGTTGACGGGCCCGGCGATAGCAAGTTTACAACCCAACAGCCGTAAGTTCATTTTTGCATCGGTTTTGGCACAAAAGCCCAGTCAGGGTGATGCACAAGGAATGGGAGTTATGACCACACACGCAATACCTAGTGAAGAGAACGCTAAGCGAGCATTTCGTATGGATGACGCGATTCATCAGCTGCTGATGCACTCAGCGCCGGAACCACCCGAGCCGCCTCAGCCCCGGGGTGCCACCTTGCCCGAGCCGGTCTTCCCGCAATATCCCGAACTTATGGAGGATCCAGGTCCAGAGAAGCCCTTGGAAAAGCGGGAGTGGACGCGGCAGCAGATTTACCGCAAGATGCGTGGTTGGCTGTTTCCTTACATCCGTTCGCGGGTGCTTCCCGGCGACTTCCATCCCATTACGGCTTATCTGTTTACCGATTACAAGTGCAATCTCGACTGCTGGTACTGCTGGGCATTTAACAACAAGGTCCAGGGAATGACCGAAGATATTGCTCGGCGCTCCATTGACTGGCTCTACGATCACGGTTGCCGCGTTCTCGCGCTGATGGGTGGCGAGCCGCTACTCCGGCCTCAGTTCGTACATAAAGTCGTCTACTATGCCGCCCAGAAGGGCTTTTGGATTTACATGGGTACCAACGGCCGCCTGCTCCGCCCGGAAGTGGCCGATCGCCTGGGCGACGCCGGGTTGGCCGTGGTCAACCTGGCTCTCGACGCCTGGAAGCAAAAGCCAAGCTTGCCCAAGGCGCTTGTTCCCGTTGAGAAGAACCTCGAACACCTGATTCGTAAGCAATATGTCTACGGATACATGGTGTTCTTCAATATAAACATTTGCCGCAACAACCACGAAGACGTACGTTTGCTCACAGAGTACGCGCACGAGCACCATCTCGCGACCGACTACCACATTAATGAAACCCCCATGCTTGAACAGGATGACCACTTTAAGCACGTATCCGACAACCCGACCTACATTCGCCCCGAGGACTGGCAGGCTGTCGACGAACTCATTGACTGGATCATCGACAAGAACCGATCTGGTTATCAGATGGTGAACTCCGTGCAGACGCTCCGCGAGATGAAAGCGTTTGTGCGGATGTCCTCGGGGCTCGATGTGGGCAAGGTCGGCTGGGATGGGAATGGCACTTGCTCCAAGGAGGACATGGCGAAGCTGCTTGCTTCTACACCCGGCATCGTTCCCGACGAAAATGGAGGTCTTCACTTTGCCGACTGGAACTGCCGCGCCGGCCAGAACAATGTCGTCATCCGCACGGACGGGACCGTGGCCCCCTGCTTCCCTATGTACTCGTCGACCACCGACTGGGGCAACATTGACAGCCCCAAATTCGAGACCGAGCAGTTGACCAAATTGAAGAGCACATGCCAACGCCACTGTTTCTCGACGCTCAACCACAATCTGGGCTATTGCTACAACGACGCTCGCGTAATCAAGTGGATATGGAAGCAGGCGCTCAACAGATTTCGAGGCGGCGCTCGGAGTTTTGAGGATTAAAGGAGGCTTCCAATCAGGTTGTGACGTCCATGAAACCAACAAGTATAGTCCGGAAGTGGCATCACGCCACAGCTATGTGCCTGATGATCGCTGGATGTTCCATACCGTCGTATTCAGCTGACACGAACACGAGCGGCGATTATCTCCCCGTTGACGTTATCGTAGAAAAGCTGCAGGCTGCCAACTTGCGCCGTGCTGAGGCACTTGGGGGCTATACAGGAAAACGCTTTTACAAGGTTGATTATCGCGGCTTTCCGGGCGGCCGTCATGCCGAAATGATCGTGGAGGCTGCATACACCTCCCCCGCCCAGAAGCATTTCCGGATCATCTCCGAAAGCGGGTCCAAGCTTCTGCTGCAACGTGTATTGCATCGCCTTCTAGACAGTGAAAGGGAGGCTCTGCAGAACGCAAATCGGGAACAGACCGCTTTGAGCACGGAGAACTATACCTTTAGGTTTGTAGACACCGAGCAGGGTGCAGACGGGAAATTCTACGTCTTGCAGGTGGAACCAAAGATCAAGAACAAATTCGTCTACAGTGGAACAATCTGGATAGACACAGAAGATTTCGCGGTCGCCCGAATCGAAGGCAAGCCGGCGAAGAATCCTTCCTGGTGGATCAGTAGCACTGAAATTCATCACCACTATACCAAGATAGATCGCTTCTGGCTGCCAGCTCACAATGAGTCTGTCACGCACGTTCGTATCGGAGGGGAGGCCGTTCTTACGATTGAGTACACCGACTACAAGATCAAGGCTGCAGCAACCGCGGAATCTCTACCTTCATCGTCAGCGGAGCCGTAATCCCGCAAATCGCGGTTGTGAGAACCCACCCGGCAGAATGTGCCAGCGGGCAACTGTCACACCCGGACAATCAAGTCGGAGATCACGGGCAATCCGGACGTTATCGATTGGTCCGTCGGATCAACTCGAGAAAACGCGCTAGCAGTGACGGACTGATCATTAGCGAGAAGCCAGGAGGGAAGGAGAGTGAGACTTTGGGTCGGTGCAGCGTGTCGCCAGACTGGCGAACGTCGTTAAGCAAGAGGTCGAACAGAATCCTGATATGGAGTAGACCGAGCAACTAGTTTTCCTATTTGGTCTTTCTTCACTTCCGTTTAGAAAGCAGGCCCAGATGGCAGTCGAGGCGGCTGTCGCGACGGTTGATCACTCTGATATTCGCGGGTCAGAGCCGCCTAATCGTGATCCGTCGGGAGTTGCCTCGGACTAGTAGCGCGGATTCGGCTCGAAGCCTGCCGCTTAGGATTCCATGAGGGTTCTCCTTTCCGTCTGCCTCCTCGACCCCCGTCTGCTCTGCTTCCCTGTACCATCCCATTCCTCAGACCGCACAATCGTTAGGCACGCATATCTCTGCTGCCACCTTCATCCCGATGGCCCAGATGAACCCTAACAGCGCACGCCCGATCGCCGTGATCACTTGCTGTTTGTTCTTTCCTCGCGCGCTAAGTTTGCGGTAACGCGCGTACAGTCGATGCTGGGCCTTCCAGGCGATCTCTCTCACCTCTTCGCTCAGCTTTTCCTGACGCTTGTGCAACATCTGACCCACGCGGGGTCGGTGTCGATAGGTCCACGCCGCCTCAATGACCACGCGACGAAGATGGGCATTGCCAGTTTTGGTAATACCGCCTCGCCGGCCCCGCTCGCCACTGGAATGCTCGCTGGCGACGATGCCGCTGTGGCCCATCAGTTGCCGGGGTGCGGCGAAGCGCGAAACCTTTCCCAGTTCGGCCAGGATGGTTACCGCTGATATCTGGGCAATCCCTCGCAATGCCTGCAACGCCTCCAACGCCTCGATCACCGCTAGCATGCGCTCCGGCGCTGACTTCACGGCCTCTCGTGGTCGCTCAAGCGAAGTAGTCGCGCAGCACTTGTCGCAGCGCACCGTCGTCGGCTAGTCCGACATCTGCAACAGCTTGGTCGAAGCAAGCTTAAACCCACCATCATGTAGTTCCGAGGAGGGCCACTTACACCGACAGCGTTTGGCCCATCAACATCTAGCGGCGGAGCCTGAGAGTCCAGTCGTCGCCCCGTGACCTTCAGTTTTGGCGTCGGCTCTGTGCGCCAGTCATAGCCTGCTCGCCACCAACCCATTTTCTCTCTACGCCCTCGCCATTCTCCGTTTGGGGGCGGGTCTATCCACAGCCCGTCCGAACCAAACCAATGGCGGCCGCGCTGGATAAGGATGAGGAGGGATAAAGGGCATTGTTGTGGACAACGTAACTGGGCAGGTATCAGGCACATCGCTCGTTACCGTTCCTGCTTGCTGGGAAATAGATAATCGGGATAGTCAAAAGCTGACAGAGCAAAGAAAACAACAGTTGACAAATCCCTCGGTTTGCCGATGTCAAAAACTCACAGCGCTGTTGGTGGCTTCTAAAAGCGTGTAGGATTCCCGCTATTGCTTCTCATACACCTCGTTTTTACTCACCCTGTGGCCCTTCGCGTCTGCTCCGCTCATGGTGACCGTGCGGCTCTTGCCGTCACCAGACACCACAATCCGACCGCTGGTAATAAGCTTGCCACCTTTCATGACGTTGAACCCCAATATACGGTCGTCGATTTTGGTGTACGATCGTGCATCTGACAGCGGGTCACCGCTGACTGGATATTCTTTGCCATCGAACTTGCCTGTCCATTGGTAATGCGTTGGCTTGCCGTCGCTGCTGATACTGTCCACCGTGACTTTCACTTTGTCGCCTTCCGCCTCGTAGACCACAGTGTTGTTCTTCGGCGCTCCCGGGGAGAATTCC
>Ga0335082_10006724_pt1 | contig 12530 bp, 11 predicted proteins | sample Lox_Sample_41_FD_206718 | JGI IMG/M metagenome (GOLD analysis project Ga0335082, IMG submission 206718) | Soil microbial communities from Loxahatchee National Wildlife Refuge, Florida, United States - Lox_Sample_4.1 | ecosystem: Environmental > Terrestrial > Soil > Wetlands | place: USA...
GGTGTAAAGGGATAATTGCCGTCAAGCACAACGAAAGGTCTCGGAACCTCCCCGTGAGACTCCCGTCGGCTTCGGCCCTACGAACGTCCACGACAGGCGCGTGAACTGCGGCTCCTTGCCGCTTCCGCACGTGGCGACCCTGTCGAGCCGGATCGCCAGGCGGTAGGTGTGGAAGTGGCCGGCGGCGCAGTACGGCGTGCAGTCGTTCTGGTGACCGATTCCGGCGCCCTCGGCGACGTGCGCGTCCCATCGCGTCCACTTCAGCCCGGTGGCGTAGAAGTTCGCGTCGGCGCAGGCGATCACGATCGAGCGGGGGCGGACAACGGCCACCGCCGAGCGCGAGACGAACGAGCGGCAGCCCGTGAAGCCCGGGACTCCCGCGGCCGAGCCCGGACCGGAGACTGCAGCGGCCGCCACGGCTCCGATCAGCAGGATGAGGAGGAGTACTCGCCGGCGGCCCATGAGATCCTCGACTCAGGCTATACCGTTGGCACGTGGGCCGGATCGAGCTCGCACAGGGCGACATCACGCGGGAGACCGTCGACGCGATCGTCAACGCGGCCAACTCCTCGCTGCTCGGCGGAGGCGGGGTCGACGGGGCGATCCACCGCGCCGGCGGGCCCTCGATCCTCGCCGAGTGCCGGTTGCTCGGCGGCTGCGAGACCGGCGAGGCGAAGGCGACGACCGCAGGCCTCCTCCCCGCCCGCTTCGTGATCCACACCGTCGGCCCGGTCTGGCGGGGCGGCGGCGCGGGCGAGGCGGAGCTGCTCGCGTCCTGCCACCGCAGGTCGATCGAGACGGCCGCGGCGCTCGGCTGCCGGAGCATCGCCTTCCCCGCGATCTCGACCGGGATCTACGGCTACCCGGCCGAGCTCGCAGCTCCGGTCGCGCTTGCCGCGTCCGCCGCCGCCCTCGAGGACCATCCCGAGGTCGAGCTCGTCCGCTTCGTGCTCTTCGACGCGCGGGCCTACGAGATCTACGAGCAGGCGCACGACTAGCGCGCCGGCTTCCTAGCCAGGGTCGGGCGTAGCTGCTGCCTCGATCGATTCGAGGGCGACTTGCACGTGCTTGTCCAGCGCGGACTCCGTCTCTTCGGTTGCGTGAGCGACACCAGAGGCGACTGCCGTCTCCACGGCGCCGTATTGCTCTTCATACGTGGGCAAGGAGCCGGTGCCGACGAGGTTCCCGATCTTGAGCCGGGTTGCGTCATCCACCTGGAGCTGGAGGAGCTCGTCGGCAACATGAAGAGGAGTCTGCTTCGCAGCGAGGTCGATAGCGGCCTGCGCCGACGCCTTGATCTGGTCACCCGCTGCGGCCAGACTCGTGCCGGTGGCGGTCTTGGCCGCCTGTGCGACCTGAACAACCGCCGTCTCTCCCGCGGCCTTGGTGGCTGCAATCGTCTGAGCGTTCAGCTGGCCCATGACGCGGCCACGCATTGCGTCGAGAAAGGCGCCGCCGCCGGATCCCACGATGATCGAGAGCGGGATCACCTTCACGATCTGCCACTTGGTCTGAATGACGTCCACGCCGCTCACCGTCGTCTTGACCATCACCTCGGGCGTGAAGAAGTAGGAGATCGCGACGGCCGCGATCCCGCCGACGATCATGCTCGCGATGAAGCCGAGCTCCCAGTACCGCGCGGTACTGGGGGGCTTGGCCGCGAGGCGGCGCGGTTTCTCCAGGGAGCCGGTCTCGCCCAGCCTCACCTGAACGAGCTCGTACCCCAGCCCGCCGAGCATCCCGAAGAGCCCGGCGAGGAGGAAGAGGACGACGTAGTCGTGCGGGTGGCTCAGCGACACCATCACTGCCTCCTAGCGACGCGGTCGGACGTCTAGAGGCGGACATTAGTGCACATGTCCTGAGTCACCTCAAGGTCGCGTCGTCAACGAACCTCGGCAGCGGTCCCGACCATGCGGGAGAAGCGCGGCACCGCCTCGAGCGCGCTCTCGCGGGCGCAGAAGGCGATGTCCTCCTCGAGCCCGGCCTCGACCAGGTTGCGGGCGCTCTTCGAGGAGCCGAGGCCCTCCTCGTGGCTGCCGAAGCTCCGAGCGAGGCGGATCGCGGCCGCCGCGGAGTCGGTCGCCTCGCCGTCGAGCGCCTCGGCGATCCTGCCGGCGGTGTAGGAGTCGTCGAGGGCGAGCTCGCCCTGGACGCCGGCGCACAACACTGCGACGTCGGCAGCACCGCTCCCGCGCGCAGCGGCGACCAGCGCGCCGAGGTTCAGCAGCGAGCCCACCAGCACCGTCTCGCAGCGCACCGCCGCCGCGAGCAGCAGCCGGGTCCCGTTCGTCGTCGTCAGCACGAGGGTCTCCGCCGCAGGCGTGCCCGTGAACTCGCGGGGCGAGTTGCCGAAGTCGAAGCCCTCGATGCGCACCGCGCCGCGTTCGCCCCCGAGCACCGCGCTCCCCGAGGCGGCCGCGACCGCGCGCGCCTCGTCCACCTCGGCGCAGCAGAGCACCCGGTCGTAGCCCGACGCGATCGCCTGCGTGATCGTCGAGGTCGCCCGCAGGACGTCGATCACGATCCCGAGCGGCGCGAAGACCTCCTCGGCGGGTGTGAAGGCGACATGGACGCGCACGCCGATACGCTAGCTGGATGGCCACCTGCTACCGGCACCCCGACCGCGAGACCGGGCTCTCCTGCTCGGAGTGCGGCCGCCCGATCTGCACCGACTGCATGACGATCGCGCCGGTCGGGATCCGCTGTCCCGAGCACGCCGGCGGCAGCGCCCCGCGCACGCCGGGCCAGCAGGCGGTCCGCAGCGCGCCGCGGGCACTCGCGAACCTGCGCGGCGCCTACGTGACGCGGGCGCTCGTGATCGCCAACGTCTTCATCTACCTGATCACCGTCGCGCAGGGTTCCGGGCTCAACTCGCCGGGCGGAGCGCTGTTCGACAAGTGGCTGCTCTTCGGGCCCTACGTCGCGCAGGGGCAGTGGTGGCGCCTGATCACCTCGGCGTTCCTCCACGCGAGCATCCTCCACATCGCCCTGAACATGCTCGCGCTGTGGTGGCTCGGCTCGATCGTCGAGCAGCTGCTCGGGCACGGCCGCTACCTGGCGCTCTACTTCACCGCGGGCCTCGCGGGCTCGGCAGGCGCGCTGCTGGCGACGCCGCTCGAGCCGACGGTCGGCGCCTCGGGCGCGATCTACGGGATCCTCGGCTCGCTGCTGATCCTCGAGTGGCTGCAGACCGGCACCTTCATGGGCCCGGCGCTGACGCTGATCGTGATCAACCTCGCCTTCTCGTTCACGGCCTCCGGGATCTCGTGGGGCGGCCACGTCGGCGGGCTGATCGCCGGAATCGCCGGCACGCTCGCGTTCTGGCAGGCCCGCAAGCTGCGCCAGCCGTGGCTCGGGTACGCGACCCTCGTCGCGATCAGCGCGCTCAGCGTCGCCGTCGCGTACTGGAAAGTCCGCGGAATGGCATGACCATCCCGGCCTGACCTACTGCGCCATCGCCGCCTTCGGCGCCCCCTGCCCGGCTGCCGCGTGCTGGACGAGCTCGACGGTCGTGATCAGCGTCCAGACGAGGAAGACGACGGTGGCGATCCACCAGTACGTGCCCTGCGGCGAGTAGAAGCCGGAGAAGGTGAGGGCGCCGCCGCCGAAGAGGAACACGACCCCGCCGATCGCCGTGAGCCACGCGTACCACGCCGGCAGCACCTTGCTGCGCGACACGGCGAGCGCCGTCGCGAACGCGATCGTCGCCGTCGCGAAGCCGATCACGGTGAAGGCGGTCACGGAGATCACGTACAGGCCGCTTGCCATCGAGGGGCTCTGGAGCGCGACCCGCTCGAACAGCGCCGCGTTGATCGTCGTGCCGAGGAACCCGAGCCCGACCGCCGTGATCCCGCCGGCGAGGGCGACCGAGGCAAGGCGAACCTCGCCCGCGTCGCGGATCAGCGCCGCGAGGCTCCCGATGAACCAGAGGAAGGCGATCGCCGAGACCCCGAGCAGGACCGTCTGCACGAGCCCTCCCCGATGGTGCTGGACGTAGTAGGCGGCGACCTCGGCGTTCGGGCTCGAGAGGCTCGGCGGCTTCGGGACGACGAACATCGCCACGACGTAGAGCACCAGGAACACGAACCCGCTCGAGGCCGCGAGACGATCTGCTGACCACTTGCCCATCGAAGCACCTCCCGTGCCGGCTATGTGACGATCGCAGCGTAGGGCCGCGGCCGGACGGAGAGCTCAGCGACCGTGCCCGCGGAGAAGCGTATGGACGATCAGCCGCCTGCGGCGACGTACGTGGCGCCCTGCTCGGCCAGCGCCGCCTGCGCCGCCGCGAGCCTCGCGAGCGGCACCCGGAACGGCGAGCAGGAGACGTAGTCGAGGCCGAGCCTGTGGCAGAACTTGACGCTCTCGGGCTCGCCGCCGTGCTCGCCGCAGATCCCGACCTTGAGCTCGGGCTTGACGGAGCGGCCGCGCTCGGTGCCGATCTGCATCAGCTCGCCGACCCCGGACTGGTCGATCGTCTCGAACGGGTTCTCCTTCAGGATTCCGTCCTCGAGGTAGAACGTGAGGAACTTGCCCTCCGCGTCGTCGCGGGAGAAGCCGAGCGTCGTCTGGGTGAGGTCGTTGGTGCCGAACGAGAAGAAGTCCGCGAACTCGGCGATCTCGTCGGCACGGAGCGCCGCGCGCGGCAGCTCGATCATCGTGCCGCAGAGGTAATCGACGTCGTCAGCCTCCTCGGCGGCCGTGCGGATCGTCATCTCACGCAGCCGGTGCAGCTCCTCGGCGAAGGCGACGAGCGGGTGCATGATCTCGACGAGCGGTGCCTCTCCGGTCCTGTCCTGGACGGCCTTGGCGGCACGGATGATCGCCCGCACCTGCATCTCGTAGACCTCGGGCCACTGGAGCCCGATCCGGCAGCCGCGGGTGCCGAGCATCGGATTCGCCTCGTGCAGCACCTTGATCCGCGCGCGCATCCGCTCGTCGGTCGCCTCGTCGAGCTGGGGCAGGAACTCGTGCAGCGGCGGGTCGAGCAGCCGGATCGTGACCGGAAGGCCCAGCATCGCCTCGAAGATCCCCTCGAAGTCGGACTGCTGCATCGGCAGCAGGAGGTCGAGCGCCGCGCGGCGCCCCTTCTCGTCGTCGGCCAGGATCATCTGCTGCATCACCGGGAGCCGCTCCTCGCCGAAGAACATGTGCTCGGTGCGGCAGAGGCCGATCCCCTCGGCGCCGAACTCGCGCGCCTTGGTGGCCTGCTCGGGCGTGTCGGCGTTGGCGCGCACCTTCATGCGGCGCATCTCGTCCGACCAGGTGAGGATGGTCTGGAAGTCCTCGTTGATCCGGGGCGGGACGAGGTTGACGGCGCCCACCATCACGCGGCCGGTGCCGCCGTCGATGGTGATCACGTCGCCGGGCCCAACGAGGCGGCCGCCGATCGTCGCCGTTCCCGCGGCCGGGTCGAGCACGAGGCCCTCGCAGCCCACGATGCACGGCTTGCCCATCCCGCGGGCCACGACGGCCGCGTGGGAGGTCATGCCGCCGTGGACGGTCAGGATCCCCTGCGCGTAGATCATCCCGTTGATGTCGTCGGGGGTCGTCTCGGAGCGGACGAGGATCACGTCCTCCTGCGCCTTGCCGCGCGCCTCGGCCTCGTCGGCGTCGAACACGATCATCCCGCGGGCGGCGCCCGGCGAGGCGTTGAGCCCCTTCGCCGCGACCTCGAACTTCGCCTCGGGATCGATCATCGGGTGCAGGAGCTGGTCGAGCTGGGCGGGATCGATGCGGGTGACGGCGTCCTCGCGGGTGATCAGGCCCTCCTCGACCATCGCGACGGCGCTCTTCACCGCCGCGGCGGCCGTGCGCTTCGCGGACCGCGTCTGCAGCATGAAGAGCCGCTCGTCCTCGACGGTGAACTCGACGTCCTGCATGTCGCGGTAGTGCTCCTCGAGGCGGCGCATCGTCTGCACGAGCTGCGCGAACGCCTCCGGGAGCTTCGCCTCCATCCGCTCGAGCGGCTCGGGAGTGCGGATCCCGGCGACGACGTCCTCACCCTGGGCGTTCATCAGGAACTCGCCGTAGAGGCCGGTCTCGCCCGTGGCCGGGTTGCGCGTGAACGCGACGCCGGTGCCGGAGCGCTCGCCCTTGTTGCCGAACACCATCTGCTGCACGTTGACGGCGGTGCCGATGTCGTCCGGGATCCCGTGCGCGCGCCGGTAGACCTGGGCGCGCGGGGTGTCCCACGAGTCGAACACCGCGCGCACCGCGCGGGTGAGCTGGCCGCGCGCGTCCTGCGGGAACCCACCCATCTCCTCCGCATAGATCTTCTTGTAGGTCTCGATCAGCTCCTCGAGATCCTCGGCGGTGAGGTCGGTGTCGCTGGCGACGTCACGCCGCGACTTGAGGTCGGTGAGCTGCTGCTCGAACCGGTAGTCCTCGATCCCGTCCACCACCTCGCCGTACATCTGGATCAGACGCCGGTAGGAGTCGGCGGCGAAGCGCGGGTTACCCGTGCGCTCGGCGAGCCCCCTGACGGCCTCGTCGTTGAGGCCGAGGTTGAGGATCGTGTCCATCATCCCGGGCATCGAGATGGCGGCGCCGGAGCGCACGGACACGAGCAGCGGGTCGTGCGCGTCGCCGAAGCGCTTGCCGGTCCTCTCCTCGAGCCGGCCGAGCGCCTCTGAGATCTCCTCCTCGAGGCCCTCGGGCAGCTGCTTGCCGGCCGCCTGGTACGCGCGGCACGCGTCGGTCGTGATCGTGAAGCCGCTGGGAACCGGAACCCCCAGCTGCGTCATCTCGGCGAGGCCGCTCCCCTTGCCTCCAAGGAGTGCCCGCCCGCCCTCGCAGGGCTCGTCAAAGTCGTATGTGTAGGTCATGGCTCGAATCTTTCCACACGCGCAGGCGGCCGAACGTCGGGGGTTCGCCCCGTCTGCTTCCGTAGTTCTCCGTAGACCCGGTGGGCGCTGGCACCGATGCTGTCGAAGGGTCGCAGCGCGGACGATGTCTTCGATGTTCGTAACAGTCGACGGGAACGAAGCAGCCGCCTACGTAGCGCACAGGGTGAGCGAGGTGATCGCGATCTACCCGATCACTCCTGCCTCCACGATGGGGGAGCTCGCGGACGCCTGGTCGGCCGCCGAGGTTCCGAACATCTGGGGCCAGGTGCCGCGGGTGATCGAGATGCAGAGCGAGGCCGGCGCGGCCGGAGCGGTCCACGGCTCGCTCCAGGCGGGGGCGCTCACGACGACGTTCACGGCGTCGCAGGGGCTCCTGCTGATGCTGCCCGACATGTTCAAGCTGGCCGGGGAGCTGACCTCTGCGGTGTTCCACGTCGCCGCCCGGACGGTCGCGACCCACGCGCTCTCGATCTTCGGCGACCACTCCGACGTGATGGCCGCGCGCACGACCGGCTTCGCGATGCTCTGCTCCTCCTCGGTGCAGGAGGCGCAGGACATGGCCGCGATCTCGACGATGGCGACCCTCGAGGCGCGCGTCCCGTTCCTCCACTTCTTCGACGGCTTCCGCACCTCCCACGAGGTCGCGAAGATCGAGAAGCTCTCCGAGGACGACCTGCGCGCGCTGATCGACGACGAGCTCGTCGCGGCCCACCGGCGGCGCGCGCTCTCGCCCGACCGCCCGTTCATACGCGGGACGGCCCAGAACCCGGACGTCTTCTTCCAGGCACGCGAGGCCTGCAACCCGTTCTACCTCGCGCTCCCCGCCACCGTGCAGCGCGCGATGGACCGCTTCGCCGAGCTCACCGGCCGCCCCTACAGCCTCTTCGACTACACCGGCGATCCCGAGGCCGAGCGTGTGGTCGTGCTGATGGGCTCCGGTGCCGGCGCCGTGCAGGAGGCGGTCGAGCAGATCCCCGGAACCGGCCTCTTGACCGTCCGCCTCTTCCGGCCCTTCGACGCCGCCGCCTTCTGTGCCGCGCTGCCGGACACGGTCCGCTCGCTCGCCGTGCTCGACCGCACGAAGGAGCCGGGCGCGCTGGGAGAGCCGCTCTACCAGGACGTGGTCACAGCGCTCGCCGAGCAGGGCCGCGCGATCCGCACCGTCGGCGGCCGCTACGGCCTCTCCTCGAAGGAGTTCACGCCCGCAATGGCCGCGTCCGTCCTGGCCGAGCTCGACGCCGAGTCGCCGCGCAACCACTTCACGGTCGGGATCAGCGACGACGTCACCCACCTGAGCCTCGAGGTCGACACCTCCTTCCGCACCGAGGCCGACCACGTCGTCCGCGCCGTCTTCTTCGGCCTCGGCTCCGACGGCACGGTGGGCGCGAACAAGAACTCGGTCAAGATCGTCGGCGAGCAGACGCCGCTCTACGCCCAGGGCTACTTCGTCTACGACTCGAAGAAGTCCGGCTCCACCACCGTCTCCCACCTGCGCTTCTCGCCGCGCCCGATCACCTCGACCTACCTGGTCCAGGAGGCCAACTTCGTCGCGTGCCACCAGTTCGGGATGCTCGAGCGCGTGGACGTGCTCGGCGTGGCCGCCGAGGGCGCGACCTTCCTGCTCAACAGCCCCTACGGCCCCGACGAGGTGTGGGACGAGCTGCCCCACGAGGTTCGCGCCGAGATCGTCGGGAAGGGCCTCCGCTTCTACGTCGTGGACGCGGGCTCGGTCGCGCGCGAGGCAGGGCTCGGGAAGCGCGTCAACACCGTGCTCCAGACCTGCTTCTTCGCACTCGCGGACGTGCTCCCCGTCGACAAGGCGATCGCCGCGATCAAGGACGCGATCAAGAAGAGCTATGCGCGCCGCGGCGAGGTCGTGCTCGAGCGGAACTATGCGGCGGTCGACCGCGCGCTCGAGGGCATGCACGAGGTGCGGGTCCCCGTCGAGATCGGCAACGGCTACCACCGGCCGCCGCCTGTCCCCGCCGAGGCGCCCGACTTCGTGCAGCACGTGACCGGGATGATGATCGCCGGCAAGGGCGACCTCCTCCCCGTCTCGGCGCTGCCGGTCGACGGCACCTTCCCGATCGGCACCGCGCGCTACGAGAAGCGCTCGATCGCCGAGGAGATCCCGATCTGGGATCCGTCGATCTGCATCGACTGCGCGAAGTGCGCGCTCGTCTGCCCGCACGCGGCGATCCGGATGAAGGTCTACGACCCGGCCGCCCTCGACGGCGCGCCCGAGGGCTTCAAGTCGAAGGAATGGCGCTCGCGCGACCTGCCCGGGATGCTGATGACGATCCAGGTCGCTCCCGACGACTGCACGGGCTGCGGGATCTGCGTCGAGACCTGCCCGGCCAAGTCGAAGGAGGAGGTGCGCCACAAGTCGATCGACCTCGAGCCCAAGCTCGAGCACCTCGAGGCGGAGCGCGCGGCGTTCGACTTCTTCGTCGACCTGCCGCCGATCGACCGGTCGGCAATCGAGATCGCAACGGTGAAGGGCTCGCAGATGCTGGAGCCGCTGTTCGAGTACTCGGGCGCCTGCGAGGGCTGCGGCGAGACGCCGTACCTCAAGCTGCTGACCCAGCTCTACGGCGACCGGATGATGGTCGCGAACGCCACCGGCTGCTCGTCGATCTACGGCGGCAACCTGCCGACGACGCCGTGGTCGGCGAACGCCGAGGGCCGCGGGCCGGCGTGGGCCAACTCGCTCTTCGAGGACAACGCGGAGTTCGGGCTCGGGATGCGGCTCGCGCTCGACGCCCAGACAGAGCAGGCGCGACACCTCGTCACCGAGGTCGTTCCCGACCTCGCGCCTGCTCTGCTCGAGGGCGCCGACGCACGCGACGAGGCGGGAATCGCCGCCCAGCGCGAGCGCGTCGGCGAGCTCGAGGAGCGCCTGGCGGCGATCGACTCGCCCGAGGCGCGGCGCCTCGCGGCCCTGATCACCACGCTCGTCCGCAAGAGCGTCTGGATCGTCGGCGGCGACGGCTGGGCCTACGACATCGGCTTCGGCGGGCTCGACCACGTGCTGGCCTCGGGCCGCGACGTGAACGTGCTCGTGCTCGACACCGAGGTCTACTCGAACACCGGCGGCCAGGCCTCGAAGTCGACCCCGCGCGGCGCGGTCGCGAAGTTCGCCGCCGGCGGCAAGGCGACCGCGAAGAAGGATCTCGGCATGATCGCCTCGGCCTACGGGAACGTCTACGTCGCCCAGATCGCGATGGGCGCCGACAACCCGCAGACCGTGAAGGCGCTCGCCGAGGCGGAGGCCCATCCGGGCCCGTCGCTCGTGATCGCCTACAGCCACTGCATCGCCCACGGGATCGACATGCGGATGGGGATGGAGCAGCAGAAGGCGGCCGTCGACACGGGCTACTGGGAGCTCTACCGCTACGACCCGGCCCAGCCGCTGCCGTTCCATCTCGACTCGCGGAGCCCGAAGCTGCCGCTCTCGGCGTTCACCGAGAAGGAGGCGCGCTTTGCGATGCTCGCGCGCGCCAAGCCGGAGGAGGCGGCCCGCCTGGCCAAGCTCGGCCAGGACGACGTCGACCGCCGGCGCCACGTCTACGAGCAGATGGCGCAGGTCGACCACACGGCCGGAAACGAAGTGACGCAGGAGGCGGAGGAAGAGGCATGACAGTCGACCTGACCACGCACTACCTCGGCCTCGAGCTCTCGAGCCCGCTCGTCGCCTCCCCCTCGCCGCTGGGCCACGACCTGGAGATGCTGCGGCGGCTCGAGGACGCGGGCGCGGCCGCCGTCGTGCTGCCCTCGCTGTTCGAGGAGCAGATCGAGCACGAGGCCTTCGAGGTGCACCGGGTGCTCGAGGCCGGCTCGGAGAGCTTCGGCGAGGCGCTCAGCTACTTCCCCGAGCTCGACGACTACAACACGGGCCCGGGGCCGTACCTCGACCATCTCTCCGCGGCCAAGGAGCTGCTCTCCGTGCCGGTGATCGGCAGCCTGAACGGCTCGTCTCCGGGCGGCTGGGTGCGCTACGCGAAGCTGATGCAGGAGGCGGGCGCCGACGCGCTCGAGCTGAACGTCTACTTCGTCGCCACCGACGTCTTCATGAGCTCCGAGCAGGTCGAGGAGCGCTACCTCGAGCTCGTGCGCGCGGTGCGCGAGGTGGTCACGATCCCTCTCGCGGTCAAGGTCGGCCCCTACTTCAGCTCGATGGCGAACATGGCGCGCCGCCTGGCCGACTCGGGCGCCGACGGGCTCGTCCTCTTCAACCGCTTCGTGCAGCCGGACATCGACCTCGAGACGCTCAGCGTCGTGCCCGGGGTGACGCTCTCGACCTCGGCCGAGCTGCTGCTGCCGCTGCGCTGGATCGCGATCCTGCGCGGGCGCGTCGCCGCGTCGCTCGCGGCGACCAGCGGCGTCCACAAGGCCGAGGACGTGCTGAAGCTGCTGCTCGCGGGTGCGGACGTGACGATGACGACCTCCGAGATCCTCCGCAGCGGGCCCGAGCGGATGCGCGAGCTCGTGATCGGTCTCAGGGCGCTGCTCGAGAAGGGCGAGTACGAGTCGGTGGAGCAGCTGAAGGGAAGCATGAGCCAGGCCTCGTGCCCCGACCCCGAGGAGTTCGAGCGCTCGCAGTACATGCGCGCCCTCGTCTCCTACGTGACCGACCTCTAACCTCAGCGCCGTGAGGCGCGTACTCGTCACCGGCGCGAGCGGCAACGGGAAGTCCACGCTCGGGCGTGCGCTCGCCGGGCGGCTCGGCGTCCCCTACACGGAGCTGGACGCGCTCCATTGGGGCCCGAGCTGGACCGCCGCGAACGACGAGGAGCTTCGCTCCCGCGTCGAGACGGTGATGGCGGCGTCCGACGGCTGGGTGATCGACGGCGGCTACAGAGGCGCGCTCGGCGACCTCGTCTGGGAGCGCGCCGACACGGTCCTCTGGCTCGACCAGCCGCTGCATCTGATCATGGGCCGCCTGTGGCGGCGTCATCTGCGGAGGCTCCACACCGGCGAGGAGCTCTGGAACGGCAACCGCGAGACCTGGCGGAACGCCCTCCTTGGCTGGAACGCGCTCTTTCCCTGGACGGTGCGCGCGCACCTGCGCCACCGGCGCGAGTATCCGGGGCTGATGGAGCGCTTCCACGTCGTCCGCCTCAGGACGCCGCGGGAGGTGCAGGCGTTCCTGGACGGTGCCGCTCCGAGCGGAACCGACCTGCACTAGGTCCGTCAGCTCTCGGCGACGAGCTCGAGCGTGCGCGGCTCGAACTCGTCCAGCACCTCCTGCAGCCGCGCGACCAGCTCGTGGAAGCCCTCCTGCGCCCGCCAGTGGCGGATCGCGTCCATGCTCTCCCATGGACCGAAGCTGATGAACCGGCAGGGGTCGTCGACGTCGCGCAGGAGTGTCGCTCGGGCGGTCAGGCCCTGCAGCGCGCTCCAGGCCGCGAACTCCTGCCAGCGGCGCACGAACTCGTCCTCGAGGCCCGGCTTCACCCGCCAGGTCGACAGTGAGTACGCCTCTCTCATGATCGCCACCTCCACCTCCGATGGTACGCCCGTAAGCTCTTGGCCATGAGGCGCGTCTCCGTGGTCGGAACGAGCGGGAGCGGCAAGACCACGTTCGCGCGCGCGCTCGCCGAGCGGCTCGGCGTGCCCTTCACCGAGCTCGACTCGCTCCACCACGGGCCGGGCTGGACGGAGGCGAGCCCGGAGGAGCTGCAC
>Ga0335082_10006726_pt1 | contig 12529 bp, 11 predicted proteins | sample Lox_Sample_41_FD_206718 | JGI IMG/M metagenome (GOLD analysis project Ga0335082, IMG submission 206718) | Soil microbial communities from Loxahatchee National Wildlife Refuge, Florida, United States - Lox_Sample_4.1 | ecosystem: Environmental > Terrestrial > Soil > Wetlands | place: USA...
CTGCGCCGCGAAGTGGACGGACTGCTGCGAGGAGCCGCACTGCCGGTCGATCGTCACGCCCGGCACGTGCTGGGGAAGCCCCGCCGCGAGCCAGCAGGTGCGCGCGATGTCGCCGGACTGCGGGCCGATGGTGTCGCAGCAGCCGAAGATCACGTCCTCCACCGCGCCGGGGTCGATTCCGGTGCGGTCGACGAGCGCGCGGATCACGTGCGCGCCGAGGTCGGCGGAGTGGACCTGCGAGAGGCCTCCGCCGCGCTTGCCCACGGGAGTCCGGACCGCGTCGATGATGTAGGCCTCCGCCATCTCAGTCGTCTCCTTGGAAGGTCCGGCCCGGTCCGATCCGCGCGCCCGGCGCGAGCACCGCGTCGGCGACCCGCCGGCGATGGAAGGCGGCGGCGCCCCACTCGAGCTCGAGCGACCACGCGCGCCGCATCCAGATGTGCAGGTCCTGCTCCCAGGTGTAGCCGATCGCGCCGTGCACCTGCAGCGCCACCCGCGCGGCCAGGGCGGCCGCCTCCCCTGCAGCGAGCTTCGCGTGCGACGCGTCGACGCTCCGCGTCGCGACCGAGCGCGCCACCGAGTGCGCGGCGCGATGGACGACCGGGCGCGCGTACTCGAGGCGGAGCTTCGCGTTGGCGAGCATGTGCTGGACCGCCTGGAACGAGCCGATCGGGCGCCCGAACTGCTCGCGCTGGCAGGCGTGGGCGACCGCGAGCTCGATCAGCTGCTCGGCGACGCCGAGGAGCTGCGCCGCGCTGGCGAGCGCGCCGCGGTCGAGCGCCGCGTCGAGCAGGGGCCGCGCGGCGGCGCGGTCCGCGACGCGCGTCGTTCCGGCGGGCGACCACGCGACGCTGTAGATCCGCCGCGCGGGGTCGTTGGTGGGCTGGTGGGCGAGCGCGAGCGCCGCCCGCTCGACGGCGAAGAGCTCGCCCTCCCGCTCGAGGAGCAGCAGATCGGCGACGTGCGCGTCGGCGACGAAGGGCGCCACCGGGTGTCCGACCGCGAGGAGCGCCGCCCCACGCGCCGCGCGCTCGAGCCAGTCCTCGAGGCCGAGCGCCGCGGCGAGCGGGACGCCGACCGCCGCCGTGGCGACCAGCGGCTCGCCGAGCGCGGCGCGCCCCGCCTCCTCCATCAGCAGCACCTGGTCGATCTCGTCCATGCCGAGGCCGCCGCGCGCGGCGGGGGCGAGCATCCCGGGAAGGCCGAGCTCGGCGAGCTTCCTCCAGAGCGCCGGCGAGCGGCCGGTCTCCGTCTGCCAGAGCGCGCGCACCGCGTCGGGCGGGCACTCCTTGCGGAGGAAGTCGCGGAGCGTGGTCTGGAAGAGGAGCTGGTCCTCGCTGAACGCGAACTCCATCAGCCGCTCCTCGGCAGGCCCAGGATGCGCTCGGCGATCACGTTGCGCTGGATCTCGTTGGTGCCGGCGTAGATCGGCCCCGAGAGCGAGAAGAGGTAGCCGTCGAGCCACTCGCCGACGCCGCGCGCTGCCGGGGCCTCGGGAAGCAGGTCGGCGCGCGCGCCGAGCAGGCGCAGCGCCGTCTCGTGCATGCGCACGTCGAGCTCGGACCAGAAGATCTTGTTGAGGCTCGCCTCGAAGCCGATCTTGCCGCCGCCGAGCATCCGACACACCGTGCGGTAGGTCTCGAGCGCGTAGGCCTCGGCGTCCATCCAGCACTGGACGACAGCCTCGCGCAGCGTCGGCTCCGCGTCCCCCGCGTTCTCGCGATAGAGGTCGACGAGGCGCTGCGCGGTCGCCTGGAAGCGCGCGGGGCTCCGCAGCATGAGGCCGCGCTCGAAGCCCGCGGTCGCCATCGCGACCTGCCAGCCGCGGTGTTCGTCGCCGAGCCGGTTCGCGACCGGCACGCGAGCGTCGTCGAAGAAGACCTCTGCGAAGCCCGCCTCGCCGTCGAGCTGCGCGATCGGCCGCACCGTGACGCCCGGCAGATCGAGCGGGACGAGCAGGAAGGAGAGCCCCTTGTGGCGCTCGGTGCTCGGATCGGTGCGGAACAGGCCGAAGAGCCAGTCGGCGAAGGCGCCGCGCGAGGCCCAGGTCTTCTGCCCGCGCAGCACGTAGTGGTCGCCCTCGCGCCGGGCGCTCGCCGCGATCGCCGCCATGTCGCTCCCGGCGTTGGGCTCGGACCAGCCCTGCGCCCAGAGCTCCTCGCTCGACGCGATCCTCGGGAGGTAGCGCGCCTTCTGCTCGGCGGTGCCGAACTCCATGATCGTCGGGCCGAGGAGGAAGATGCCGTTCTGGTTGACGCGCCGGGGCGCGCCGGCGCGGTAGTACTCCTCCTCGAAGATCAGCCACTCGAGGAGGTTCGCGCCGCGGCCGCCGTACTCGACCGGCCACGGCACCATCGCAAAGCCGCCGGCGTGGAGCTTCTTCTCCCAGGCGCGGTGCTCGGCGCAGCCCTCGGCGGTGTCGAAGGAGCGCAGCGGGGCGCGCGGCACGTTGGCCGCGAGCCAGCGGCGCGCCTCGGCGCGGAAGGCCCGCTCGGCGGGGGTGTAGGTCAGGTCCATCGCTGGTCCGCAACATAAACGAGACGCGTCGTTTCGTAAACCGGCGGGGCGCCGCCAGCCCGACCCGGTTCAGCGACCCGCCATCGCCGGCGCGTACGGCTCCGAGATCGCGATCTTGACCAGCTCGCCGCCGGCGAAGCGGTGGTCGGAGAAGAGTCCGTTGTAGACGGCGGTAGTGGTGGGGTCCCAGTCGTTGCCGGTGCGGCGGCCGAGCGCAGCCAGGTCCTCGCCGGGGCGGGCCGTCGCCACCCGGAGCCGCGTCGAGCGGATCGAGCGTCGCTCGTCGTCGGAGAGCGGGGCGAAGCTGCGCGCGGTGCCGAGCGTCGTGGCGAGAGCGTCGCCGCTGATGCTCGGCGACACGCCCGTGATGCGGAAGGTGCTCGGACCATAGGGGATGAAGGTCACGTACGACGTCACCCACCCGCCGCCGCCCATGTTCATACCGACCTTCAGGCGCCACGCGTCCATCCGGCCGACCTTCACCGGGACCGACTCCTTCACCTCGACGTGCTGCCCCTGCTCCTTCATCTTGGCGAGCCAGGCGTCGGCGCCGTCCTTGCCCGTCGCGGTCGGCGGATCCCCCATCAGGTAGACGACCGCATCGCGGCTCGGCGAGGTCGCGCCGACCGCGAGGTTCGTGTTCGTCGTCGCCCAGCCGGGCGGGAAACGGATCTGGAAGTCCATCGCCGGCTGGAGGAAGAGGCTTCCCTCGAAGACGCCCGCCTCGGGCCGCTCCCCCACGGCGAGGCCGTCGAGATGGCGGAGCAGCGACGCCCGGGTATCGCTGGGGTTCCGCGTCCAGCGAAGCTCGCTCGCGCGCACCGATGCGGCCGCCGCGCGCTCCTGCGAGCCGGGATGGGTGTCGAAGAAGCCGGGATTGCGCGAGTAGCCGGCCCGAAGGCGCTCGGCCTGCCCGAGCGTCGTCAAGAAGATGGCGAGCGCGTTCGGATCGTAGCCGGCGGCGGCGCAGAGGATCTGCCCGCCCTCGTCGGCCGTGCGCTCCATGCCGCGGTCGTAGGCGGCGTTGCGCGCCGCCCCCCACGGCGAGATCGCGGGGCCCGCGCCTTGCTGCGCCATGGCGTGGTGGCGCGCCGCGTGCGTGATCTCGTGGCCGATCACGCAGGCGAGCTCGTCCTCGCTGTTCGTCAGCAAGAGGAGGCCGCGGGTGATGAAGATGTATCCGCCGGGCAGCGTGAGGGCGTTGGGCTCCACTTGGTCGACGACCTTGAACTGGTAGTCGAAGCCGCGCGCCGGGAGACCACGCAGCAGCTTGCGCCCGATCCCGTCGACGTACGCGTCGAGCGCGGCGTCGCCGAGGAGCCCCATCTGCGCGGCGACCTCCGCGGCGCCCTGCCGTCCGGCCCGAACCTCGTCGGAATCGGTCATCAGCACGGTGACCTTGCGCCGCGAGCCGGGCTCGCTCGAGCCCCCTCCGGCGCAGGCCACCGCCAGCGCCAGCGCGACACATCCCGAGACTGCGCTCCGCAGCGGCTTCACGGATGGGCTCAGGGCAGCTCGCTGATCCAGGCTCCCTCGTTGAGCCACCGCGTCTTGTACTGCGTGAGGAGCCCGGTGTACTCGAGGGTGGTGAGGTAGTTCTCGACGAGGTTCACGAACAGGGGATCGTCGGCGGGAAGCGCGATCCCGAGCGGCTCGGCGGTGAGCGGGACCTTGGACGTCGCGAGCCCGCCCTTGGGATTGCGCCACACCGAGAGCATGCAGATCATGAGGTCGGCGACCATGCCGTCCGCGCGGCCCTCGACCACCATGCGCACGCCGGCGTCGTAGTCCGGCGCCGTCACCAGCTTGGAGTGGGGCATGCTCTGGCGGACGAAGCTCTCGCTCGTCGATCCAGCGAGCGCCACGAAGGTGCGGCTTGGGGAGTCGAGCGCCGCGATGTCGGCGGCCTCGGCGATCGCCTCGGAGCGGCTCAGCACCGCCTTGCCCGAGATGAAGTAGGGGCCGGCGAAGGCGACGCGCGCGTTGCGCTCGGGCGTGATCGTGAGCCCGGAGATCACGAGGTCCACCTCGCCCTTCTCGAGCGCGGGGAGGAGCTCCGCGAAGGGCCGCTCGACCAGGCGCAGCTTCACTCCCATCGCCTGCGCGAGCGCGCGCACGATGTCGACGTCGAGCCCAACGATCTCCCCGCTGCGGTTCTTCATGTTGAAGGGCGGCTGGCTCGCGGAGACGCCAGCGCGCAGCTCGCCGCTCGAGAGGATGTGGTCGATGCGCCCGGGCCGACCCGCCGCCGAGCCGCCGTCCTTGGGGAGGGATTGGCAGGCGCAGAGGGCGAGCGCCAAGAGGGCGAGGGCGGTCGTGCGGAGCATCGGGTCCTCCAGGCTCGACGACCGGGCGCGGGGAGCGCCCGGGGGACCCGCATGTTCGCGCTCTATGCTGTGTCCGGACAAGGGGGTCCGAAGATCGCGCCCGCGCGCCTCTCCACGTTCGTCGCCGCGACGCTGACCAGCCCGCGCACGCGCGGGCTCCGCCGCGCGCTGGCGGAAGTCTCGCGGCGCGTCTCGGGCAGCCCGCATCGGGTCCACTACTTCCACCAGGTCGACGACCCCTACTCCCATCTCGCAGCGCAGCGACTCGAGGCCCTGGAGGCGCGCTACGCGATCGATCTGGTCCCGCATCTCGTCGGCCCGCCCTCCGACGCAGCGGCACCCGAGCGCGCCCGGCTCGAGGCGTTCGCGCGCAAGGACGCGGCCGACGTGGCGCCGGGCTACGGGCTCACCTTTCCGCGGCGCGAGCGCCCGCCCGACGCCGCGGAGGTCCACCTCGCCGCACGCGCGCTCGCAGACGCGATCGCGAGCCGGCGGTTCGCCGAAGCGGCGGCGCCGGTCGGCGCCGCGCTCTGGCGCGGAGAGCCCATCCCCGGCGGCGCGGCCGACGCCGCCGCGGCGCAGGCGGCCGTCGAGGCGGGCAACGCTCTCCGGCGTCGGCTCGGACACTACCTGGGCGCGATGTTCCACTACGGGGGCGAGTGGTACTGGGGCGTGGATCGCCTGCGGCACCTCGAGCGGCGGCTCACCGGCCTCGGCCTCCGGCGCCCCGGCTCGGGCGAGGGCCCGCTGGTCGCGCGTCCGGAAACTGGTGACCTTCGTTCGGCTCCGCAGAATTCGCGGGTGGGAGAGCGCCTCGGGCTCGAGCTCTACCTGTCGCTGCGGAGCCCCTACAGCTACATCGCCATCGAGCGCACCCTCGAGCTTGCGCGACGGCTTTCCGTGGACCTTGCGCTTCGGCCCGTGCTGCCGATGGTGATGCGCGGCCTCCCGGTGCCGCGCGAGAAACGCCTCTACATCCTCCTCGACGCCAAGCGCGAGGCCGAGTCCGCGGGGATCACGTTCGGACGCGTCTGCGATCCGGTCGGGCGGCCGGTCGAGCGCTGCTTCTCGCTCTGGCGCTGGAGCCGCGAGCGCGGGCGCGAGGCCGAGCTCCTGCTTTCCTTCTCGCGCGCCGTCTTCGCGGAGGGCGTCGACGCCGCAACCGACGCCGGAATGCGTCGGGTTGCCGAGGCGGCCGGCCTCCCCTGGAGCGAGGCGCGCGAGCGCCTCGACCGCGACGACGGCTGGAGGGACGCGCTCGAGGGCAATCGGCAGGCGCTGCTCGCGATGGGCCTCTGGGGCGTTCCGAGCTTCCGGATCCTCGGCCGCTCCGGAGAGTCGGACTTCTGCACCTGGGGCCAGGATCGGCTCTGGCGGGTCGAGACCGAGATCCGGAGCCGGCTCTGCGCTCCCGTCGCGGGGCGAGAGGGCACCGCCGCCGACTGACCTTCGTCGCCGACCTCAGTCGAGCTGGCGCAGCTCGACGGCGCTCGAGTCGGCGGGGAGCTCGACGAGGAGCCCGTCCTCGCCGAGGCGCCAGCCGCTCGGCCGGACGGCGTCGACGCCGCGCGCGAACGCGAGCTCGAGCAGACGATTGGATGGAGCCGGCACCAGGTGGTCGAGCACGAGGAGCTTCACGCCCGCGGCGTTCGCGACCTCGGCGGCCTCGACCGGCGTCGTGTGGTACGAGGGGATGTCCCCCATGATCTTGGCGACCCGGCTCCGGCCCGCGGACGCGGCCGCCTCTCCAATCATCGCCACCAGCGGGCGCGCCAGCGCCTCGTGCACCAGCAGGTCTGCGCCGCGGGCGGCCGTGGACACCGCGGCGTCCTTGGCGGTGTCGCCGCTGATCACCGCCGAGCGCCCGCGGTAGTCGAAGCGATAGCCGTAGGCGGGCGACACGGGTGCGTGGTTCACCGGAAACGCCGTGATCCGAAGGCCGTCCTCCTCGAGGACGACGCTCGAGCCGCCTTGGAGCGGGATCGCGCGCGCCTCCATGCGGCTGCGCTCCGGCGGCAGGAAGTCCGCTCCGTGGTGCGCGATCCGATATTGGGTGTCCTGCGCGTACGCCTCCGCGAACCCCGCGACCACGCGCTCCACGCCCGGCGGCCCGAAGACGCGGAGCGGCTCGGGGCGGCCCATCACCCAGGTGTTCATGTTGAGCTCGCCGAGGTCGCCGATGTGGTCCGAGTGGAAGTGGGTGAGGAGCACGCCCGCGATTCGGCTCCCGTCCACCTGGAGGAGGCCGAGGCGGTTCCACGAGCCGGGCCCCGTATCGACCACCCAGAAGCGCCCGCCCGCGAAGACCGCCACGCAGGCGCGCGCGCGCGTCTGGCTTGGGAGGGGCGAGCCGGTTCCGCAGAGGAGCACGCGCAGAGCGTCGCCGCGGAAGAGCTCGGCGCGCTGCTCCGCCACCGCGTGCGCGATGCCCCGCCGCACGAGCCGATCCTGAAGGGCTGGAACGCGGAAGGCGATCGCCAGCGCCGCCAGGGCGGCACCTGTGCCGGCCAGCGCCCACCAGAGGCCGCGGCGCATGTCGTCCCCCCTTTCGAAGTGTGGAGCGCGGGCAGGATGCCATGCCACTGCGCCCCCGTCCGCCGCCCGCTGCGCAGATCTGCCCGACGCGTGCGAGCGCGCTGCGGCTGGCAGATACGAAGCGCAACCGGCCTCGGGCCCCCGGGTTCCAGTGAGCAGCCCCGGGCCCGCGCGGCCCGGCCCGATCGCCCAGGGAGGTCGCCATGCGTCTCGATCGCGCGCTCCAGTCCTGCCTCTGCCTCGCCCTCTCGCTCTCGCTCGCCGGCGCCGCCGGCGCGGGCGAGCGGCCCGAGCGGAAGCACCTTCCGGCGAACGGAAGCTCGCAGCGCACGCTGACCCGGACCGGCCCGGCCGGGCAGTCGCGGACCTGGAACCGGAGCAGCACCTGGCAGAGCGGGAACGGCGCCTGGTCGCGCCAGACCACCCAGACCAACCCCCAGGGCAAGACCTGGAGCACCCAGGTCGACGGCGCGAAGACCTCGGACGGCTACGTGCGCAACCAGACCACCACGGGTCCCAACGGGAAGACGACCACCGCCGTCACCGATTTCGACCGCAACGCGAACGGCTACACCAAGGACACCACGATCACGGGGCCGAACGGCAAGACGTCGACCCATGACGTGACCGTGCAGAAGACGGCCGACGGCTACGACCGCACCGTCACGACCACCGGACCCAACGGCAAGACGACCACCGCCGTCACCGACTTCGACCGCAACGCGAACGGCTACACCAAGGACACCACGATCACAGGGCCGAACGGCAAGACGTCGACTCAGGACGTGACCGTGCAGAAGACGACCGACGGCTACGACCGCAGCGCCGTCACGACGGGCCCGAACGGCAAGACCACGACGTCGCTGACCGACTTCGACCGCACCGCGAACGGCTACACCAAGGACACGACGATCACCGGGCCGAGCGGCGGCGTCACCACCCGAGACGCGACCGGCAGCTACGACCCGTCCACGCACACGTTCACGCGCGACGTCACCGTGATGCATCCCGATGGCAAGACCACGTCGGTGGTCGATACGACGACGGTGACCCCGGCCCCCGCCCCGGCGGCGAGCAACGCCGCGTCCAGCGCGCAGTGACCGAGGGCGCGCAGGCGGCCTCCCGGCCGCCTGCGCGCTCAGCGCTTCGGCTCGTCGAAGCGCGCGCCGCGCTTCTCGACGAAGGCGTCGCGCGCCTCCTGCGAGTCCGGCGAGGTGTAGAGCTCGAGCGTAAAGCCCTGCTCGAAGCGGTAGCTCTTCTTGATGTCGAGCAGCTCGATCCCGTTGAGCGACCACTTGGCGAGGCGCACCGCCTTGGGGCTCTTCGCGGCGATCTTCGCGGCCAGCTCTCGCGCCGCCGCCCGCAACCGCTCGCGCGGCACGACCGAATCGAGCGCGCCCAGCCGGTAGGCCTCGCCGGCGGAGATCGGCTCGCCCGTGTAGAGCATGCGGCGCGTCTTCTGCATGCCGAACAGCCGCAGCAGGTGCGTAGCAGCGCCGAGCGCTCCCCGGTCGATCTCGGGGAGGCCGAAGCTCGCGTCTTCGGCGGCGATCACGACGTCCGACGCGCCGGCGATGCCGATGCCGCCGCCCAGGCAGAAGCCGTGCACGGCCGCGATCACCGGCACCGGGCAGTCGTAGATCGCGGCGAAGGCGTCGTAGCAGCCGCGGTTCACGGCGACGATCCGCGTCGAGTCGCGCGCTAGCTCCTTGATGTCGACGCCCGCGCAGAAGCCGCGGCCCTCGGCGGCGATCACCACCACGCGGGTGGCCACGTCGCGCCCGAGCCCCGCGACCGTCTCCGCCAGGCGCGCCCAGGCGGCCGCGTCGAGCGCGTTGACCGGCGGGTGATCGAGGACGACCTCGGCGATGCCCGCTTCGCTGCGCACTTCGATCGACACGCGTCCCTCTCCTACTTCGCGAGCGCGGCGAGCGTCTGCTCGGCCTCGCGGACGATGCGTTCGACGAGCTCGGCGCAGGTCGGCACGTCGTCGATCAAGCCGGCCACCGTCCCGCCCGGGAGATAACCGTGAACCGGGTCGCCGTCCTGCATGGCCCGCTTGGCGAGGATCGGCGCGTTCGCCGCCATCAGCATCTGCGCCCGCGTCAGCTTCTCGTGGCGGCGCATCGCGAGGCCGGCCGCGAGGATTTCGCGCAGCGAGGCGCCCGTCTCCTTCCGGAAGGCGAGCCCGCTGCGCAGCGCCAGGAGCAGGGCGCCGGCGCGCCCGGTCGCCTCGAGGCGCCGGACCAGCTCGTTGCGCACCACGCGCTGCGGCAGTCCGTCGACCTGCCGCGTCACGACGACGTCGTCGACCTCAGCCGCGAGGTAGCGCCGCCTGGTGGCGTCGGGCACGGGGCTCTCGGCGGTCAGCACGAAGCGCGTCCCCATCGCGACCCCCGCGGCGCCGTAGGCCAGCGCCGCCACGAGCCCCCGGCCGTCGCGAAAGCCGCCCGCCGCCACCACCGGGACGCCGACCCGGTCGACGACCTGCGAGATCAGGAGCGAGCTCGGCACGCTTCCGGTGTGGCCGCCGCCTTCGCCGCCCTGCACCACGATCACGTCCGCGCCGAGCTTCTCCGCCTTCTCGGCGTGCTTGGCGGCGCCGCAGGTCGGCACGCAGACGACCCCGCCCTCCTTGAGCCGCGCGATCAGGCGGGCGTCGGGGGCGCGGTTGTAGCCCGCCGCGCGCACCCGCTGGCGCACGAGCGCGTCGACGATCAGCTCTGCGCCCGGCGCATCCATCAGGAAATTCACGCCGAACGGCCGGTCGGTGCGCTCGCGCACCCGCGCGATCGCCGACTCGATCAGCGGCGGCGGGATCGTCGCGGCCGCCAGGAATCCGAAGGCGCCGGCGTTGCACACGGCGGCCACCAGCTCCGGCGTGGCCACCCAGCCCATTCCGGTCTGGAGGATCGGGAACCGCATTCCGAGCTTGTCGCAAATCGGCGTATGCAGGGCGGGATGCATCAGCCCGCCAGCTCGCGCTCGCGAAGCCCGGCGGGATCGAGCACCTCGCGGATCAGGCGCAGCTCGCCGGCGCTCGGCACGCGGGACTCGGGGACGTCGCCCTCGACGGCGAGCTCGAAGCCGGTGGCGGCGACCACCTCCTCGACGCGCACGCCCGGATGGACGGAGCGGAGCCGCATGCGGCGGTCGTCGGTGGCGAAGTCGAAGATGCCGAGGTTCGAGATGACGCGGCGGATCTCGTGGAACCGCGAGGCCCTCGGGCCGAGCGCCGCGGCGCGGTCGTAGCCCACCCCCGAGCAGACGTCGACCTGCTCCACGAAGACCTTCGGCGAGTGGTTGGGGATCCAGTAGCTGGTGGTGTGGTGGATCGTGTTGCCGGGCGCGCCGCGCATGCCGAGCAGCTGCGCCCTGGGCCGCTCGTGGGGGCCGATGCACGCGAAGTTGTGGTTTCCGTAGCGATCGATCTGGCTCGCCACCATGACGACGTGGCGGCGGCCGGACCAGAGCAGATCGAAGACGCTGCGGAACGGCAGCCAGCCCTCGACGATGGGCTCCGCGCGCGGCTCGCCGCTGACGGGCTGCACGTCGGCGAGCAGCATGCAGATCCCGTCGGTGAGCAGGAGATCGGGCTCGAAGCTCAGCTTGGCGAGCCGCGCGCCGATCGCCGGCACGGTGCCGAACGAGCTCGCGAGCTTCTCGCCGTCGCCGCGAAACGCGTCGGCGACAGCCACGGCGCAGACCTCCGCGCGGGTGGCCGCCGTCACCGCGCCTCCTCCCGCCAGGCGCGCACCGCCTCCTGGTACGCCTCCTCGCTCTCGAGCTCGAGGAAGTGCGCCCGGAATGCCCGCCACGCCTCGGCGTCGCGCGCGCTCGCGGCGTAGGCGCGCTGGAAGGCCTCGTCGCGCCCGTAGTCGGGCGGGCACTCGGTGAAGTGGGCGCCGCCCGGCACCTCGATCACGCCGTCGACCATGGTGCGGTTCAGCTTCAGGGTGTGGAAGGAACCGTGCTTCGAGAAGTCGGCCGTATCGACGATCCGCTCGCAGGAGACGAAGCGGCGCTTCGCGGCCATGCAGTAGAGGTCGTCGAAGTACGGATCGGGGCCGAGGAACTGGGCGTTGCCGCGCGCGTCGGCGCGGTTCATGTGGACGATCGCCACGTCGAGCTCGATCGCGGGCATCGCGACCAGCTCTTCGCCGTCGGCGTAGGGCGAGCGGACCCGCTTGAGCTCGGGATTGATGCGCAGCACGTCGGAGCCGAGCCCGGCGCGCGTGGGCAGGAACGGCAGCCGACACGCGGCCGCGTAGAGCCCCCACTGCAGCATGCCCTCGTCGAGCTCGGCGGCCTCGAAGCCGCCGGCCTGCCGCGCGGCGCGGAAGTGCGGCTCGAGCGGGATCGAGTCGAGCGAGACGAAGCCGTAGACGAGCTTCTTGACCTTGCCCGCCGCGCACAGGAGCCCGACGTCGGGGCCGCCGTAGCTGACGACGGTCAGGTCCTTCACGGGGCGGCGCAGGATTTCGCGCACGAGCGCCATCGGCTTGCGCCGCGAGCCCCAGCCGCCGATCCCGATCGTCATGCCGTCGCGGAGCTCGGAGATCGCCTCCGCGACGGTGGTGCGCTTGTCCACGCGAGACCTCCGAGGCCGGCCCGTGCCAACCCGCCGGGGTCGCGGCTCGAGCCGAGGCAACGATAAACGATACGTACCGTTTCGGAAACCGGCGCGGCGCCTTCCCTTGGATTGCAGTGCTCCGGCCGCTCGAATAGCCTGCGCCTCGCAATTCGCGGGCCCGAGGGCTCGCGAGCGCTCGAGCACCAGAACGCCCCATGAGCCTGATGTCCTACGGGCGCGCCTTCGCCTGGCACGCCGAACGAGCCCCCGATCGCGCCGCGATCCTCCACGAGGAGCGGCGGGCCAACTTCGCCGACGTCGACCGGCGCGCCAACCGCCTGGCCCGCGCCTACGCCGCCCTCGGCGTCGGGCCCGGCGACCTCGTCACCATCGCGCTCCCCAACTCGATCGAGTCCTTCGAGGCGACCCTCGCCACCTGGCGGCTCGGCGCGACGCCGCAGCCGGTGTCGTCGCGGCTTCCCGAGCCCGAGCGGCGCGCGATCGTCGAGCTCGCGCGCCCGGCGCTGGTGGTCGGCGCGCCGCCTGGAGAGCGGCACGCTTTCCCCGGCGTGCCGAT
>Ga0335082_10006727_pt1 | contig 12528 bp, 11 predicted proteins | sample Lox_Sample_41_FD_206718 | JGI IMG/M metagenome (GOLD analysis project Ga0335082, IMG submission 206718) | Soil microbial communities from Loxahatchee National Wildlife Refuge, Florida, United States - Lox_Sample_4.1 | ecosystem: Environmental > Terrestrial > Soil > Wetlands | place: USA...
ACGAGGCGGCGAAGGCGATCGCGGCGAACCGCAATCGTCCCTTCTTCTTGTACTTCGCGCCGAACGCGCCGCACACGCCGCTGCAAGCGTTGCGTTCCGACTACGACGCGCTGCCGCAAATCAAAGAGCACCGGCTGCGCGTGTACGCCGCGATGATCCGCGCGCTCGACCGCGCTGTTGGCCGCGTGCTGGAAGCGCTGAAGGCGAACGGGCTCGAAGAGAACACGCTCGTGTTCTTCACCAGCGACAACGGCGGCGCGAACTACATCGGCCTCCCCGACATCAACAAGCCCTATCGTGGCTGGAAGATGACCTTCTTCGAAGGCGGGATGCACACGCCGTTCTTCCTCAAGTGGCCGGCGGCGTTGCCTGCCGGCACGACCTTCACCACGCCGGTGGCGCAGATCGATATCTTCCCGACGGCCGCGGCCGCCGCGCACGCGCCGCTGCCGTCGGATCGCAAGATCGACGGCGTGAACCTCATCCCGTTCGTGCGCGGCGCGGTCGCCGGGCCGCCGCACCAGTCGCTCTTCTGGCGCTCGGGCGGCTACAAGACGGTGCTCGCCGGCGGCTGGAAGTTGCAGGTCTCCGAGCGACCGAAGCGAGCGTGGCTCTTCCACCTCGACGAGGACCCGACGGAGCGCGTCGACCTGGCCGCGAGCAGCCCAGACAAGGTGCGTGAGCTGCAGGCGGTGCTCGCGACGCACGAGGGCGAGATGGTGAAACCGGCATGGCCGTCGCTGATCGAGGCAGCGATCGACGTCGATCATCCCCTCGGCGTCCCCGAGCAGCCGGATGACGAGTACGTATACTGGGAGAACTGAGCCCGGCGCCGCAAACGTCCGCGAAGGAGGTCGAGATGAAAGTCGTCAACCAGGTGTATCCCACGTTCGATCAGATCATGCCGCTCGCGAGTGACCCGACACCCGGGCCGATCGCGATGGTCAATCTGCTCAAGTTTCGCGACAAGGCGGAGTACCAGGACGGCCGTCCGGATGACATCTCCGGGCGGGAGGCCTACATGCGCTACGTCGCGGAGATGGGCGCGGTCGTCGCGGCGGCTGGCGGCAGGTTCCTGTTCTCCGGCGACGTCAAGCAACTCGTGATCGGCGAAGTCGAGGAGCTGTGGGACGCGGTGGGGATTGCGGAGTATCCGTCGCGCGCCGAGTTTCATCGCATTGCGACCTCTCCCGAGGTCCAGGCTATCGGGGTCCACCGAGAGGCCGGGCTTGCCGGGCAGTTGCTCATCCTCACCGCCGGCCAGATCCTTCCGCCGATGCGGTGAGGCGGGGCGCGGCAGCAGCGGCGTGCGCCGAACCTGAGAGGAGCTCAGACGAATGCGCCTGTTCCCAGCGAGCACCAACGATGCGTATTCCGGGGCGATGGTGTCCGCTCACTTCCTGACCTTGTTCAGTGTGCTCACCGTCGTTCCCGGCTGTATCCATACATTCGCACCCGACGGCGGAGCGGGGACGATCGCCGGCCTCGACCTCAGCCAAAACGGACGGGTCGTCATCGCCGTCTTTGCCTGGGCCGGTGCCACGCAGATCGCCTTCGGTCTCGCCACACTCATCGTGTCACTACGCTACCGCAGTCTGGTCCCCCTGATGCTCGGCCTTGCCATCGTCGAGCGCACGCTCCACGCCCTCAACGCGTGGGCGATCAAGGGTGCAGCGGCCGGGCACCATCCGCCCGAACACTACGCCGTGCTGGTGGGTGTCCCGTTGCTGTGCGGTGCCTTCGTCCTGTCGCTCCGCGACCGGGCTGCTGGTCTTCCCGCCAATGCCTGACGGAGCACGTGTGACGACCGAGCGTGAGCCCGAAGCGGTCGCGGCCTCGAGCCATCGGCGGACTCTTCTTCCGCGGCCTCGCAGCGGTGATTGGGGCGGCCGGCCGCGACTCCGCCTGTCGCTCGATGGCTACGATGTCTTCACCGTGGCGTAACATTGCTGTCGTATAATGCGTCCGGCAGTCGGATCAAAGGAGGTCTTGCCGCAATGTCGTCGAAATTTGGGATGGACTCGATTATACGGTTTGCCACGGATCTCGAATCCTTTCCCGCCGGACAGACGATCTTTTCCGAGGGCAAAGACGGTGACGTGATGTATGTGGTGAAAGACGGGGAAGTGGACGTGTGGGTCCACGGCAGAGTCGTTGAAACCATTGGTCCCGGAGGGGTCTTCGGGGAGATGGCGCTGGTTGACCAGGGTCCGCGGAGCGCCACCGCGATTGCGAAGACCGATTGCACGTTGGTACCTGTGAACCAGGCGCGCTTCACGTTTCTGGTTCAACAGGTGCCGTCTTTTTCCCTCGAAGTGATGAGCGTGATGGCCCGTCGCCTGCGCAAGATGGACGCCGCGATTTGAGGCGCGCCTCGTTGGGGGTGGAACGCGTCCCTTAACCCCTGCGGGCGCATAGCGAGCATGGCCTCGGTCATCGTGTTTGCCACTGGACCTCAAGCGCTCAGCTACTGCTGCGACCAAAGCGCGCGGTCGCGTCCTCAAGCCAGCGCGACATCCGTTCAGAGAACGGCGCCGCGGCGGCCAGCGCGGTCAGGATGCCCGGCAGCGCTTGGCGGGCCGCGCTGCCACCGGCCGCGGCGGCCTCGGCCGTGCGATGAAAATCGAACAAGCCAATTGTATGAACGGGGACGATGATCAGGCAGTCCGGCGGCTGCTCGTGCAGGCGTGCTGCCGCGATGCGTGCCTGCACGACGGCACTGGCGTGTGTAAGCACATCGATCAGTCCGAGGTCAGCGTCCTGCTTGCGGTTGGGTTCGGCGGCCGTCAGGGGTGAGGGCGAGCTCGGCTCCGGGCCTGCAAGGAGGCGGTCGAGCCACTGCTGCGTGAGGCGGCGCGGGGCGCGGCTATTCGGCAGCGAACCGTCGGGAAAGTTCAACACGCTGACGGCAATGACGAACTCAGCGCCCAACTGACGCGCCACGTCCACCGGCACCGGATTCACCAGCCCGCCGTCGACGAGGAGGCGTCCGCCCCAGTGCTGCGGTGTGAACAGGCCCGGCATGGCGATGCTGGCCCGAATCGCTTCGACCACACCGCCGTCGCGCAACACCACCTCTTCTCCGGAGTACAGATCGGCGGCAACGGCGGCGTAGGGAATGGGCAACTTCTCTATCCGGTCGCCGAGATGCGCGCGGACCAACTCGAGCGAGCGCCGCCCTTCCAGGAGGCCGGTGCGCGGCCAGATCGGATCGAACAGCCGGAAGACGCGGCCGCGCGTCAAGGCGCACATCGTGTCGCGGAAGGCGGCCAGCTGGCCGGCTGCGAAGGCCGCCCCGACCATCGCGCCGGCGCTGGTGCCGGCGACGCAATCGATCGCGATGCCCGCCGCTGCCAACTCCTCCAACACACCGATGTGCGCCATGGCGGCGGCGCCGCCACCGCTCAATGCGATGCCGATCTTGAGGGTGGAGAGAGTCGAACGCTCGCCCATGCCTTCCCACGCTACGCGCTCAGCGGCCCGCGTCAAGCTGCGCCCTGACCGCGCACATCGCCTGGGCCGGCCCCCCGGCGCGGCCGCAGCGGAGGACTTCCTCCACCAACGCGTCCCGACGACGGTGCGACTGTAGCGGGAGTTATCGCGGCGTCACGGCGTAGGGATTGCCGCCGAGCGCCGCGGAGATGTCGGTGATCGCCTTCTGCGCCCGCACGCTGTTGCCGGCGGCGTCGAGCGGCGGCGAGAAGGCGGCGATGCCGAACTTGCCCGGCGACACGGCGATGATGCCGCCACCCACACCACTCTTGGCGGGCAGGCCGGTCTTGAACAGCCACTTGCCGGAGTCGTCGTACAGCCCAGCGGTGGCCATGACGGCGAGGATGCCGGGCACGTACTCGGCGTCGATGACCTTCTTCTTGGTGACCGGGTTGACGCCGGCGTTGGCCAGCGTCGCCGCCATGGTCGCGAGGTCTTTGGCGTTCACGTTCACCGAGCACTGGCGAGTGTACAGATCGGTGGCCTGCGCCGGCTTCTCCTTGATGCGGCCGTACGCATACATGAGCATGCCGATCGCCTGGTTGCGCTGGTTGGTGTCGGACTCAGACTTGTAGACCTCCTGGTTCACCTCGAGCTGGCGGCCGGCGAAGGCGCTGTACGTGCCGATGATCTCGGCCCAGATAGCCTTCGCGTCAGCCCCCTTCACCATGCTGGTGGTGGCGATGGCGCCGGGGTTGACGAACGGATTCATCTCCTGCCCCTTGTATTGCTCGATGGCGACGATCGAGTTGAACACTTGCCCCGTGGCATCGACGCCGATGGTGTCCTCGACCATCGGCTCGCCGCTTTGCTGGAAGACCTTGGCGAGCGTGAAGACCTTGGAGATCGACTGGATCGAAAAGAGCGCGTCGATGTCGCCGACGGTGTAGACCTGGCCGTCGACGGTGACCAGCGCGACCCCGAACAGGGTCGACGGGACCTTGGCGAGGGCTGGAATGTAGTCCGCGTTCGCCCCTTCCTTGAGATCCTTGTACTTGGCGTGCGCCGCCTTCAGCGCGGCTTCGACGTCGGCTTTGGCGGGCTGGGCCGCTGCCTGCCCGGCGCCGGTGCCGATGAGCAGCGCCGCCACCAGAAGCCGGCACGCCCGCGTGGTGCGTATCGCGATGTGTTCACTGATCATGTCCCCTCTCCTAAACATCATGATCTGCTGCCGCGCTCAGAACAGCGAGGACGCGACACCTCCCTGGGTGCGGCGAAGGTTGCCGGACTTGCCGACTCGCCTTCCGGCTTTCGTCCGATGACTCTTCGAGACCGATAGCCGAGAAGCTGCGTGCGTCGGTGAGGCCGGATCGGTGCTGGCGTCGTGTGTCTGGTGATACGCCCCGAGACCCTCCGATGCCCGGCTGTTGTCGTGGCCTTCCTCTGTTGATGCTCTCCGTCTCGGCGCCCGCACCCGTCCGCCCCCCGCGCGGCATGACCATACCTCAAGAAATCCTACTTGATAAGATAGCGGGCGTCGCTGATCGCGAAGCGGGGTGCGGGTGTCCGGACGATGCGAGCGGGGCGCCGCTCCACAGCTAGGTCCACCTCCGGGCTCGAGCGCAAGGCGTGCTGCTTAGGCGGCTTGTCCGAGTTGCCGCTTGGAAGTGGTCGTGCGGACGGCCAGCGTCGGCGTGAGTCGCTGCGCCAGGAACGGGGTGACGCGCTCACCCAGGAACTTCTCGATACGGAGGTTGATCAGCTCGGGATGCTCGATGATGCCGGCGTGACTGCCCTTCGGGAGGAGCAGCAGCTCGGCATTGGGAATCCGCTGGCGCATCCGCACGGACAGTGAGAGCGGCGTAAGCAGATCGTGCTCGCCGGCAACAATGAGCGTGGGCACGTCGATGTCACGCAGCCAAGGACCGGCATCGTGCCGCTGCATCTGCAGCGCCATCAGGAAGAAGACGCGCAGGTCCATTTTCGCGAGGTGCGCGAAATAGGGCGCCATGTCCTCCACGCTCGCGAGCTGCGAGTTGATCAGACCCAACCGAGCAACCCGATCAGGAATGCGACTGCGCAGCAGCGGCCGCAGACCCCTGTGCAGCAATTGCGGCGCACTCGTCGCCAGCGAACAGAACGCCTCGAACAAGATCGCAGTGACGGGTGGTGGCAGGAAGAACGTATCGAGCGGATGGCCGTACGGCCCGCAAATGGGAACCAAGCCGGCGACGCGCTGCCCGTGCAGGCGCCAGAACTCCAGCAGCACCTGGCATCCCATGGAGTGTCCGAGCAGCACGCCGCGATCGACCTCGGCGGCGTCGAGGACGGCCGCCAGATCGTTGGCGTTGGCACTCATCGTCAGGTTTTCTGGCGCCAAGGGCCGCGGCGTGCCGCTAGCGTAGTGGCCGCGGTACTCCCAGGTGACCACGCGGTGCGTCTTCCGAAAGTAGCGGAGCGTATAGTTCCAAAAGAACGTCGAAACCCCCAGTCCGTTACAGCACACGATTGCCGGTTCACCTGTGCCCTCCATCTTGTAGCGAATCGGCACACCGTGCCACCCTCGCGCGTAGCCAGCTCGTGTTCGCACTGCCTCCATTTCCGTTCTCCCTCGGACGCTCGCCGCGTCGAGCCGCCCGTCAATCACGGACGCCGGCGACCGAGGGGTACCACGTCCGTGAAACCCGCTGATTCCGCGCGGCAGGAACTGTGCCGCCGGTTGACGTAACCCGGGTCGAAACAATTCGGAGGTGAGCTTCCGAAACCTGCAACCGGCCGGCGGCCTCCGTCGCAAGCGTGCGGCGAGCGGAGCCGAACCGTCATTGCGAAGCACATGACCGCGACAATGTCCGACGCGCGAAGGCTCCCAGGCTCAGCCGATCCCCGCCGGTTGCGAGGTCCCCTAACCGGGATTATTCGTGTACGAGGTGGCCAGCGCACCGCCGGGGAATTCCCCGGCTGAATGGGCCGAAGTCCTCTGAAGAGGACTGGCACCGCACCGACATTCGGACCCCAGACTGTGGAGTCGTCTTCAGACGACTTCTTCCAAACCTGAGACTGGGAATTCTATTCCCGGACGGCCCGCCGCGGACAAGTCCAAGAGTGTGAGCAACCCCACTCGTGAATCATCCGGGCTCAGCTGCCGTCCTCGCGGAGCGACATAAAGGGCACGCGAAATCGGCCCCGGGCAGTGCCAATCGCGCCCCTCCCGAAACAGGCGCTACGTGCTACGGCGTGGTATTGCGTTTGCGCCATCCGGTGTAAGATGCCATCCACAGCGCCGCTGCTGTCGCCTCGCGGACGGGAGGACGGAGCATGGACAAAGACCATGAAGGCCGCAGTTGTCCACGGCGCAAGGGCGCGGTGCCAGGGCGCGTCGTGCTGCAGGTTGCGTAGTGGCCGATCGCCGCGATGCACAAGGAGTGCGCTCACCTCGTCGCTTCCAGCTAACCCGCCCACCGCACCAAACATCCGAGGAGCGATCATGACCAAACGACGCGCAGGGCACACCTTGGCCATCATTGTGGGAGTGCTGATGGCGGGATTCCGTCCATCGGTGGCGGGCGGCCAGGAGACGACCGCGGCGGCGCGGGTCGAGGCGATGGCGAAGCTCCTTGCGAAGGCACAGCGTCTCCACGTGGTGGTCGACTGCACCTACGATGTCGCGCAGGACTGGGGCCAGAAAATCGAATTCGGCGAGCGGCGGGAGCTGACGTTGCGGCGCCCGGACCGGGCGCGCGTCGACGTCACGCGGCGCGACGGCTCTCGCCGCGGCCTCCTCTTCGACGGCGCGCAGCTCACCGCCTTCGATATCGACGAAAAGGTCTACGCGATGGTCCCAAAGCCGGGGACGGTTGATGCAGCGCTGGCGTACTACACGCAGGACCTCAAGATGCGTCTGCCGCTGCGCGAGCTCTTTGCCGCCGATTTTCCGCAGAAGCTGAAGGACGTTCTCGGGAGCGCTCGTTTGGTGGGCAAGGAGACGGTCGGAGGGGTGGGCACCGATCACGTTGCATTTCGGGGCGACACCGCGGACGTGCAGCTCTGGATCGCGCGCGACAGCGATCCGCTTCCGCAACGCATCGTGATCACCTATCGCCTCGCCGAAGGCCAGCCGCAGTTCGAAGGCGACTTCCACGGGTGGACCTTCACCCCTGATGTGCCCGACTCGGCCTTCACGTTCGTCCCGGCAGAGGGCGCGGAGAAGATTCCCATCCTGACGCCCGGGCGCGGGTTCGGAGACGGCGAGAAGCAGCCATGAGCCGTCCGTTCCGTCGCGCCGTGATCTTGGCCGCGTCAACCCTCGTAGTAGTGGCGCTGGTCGACGGTGTCGCTGCGCGCGGCGGAGGCCGCGGCGGGGGTGGTCGCGGTGGGTTCAGCCGCGGTGGTGGCGGATTCCGCCGCGGTGGGCCAGCAGCCAGGGGCTCCCTGGGTCAGAACCGACCCGCGGGTGGCGTGGACCGCGGGTACAACGCGCGCGGACCCGCCGCCGACGGGAGCATCGGCGCGACGCGCCAAAGCCAAGGTGAGCACCAGGAACGTCGCGAGGAACGTCAGGACCGACGTGCAGAGCGTCGCGAGGACTGGCAGGAGTACGCCGAGGATCACTACGATGAGTATGACGACGGCTACTACGGCGCCGCAGGAGTCGTCGCGGCGGATGCTGCGCTTGCCGCGCCGTTGTACTACACGCTGCCCTGCGCGCCCGTCGTCATGGCCTTGGGCGGGACCGTCTACTACGTTTGTGGCTCCGACTGGTACATCCGCGCCTACAGCGACGGCGACGTGGTGTACACCCAGGTGCCTGCGCCCACCCGGCACTAGTACCCGGGCATTGGCGAATCGCCGCTACGTTCGAGGTAGCCAAGACGTGCGCAGGCTCATCCGCAGGGCCCTGCAACGCGCGGAATCGATTCGGCTGGGCGTCGTCTGCGGATCAGATGCACATTGTCGCGGCGACGCCGTCCGCGTCGAGCGGAACGTCCAGCCGCGCGCCGGACTCACCTACGGCTTGATGCCAGTCTGCTTGAGCGCCTCCTTGCACTTCTCGCTCAGCGACTTCTCGTTCTTGTCGAGACAGGCCTTCACCCGGCCGTTGCCGACCTCGACGTTGCCGCAGTACTTGAGGAGGTCATCCTTGCATTCCGCGGCCGCGAACTTCAGCGCCGTGGCGGCCTGCTCGAGCTGGGCGGCCGCGTCGTAGATCGCATACTCGCACTTGCCCGAGACCCGGTCCTGGAAGGCATACAGGCAGGCGAGGATCCGCCCCTCGCCGGGCTGCACGCCCTTGCAGAAGGTGGTGAGTTCCTTGTGGCAGGCCTTTTTCACCTTCTCGACGAGGCTGTCGTCGGCCTGAGCCCGCCCGGTGGCCAGCAGCAGGGAAGCGAATACAAACGACGAAACAATAAGCTTGCTCATGGTACTCCTCCGTTCGCTCTTGCTTGGGATCGGTCCTCGCGCGGCGTGAACTGATAGCACGCTCTGCCCGGCGGCTCAAACTCTCGGATGACCTGCTCGCGCCACCGGAGGTGCTCCACCTTGTGTTGTCCAAGGTGCCACCGTGGGGCGCAGTTTTTCTTGCAGCCTCCCCCCCGGGGTGCGGTATGCGGACGGGAACAGCTGTGCCACTGGTGTGCACGGGAGGGGAACCGTACGGCGCGAGCGGTGCGGTGGGTGTCGTGGTGGGTCTTCGTAGGAACGGTCACGGCTACCGGATGTGGAAGCAGCAACGGACCGGCGCCTCCGCCCGCTGCGACGGCTAGCGCACCGAGTGCCGCCCCACGTGTCAAAACTACGACCCGCTCAAGCAGCCGTTCTTCGGCGAGACCCACCTGCACACCGCGTACTCGTTCGACGCGTCCACCATCGACACGCGCAACCTGCCGCCGGACGCGTACCGCTACGCCAAGGGTGGTGTGGTCGGCCTCCCTCCGTGGGCTGACACGCGCAGCGGCACGCCGACGCCCGGTTACATGGGTCCGACCGAAGTAACCGAGTTTCCGTATTGTCTGCCCGGGGAGTCGTGTCAGTACAGGGCGACGCGGACGGCGCAGTTGCCGCCCGGTCGCGCCCTCGACTTCGCTGCCATCACCGACCATTCAGAACAGTTCGGCGAAAACAACATCTGTCTGTTCGAGAGTACCGAGCCGTGCACGTGCGACGCGGATTGTTCGGTCTCCGGACAGGTGTGCAGCGCCCCCGACGTGGGTCCTGCGGCCGGCAGCGGCGTCTGCGTGCCGAACGGCTACAACGACCAACTCTGCAAAGATGCCCGACTCGGGTTGTCGCGGCTGCGCACCAGTCCGATTGCCGGCTTCGTCGCCGGCTTCGAGAACGTCGCCGAAAATCCCTCGCGGCCGCCGAACCTCTGTGGCGCGGATGGCACTGGCTGCACGTCGCAAGCGCAGCTCGTCTGGCAGCAGATTATCAACGCCGCGCAGGCGGCCGACGACCATGCCGCGGCCTGCACGTTCACCTCGTTCATCGCGTACGAATATACCGCGATGGCCGCCAACGGCCGCTGCAGCACCGATCTGCTGGCGTGCTGGGAGGCGCAGGATTGCAGCGGGCAACAGACCTGCGAGACCGATTTCGTCGGCAGCGCGGGTGCCGACAACCTGCACCGCAACATCATCTTCCGCAACGACGACGTCATCGATCGGCCGCTCAGCAACGTCGAGGAGCCTCTCGCTTGCGGCAAGGACCCTTTCACGTGCAACACCTTGGGTCAGGTGGCGCCAGCGCACATGCTCAGCAGGCTCCAGCAGCTGTGTCTGGGCAATCCGCAGCATCCGCGCTGCGATGTCCTGTCCATTCCACACAACTCGAACCTGAGCCGTGGCAGCATGTTCCTGATTCCCGAAACCACGGATGAGGCGCAAATCCGCCACGACATGGAACCCCTGGTCGAACTGATGCAGGTCAAGGGCCAGTCGGAATGCCGTTACTCGGCGGTGACCGGCCCAACCACAACGGCACTCCCGGCCAGAGTGAGGAACTCGACTACGCGCAGCACGGCGCGCATGGAATTCAGAGCTTCGCCGTGTCCGGCGAGATTCTGAACGAGAAGAATTTCCTCGGCCTCGAGACCAACGGTGGGTCGCTGACTGTGGCATGGGCGGAGGAGAATTCGCGCGACGCGATCTTTACGGCGCTGAAGAATCACGAGACCTATGCGACCAGTGGCACGCGTCCGATTGTGCGCTTCTTCGGGGGCTTCGACTTGCCGGCGGACATCTGCGCGTCCGGCAACTTCGCCGCACGCGGTTACGCCGCCGGCGTGCCGATGGGTGGCTGTTTGCGCCGCCACCCCGACCCGCTCGGAGCATGCTTGGCCGGCGGTGGCAACACCGCGCCCAGCTTCGCGGTGGACGCGATGATGGATCCCGGCTGGCCGGGGCACCCGGGGACGATGCTGACTGTGGTGCGGACAGTCTCGTCGGTGAGCGCATCGGTGTTGACGGTTTGCGTGTGCGGCAGACCGACGCGTTGCTACGCATCGAGCTGCGCGACGGCCGTCTCGTGCAAGCCGTGCTGCGTCCGGACAAGCCCTTCATTGCCATTCCCGAGCGCGCCGGAGTCGGCAGTGTGCTGCGCGACTACCTCAGGCTGGGCTGCGGGCACCTCATGACCGGCCGCGATCATTTGCTGTTCAAGTGGGGCTTCGAGTCCTATGAAGAGGTCGTGGCCGATCATCCCGCGGACCCCCTCGACGAGGAGCCGCTCGGCGAGTTCATGCTCTACAGCTCGGGGACCACTGGGCGACCCAAGGGAATTGCGCGACCTCTATCGCGCCATTCCGTGTCGCGGGGCCTGACGTTGAACGCAGTACTGAAGGGCCTGTTCCGCGTCGACGCGAGTTCGGTGTACCTCTCGCCGGCACCGCTTTACCACTCGGCGCCGATCGGGTTCTGCACCGCCGTGCAATCGCTCGGCGGCACGGTGGTGATGATGGAGCGCTTCGACGCCTTGGAAGCGTTGCAGGCCTTGGAGAAATACTCGATCACCCACAGCCAGTGGGTGCCTACCATGTTCACGCGCATGCTAAAGCTCCCAGAGGAGGAGCGGGCCCGCTTCGATCTCTCCCACCATCGGGTTGCGATCCACGCCGCGGCTCCCTGCCCGCGCAAGGTGAAGGAGGAGATGTTCCAGTGGTGGGGGCCGATCCTGCACGAGTACTACGGCGGAACCGAGCTGAATGGGTTGACCTACGTCGGGCCGGAGGAATGGCTGGCGCATCCCGGGACCGTCGGGCGCGCGGTGATGGGGACAATCCACATCTGCGACGAGGACGGCGCCGAGCTGCCGGCCGGAGCGGCTGGCATCGTGTACTTCGAGCGCGACCAGACGCCCTTCCAGTACCACAAGGACCTGGAGAAGACGCGCAGCGCGCAGCACCCGCGACATCGCACGTGGACGGCGCTGGGAGATGTGGGCTACGTCGACGAGGAGGGCTACCTCTACCTCACCGACCGGGCATCGTTCATGATCATCTCGGGGGGAGTCAACATCTATCCACAAGAGATCGAGAACGAGTTGATCGTGCATCCCAAAGTGGAAGACGTAGCGGTGATCGGTGTACCCAACCCCGAGTTCGGAGAAGAGGTGAAGGCGATCGTGCAACCCGCTGCGGGCGTGAGCGCCGATGCAACCCTGGCTGAGGAGCTGATCGCCTACGCGCGCGAGCGTCTGGCGGCCTACAAATGCCCGCGCTCCATCGACTTCGCGGAAGAGCTCCCGCGTCTCCCCAGCGGAAAGCTCTACAAGCGGCTACTCAAGGACCGCTACTGGGGGCGTGGCAACTCGAAGATTGTTCGGGATTAGCGCGCTGCGTCCAGCGCCTCTCATGCCTACCATTCCCCGCCCGCACTCCGGCGTTCGGCCGTCCGAAGTCTCGGGGTTGCGGTGGAGCGATGTCGACGTCGATGGCGGCCGTTCTCGGCGCTTTGATTGCGACTGTCAACTACCGCGGGAAGCGGAGGCTTCACCTCGGCGCCCTCCAGACTCCTCGGTGCGAGGAGGGGGCCTCGGGGGCCATTTCATTTCGTCGCAAGATATTGAAATCCCGAAAGAAAAAATGCGAGGAGGGGGACTTGA
>Ga0335082_10006728_pt1 | contig 12527 bp, 12 predicted proteins | sample Lox_Sample_41_FD_206718 | JGI IMG/M metagenome (GOLD analysis project Ga0335082, IMG submission 206718) | Soil microbial communities from Loxahatchee National Wildlife Refuge, Florida, United States - Lox_Sample_4.1 | ecosystem: Environmental > Terrestrial > Soil > Wetlands | place: USA...
GCGCCCGCCGGCTGAGCTCTTGAAGATGCGCACGTTTCCCGAGTGGACGATGTACAGTCCGGCACATTCGTCGCCTTCCGTGAAAACGATCTCTCCTTCCTGAAATTTCCGAGAGACCACGCGCGGAAGTACGAAGGCTAGTTCTTCCTCGGAGAGACTGGAAAAGATCGGCACTCTTTGCAGGATAGGTCGCAGTGATTCGTTCGGCAGAGCCATGATCTCTGTATTCTAGCGGCAGGGTCGATAGGTTCTCTTAGCGAGAGCCAGCCGCGGCAGCGACGCGCCTTTCCCGGCGATTCACGATAATGACGTACACCATGTAGGAGACGATGGCGAGATTGCCGATCAGCAAGGCGCAGCGCCAGAACGTCAATCCACGGAAGAGTTCGCGGACCTCCCATGGGAGCAGCAGAGTTCCGGAGAGAAACGCCACCCACTCCGCCCAGGTACGCTCGTGCCAGAGCCCGTAGGCTTCGGTGAAACGGAGGGCGGCGTAGGCAAAAGCAATGCGAGCCGCGGCCCACAGTCGGGCGTCGGTGACGGTGTCGGCAAAGTCAAGGAACAACTGCGCGGAGTGTCGGTCGGTGCTGATGTGCAACAACGCCAGGATGCTTTCTGCGATCAGCCACGTGTCTCGGTGGACCAGCGCGAGGGCACAGATTCCCATCAATATGACAAAGATGCCCTTGAAGAACTCGAAGGCGGCAACAGCCCGGAGCACGCGCCGCTGGCTGGGGTGAAGACTGACTGTTTTTTCATTCTGACGCATGGACGCGGGCGGCAAAGAGGCAGGGTATCACGGAGTGCAACGCTCGCACAGTACGCGCCTGTGGGCCGCGCGATCCCCAGGCGCTTCCTTACCTCAGTAACTGGATCGAGGCTCGAAGACATGGCACGATCACGCGAGGTCTCGAACCATGCGCGGATTTATCGCTTCTCTGGCCATCGCGGCATCGTGTATCGCGGGTGCGACGGCGCAACAGACAACCGCTCCGCAAACGGCGCGGCAGGCGTTGCTGGAAATGTTTTTCAGCAAGACTCCGGGAACCTTTGCGAAGCACTTACCAGCGGCAACGCGCGTTGCGCTGGAGAAGTCCGGTTCCATGACGAGCCTGCAGCAATACTCGATGCTCATCAGCCAGATGCAGTCTCAGGGGCAAAATTATCAGACGTTCGACACGGGCTCGATCCTGCTGTCGGGTGAAGATCCCAAGACGGGCCAGAAGGCGGAGATCACGGTCGAGAACGACGCACTGCGCGGTGAGCAGGACGACATCGAATTGAGCTTCCACGCGTACAAAGACGGCAAGCCAACCTTCTCGCCGTTCATGCCGCTAATGACGTTCACGATGAAGCAGGAAGCGCAGGTCTGGACGCTAAATGAAATTTCGATCACGATCCACTTCCCGCTGGCAGATCCGGAGTTTCTCAAAGCAATCACCGAGAAAATGAAGCCGCAGGCCACCGCAACGGCTACCTTCACTCCGCGCAGTGAAACTCCCGTTCAGACGGCGGGAAGCGATGCCTCAGTGCTCGCGGCAATGCGAACGATCCTGACGGCGGAGGTCACTTACGCAACGACCTATCCGCGCACTGGATTTACCTGCACACTGTCGGATCTCGACGGCTTCGGCGGAGGCGACCCGAACGAACACCAAGCCATGCTGATCAACAGCGGATTGGCCAGTGGCAAGCGCTATGGGTTCGTGTTCACGCTTTCGGGCTGCAGCGGAGCGCCGGCCACCGCATTCCATCTCGCGGCCGTGGCGAATGCGAATACCTATGGGAGAAAGGCGTTTTGCGCAGATCAGTCGGGCGTGATCCGGTCTTCTGACGACGGCAACCCCGCGACTTGCTTGACGAGCGGGACTCCGGTCCAGTAGCCGGGAAAGTCCTGACCACTAAGGGCACAGAAGATAAGGTCAGACCTCGCGCATCGTTTCCGCTTCTGCCTTGGGCTTTGGTTTATCTTTAGTGCGTGGACAACAAGGCCATCGCCAACATCTTGTTCGAGACTGCGGACCTGCTGGAAATTGACGGGCAGGATTCCTTCCGCATTCGTTCCTACCGCAATGCCGCGCAGGCCATCGAGAATCACTCGCAGCAGATCAAGGACCTGATAAGCGAACCCAAACAGGTCCTCGCCATTCCCGGCGTGGGCAAGGGCATGCTGGATAAGCTCAAGGAGCTGTTCACGACCGGCAAACTCTCAGTACAAGCCGAGCTGCTCGAGAAATATAACCCTTCCATGCTGCAACTGCTCAAGATTCAAGGCCTCGGGCCGAAGACGATCGCGCTGATCTGGAGCGCATACAAGGTCTCAGACGTTGACGGCGTCGAGAAGCTCGCGCAGGAGGGCAAGATCCGCACTCTTCCCCGTATGGGAGAGAAACACGAAGCCAAGCTGCTGAAGGCGATTCAGGACTACCGTCGCATCAGCGGACGCTTCCTTATTGACGCTGGCGAAGAAGCCGCCGAGAAGCTCATCGACTATCTGAAGCGCTTCAAGGGTATCGACAAGATCACTCCTGCCGGATCGCTGCGCAGGGGACGAGAAACCGTTGGCGACCTCGACATCCTCGTGACTGGCAAGGCTTGCGCGACGGAGGCTGGACGGCAGGAGGCCATCGACTATGTTGCGAAATACCCCCCGCTGATGGACGTGATCGCACGCGGCGATAACAAGATCAGCTTTCACCTTCGCGATGGCATGCAGGTGGACGTGCGCCTGCTTCCGCCCGAGTCGTTTGGCGCTGCGATGCAGTATTTCACCGGGTCGAAGGCGCACAACGTCGCGCTGCGCCAGCGTGCGCTCAAGATGGGCTACACGTTGAACGAGTACAGCCTGGCCACGCTTGAGGGCGAGAAGCCCGTCGCTGGCAAAACAGAAGAAGAAATCTACGCCAAGCTGAAGCTCGACTACATTCCGCCGGAGATGCGCGAGAACCTGGGCGAGATCGACCTGGCACAGAATCACACTCTGCCTTCGTTGATCAGGCAGGAGGATCTGCAGGGCGACGTCCACATGCACACCATCGAAACCGACGGCAAGAACACGATCGAAGAGATGGCCCAGGCCGCAAAGGCGCGCGGCTACAAATACATGGCCATCACCGACCACTCCAAGAACCTCGCCTTCGCCAACGGACTCGATGACAAGCGGGCGGTGGAACACATCGCGCGCATTCGCGCCGCCGGCAGGCAGATCGATGGCATCACCATCTTCGCCGGCATTGAAGTCGATATCTTGTCCGAGGGCGATCTCGATCTCTCCGACGATGTGCTGGCGCAGATGGACATCGTTATCGCCAGCGTGCATACCGTCTTCAATCAGGAACCGGCGAAGATGACGGATCGGCTTTTGAAAGCAATCAACAATCCGAATACGTCGGTGATCGGGCACCCTACCGGGCGCATCCAACTTCGGCGCGATTCTTACGCGTTCGACATGGGCGCTGTACTGGCCGCCGCTGCGAAGAACAAAGTCGCGATGGAACTCAACGCCTACCCGGATCGCCTCGACCTCAACGACGTCAACCTGCGCCAGGCCAAGCAGCACGGGGTGAAGATCGTCATCAACACCGACTCCCACCACACCTCGCACATGGAGAAGATCCGCTACGGAGTTCTGCAGGCCCGGCGCGCGTGGCTGACCAAAGATGACGTGCTGAACACGCTGCCGCCGGAGAATTTCGCGAAGGCCATGAAGCACGCGTGGTAAGCGCGCGCGGGCGTGTCGCCGCGCTTCGCTGTCACACAAGAACGAACAACTTCTCCACCTCGGCTTTCAGTAGTAGACTTCCAGCAATCTTGGGCCCGCGCCAAGCATTTCGAGGAGGCCCTCATGAAGGTCGACATCTTCCGCAGAGTTGAAACCGCTCGATCGATCACTGGAGAATTCTGGATCGACGGCATCAAGCAATGCGTTTACCTTGAGCCGTCGCGCCTGACCCCGGTGAACCCCGGCCATCCGTGCATTCCCGCTGGAATCTACAAAGTCGTGCTGACCCCGTCGCCGCATCTTGGATACGTGTGTCCAGAGGTACTCGATGTTCCCGGCCGCACTGCGATCCGCTGGCATATCGGGAACTATCCCAAGGATGTGCTGGGCTGCTGCATAGTCGGGACCACGCTGGGTACGGATTTCGTTGGCAATTCCAAGGTGGCCTTCGAGGCGCTCATGGCGAAACTGACCGGGAACGAAATCACGTCGGAGTACCACGATCCGGAGTGAGCCGCCTCGGATGTTCGCCGCGTCATTGGCGCCTCCGCATCGCCGCTAGAGTAGAATCCCCATAAGGACTGCCATGACGAATCCGCCTACGACTCCCCCGGTTCCACCACCCAATCCTGAACCTGCTTCGTCGGGCCCGACGGTCAACATCGGAGAAGAATTCGGGACCGCGAAGAAGAGCCTGCCGCCCGGGAAGATCGTTGTCATTGCCATCGTGTTGGTGGGAATCGTCGTCGCCTTCGGCGCATTTCTGAAACGCCCCAAGCCCCAGGCTGCCGGAACCCTCGATAACGTCGTGGCCGTCGAGATCCCCGGGCAGACCTCCACCATGGTGGCGCTCAGCTTTACGGTTCACAACACCAGCGACAAGATTCTCTACGTGCATAACGTGCAAGGCACCATCAGGACGCCTGCGAGCAACACGCTGCCTGCCGATGCCGTCTCGGCGGTCGACTTCGACCGCTACTTCCAGGCTTTTCCTTCGTTGAAGGCCGGAGCGCAGCCACCCCTCACACCCGAGACAAAGATTCAGCCGGGCGAAACAGTCTCCAGAACGGTCATCGTTGCCTTCCCCATCACGCTGGACGCATTCAATCAGCGTCAGGCGCTGGCGGTCGTGATCTGGCCGTACGATCAGACGGTCCCGGTGGTGCTGTCGAAATGAAGTCTAGCGCCGCTTGCGCAAACGCACCCGGATGCGTTTCCATAGCGGGATGAACTTTTCGCGCCCGCTCCTCTGGATCACTACGCTTGTCGTCCTGATTTCCTCCACCCTCGCAGCCGCCGCTCAGCAGAAGGGCAAATACCTGTTCTACGTCGGCACCTACACCGAGAATGGCAGCAAGAGCAAAGGCATCTACGCATATCGCTATGACTCTGCCACGCAGGAGATCACCCCGCTCGGCCTTGCCGCCGAGACGACCAATCCGTCGTGGATCGCGATTCATCCCAGCGGACGCTTTCTCTATGCCGTGAATGAGGTACCGAACTACAAGGGACCGAACAGCGGTGGAATCAGCGCGTTCTCGATCGATCGCGTCACGGGCAAGCTAACTTTTTTGAACGAGGTTGCCTCGCGCGGTGCCGACCCGTGTTACATCTCGGTCGACAAGACCGGCAAGTACGTGCTGGTCGCGAACTACACCGGAGGCAGCGTCGCGGTCTTTCCCGTGTCGGACGATGGCAAGCTAGGCGAGGCATCCGCCTTCGTGCAGCACACTGGCCACGGCCCGAATGCCAAGCGGCAGGAGGCCGCGCACGCGCACTCGATCGATCTGTCGTCCGATAACCGCTTCGCCTTCGTCGACGATCTTGGACTCGACGAACTGCTGGTATACAAGTTCGACGCCTCTAAGGGGACACTCACGCCGAACGATCCGCCGTTTGCCAGGCTGCCGCCGGGCGCTGGGCCGCGACATTTCGCGCTGCATCCGTCGGGCAAGTTCGCGTATGTGCTCTCTGAAATGCACTCCACCGTGACCACGCTCTCGGCTGATCTGCAGAAGGGAACGTTCACTCCGGTGCAGGACACTTCGGCGCTTCCGCCTGATTTCAAGGGCGAGAACGACGACGCAGAAATTGAAATCCACCCTTCCGGCAAGTTTCTCTATGCCTCGAACCGGGGACACGACAGCATCACCGTGTTCGCCGTCGACGGCGCGAAGGGCACGGTGACCCCGGTCGAGTACACGCCGACCGGAGGCAAAGAGCCGCGCAGTTTCGAGATCGATCCAACGGGAAAGCTGATCTTTGCCCAGAACCAGCACTCGGACACGATCGTCGTGTTCCGGATCGATGAGAAGACAGGCAAGCTCACGCCGACGGGCAAAGTGCTGGAGGTAGGACAGCCGGTGTGCGTAAAGTTTCTGGCTGTGGAGTAACGTGAGGAGGAGGGAAAATTCAGGTGGGGGCGGAATCCGATTGGTTCTTGGAACCCCGACCTACAAGCCGTCCTGGTTGCGATCAGGGTAGGATCCTTCGACTACGCGGTGGCACTCGCTTCGCTCGCGCCACGGCTTCGCTCAGGATGACATTCGATGTGGGATTGCGCTAGCCGTGTTCGACGCGGGCCTTTATGTCCCAATAGGCCGCATCGATCAGCCTGTTTAGGGCTGCGGCGTTGGCGGGCGTTCCCGGTCTCAACTTCACATGGCGCATGAACCTGCCGGTGCCCTGTAACAGGCGGGTCGGATCCGGCAGGGCTGCGCCGTGAAAGAATCCCACGTTTACGTGCGAAGTGAATGCGTTGACATAGCCGAAGGGGGCATCTCCCAAACATGCGACCGGACACCCATCATGCAGAAGCTCGCGGACTTCGTCCCCACATTCCCGCATCACGTCAAACCACTCCTGCGCGATGTCTCCCAATTCCCCGGCATGCTCTCTCATCCACGCGTCGATAGCGGGATCTCGCTCGACCGTGCCGTTGAATGTCAGCAAATCCGTTCTCATCGTCGCTAGTTGCTCTTTTGGAGATCAGTTGCTATTGCTTCTTCTGAATAAACCGTCTCCGCGCCAGGTGTGTGCTGGCGTCGGCCTTGATCTCGTCGTACTTCAGGCAGGAAATGGATCCGTCTACCTCGAGCACCGCCAGCGCCACCTGATCGCAGCTGTTGATGCCGTGCTCACGCAGCGCCCGGTGCAATTCGTCCATGCTTACGCGTTCCCGCGCCATGTGCGATTCGATGATCTTGCCATCATGCACGAGCAGCGACGGCTCACCCTCGATCAAGCGCCGCAGGCGCCGGTTCGAGCCGGACACGGCGGCCACGCCGTAGTTCAGCACCAGCAGCGTGCCGGCCGCCACCGCGCCGCCCGCGAGCGACGTGTCGGGCCCGGTCATCGCATTTTGTACGGAGTTCGACAGCAGGAGCAGCAGCGTGAGGTCGAACGGGGTCATTTGTCCAACCTCACGCTTGCCGCTTAGACGCACACCGATCAGCACCAGCAGGTAAATGATCCCCGTGCGCAGCACGATCTGCAACAAAACGTGTCCGCCGGGGAAAAACATGCCGCTTAGTTCCCTGCGCCTGACGTCGGCGAGGCCGTCACGGGCACCGGAGCACCCTTCGGCGTGCTCAGGTAGCCGGTAGCCTTGTTCTTGTCCACCGTCCAGATCACCAGCTCAAACAGCATGTGATCGCGTCCGGAGTAGAACTGGATCGGCTCCGACACGTTGCGGTCTTTCTTCTCGATCGTCCTGTCGTCGGACATTACGTTCAGCGTGAACTTGCCCTTCTTCTCGTCAGCCTTCTTCAACTGCAGGGTGACGGTCGAAACCGGTTGCGGCTTGGCGCCCTTCAGCAGAGTGAACTCGTAGTAGTTCCGGTCGCCCTTGTGCTTGAGCGCTTCCAGGTCCGATCGCGTATTCGCGATCAACCCGCTTTGCACTCCGAGATCGCCCACCGTGCTCTGCAGCTTCGCCTTCGTCGCCTCAAGGTCCGCCTTGGTATTGCCCAAGTCGGTCTTCACGCCACCCACATCACCCTTGACGCCAGCGATGTCGCTGTTCACCGCGCTGATCTGCGCCTTCTGTTCCTGCTCGAGCTTGGCGGCAGCGGCGCGTTGCTCCGCTTGCAGTTGTGCGGTGCGCTGCGCCAGTTCTTTCTTGGTCAGGCCCTCTTTCTCGCCCAGAGTTTCCTCGGTGGCCTCGGCGGTCTGCATGCGATTCTGCAGTTCCTTGACCTGCGCCTGGCTGGCGGCAAGATCCGCGTTCAGCTTCTGAACGGTCTGATAGGTGGTGTAGTGGGCATACGCGGCAGCGGCGATGACAAGCACTGCCCCGACCAGCAGAATCCATTTACCCGCACTGGACTGCGTATCCATATGTAGCTGTCCGCCTTCATCGGCCATACACTCTTCCTCCTTAGGAAGCAAAGATTTATTGCTGGGATAACTGAATTGTTCAGCAGTACGGAACGACTGTCAATTACCACATAAGATGCAAGACTGAGGCTGCGGGTGCCCCCGTGCGTGCGCTCTTTTGCGCAAGGTGGGACAACTATCACCTCTACCTGCGAGCCTTCAAAGCCTCCTCGGCAACCGGGCCGGGCTCTCTGCGAATTGCCACGGCTGCCGGCCCGAGTTTCTTCTCCAATTCCTGACGTGCGGTCACCACTGACTCCGGCAAAGTGCCCTTGGGCAACGCCTGCGCCAACGAATCCGACTTCAGCATGCAGGCGTACGCCAGCCGGTCCGGGAAGCCGGACTGTTCCAGAAACTGTCCGTAGGCAAACCAATCCACCGCGCTCGCCGCCTTGTCGCCTATGGAGGCGTCCAGTTCGAGCGTGTGCTGGTAAAGCCGCAGCGCGTCGTCCAGCTTGCCGCTTTTGGCCTGCAGGGTCGCCTCGTTCACCGATGCAACTCCCTCGAGCCGCGCCTGCCCCGTCTTGGCAGCGAGTGTCTCGGCCATCTGATACGACTTGATCGCGACATCCGTCTGCGACGAGCGCTCCTCGCAATCGGCCATGCGCAGCACAACCCCGATCAGCATTTCGGGGGAAGGGTGGTCCAGCGACTTCTCCTGCGCCACGTGATCCAGAAAACTCTTGTAGTGCGCGGCCGCCGGCTGCGGCTTGGCCTGACGATCCAGTTCGTGCGCCAGATACAAATGCGGTAGCGCCTGATTCGGATCCACAGCCAGAGCCTGGTTCCAATCCGCCATGGCTTCGTCGGTGTGTCCGCGCTCCATCGCCAGCAGCCCGCGGTCGACGAGCAGGATGGAATCCTTGGGCGCATATTTGAGCGACGTCTCAGTCAGGACGTAGGCCTCATCGAAACGCTTCTGTTCGATCAGGAACTTGAGCAGCGCGTGCCGCGGCGCTGAATCCGCAGGATTCGCCTGCAGCGCTTTTCTCCATGCAGCCTCGGCGGCCTGCGGGTCGCCGGTTTCCAGCTCTCTCCGCCCCAGGCGTGTCTGCAACGGACTGTCATACGAATCGAGCGAGGCCGCCCGACGCAGAGCGCTCAGGTCGTCGCTGCGGAGCGCGAGATAGTGCCACGCCTGGTCGACCGTGCCCCACACCAGAAGGAGCGCCACAGCGCCGAACTGCAGCTTTCGCGCGCTCCCTAACCAGCGCATTGCCGAGGCGAACTTGCCACCGGCGTCTGACACTGCATCGGCCACGCGATCCTTCGAATTCAAGAGCAACGCCGCGATCCGGCCGTCGCGCAATTTCCAGATCGCGCCATCCAGAATGAAGTGGTGTATGTTCACCAGCGAGGTGAAGATAAGGAAACTCGACGAGAAGTCATAGTGAAACGCGCGGCTCGCCAGCCATGGGCCCGGCACGAACAGCGCGATGCCGCCGACAATCAGCACGCCGAAATACGCGAACGGACGCCAGCCCGCATTCTTCTTTTCTTTTCCAGTTGCTTCGCGCCGCGCGTAGTAGCTCGTGATCCACAAATATTGAGCGGAGTGCATCACGGCGAGAACGCCCGTACTGTAGCGGTTCTGCGGCAACGCCAAGCGCTTGATGAGAGTGATCGCGGCCGGAAGCAGAAACCAGAGGAACTGCGAGGAAAGCAGCGTCAGGGACGGCAGCAGTTTGCGCCAGCCCGTTTGCTGCGCCAGGCGCGTCAACCCGACCGCCGACAGCACTACGAACCACATCACCAGCAGGATCTGCTCCCAGCGGCTTACGGTCTGGGGAATCCCCAAGGAAAGAAATAAGGGATCAGTTGACGTGCCCGTGTGGAATGCAACCAACAAAATGAGATACGACACGACAAACGCGGCATAGAGTACGCGACGCGTGTTCTTGTCAGGGTCGGCACCGGCGCGCCGGGCGAACATCATCATCAGGCCATAGTTTTGCCCGCTGTAGTGCCATGGACTCCAGGTAACGTAGATGGTGAAGATCCAGGGCAGCAACTGTACCCAGAAGTGCGAAAGGAAGAGCGTCAGCAGCACCAGTCCGGTGATGTGCACCGTGAAGACGCGATACTTCTCGAAGTCCTCCGCGCGGTGATACGCGCGATAGATCGTCGCCATGTAGTGCGGATAGTTAAAGAAGAACGCCAACCCGTAGAACACCAGCGCCCAGGTGCGCGCGCTCGAGGCTATGGTCGAGTACGAAAGCAGCAGCAACGGCGCCGACCACGCTCCGCAGCCCACGATCAAGTCGAGCCACGGGTTGTAAATCCACGGCGCCGCCGGTTGCTTGTCCTGATGGAACTTCGCCATGTTCTCTTTTCTGGTGACGAACTTCGCGCTTGCGAGCCTGGGCCACAATGCCGCGCCCGCGGTCGAGACCGTCTGCGGCGCTGATCTGTAATGGCTTCAAGAAATTATAGGTGCGGAAGGTACAACTACACGTACACGACGGGGTGCGCGGGGGGTAACGAAAGTAATTGTGGGGTGTCAGGTGTCAGGCGTCAGGTTTGGGGGAAGCAGATTTTGCTCTGCTCTATTCGAACTTCCAGCGCGTCGACTTGCTTTGGAAGTGCTTCTCCCACATGGCGAAGACCACGCGAGGACGCACGGCGAACACCGGCTCCTTCATCGACAGGATGTCGTCTTTCATCGTCGACATGTCGAATTTGTACTTGCGCTCATAGACCGGGAGCATCTTCTTCCGCGCCGCCACGTCAGCGCTCTCGGCCATGCCCTCGACGATGATGGCTTCGTGCGCGTGCTCGGTACACACGATGCAGCTCGGATTCTGATCGAGATTCCGCGCCTTGCGGGACTTTCCCCCCGTTGAGAACAGGAATCGCCCGTCCTGCCATAGTCCCCAGACCACCATGGTGTGGGGCGCGCCGTCGGGCTTCACGGTGGTAATCCAATAGTTGTGAGATTTCTTCAGACGCTGTTCCGCCCAAGTCCACGGCAGCAGCCCCTTGGTGCTTTCAGGGAATCCATAGCCCGGCGCTTGGGGACGGCTTGGCTTGGGAGCAGTAGAACGCGATCCAGTCTTCCTTGCTGCCATGGAATTCCTCCAGCCGATGAATAGGAGCCCAAGGTCCCCAACGAGGTGAGTGCGACTGCAGATGCTAATGACGCAGATGGACGTTGCGGGTCTACAGATTCTTTTTCGTCCACTGATCTATGCGCTCGAGCGCCAGTTGCAGATTCTCCAGGGAATTGGCAACGCTGAACCGCAGATAGCCTTCTCCGAAGGCCCCGAACGAAGTCCCCGACAGCGCGGCCACTCCGGCCTGTTCCAGCAACGCGTCCGCCAGCGGCTTCGACTTCCATCCTGTGCCCGTGATGTTCGGGAACACATAGAATGCGCCCTTCGGCATGCGACAGGAGAATCCCTTGATCTTGTTCAGCCCGGCCACAAACACATCGCGGCGGCGCTGAAACTCATCGCGCATGTGATCAACCGAAGACTGATCTCCCCGGATCGCCTCTACGCCCGCCACCTGGGTGAAGCTCGCGGTGCAGGAATTCGAATTCGTCATGAGCCGCGTCATATGCGTGGCTAGGTCGGCGCGCATCACGCCGTAGCCCATGCGCCACCCGGTCATCGCGTAGGTCTTCGAGAACCCATCGAGCAGGATCGTGCGCTCCTGCATCCCCGGCACCGACATGATCGAGAAGTGCTGTCCTCCGTCGAACAGCAGTCGGCTGTAAATCTCGTCGGACAAGATCATGATGTTGCGGTCGCCGATCGCGTTGGCGATCTGCTCGATGTCGCGGCGATCGAGCACGCCGCCGGTCGGGTTCTGCGGCGAATTGATGATGATCAGGCGCGTACGGTCGTTGATCAGCGAGGCCAGTTCGTCGACATCGAGCGAGAAGTCGCGCTCTTCTCGCAGTTGAATCGGCACGGCCCGCCCGCCGACGTAGTTGATCATCGACTCATAAATTGGGAACCCGGGATTGGGATAAATGACCTCATCTCCTTCATTAATCAACGATAAGATCGTAAAGAAAATAATCGGCTTACCACCCGGAACAACTACGACTTCATCGCTCGAAACCTTCACCCCACGGGTGCGGCTGACGTACTCGGCTAGGGCCTGCCGCAACTCCGGTTGTCCCGCCGACGGCCCGTAGTGCGTCCATCCCTTGCGCAGGGCGTCGACGCCGGCCTCGACGACATTGGCCGGAGTGTCGAAGTCCGGCTCACCGATTTCGAGGTGGACAATGCTTCTGCCCTGGCGCTCCAGTGCGCGTGCTTTGTTCAGCACTTCGAACGCGGTTTCAGTCCCCAGGCGCGACATGCGGCGGGCAAGCTGCAGTTCATATTGAGTGGAAATGGCTCTCTCCATGGCAGGAAAACTCCTCAAAAACGCAAACGGCATATTATACGCCCGGTCGGGGGACGGTTGGTTGATCCAG
>Ga0335082_10006729_pt1 | contig 12526 bp, 13 predicted proteins | sample Lox_Sample_41_FD_206718 | JGI IMG/M metagenome (GOLD analysis project Ga0335082, IMG submission 206718) | Soil microbial communities from Loxahatchee National Wildlife Refuge, Florida, United States - Lox_Sample_4.1 | ecosystem: Environmental > Terrestrial > Soil > Wetlands | place: USA...
GATGTGACGCATGGCAAATATCCGTTCGTAGTCGCCCGGTGCAAAAATTATAGCGCGTCGCGGGCGGCGGTAAATGGCGGCGGGGCGGTGACCGATCCCTCCCTTTTCGGGAGGCGGGATTAGGCGCGCATTCCCTGGATCGCCGCGGCGATCTGGCCGGGCTCCGTCACGGGCAGCGAGCAGCGCTCGCCGACGCAGACGAACGCGGCGCTGCCGGGTGCCGCGGCGAGCTTCCCCTGCGCCGGATGCGTCGCCGGCAACGCGGCCGCGGCGCGCGCACGCAGCACGACGCGGTCGATGAAGGGCAGCCGCAGCGCGGCTTGCGCGAAGCGTTCCGCCTCCGCCCCGGTGGCGACGATCTCGGCGCCGCGCAGCCTCAAGTCGAGCGCGTTGAGCAGCGCCACATGGCCGAACAGATTGCGCTCGGCCGCCGACAAAATGCCCGTGATCAGCCGGTCGGCTTGGGCGCGGAAAGCGTCGTTGCCGGCCAGCGCAGCGAGCCGCACCAGGTTCTGCGCGGCAATCGCGTTGTGGTTGGGAATGGCGTCATCGACGGTGGAATGCGGCCGCAGCAAAAGGTCGCCGGCATCGTCGGCCGACAGATAATAGCCGCCGGTATCGGGGTCGCCGTAATGGGCGTCGAGATCGCGCTGCCAGGCGAGCGCCCGCTCCAGGTAAGACCCCTCGCCGGTCGCCTCATGAAGCGCCAATGCTGCACGGATCATGGCGGCGTAGTCGGAGGCGAGCCCGGGGAAAAGCAGCCTGCCGGCCCGCCAGGAATGACCCAGCCGACCGCCGCGAACCATATTTCCTGCAATAAAATCAAAGGCTTGACGGGCTATGCCGAGCCATTCCGGCTCCTCCAAGGCCAGCCCGGCATTGACCAGTGCGGCAATCATCAGCCCGTTCCAGTCGGCTAGAACCTTGTCGTCGAGCCCTGGTCTTACCCTTTTTTTACGTAATTCCAATAACTTACCGCGCAGCATAGAAATTCGTGCTGCATCGGTTTTGCTGCGCTCGGGGGGTACGCCCGTTCCCGGAGCAGAATCCATGCTGCGCGGTAAGTGCTTGAGGCGATTGAGGATATTGTGCCCCTCGAAATTGCCACCGGCGGTGACGTCATATTGCTCGGCAAAATCGTCGGCGTCGGGTCCCAGGGCCTGGCGGATTTCCTTGAGCGACCAGACGTAGAACTTGCCCTCTTCGCCCTCCGAATCGGCGTCGAGCGAAGCGGCGAAGGCGCCCTCCGCCGTGGTCATTTCGCGCTTGAGCCAGCCGACGGTCTGGCGCGCCCGTTCCGCGAACAAAGGATTGCCGCTGCGTTGCCAGGCCAGCGCCAACAGCTCCAGCAGCTGGGCGTTGTCGTAGAGCATCTTCTCGAAATGCGGCACCAGCCAGCGCTCGTCGACCGAATAGCGTGAAAAGCCGCCGCCGAGGTGATCGTAGATGCCGCCTTCGCTCATGTGCTCGAGCGTGTGCGCGACCGTGTCGAAGAAGCGCGCGTCGCCGCTGCGCGTTCCCGCGCGCCAGAGGAATTCGAGGATGGCGCCCTGCGGGAACTTGGGCGCACCGCGCAAGCCGCCGTTGACGGCATCGAACATGTTGCCGACTTGCGCCGCGGCTGCGTCGAGTTCCTTGAGGCCGATGACGACCTCGCCCTGAGGACGCGCCTTGTCGGCCAGCCGGGCCAACAAAGCCGCGCGATTCTGCTCGATCTTCTCGGGTTCCTCGCGAAACAGCCGCGCCACTTCGCGCAATACGTCGACAAAGGCCGGCCGGCCGAAGCGCGACTCTTTCGGGAAATAGGTACCGCCCCACACCGGCTCGCCGTTGGCCGTCAGAAACATGGTCAGCGGCCAGCCGCCCTGCTCACCGAGCATATGCAGTGCGTTCATGTAGATCTGGTCGATGTCGGGCCGCTCCTCGCGATCGACTTTGATGTTGACGAACAGCTCGTTCATCACCTTGGCGGTCGCTTCGTCTTCGAACGACTCGTGCGCCATCACGTGGCACCAGTGGCAGGCGGCGTAACCGACCGACAGTAGAATCGGCCGGTGGCTGCGTTTGGCTTCCGCGAGGGCTTCGGGGCCCCACGTCCACCAATCGACCGGATTGTTCTTGTGCTGGAGCAGATAGGGCGAGGTGGCGGCGGCGAGCCGGTTTTCCTGCGCTGGGGTGGGCGACGCGGACATTGACGCAACCTAGCGCGATTTACGCGCCGGACCTATGCGATTTGAGGACAAGGAAAACTCGATCTTAACGCGCCGCGCCACAGAGAAATTTATGCTGCGCGGACGTGGCGGAGGAAATGGTCGACTTGCTGCTGTAGAATAGCCGCCTGGTCAAGCAGGCGTTTGGCGTCCTCCAGCGCCTGGCCCGAGGCGGCATCGTTATCGCGCGTCTTGCCGTCCAGTTCGGCGACGTTGCGCGCGACGAGGCGTGAGCCGTCGGCGGCCTGCTGCGCATTTCTGGAAATCTCCTGGGTGGCGGACGCCTGCTGGCCGACCGCGTTCGCCATCTCGACGGTGCCCTCGCCGAGGCGGACGATGGCGCCGATGACCCGCTCCATGATGCCGACCACGGCGCTGCACGAGGCGTTCACAGCGGCGATCTTGTGATTGATTTCTTCGGTCGCCTTTGCCGTCTGCTGCGCCAGCGATTTCACCTCTGCGGCGACCACGGCGAAGCCCTTGCCGGAAACGCCGGCGCGCGCCGCCTCGATGGTGGCGTTGAGCGCCAACAGATTGGTCTGCTGCGCGATCGCCTGGATCAGGCCGGTGATCGGCACGATCTGGCTCACCGCATCGAGCAGCTCCTGGACGTTGGCGCTGGCATCGGTCGATTCCGCCACGGTCTTGTCGGTCAGCGTGCGCGCGTGGTGCGTCTGCGTGGCGAGCTGCTCGATCGATTTGGCGAGTTCCTCGGCGGCGTTGGCCACCGAATCGACGTTGGTCAGGGTGTCGACGACGATGTTGGCGGTCGATTGCGATTTGTCGCGCGTCTCGGCCGCGATCTGCGACATCGCCTCCGCGTTGCCGTGCATCGCGCTGACAGCCGCGGTCAGCTCCTTGGCGATGTGCTGCACCGACTTCTCGAATTCGGCGGCGAGCTCCTCCATGGCGACGGTGCGCTCGGCGGTACGGTTCTGCTCGGCCAAGTGCGTCGCCTGCTCCATGGCGCGGATCTCGATCATGTTGCGGCGGAACACGTCGATCGCCTGCACCATCTTGCCGATCTCGTCGGTGCGGTCGCGGTGACCGATCTCGACGTCGGTCTTGCCGGCGGAAAGCTGCTGCATCACGTCCGTAATCGACTTGATCGGTCCGACGATCGAGGCGCCGACCAGCAGGGTGACGAAACCGCTGATGACGAAGCCGAGTGCGGTGCCGAGGATGATGAGGTTTTTCGTGGCCTCGGCGTCGGCATAGAGCCCGGCTCGCACCGCATTGGCGGCTTCCGTGGTGGTGGTCCCCATCTTCTGCAGATCGGCATCGACCGCCTTGAAGCTGTCGTCGGTCTGCCCGAGCATCATCGTCGCCATGGCGGCGTCGGTCTGCCCGACATCGAGTGTGTCCTTGGCCTGGCTCATGCATTTCTGCCAGCGCGCCAGCAGGCTCTGCATCATGGTGCGCTCGTCGGCGGACAAATCGCTGCGCCGGCTCAACACCTCGATGCGGCGCGTGAGGCCGGTGAGATCGCCCTCGATTTCGCGATACAGACCCTTGAGCAATTCATCGTTGACGCCGTTGCTCGCCCACGACACGTAGCGGAAGATCTTCATGTGGGTGGCGACGACGCCGTCGTTGAGGCTGGATATGGCCTGCTGCTTTGGCTCGAGCTGGTACGACAGCACCCGCAGGCCGTCCGCGGATTTCGTCGAGGTCATGTAGGCGTTGGCGCCGAGCGCGAGCAGGCAGATCAGCAGCACCGCCGAGGCGGCGAACGCCTTCAGGTTGATCGGCAGGTTTTGGAAGATGCCGAAAAGCGAACGCGGGCCCCAAAAGGCCTTGAGGCCGGACACCCGCGCCCGCGACACGGCGAATGCTTCCATGATGGGCTACTGCTTGTAGACTCCGACGCCGACGAAATAGTTGCCCATCTTCTCGACGTAGCTGAGCTTGTCTTCGATCTTGTTGGTGATCGGGTTCGGCCATTTGTAGGCGATCCAGCCGCTGCCCGAGCCCTTGGCGATGTCGACCATCTCGCGGATCAGGAACTTGCCGTCCTGGTCCTTGAGGTCGATGAGGTTCTTGCCGATCAGCGCCGGCCGTGCGCCGTGGGCGACGCACTTGCCGGTCATGTCGTAGATGAAGGGATAGAGGTCGCGGTCGTGATATGACGCGACGCCCTTATCGGACACCGCCTTGAACGTGGCCTCGGCGCCGTCCTTCTTGAATTGGGCTTCGACGCGTTTGACCATGGCCACCGCTTCGTCTTTGCTGCCGAATTCGTTGGCGGCCTGCGCTGGACTTGCCGCGGCAATGAGCGCGGCAAACACGAGGAACGCGAGACTTCGCATGGTTTCCTCCATGGCTAGCGGAATGGTGTCGATAATGTGAGAGGGGTCTTAAGGATTCATTAAGGCTCGCGCATACGGCGCGATGCGGCGTGCACTTCTCTTTATATACGCTCGCGCGCTCTTGCGCCGGCGCGGCAGCAGCGCGGCGGACTCTTTATTCTCTCGGGCAAGCGGAGAGGATAAGCGCCGCTCACTTCACCCGGGTCCAGCTCTCGGTCTGGCACAGGAAGCCGCCGATGCAGCCTTGCAGGCTGAGCGCGCTGGCGCTCTGCAGCGTCACCGTACCGGAATAGACCTTGCCGGTGCCGGCGTCGGTCAAGTCGCCCTTCCAGGTATTTTCACCCGACTTGACGGCGCCGCGCATGATCATCTTGCCGATCTCGCCCTTGCGCGCGTCGTCCTTGACCGCGACCACCTTGGCGCAGAGCTTGCCGCCGCAATCGTAGAAATGCACGTGCGAGCCGGTCGACGGGCGCTCCCAGACGCCGTAGTCGGCGGCGCTTGCCGCGCCGGCAAATCCCAGAAGCACGCATGCCGCCAGCACCGTCGTTTTTGTCATGGCATCCTCCCGGGTTCGAATGCAGGCGCATTTTAGCGCAAAATTCGCGTGCCGGTGAGCCGGCCGCAGGCGGGCGTAAATCCCGATCGCTCACGCGGCCCGGTCGCGTGCACGTGCCGTCGCCGGCGCGGCGGCCGGGTGCACCGTGAACGCATTGCGGCCGCTCGCCTTGGCCGCGTAGAGCGCGGCGTCCGCCACGCCGACGAGCCACGCCGCGGTCGCCGGCTGCCCGGGGGCCCAGCTCGCGACCCCGGCGCTCAGCGTGACGATATTGTGCGGGCTGGCCTCGTGGCGGATGGCGCACGAGCGCACGGCGGCGCGCATCAGCTCGACCATGCGCACCGCGCCGTCGGCGTCGGTCGCCGGCAGCAGCACCGCGATCTCCTCGCCGCCGAAGCGCGCGACGAGATCGCCGGGCCGGCGCAACACGCCCTGCACCGCGGTGCTCACCGCGCACAGGCAGGAGTCGCCGGCCAGATGGCCGTAGTGGTCGTTGAAATTCTTGAACAGATCGATGTCCATCATGATCAGCGACAACGACTGGCCGGTGCGCGCCGCGCGGCGGAACTCGCGCTCGACGGTCTGGTCGAAACAGCGGCGGTTGGCGAGGCCGGTCAGGCCGTCGCGCAAGGCCTGCAGCCGCGTCGCCCGGTTGGCCTGATCGATGCGATAGCCGAGCACGCCGATGACCGTCAGGATGCAGAGCACGATGGCGCCGTGCACGCGCAGCTGGCCATACCACTCGCGCAGGATCTCCGAACTGTCCTGCGCCACGACGACGGTCATCGGATAGCGCGCAAGATGGTTGTAGGAGCCGACCCGGCGGTCGCCGCTGCGCGGCGAGCGATATTCGAGCGCGTCGGCGGGCGTCGCGGCGAGCGCCCCGAGCTCGGCGTCGTTGTCGGACGCGGGGCTGCTGGCGAGCAGCGTGCCGTCGTCGGACATCAGCTTGATGAAGCCGCCGGACTTCGCCTGCAGCGTATCGAACAGCCGGCGGAAGAATTGCATCGACACGCTGGTCACCACGACGCCGGCGAAGCGGCCATTGCGGTCGTTGACGCGGCGCGACACCGTGATGTTGAGCGAGCCGTCGACCTTGCTGCGCACCGGCCGGCCGATGAAGACGTCGCGCGTGTCGTGGCTCTTGAGATACCGGAAATAGTCGCGCTCGCTGTAATTCATTCCGACCGGATGCGGCACCAGCGACTTGACGATGGCGTTGCCGTCCTTGTCGGTGAGGCCCATCTCGTGGATCGCCGGCAGCGCGTGGGCGAGCGACGTCATCAGCCCGTACAGCCGCTGCACGCTCTCGGCATTGATGCCTTCGTTCTCGACGCGAAGGACCAGGCTGCCGACGACGGTGTCGGCGGTGCGCAGCGTCGTCTCGAATTGCTGCGACAAGGATTCGGTGAGGCCTGCGGTGACGATCTTGGCGCTGCGCAGGCTCGTCTCGCGCACGTGCCACATCTGCCAGGCTTCGATGCCGACGAGCGCCGTCGACAGGAACAGGGCCAGCGCGATGGTCCAGCTCAGCCAGCGCAGACGCCGGAACGGCCGCGGCCGGGAAGAAATCAGCGAGGGCGTGGTCGGCAGTACGGTCATGATGTCGCGTGCTACGCCGCGAGCCCTCACGGCAGGCTTAAATCCGGTCGGTAAAATCGATCCGGTTTTTTCACAACTTTGTTCGGTGCAATGAGCGCGCGCGCCACGATCGCAGCCGATCCGTCCTCTTTCGCGAAAGAAAGGATCAAATCACAGGCAGAAAGCGGAATATGCGGGCTCCGGGCGCATCGGGATACCGCCAGAACCGTTTATGCGATTTGCAAATGACAGCCGCGAATTTATCGCACGGCGGGCTTTTTTGCCGTCCGGCGGTGAACCCGCGCCCGGCGCCGTACACTCATGGGCAAGCGATCGGGACAACGCGAGCATGCCCCCATGGCCATGCATAAATTGATGGTCCGCTGCTACCGGGCGACGCCGGGCGATACCGATTGTGTCGACGTGCCGGCCTTCGTCGAAGACGGTTACGTGGACGACATCATCGAGCAGGCCGGTTTCCTGCTGCTCGCTTTTTCCGAGGCGCCGCACCGCCCGCCCGAGCGCAAGCCGCAGGCCGCGCATCTCGAGGACGAGCAAGGCCACATCGTCGCCCGCCTGCGCATCGCCGGCCCGGGCAAGATCGAGCGCGTGGCGAATTAAGCGCCGCCGATCGCGATCGTCGCAACTCCTTCTTTCTTCGCCTGTCCCATAGGGAGAGGTCGCGCGCCGAAGCTTTAGCGGCGGCGGGCGGGCATGGTGGCGCGCGCCTAGCGCGGCGGGTCGCGCGGGCCTAGCGGCAATGGTTCGGCCGCGGCCGAACCATCTTTGTGAGCTTTGGCGCTAAACCCATTCTCGCTTCATTCCCGTCCCCGCGAAAGCGCGGACAGGGACGAACAAAAAAACGGATGGAGTGCGTCATGATCAAACGCATGCGAGTCGAGCCCTATTCAACCTACCTCGAACGGTACCGCAAAGGCGGCACGGCCCACCCGGTGACGATCGTCGACGGCCTCGTGTTCCTGTCCGGCCTGCCGCCGTTCGAACCCAAGAGTGGCGAGATAAAGCCGGTCGCCTTCGAACAGCAATGCGAGCGCGTACTGGCGCAACTCAAACACTGCGTCGAAGCCGCCGGCTCGTCGCTGGCGCAGGTGATCAAGTGCAACGTCTATTGCGTGCCGGGCGAGGCACGCTTCGCCACCTTCAACGCCGTCTACGACCGCTATTTCCCCACCGACGCGCCGTCGCGCATCTTCATGTTCATCCACTCCTGGCCGGGGCCGTTCGACATCGAGATCGATTGCGTGGCGGCGATGTGAAACGATGCAGGAAGCGGAGTTCCGTCGTTGCGGATCAGCGCGCGGCGTGAGGTTCGGGACCCTGAGACCGCGTGCATCGAGTCCGTCGCGTCCGCCTTCACCATTGACCGGTGAGCTGCACGGCTTCGGCGATGCTCGGGCTGTAGAGCACCGCAAGAAGATTGCTCAGACACAAAGCGAGCAATGAAAGAACGATCGTCAAGCCGTTTTGCCCGGCCTTCGCCTCGCTTGATGCGTCTGCATTCACGACATTGGTCGGCATGATCTTCTCCCCGAAGTCTTCGGATGTATGATGTGAGCATTCGTCATTAATCGAGCTTCAGGCCGATCGACGATATCACCGGACTCCATTTCGCGACCTGTTCCTTGACGACTCGACGCGCCGCATCGGGATTCGATTCCAAATTCGGTTCGAATCCGGCCGCGAGGTAGCTTCGGCGCAGATCCGCCATCGCGATGTGCGTCGCTTGTGAAATGCGATCGAGCGTCGGCCGCGAGGTCTGCGCGGGGGCGAACAGCCCGATAAAATTCTGCGAGATCATCCCGGGCAGCCCGGCTTCGACGGCGGTGTCGATGTCGGGAGCGGCGCTCAAGCGGGTGGGACTTGTGACGGCCAGCAGCCGGATCTTTCCGGCCCGGTGCAGACCCAGGACGCTTGCCGTCACATTCGGCGTCAGCATTTCCAGCCTGCCGGCGATCAGATCGGTCATCGCCGGCCCGATCCCGCGATAAGGCACGTGAACCATATCCGGGGTCCCGGCCAGCGACTTGAACAATTCGGCGGTCACGTGACTCAAGGTACCGACGCCTGGCGTCCCGAAGGAAAGCTTCGCGCCTTTGGCTTTGGCGTAGCCGATGAATTCCCGGAGGTTTCCAGCCGGCACCGACGGAGGCACGACAATCCCGACGCTTGCCAGGCCGAGGATTGTGATCGGATCGAATGACTTGATTGGATCGTAAGACGGCCTGCTCTGGCCGATCGGATGAATCACCTGTGTGCCGGTATTGCCGAGCAGGATCGTATAGCCGTCGGGTTGGGCACGCGCCACGGTGGCGGCGCCCAACGACCCGCCGGCGCCGCCCATGTTCTCGATGACCACGGTGCCCAGCCGCGCCGTCATCGCCTCGGCCCAAGGTCGGGCGACGGCGTCGTTCACCCCGCCCGGAGGAAAAGGAACGACCAGACGAATGGGACGCTCGGGATATGCATTCGCGGGTTTACTGCGCAGGACCGTGAGGGTAACCGCCGCGGTCGCGGCAGAGCACAAGAAGCGTCGACGTGAGACTGCCATGGCTTTCTCCTTGGCGCGCGAGCAGCGCATCTCACCAGGTTGGCCAGACGGCGAGCGGATCGGGCATTGCGGTTCTGTGCGTTGATCCGAAACCCGCCGGTGCATTTCGACTAAATTGGTCGATTGCTACCTGGCGTAGAATGCTAGGGGCGGACCCTTGATCTGTCCAATTCATTTGTGGTCTCATCACCGATGAGATTTCGGAATAGGTCGGATGAAGCTCGGGCAACTTCGCACCTTCGTTGCCATCGCCGATATCGGCGGTTTTGCGCGCGCCGCCGCGCACTTGAATCTGACGCAGTCCGCGGTCTCGCGTCAGATTGCCATGCTCGAGGAACAGCTTGGCCTGTCGCTGTTTGACCGCGATGGCCGGAACGTGAAGTTGACGCCGGCGGGAGAGGACCTGCTGCGGCGCAGCCGCCGCTTGCTGAGCGATGCGGCGGCTCTCGGCGAGCGCGCGCGCGAGCTTCAGGGCGGACTGGTCGGTACGCTTCGGATCAGCGCGACCCCGCAGGTGATCGAAAACATCCTCGCCCCGTTTCTTGTTCGTTTTCTGCGCAGCCGTCCCGGCGTCGAGGTTCAATTGCTGGAAAGCGGCAGCGCGCGGCATGACCAGCTCGAACGCGGCGAAATTCATTTGGCGATCATGCCCTATGTCGACGCCGAGCCCTTTCAACGACGGCTGCTCTATCCGATTTACGTCGTGGCCGTGCTGGCGCGATCCCACCGCCTCGGCCGGCGTGCGGTCTTGGACATCACGGAACTCGGCGACGAACGATTGCTGCTGCTCAAGCACGGGTTCGGCGCACGGGCGTGGTTCGAAGCCGCATGCAACGCGGCCGAAGTCCGCCCGCGCATCTTGTCGGAAAGCGCCGCTCCCGCCACGCTGGTAGCGTTGGCCGAAGTCGGCCATGGCATTGCAATCATTCCGTCCAACGTCCACACGCCGCCGCGATCGGTGCGGCGTGCGCTCCTGGTCCATCGCGACGTGCCGATTGGGCGATGGTCCTCGATCGCCTGGAATCAGCGGCGGTTCCTGCCGCGGTACGGCGAGGAGTTCGTGGCGGAGCTTGCGGCAAGCCTGCAGCGCAGCTACCCCGGCCAGGAGTTGACCCGGCGGGCACCCCGGTTGCCGCACCCGCGCGATTAGCCCGTCAGGTTTGCTGCGTCTTGACCTGCAAGCATCGCGGCGCTTCGCTCCGCCGCGATGCCTGAGCCTCTCCGCGACACCATCTTCGCCCTCTCCTCCGGCCGCGGGCCGGCGGCGATTGCGGTGGTGCGTATCTCCGGACCCGCCGCCGGCACGGCGCTGAAGGCGCTCATCGGCAAGCTCCCTGCCCCGCGCGCGGCGGCGCTCGCCCGCGTGCGCGATTCCGTCACCGACGAGACCATCGACCAGGCGCTGGCGCTGTGGTTTCCGGGACCCAACAGCGAGACCGGCGAGGACGTCGCCGAGCTGCAATTGCACGGCGGCCGCGCCGTGATCGCGGCGACGCTCGGTGCCCTCTCCCGCCTGCCCGGCCTGCGTCCGGCCGAGGCCGGCGAGTTCACGCGGCGCGCCTTCGAGAACGGCAAGCTCGATCTCACCGCTGTCGAGGGCCTCGCCGACCTGGTCGCGGCGGAGACCGAAGGCCAGCGGCGCCAGGCGCTGCGCCAGCTGCAGGGCGCGCTCGGCAACCGCGCCGAAAGCTGGCGGCAAAGGCTGATCCAGGCATTGGCGCTGGTCGAGGCGCGCATCGATTTTTCCGATGAGGCCGATGTGCCGGAAGATCTCGTCGCGCCGGCGCTGGCGATCGCGCGCGAGCTTGAAGGCGAAATCGCCGGAGCGCTTGCCGACGGCGCGCGCGGCGAACGCCTGCGCGAAGGCCTGACCGTCGCCATCGCCGGGCCGCCGAATGCCGGCAAATCGACGCTGCTCAATCGGCTGGCGAAACGCGAGGCGGCGATCGTGTCGCCTTATGCCGGCACCACACGCGACGTCATCGAGGTGCATCTCGATCTCGGCGGCTGGCCGGTGACGCTGCTCGACACCGCCGGCATCCGCGACAGCGGCGATCCGGTGGAGATGGAGGGTGTGCGGCGGGCGCGCGAGCGGGCGCAAGGCGCCGACCTGGTGCTGTGGGTGGTGGATGCCGGCGAGCCGGACGCAAAAAATGCTGCAGCAGAGGGTGCAGCAAAATTCGGGGCCGAAAATGCTGCAGTGATGGGTGCAGCAATTTCCACTGCACCGATGCCCGGCTCCGATCCTGCCAATCCGGGTCAAGCGCGGCGCGATGACCGGTTCGGCGAGCGTGCCCGGACCCCCGATGCAGCCTCCGACCTTTCGTCTGGGTTCCAGATTCGCGCCTTCGGCGCGCCGCCGAACGACCGCGCTGGCCGTCCGCTGGCGTGGCTGATCCGCAATAAAATTGATATGATTCAAAGCGGTGGCAGAAGAAATGAATTAGGAAATCAGGGCATACGAAGTAATGAGCCTGCATTCGGCTCTAATAAGTCCTTAACAAACATGGTTAACAAAGGGTTAACACAAAGAAATGAATCTAGCTCCGATAGAAATGACTTAGAATTCAGTATTTCGGCGCTCACCGGCGAAGGCTTTGACACTTTGCTGCAGCAATTGCGACGCCATGCCGAGGCCTTCCTCGCCGGATCTGAATCTGCCCTGATCACCCGCGAACGCCATCGCCATACGCTCGAACAGGCGCTGGCCGCGCTGAAGCGGGCACAAAGCCCCGATATTGCCGCCAAGGAGGACCTGCTGGCCGAGGAGCTGCGGCTCGCCGCCCGGGCGCTCGGCCGGCTCACCGGCCGGGTCGACGTCGAGGACATCCTGGACGTGATTTTCCGCGATTTCTGCATCGGCAAATAGCCCATAAGCCCGCGGCTTAGGCACGATAAGCCCCGGAAATGCCTGTGACATCGGGTCGCGGCGGCAAGGCGTCTAATCGCCTTCGGGCCGGCGTTCTCCGATTCTGGGTGTCGGACAAGCGTCCGCGCCGAGGAGCCCGCCATGTCCACCAAATCCGCCTGGAAAGACGCCCTGCGCGAGCCCAACGCCTGGGCCTGGATCGCTATCCTGATCGTGGTTCTGGCCATCGGCGTCGGCACGCTGGTGTTCGGCGGCTCGAAGCCGCACAAGGGCCAGCCGGTGGCGGCGCACCAGGCCGGCCGGGCGAAATAGCGCGTCGGGGAAATGTCGGCCGCTGCGAGGACTTCTTCCTGCAATAACGAGCAGGAGCCGAGCGAATTTCTGCACTTTTCTGCGAAAGGAGGGCGAGAAGAAGTGGAAGTTCGGTGG